>OIYS01000009.1_pt1 | contig 174191 bp, 152 predicted proteins | sample 1588271 | NCBI WGS metagenome assembly OIYS01 (sample SAMN03283286) | human gut metagenome | biome: human-associated habitat; material: feces | host: Homo sapiens | place: Peru | collected 2012 | reverse complement strand
TTAAGGATACATCGTTCTGGAAAGCATATTTTTCTATGTATTCAAGGTTTTTGCAGCCGGAAATCTCTTCAAGATTGACCGAGCTTAACCGCCGGATACAGGTAACATTGTCATTGACATAGATCTTGGTCAGTCCGTGGTTTTCAATATCCAGCCCGATTACCTTGATGTCCCCGTACAGCGGAATATTGATTTTCTCGGGAACCGCAACCTCGGTCTGACTTCCCATATAGGTAGCAAATCCGCACAGCTCACCGGTAGCACACTCTACCATCAGTTCGGTAATGCGCCAATCCGCCAGCTTGGAGTAATCATATTTATACAAAGCATCCGACCGGTCTGTCTTGCAGGGCAGAACCAGCCCGTCATTCTGTCGTTGGATATAATAAAGGCGCGTAATATCCCTTACCGTTTCCCAAGCCGGATCATCGGCAGAAGTCGGCTTGTCAATAATCTTCCTCATTCCGTTATAGTCAAACTGATAGAAGGTCCATGCTCCCGTCAGATCCCAGTTGCCGATGGGATCGTCAGGGTCAGGCTGCTTGGCAATCGGTTCGGGCAGTGCCTTTCCGGAATTGAGAAAATACCAAGGCTCTCCGTTAGGTCCTACCGTAACACCGACATCCGGCGGAGCAACGGTGTTCCCACCATTGCTTTTGCCGCCCGGATACGGATGATGCTCAAAGTCATCCTTGGTTGAATAATAAAAACCGCAATCCGCAAGGAAAGCGTTATCGTTCTTGGTAATATACTGAAAATAATCCGCCAGAGTCGTTCCGTCTATGCCCAATTCATGCTTGCTCTTATTGGAGTTTGTGTGCCCTCCTTGTGCGGAACCGCTGCTGAACTGATGATAACAGGCAGGGCAATAATAGGCGCTTACATACCGTATTTTATTGCCGATACGCTCGATGAGACCGGGAATTGCACACTGATAGTCGTTTTCAACCTCAACATAATACTCTACCAATTTATCGCCGTGTCCGGAGCAATAGTAAGTAAGCCCCCGCACTTTGGCTCCTTCGGACAGATCGTAGTAATCGTCAAACAAAACGGTTCTTCCGTTTGTCCTTGCCGAAGCAGTCATCGGCAGAAGAGACATGACCGTTACCGCCGCAAAGACTGCGGTTAGCAGCCGTGCCATTCGTTTTTTGTGATTTTTATGCTTCATATGCGTTTCTCTCCTTCTTCAAGGCTGAGTATATTAGCTTATATACCTATGCATAGTAATTATAGCAAAAGAATCAACAAAAATTAAGGGGTGTTTCAAAAGTGTCCATTGACTTTTCTGAAATTCAGCCCGTTTACCCCCTTTTCTTTTATGAGAAAACCTTGTATAATAGTGTTAAACAAACGATAACGAGGTAATTGTTATGAAGTTCAGAGAGAAATTGAATGAGTACATGGAAAGGCTGTCCTGCTCGGCAAAGGATCTTTGCGCTCTGTCCGGCATTTCCACCGCATCGTTCAGCCGATACAAAAACGGCGAGCGTGTACCGGAGATAAGCACAGATTCTTTTGAAAAGCTGTGCGGCGCTATTGCGAAGATTGCCGAGCAGAAAAAAGTGCCGGATATTTCGCCCGACTCCGTTAAAGAAGCCTTTATTGCCTGTGAGGATTTTAACGCGACCGACAAGGAAACTCTGCGGCAAAATTTCAACACGCTGATTTCGGAGCTCAATATCAATCTGGCGAGACTCAGTCAATACACGAACTATGACACCTCCGCTATCTTTCGTATCCGCACCGGTTCAAGGAGACCGGGTGACGCCGAACAGTTTGCCTCCGCCGTGGCTTCTTTTGTCTCCCGTGAAATGGGTACGGCTCAGGGAATCTACGCAGTGGCGGGTCTGATAGGCTGTGAGCCGGAAAAAATCTATGACCTGTCGGTACGCTATTCAAAGATCAAAGGCTGGCTTCTTGAACGCACGGAGCAGGAGGACCGTGACAGCGTTTCAAATTTTTTGAGTAAGCTGGATGAGTTTGACCTGAACGAATATATCAAGGTCATCAAATTCGAAGAGCTTAAAGTGCCGTCCGTGCCGTTTCAGCTGCCGTCCTCAAAAACCTATTTCGGCATCAAAGAAATGATGGAAAGCGAGCTTGATTTTTTAAAAGCGACGGTGCTTTCAAAATCCACGGCTCCCGTAACTATGTACAGCGATATGCCGCTGAAGGAAATGGCGAAGGATCCGGATTTCCCGAAAAAGTGGATGTTCGGCATGGCTATGATGCTGAAAAAAGGATTGCATCTGAACCAAATACATAACCTTGACCGCTCCTTTGACGAAATGATGCTGGGGCTTGAGAGCTGGATACCGATGTATATGACGGGGCAGATATCTCCGTATTATTTTAAGAATATTCAGAACAATGTTTTTCTGCATTTTCTGAAGGTGTCGGGGACCGCAGCGCTTTCGGGCGAGGCTATTGCAGGATACCAAGCCGACGGCAGATATTATCTCACAAAGGTGAAGAAAGAGGTCGAATACTACCGAAAGAGAGCCGAGGAGATGCTCCGAAACGCTTATCCGCTGATGGATATCTATCGCAGCGAACGGGAAAACGATCTGAACGCTTTTCTGTCTGACGATACAAGGCGATCCGGTAAACGGCGCAGTATACTGTCCACGCTGCCGCTGTATACCATGAGCGAAAAACTTTTGAACCGCATTCTATCAAGGCACGGAACAGATGCCGAACAAGCAGAAAAAATCAAAAAGAATGTCGCTGCTCAAAAAAAGCGGATTATGACCATTCTCGAAACGGAAATCATAGAGGATTCCGTACCGATATTCACTCCGGAAGAGTTCGTTTCTCATCCCCCGGTGCTTGAGCTTGCCGGCGTTTTCTGCGAGCGGGATATTCTTTACAGTAAAGCCGAATACGAAGAGCATCTGAAAGAAACCGAAGCTTTTGCCGAACGCAATCCCAACTATGTGCTGAACGAAGGCATATCCCACGCCTTCCGCAATCTGCAGATACTCATTCATGAGGGGCAGTGGGCCATGGTGTCCAAAGGAAACTCCCCGGCGATCCACTTTGTTATCCGCCACCCCAAGCTGCGCAGTGCAATAGAAAACTTTATCCCGCCGATGACAGAGAATAAATAAGTCAGTAAAAGATACTGCAAAATCCATTTATAGTGAAAAATGACCGGCAAAAACCTGTCGGTCATTTAGGTTATGTCACTTATGCGTATTTGATCGTGCAGAAGGGGTCGTCACAAAAGTGTAGTTTCATCTTCTGAAACTGGCTATGGTATTCCTAACGGCAGCCATACCATCCTCACCCAGCAGCTCGGCAGCGTCGTCAAAGGCGATTTCTTCGGATTTGACCGTCTTTTTCTCCGGCATCTGTTTAACATCTTGGCGCGTAGGCTTTTCTGAGTATTCCTCCATAATGCGCCGCACGATCGTTTCAATGGCATCGGTATTGACCGGCGGCTGCTGGGGAATATCGGGCGTTTCGGAGCAGTGAATGTAGTGCAGGACTGTGTTCACAAGAAACTGCGCTTTACGGCGGCCTTGCCGGTTGAGTATCTCCGCAACCTGCTGATGCTGCGGATCTCCGCTGCTGAATTGGATGGTGAATTTATAAATGTCTTTCTTCGCCATTCACATCACCCCATACAAGCGGCCTTGAACAACAGCTCGTAGCCTTTTGTATTGGCGGAGATCTCGTCAACAAAGATCGGTGCGCTGACCTTGCCGGACGCTTCGATCTGTTTCTTCAGCAGGATAGAGCCGCCGCCGACAAACACAGCCTTGCCGGAACGCAGATCGATCATCCGCTCTCTGAGCTTGCCGAAAAGGTCGTTGATAAACTGCTGTGCCTGTTCCTGTACGATACGGATCACGCTTTCGTCAAAATCGGTAGGTGCATCCTTCAAAACGGCGTCGATGTCCGACTCGTCCAGGAGGATGTCAAAATCCGCATTGACCTTGGATTTGATCCCGTTGTAAAGAGTAATGACACCGTTATCCAAAGAGTCGCAGGCAGACAGATCCGCCTCGCCGTTTTTTACCAGCAGATAGTCGGCAGTAAAGCCGCCAATGTCCAGCACGGCAACCTTTGAATACGAATGGATCCGCTGATAGATCGGCATAATGGCAGCGTAAGCCTGCGGGAAGCATATCGCCCTGCTGATGAATACGGAGTACGGTCTGCCGTCGAGCTGGAAGTCGATAATATCCCGGTTCAAAAAATAATTTTCAAACCGTTCATATTGTGCTCCGTAATGGGCGGGCGGAAGACCTATCGCAAGCTGCACATCCACGATCTCATCCTTGCGGTAGTCGGTTCCGGCAAGCTCAAAGGCAACGGCAAACAGCGTGAGGATAAAATACCGCTCGTCAGCCGTCTTGTCCCGCATATACGGGATGCGCTGATCGGTGAGGGTATAATACTTGCCCTTGTAGAACAGCACATCTTTTCCGAATGGCGGCTTGGTGTCGCTTTCCCGAAGCCCGGACACAAAGGTCCTGTGGTTGGTCTTGATGGCTAATCCAAATATTTTGATTAGCCATCTTATGCAAAGGAATATATAATCCTGACATTTACTAAAAAGCCTTGTGTTTCAATGACTTTTTGAAAAGATGTCAGGATTATTATTTACCTAAGGCCGCAGAGTTTCGCCATCATTGCATCTGCGTCAGCATCCCATATTGGATCCTCATCAAGAGCTGCCATTGGCATTTTTGCAATGGCTCTGCGCATCATTTCAACAGAAGGCGTAGCATAGATCCGCGTTGTTTCCAACTGCGCGTGTCCCAGAAATCGAGAAATAATAGATAAATCCACACCATCACGATATAGGCCAGTTGCACGGGTTCTGCGAAGCATATGAGGATGTACACGTTCCGGTATATCGGGATAGGTTTCACGTACCTGCGCCGCATACTTTTTGAGAAGGCGTTCAACATTTGCTTCAGACATCTTTCCTGTTTCTCCTCTAATAGTAGTATAAAACAAAAGGTCTGTTGCCTCTGTGTCCTTCGTATGAAACACAGACAAGTACTGCTTCAAATGTGTGCTGGTACGTTCTGTCAAGCCAATTACTCGCTCTTTTTGCCCCTTGCCGACCACACGAATACATGGAGACCCGGTTGAAAGGAACAGGTCTGCTTTGCGGAGGCTTAGTATCTCGTCTAATCTAGCCGCACTGTCATATAAAAGAATCAATATTGTTCTATCTCGCATCCCTATTCTTGTATTGGGTGGTGCATCTAAGAGAAGCGTTATGGCCTGCTCATCAAGAATGGGCTTTTCCTTTTTGGGATTCCGGCAGGACTTCACACGCCCGACAGAGATTGCAACTGACTGCAAGGCCATATCCTTTTCTGCAGCAAACCACAGATAGCTTTTAATTGCCGCAAGCCTTTGGTTGCGAGTGCCAGGCTTGTTGCCAACTGCAGATAAATGTTCCATAAATCCCATGACTAAATCTCTGGTGCAATCAGCAAAGCCAAATGAATCCACTCGCATATGGAGTTCGTCTCTCAAATAACGCCGAAAGACTGTGAGTGCATCTCTATACGATTCAATGGTTGCCGGGCTGCGCAACATTTGAATGCGCATGTACACTTCGAGAAATTCGTATGTCAGCGAAAAGAATAGCTTTTTCTCAGATTTCTTCATAATCTGTTACCTCCGGAATTACCTTGTTAGACAGCGCATCCTGGTTTCGGATAATATCCGTAGCAGCGGCCGCCAAATGATAATAGTAATGTGTTTCGTCTATTGTTTTGTGTCCTAGATATCTGCTTAGATACGGCATCATATTTTCCATATCATAGCCTTCCTGAATCCAACTGTTTATCCGGTTTACAACAAAGGTGTGCCGCAGGGAATGGATAGATGGTGTGTGCTCTGGATTGTCGCTATACGGGGTTTGAGCCCAAAAGAATTGAAACCTTCGACACATATTGGTTTTTCCAATGGGCTTCTCAATATCTCTTGCAGGAAAGAACCATTGTCGCTGTGGAAGGCCTTGTTTAACAAACGAATTATAATTCCTGCACATTTTCAGTAGATCTGAATGCATCATAATCACTCGGTCCTTATGTCCTTTTGCATTGCGGACGAAAATCTTACCGCTATCCAGATCAACATCCTCCGTTTTCAACCGGCATACTTCCTGTAGACGCATTCCGCAGCAATAATAAAGCCGAAACATAATGCTATATCCAGCTGCCATTCTTTCGCAGGAACGATAGTCTGGGCAAAAACTATCTACCTGCGTAAAAAATGCAGATAATTCTGCCTCTGACAAAATATAAGGCTGTTGCTGAAAATGGGATGGATGACGCTGTGGGGTATAAGCTTCAATGCCTATTGAGCGCATATATTTTGCAAATTGGCCAAAGCAGTATAGGCATCTGCTACTTGTTGTTGCTACCCAATCGTATACTAATTCGCAGGTTAATTTCGGTTCCTGAATTCCTATTTCCGTACAGTAACGGTCAAATCGGTACAGTATCCTTTCCCCATGCTTGTAATCATATCCATCTGCACGCTTTTGGGTAATGAATGCGTCTATGAAAGGCGCAAATACACTGGATAACACTATTGGATCTGACGTTCCAGATCTGTGCTCCATAGGCGGAACATAGGTATCCTTTCCTTGCGCAGCCAAGAACTGCCCCAAATGTCGCACATAGGTTAGCATTTGGCTCTTTTGTCTGTGTTTCCGGTACTCGTTGTGCTGTTTCCAACGCATTACCAAATCTTCCGTCAGCACTGTGCCTTCATACTCTGTATTGCGGCAAAACTGGTCAAACTGGCCAAGCAAGACTTCGCCATGCTTATATACTGCTCCACACTCTCTTTTAAACAGAATGAGGTCCCGTATAGCTGGTGCAAGGGCGCTGCTGAATTGTTCCATACTCATAACCCATACCTCCCGGAATATTCAATGTGTTCACAGCCTATGGCGCATTTTGACAGATTCTCATCGTCTGTGGACAAATAGGAGCCTATATTTTCTATTCCTGCATGCCCAAGTGTTGAAGCGATAATTGGGAGAGTATTCCCTGAGCGCAGCATATGTGAAGCAAATGTTCTGCGCGTAATATGAAATCCTATTTCCTTTTCGTTTCTTGAGCGACGGAAAATGTGGTTCATGGCATTTCTGGCAGATCCGCTAGACTTTAATGGTCTATATGGTTCCTTGTTGCTGATAAAAACAGTATCATCTTGGACTATTGGTCGCCCTTCCGTAATATAGCGATAAAGACTGTTGCCAACATCCACAGGCAAAGGTAACTCGATATATACGCCGGTCTTTTGCTGTGTAAAGGATATCGTTTGCTTACACCAGGAAATATCTGTCAGTTTTAGCTTGCGGATATCGACGCTGCGCATACCCATTTTGAGGCCAAGCATAATCATCGCTGTATCCCGTAGCTGGATGGGCGACGAGGCATTACTTCGATATGCATCAATTGCAGAAAGTTGTTCTTCCGTTAGAATTTTCACAACAGTAGTACAGGGAGCATGTCGGCAGGATAGCGCTAGCGGAAGATCTATTGGTACCATGTTGTGGTCCGCAAGATATTCGAAAAAGATTCTGAGTTGTGAAGTGTATAAATTACGCGCTCTAGCTGTTGAATGCTCCGATGTGACATGCCAGTCTTTGAGAGTTGTTGCTGTTACAGCATCCAAGCTTTGAATGTTATGGCTGTTCATATAGGTAAAGAAGCTGAAAATTGCCGAGTGTATTGTCCTTTCGGTTGTCGGCGCACAGCTGGCGCTCCTTTTCCTGAAGACCATATATTCGTCATACAAGACTTCCTGCCAGTCTAAGACAATGTATTTGTTGGCCATAAACACCACCCCCAGACCACAAAAATACGCCGCAATATGAAAATTAGGCGCAAAAACAATGAAATCATCATAAAACCTCCTTTGGTATTGATGACTCCATTATAGTTCACTGTGGTTGTTGCGAAAATATAATCCTTACAATTGTGCCTGGGAAGCGCTACTGTGCTGTTCCTTTTAGAAATCCTCAGGATTAAATATTCCTTTGCATAAGATCTGTTTATTTCCGTGGTCGATACTGATTAGCATGGCAAAATCTCCTTTGTTTTGGTTTATACTCTTTTATTACGACTTTAATGCGTATTATTTCAACAGATTTCCGCAAAGAAATAAGAGCCGACCTACAAATATAAAGTGGCTGGTAAAGACAAAGCACCTCACGGGGAAAATCCCGCGAGGTGCTATTTTGCTCGTATACGATTATGGTCGTTTCGTGCTGAAGTCCTTGAAAACAATCTGAAGGATAACTTTTTCTTGCGTCAAGGTTACAGATTGTACCTTAGCCTCCAGCAAGGTGGGCATAGCCTGTGATGTCAGTTTATATAGACTGCGGTAGCGGCCTACGATATTGAATCCGGCCTTTACAACCACGGGGATTTCATCGCTGTCAATTCCGATCCGACTGCAAAATTCGAGAACGGTGATTTTTCTCATAGCGGCTCCTTTCTAATGCTTGGGTGAGCAAAGGTGCCTACCACCCAATATCCATTCCTAACTGTTCCATTGCCGACTCCATAGAGAGGACCTTCATCCGCTTGGCGTCAAACACCGAAAAGGAGAGAAGTTCGCCGTTCTCGTCGCAGGCAATGGAATTTTCCGATAAAACTGCAGCGTCAAGCTCCTGAATGCCGGCGTACACATTGCCTTCGTTATCCATAAGATACGGAAAAGAAGGTGTGACCTCGCACCCGTTCATCATAAGCCGCGTTCCTTCCGGCAGCTCCATCAGCAGCTTCTCCTTATCTCTGCCGGCAGGCTCTATGTCGAACAGCGTCTGCTGCCCGAAATAGGAGCCGGCGTATAGCTTTCGCTTTCTGTAAGGATACTTGCCGGTTTCCGTTTGCACCATCTGTTTGATGCGCTCGACGTTGTTCTGCATGGCAGACCAGTCGATCACTTCGTGCAATCGGTGCTCATTATAGTAACCGGCGCTGATGTTTACCGCAGCCGTTTTGAGATACGGCGCAACAACGGAAATGTCGCTGAAGGATCCCATTGCCTCACGGAAACCGAGGGAGCAGACAAATTCGGAAAACTCCGGGTTGTCACAGTTATAGAACACAGCGTCGTTGTTCCCACGGCGGTCCATCTCTACGATGTAATTCACATCGATATGGATCCCACTCCGTTCAAACGCTCTGGCGCCTTGTCCTCCGGTCTCCTCATCCTCGCAGAACAGAACATGGCAGCGTACTTCGCTGATGATCTGTAAAATCATATATACGCCGCACCGGTCGTCGCCGCCGATCCCTTGCGGGGACATAATATAGCGTCCGTCTTCGGATCGGCAGATGATGTGCGGCAGCTCATTATGTACGGTGTCTAAATGGGCGACCAGCAGCACCGGCACTGTGCCCTCGGCATAGAGAAAGCCTTTCTTTTTGACTGTCTCATAGCCAAGTTCTTTCAGGTGACCGGCCAGATAATGCTTCAGTTCCTTTTGCCGCATACGGAGAATATCATCAAATCGAATCATCTCGCACCGCCTTCCGCAACTGTGATCGAAGTCCTGCGGCAGAACGCATTGCCGATGATGTGGCAGATGCTGCAAACGCTGCAGGCCGCACACGGCTCGAGCGATGCCTGATAGCAGGACTCACATATCTCTACCAATCGACCTCTGCGATCATAAGCCGGATACATCGTTCCGTGGATCATCTCACCGCACGAGCCGCAGATATGCAGGCACGCCTGGCAATGATAGGTTCCTTCCATGTATCGTGCATTTTGCTTGGGGACAGTATTGCCGCAATCCTTGCAGACAACGGTATCCTCGCATCGGCATTTCAAGTGACCCGAATGGTACGCTTGGCCGCAGCAAACACAGAATGACGGTCCACCAATGACGAAATGACTGAGTGCGGCAGCGGTTTTTAACATCGACAGATTCCCGTAGTAATTATAGTCGGGATATTGACGGCTGCCTTCGCCGCTGGTGCAGCACTCGTTCACATCCTCACGCTTCTTTTTCAGCACCCAACGATTCGGCACACCGAGGCAGGTCGCAATCGCCTTTTGCACGATACTGCGGTACAGATCCATCGGTTCCGACAGATCGCTCGGATAGAGCCTTGATTGAAACAGCGTTTGATCCTTGTAGAAAAACATCTGCCGTGACCGTCTCGGCGCACGGTAATAATGATCTTTCACTTCCGGGTCAACCGTGAAGAAGATCATGCTTACATCGTCTGTCATATAGGACAGCGCACCGGCCTGATAGCTGCCGCTTTCGAGATTGTGGCAGGAAGTCCAGGTGTTGTCCTTGTTAGACATCTCCAGAAAATCACAGGGGTGCAGCGATAACAGCGCCGTTTTGAGCATTTGCAGAGGATTCAGAGAATCAGAAAGCTGGGCAAATACCGCATTATAACGCTCATGCCCGTCCACACCGAAACTACGGCACAGCTTGCCGATGATCCGGCTGGTTTTCTGTCCCTCGGCGCACTTTATACCGCCACGGGTCCGGATAATCTCCAGCGTTTGCTCGGACAGCGTACTGCTGTATTCGTTGACAGCGGCACGCAGAGCAATGCGAAAATCCTCCAAACGCTGCTCATCTTTGATCCGCTCGGCGGCGAGATCTTCCATAGCAAAAGCGATCTCGTCCACGACATCACGCTGAATGCCGCGCCCCTCGTCAAAGGAAAACACGATTGCCTTTGCGTCCTCATCCCAATTCGGATGGCGGCGCAGCAATTCGAGCAATCCTGCTTTTTCTTGTGCCCATAAGTTCAGATTTGTCATAACGCCGGTTTCGCCAAAGGATTTTTCATACTTATACATGACCTCGTAAAAGGCCTTTTTTAATTCTTCCATTCGTTTCAGTCCTTTCCTAAATAGTATTTGCTTCAAATTCAACGCCGGTAAAATCATCGGCAGTCAGAATATGCTTGCCGCTGTACCATTCGTCGCTGACGATCTGCTCAGCGGCCTCTTTGCTTTCTGCCGTCACATCGACCGTTCGTTTCAGCGTTTCGGTTATGGTGACCCTATATTTCTTTGCCATAGCATTTCCTCCGATCCGACAAGGGCGGAGAAGAAAAACTTCCTCTCCGCCCGTCATTCTATCGATTATTTACTCTCCGATCATACGGAAAAACTCTGCCGGCGACAGTACGGCAACGCCGAGTGCTTGTGCCTTGGCGAGCTTACTGCCGGCATTTTCGCCGCAGATCAGGTAGTCGGTATTCTTGGATACGGAGCTTCCGGCTTTCGCACCCAAAGAATATATCTTCGCGTTGATGCCGTCACGGGTGTACGGCTCGACCTTGCCCGTAACCACAAGCGTTTTCCCCACAAAGGGGTTGTCCTGTACGACGGACATGGCGGTTTCTTTCTTTTCAATGTTTACCATAGGCTTTAATTCCTCCCATAAAATGCGGTTTTCTTCAACTGAAAACCATTCGTGAATGTTGTTATGCAGTGTTTCTCCGAAATCGGGAAGCTGCGTAAAATCATAGCCGGAATCGACCGCTACCTCAAAGGCACGGAGACTCTGATCGAAGCATCGACCGAGCGCAGCGCTGGCCGTATTGCCGATCATCGGAATATCCATTGCGATAAGATAGCGTTCAAATGTGGTACTGCGGCTTTTTTGAATCGCATCCCACAACCGCTGCCAGGATCTTTCTCCGAAACCGTCTATACGGATGATCTCGTCCCGGTAATTATCCAGCCGGTAAATATCCGTAAAATCCTGAAGCCAGCCACGGGCAATGAATTGCTCCAGCGTAGCTTCCGACAGTCCCTCAATGTCCATCGCTTTCTTTCCGACGAAGTGAACGAATTTTCTCAGATTCTGTGATGCACAATTCGGATTGTGGCAGAATAGTGTTTTCGTCAGCTTCAGCTCACCGTCGATCCGCTTCTGTGTAGTATGGATCATCGTCTGATACCCACAGCAGGGGCAGAGAGACGGGACCAGCACTTCCATTGAAAAATCTCCACGGTCAAGGTTATCTTCGACCTGCGGGATGATCATGTTCCGCTTACTCACCAAAATGCGGCTGCCCGGCATCAGCTCAAGCCCCTCAATAAAAGAGAGGTTGTGCAGCGTCGCACGGGACACCTCACATCCGTCGATCTCTACCGTGTCAAAAACAGCTACCGGAGAGATCTCACCGGAACGGGTCGGCGTCCACTCAATGTGGTCGAGCCTTGTTTCAAAGAGCTCGTCTTCAAACTTAAAGGCAAGACCGTCCTTGAAATGGTGTCCTGTTCGTCCGCAGGTGCGGGAGTAGGAAATGGAGTCATAGGTCATGACCAGTCCGTCGATCGGCAGGTCATCCTCGGTCGCTTTGTCCCGCAGTACCTTAATGTGCAGATCCATCATATCGTTATTTGCCGTTGCAAACTGAATAGAGCGCACTCTGCCGAAGCCGAATTCAGTGAGCTTTGCCAGCTTCATGCGCTTGCTGTCCGTCTCGGCCTCAATCTCCGGCAGTCCCTCAATGACCGCAAAGGGCAAAAAGTGGACGCACCGCTTGGCGCATACCGCAGAATTGTAGGCACGGACGGAGCCGGCGGCAAGATTGCGGCTGTTTCGGTACGGCTTTCCCGTACTGTCAACCAGCGTTTGGCGCAGCCGTTCAAAGTCGCTGCAGTGAATAAAACTCTCACCGGCAACGACCAGTCTTTCCTTGTACGGGATCTGCACCGGTATTCCTTCGATGGCTTCGGCGTTGTGGGTAATATCCTCACCGATGTCGCCGTCGCCCCGGGTAGAGAGCCGCTGCAGAAGGCCGCCCTCATAAATGATCTCGGTCGTCAGTCCGTCCAGCTTCAGTGAGAAATTCACTGCGCGGCCGTCCTGAAATGCAAGCAGCTCGCTTATCAGCTTTGTCTTATCCAGCGATAACAGCGGAATATCGTGCTTTGCCTGCGGCAGCCTCGACACAACGGGGTAGCCCACGGTCTGCGTCGGTGAATTGGACATCACCACGCCGGTTTCTTTCTCCAGTTCAGTCAGCTCATCAAAGAGCCGGTCATATACAGCGTCCGATACTGACGGAGCATTCCGGTTGTAATACTCGTCCCGGTATGTATTGAGCCGGGCGGTCAGTTCACGCTGCCGTATCAATCTTTCTTTCATTCTGTATCATCCTTTCTCGTTATGCTGCCCGTTCAAGAGCAGATGCGTATAGCACATTTTCTTTCCAGCTTTCGATAAACCTCTTCACCTTGGGCGGCGGGACAACATTGTTCTGGATCCTTGCCTGAATGACATCCCCATGCTTCATCTCCACCGTGCAATACGGCTTTTTCGGTGCGGACGCTTTTCGGATGAAAAGGATCGTGGTATTGTTTTTTACCACATCCTTCACATAGCGTCCGACGCAGTGGTGCAGTTTATCGCCCTCCCGTGTGATCTCTTTTGCGGAATGCGGAGGAATAACGACAAACCCCATTTTGGTGTATCCGTAACGGCGCTGCAATCCCTCAAACATTTTGGCAATTCTCCGATCATACGCCTGCGACACATCATTTCGGGACATATCATTTACCCGGTCATGCTCCGCCTTCAAATCATTCGGAAACAGGACAAAGCTGCTCTTCATATCGTGCTCCAATAGTTCGCACATACAAAGGTAATCCTTATAGTCGGACATCATCTCACGCATGGAATAATAACCTGGGGCGTAACAAGAGGTCCTACGGTGTGTGGCAAACTGTTCCGTAGCATACCGCATCAGCTTATGGGGCGTCATATAGCGTAAGGGAACCGTAATATACGCTTCCTCTCCGATGCCGTTTTTGCTGCACCATTTCATCAGTTCCAGATCCGGCCGGATATTATCCCGCAGAAATGCTTTGATCATCGTAAGCTGGTCCGGCCCGGGGTCGATCGTCTGCAAAAGCGGTATATATTTTTTACCGACACCCAAAACCTCTGTTACGGTTTTGCCCTTGCTGTTGAGCACGCTGTCGTCATAGAAACGAGCCCCGCCCGTATCGCCGTAAGCAACATAGGTTGCGAGACGATAGAGCTTCAGCTTTACCAAATACTCCAGCATAGGATAGCGTAGATACTTCTGCAGATACTGCCCAGCATACAAGGGCGTGGGATCTCCTGCGTAATACTCTTTCAGTGCGGAATACTGCCACGGCGTTCCTTTCAGCTCACTGTCCAGATTCCGATGATAGAGATAACCGCAGCAGTCTGCCTCAAAATTGTAGTACCACCGGCTGAATACCGGCCTGTCGCCCGGATGCCACGGTGTAATGCGATCCCGGGAATAACCGTAATAGTAGCTTTCGCTGGCTATGATCTTGCTGCCGTCCCATTGAAGAAACAACCGTGCGTTTTCATAAACATGAAACTCCGGCGTGTCGCTTTTCGGATAACGGCGGTAGGCTTTTACGAAACGAATGATCATTTCGTTGCTACCCAGCCGCTGAATAACCTGTGCAGTAGAACGGTCAACTATATATCCGCGGCGACCACGGCTCTTAAAGGTGATTTTCCTCTTGCAGTGTGGGCAGACGCCTTCACCGTTGTGCTTGGCTTCAGCGACCGATACATTATGCTTGCAGGCAGTACAGTATGCGTTTTTCGGCGCTTTTCCCTTGGCATAATCATAGAAGATATAATGCGGCAGGGTCTCTCTGTGCATAAAGCCTTTGATGTCCCTGGGCAATGCGCCTACCGGTTTCATCCGCTCGATGATCTTACGCTGCTTTTTCAGCTCATTCTCCCTTTGCTTTTTCCGCAATAGCTCCAACTGAAATAGGCAGAGGCTGTCAAATCCTTTTTGCTTTTCGAACTGACAATATCTCGTGACCCGTTTCTCGTCGGCTTGGGAATAGAAAGAGCATTTGTCCCTGAAAAAGTAATCCTTTCCGAGATTCACAAACATCGACTGCTGCCAGCGTGGGCCTTTATCATCGGTGCATAAGGTGATATAGCCGCCCTTCTGCTGAAACATTGTCCAGCGAGGGGTATGATCTCCAGCTAACACGCTTTCCTTTGCGTAGATATACAGTACCAATGTGCGCTGATGGTCGATGTTTTTGATCGCCGTGCGCACCACATACTTCACCTGATCGGCACAGAAGATGCCGTTTTTCGGGTTAGGACTGCTGCTCGGCATTGCAAATTTACGCAAGACTCTTTTATTCATCATGCGCCCACCTCAAACAAATTCATCTGCGTGCTATCGTTTGGATGTTCCTCTGCCGGCGGCTCCTTTTGGGAGACCGGTTTTTTCTTGTCGGCCTTCTTTTTGGATTTCGGGGCCGGCTTTCCGGGATAGGGCTTCGGAACGAATTTTTCCTCCTTTTCCTTGTCTTCCTCTGCGTCCATATCCATAAAGTATTCTTCGGCCCAGAGATAGCACATATCATCCGGCACATCACAGCCATAACCGCCTGCAATCGGCTTTTCGTCGTTGTCCTTCATTTCCTGCTCGGCAAACTCCTTGGCTTTGCGGGTAATGTAACGGAAACAACGGATCATGTTCTTGCGGGGGTGCATGACCTGCCGGGCAAACTCCGGTTCGCTGAGGCACTTGGTCTGAATATGCTCGGTCACGCATTGCTTCATATTGCGGCGGGTCAGACGCTCGGCGTCATCCCCGACACGCTTCATCGAAGCCATCATGACCTCATCATCACCCATAGCCACGGCATTTTCCCAGGCAGCCTGTTCAGCTTCGGCTTTTTCACGCTGCTTTTGCTCCCATTCGGCTTTGCGCTTGGCTTCGGCCTCCTCGTGAGCACGGCGCTTTTCGTCCTCGGCCGCAGTATCCTGCATTCGCTGAAGCACTTCCTGTGCGGCCTCGGCTTCCGCCTGCTGCCGCTGATCATCTCTTTGATCTGCGATAGCCGCCAGATCGGTGCCTTTTTGCAATTCCGTATTGTTGGTATCAACACTCATAAATGTTCCTCCTATAAAAATAGGGATACAGCGCAGTTTTACCTACGCTGTATCCCATTCTTGACATATAGCCGTTTCCGGCTGTTCCTATTTCTTTGCGAGCATCGGAGAAAACTTCACAGGACAAAAACCGTCTGTGTCACGGTAGAAATAACGCCGTCCCGTGTCGTCATACAGTTCTATCACATCGGATGGGGCGACGCTCCTGCCTCGGTAATCCTTTGGCAAAGCATCACCGAAAAGCTCGGCAATGCGTGTGAGCCGCCCTGTATCACTCGCCGTTTCCTCACAATGCAGCATACCGTCATGTATCAGCCTGTACTGCGCCGCCGGCGGGTATTCGTGACCTGCTTTTTGCAGTTCCTTTATTCCGCCGAAGGCAAAGGGAATGACCTTGTAAAGACTAACATCCAACTGGTATATCCGAAACCGTTGCTCCTGCCTTTGCGACAGCAACCGATTTTCAAGCTCGTCGGAGCTTCTGACAAACAAAGAATACTCTTCCTCCGTCAGCCCGAGATATTCGTGCAGCTCACACGCACATTCAGTGCTTTCGTGCCACTGTGCAATATCATCGTCGATCACTTCAAAGTCACAAAGACCGTACATAAATCTTTGCCTGAAATTCTTCCTGCTATCCTCCTTTGCGTAGGCGTTTCGCTTTAAGGCAAGCTGCCAGTCGTCCACGCCCTTGTAATTCGGATTCCAGTTGAGTCCACGGCACACCATGCCGTATTTCCTTGCCAATTCGTGCAGCTTCAAGGCGCCCTTGCAGGCAGCCTCATTCCGGTATTTGTCCATATCCTCCGATTCAATGATCGTATGCGTGCCGTTCTCTGCCAGCTCTTTCAGTAGAAGCTCCAGCTGCGCCATATTGTTGACGCCGGCCGTAGCGGCAAAGGAACGGTTCATCAGATAATGGGCAATGTCGGATTTCAAAAGCCCTTCCGTCACATAGACAACGCCTACATTCGGATCACCGACAAAATGCGCCGGGCTTCCGGAGGAGGTGCCTTTCGGCTTACCGGCAGACGAAAACCAGATGTATTTGGCTCCGTCCTTTTCCGGCGGATCATCCTCATTCTTCAGCGGCACATCCAAACGGATCTGAAAGCCGCTGATAAGACCTTGCCTTGTCCGTGCAGGGATCATAATGCCGGCGGTAAAGCTGGAGCTGGCAATCGTCCACTGACCGTCCTTTTGATAAAATCCCGGCACGCCATCCAGCTGATGCCCGTTTTGCAGAAGCCGGTTTGCCAATGAACGGCACATATAAAAGGGAGGCATGGTCTTGTAGCCCAACCTCTCGATCTGTTCGTCCGGCAAGCCTCTGACCGTTTGCAGATGCGCACGGTGCTCCTTGGATAGCGTCAGCATAGCAAGAAGTGCGGTATAGGTCTTATGGCGCACAGCAATGTCGGCAGCAGGCGCAGCTTCGACCGGCGTTTCCTTCGGCTTATCCGGGTACTTGACCGCATGATCCAAAAGGTTTACTCCGTTGAGCAGCGCATCGCTGATCTCCCGATAGGCAGTGCTCGTGCTGATGCTATGCACCTTTGCATATAAAGCCAGCATACCGCCGCTTTCATCGCAGTAATTGCACCGCCAGGTATCGGTCTGCGTGTTGATGTGCATTTTCCCTCGCTTGTCATTACAGATGGGACAATCCACATAAAGCCCTTGCGGGCTCGGCCGCCGTATCCGTAAGTGAAGCAGTTCCGCCACATCCGTTATGTCGAACGGAAAATCATGCGGCTGGCTCATGAACAAGCCTCCTTTCTAAAGAAATATCGGTGAATTTTAGCTTGCTCTTTGCATTTCATCCAAAGACGCCTGCATGATCGTAGCTGCCGCACGAAGAATGTTATCATTGCCGGAATAGCCGTTGATGTACCATTTCAGGCTCGCAGGGCGGCGGTCAGCCACTTGCGACATCGCCCAGCCCTTGCAGGTGCCGAGAGGCACGATCACATTGCCGGCCTCTTCGTAGGTCATCATAGAGCAGATCTCATCGACCGGCATATCCGAGGAATAAGTCGGCGCTGCCGTATCGGTATCGGCGGTTTCTTCCTCAATTTCTTCGCCCTCAGCATCTTCCATAGCAGGAGCCGCAGATTCCATGACCTCTGCGGCCGGAGCTTCTGCAACGGTTTCCTGAACAACAGGGGGTTCCTGCACAGGCTCGTTGATTACCTCTGTCGCCGCTTCGGCAACCGTAACCGGCACTTCTGTGGAAACTTGCTCCGCCGTGGCGGGTTCCGCTACTGTCGGCTGCTCTTTGACGGTTTCGGCCGCTTTCTCTGCGTTCGCTGTAGGAGCGGCAGCAGAAAACTGTACGCCAAAACCGGCATCCGACAATGCCTGGTCGATGGCAGCGTGCTGCGCCGACTCGATATACAGACCGCCCGGAGTGGCTTTCGCCTCTCTTTGGGCAATGAAGCTGGATCTCGGCTGTGCGTCGTTCTTATCGAAATACACACGGGCCTCGATGATCGCCAGCTGATCCGTGATCTTGAGGGAGGACAGCTTGATCCTGCCGTTCGGATATTTCAGACGGAACCAGAGCTTTTTGTATTTGAGGTCAAGAACCTTTTCGCCCTTGGTCGTTCTGCGCAGAAATTTGAGCGGGTCAAAGCCCTGCACCTTGTTCAGCTCGGAAACCACAGGGACAGATTCATACATCGTTGCACTTTGATTTGTATTCATACGGGAAATCTCCTTTCATAAATAAACACGAAGCACTCCTGCACTTTTCTGCAAGCCGCTTCGTATCAACTGACCTTTTTCAATTCATTTTGGCGGGTAAAGGCTTTCAGATATTTGCCGATACGCTCGCCAAGCTGCGTATTTCGTTTTCCGGTGGTCTTTTTGAGGATCGCCATGATCAGCGCTTTCTTCTGGCCGACCGAGATGACCTGTTTCTTCGCACGGGTGATCGCTGTATAGACGATGTTCCGATTCAGCATAATGTAATGGCTGCGAAGAATAGGCATGATCACAATATCAAATTCCGAGCCCATCGCCTTATGTACGGTAGTCGCATAAGCCAGTTCCATATGGCTCATTTCTTCCATACCGTATTCGGCAATGCGGTCGCCGGAAAATTCGATCGTCACGACCATTTCATTCTTCTCGTTACGCCCCATTTTGCGAATGTAGCCGATGTCACCGTTGGATGCCTTCGCATTGTTTTTTGTCTGCATCACCTTGTCGCCCACACGGAAGTAGTGGCTGCCGACCTTCAGATCGGCAAACTCGTCCCTCGCCGGATTGACAAGCTCTCGGATAGCGGCGTTAAGCTGCTCGACCGAGGCCGGCCCTTCCGAACGGAACGGAGAGAGTATCTGCACCTTTTCAATTCCGTGCAAAGCGACCTGTTCACAGAAGATCCTGCAGATCAGGTCAGCGGCTTCCTCCTGTGTCTGGCACTTGACAAACTGAAAATCCTCGCCGTACTGAAGGTCGATGTTGGCCTCATTGATGCGCTTTGCATTGTAGGCAATGAGGCTGCCTTTTTTCTGACGGAAGATCTCATTGAGTACCGTAACGGGGATAAGTCCGCTGTCGATCAGCTCACGGAAGACATCGCCGGCGCCCACGCTTTGCAGCTGGTCCACATCACCGGTCAGGATAACTCTCGTGCCTATACGGACACGGCGGAAAAACTGCCTTGCCAGCCACATATCGATCATGGAGCTTTCGTCCACGATGATGAGGTCGGCGTCAAGCGGTTCTTTTTGTTTATCCTTTTGGATCGGCTCACTGTCGCCCAGCAGCCCTAAAAGGCTGTGCAGCGTTTTGGCGTCGTTTCTGCCCGTGCTTTCTGCCATTCTTCGGCTGGCTCGTCCGGTCGGAGCGGCAAGCAGGATCTTCCCCTTGGGGCAGAGCATCTGAAAGACCTCTATGATCGCACGCAAGACCGTGGTTTTACCGGTACCGGGAGAGCCCGTAATGATAGACAGATTACTGCGAAAAGCCATATACACCGCCTCGCTCTGCCTTTGTGAAAGGGCAAGACCGAGATTTTTGCGGACATATTCGAGTGATTCGGATATATCCAGCGTGACCGGCGGTACAGCCAGCATTTCCGCAATTTTCCGGGCGGTTTCATCCTCCTGCACGAAAACATTGCTCTGATAGATGTTGCCGTTGCTTGAAACGATCTCACCCTTGAGGATCATATCCTGAACAATGGCGTCCACTTCCTCGGGCGTGACCTTGACCTGTCCATCGGTAATATTCTCATTGAGCAGCTTCACACCCGTTTTCGCAAGCGCATCTTCTTCCAGAAAAAGATGGCCTTTTTCGTTGCGCCCCGTATCCAATGCCGCAAATACGGCGCCGTGGATCCGCATAGGAGAATTCAGCGGCAGATCGCCCTTGCGGACGATGGCATCGACTCTCTTAAATCCGAATCCGGATACCTGGCACAATTCATAGGGGTTCTTTTGCAGAATGTCTACGCTGCGGGAGCCGAAATGCTCATAAATCTTCATGGCCGTTACCGGCGTGACATTAAATGGGGTCAGCAGGATCATCAGATCCCGCACGCACCGGCTTTCCGCATAGGAGGCTTTGATGTCCTCCAGCTTATCCGGGGTGATTCCTCGAATCTCCAGCAGTCGCTCCGGCTCGTTTTCCAGCACACGCAATGCGTCGGCACCGAAGCGATTTACGATCAATGCGGCAGTCTTTTCACCGACGCCTTTGATCAGCCGGGAGGAAAGATAACCGTATACGCCCTCTTTGGTCTGCGGCACGATCTCCTCGCACTTATCGACCTGCAGCTGAACACCGTGTTTTCCGTTCTCCCATTCGCCGTCCAGGATCATGCTCACCTTATCGGTTTGAGGCAATTCATACCCGACGGCGATAAACCGGATCATATTGTCCCGGTGACGGTAAGCACTCCGTGCCTGCTGCGGTACGCTTTGGTCGGAGGTTTTCACGCTGATAATGCAATACTTATTGCTCGGATTATAGAAGATCGTCCGGTCATAAGTCCCGACATACCCCACGGTTCACCACTCCTTTCTCGTTTTCTTTCTGTGCATCGTTTTTCATCTGCACCATCCTTTCTTCCGTTTATGCCGCCTCGTCATATTTGCGCTTTACATAGAAGCGACGGCTTTCCGATACCGTCACATAATCCTCGTAAATATCGGGATGTTGTGCTTTCAGCCGTATCAGCCCTTCCTTGCCGATGTCGGGCTTTCTCGTAGGCTTGTAGCTGATGGAATAGAAAACGCCGCCGCTGTTTGCCGTAGCCGTGCAGCTTCGTCCCATTTCCGCTACAATGCGCCCTTGCAGCCGTTTCATCTCGTTTTCGACCCGCTTGACCTCACGGTTCAATTCCGACTTTTCCGCCTGCAGCTCGGTATAGCGCACCAGACTGCTTGCCAGCGGCACGCTCAGCTCGATCTCAGGGGCGTTTTCGTCGGCAGGGCCGAAGTGACGCCGAACGCTTTCAAGCGTCAGCTCACCGTCCTCTGTGTACGGCGGCGGTGTCTGTGTCAGAACATGGTCGTTCCAGAAGTTGCCCTCCAGAGCGATCATTTCCGCCTCGTAATCCGGGTCACGCTCAATGTGCCGGATGATGACTTCATTTTCGTTATTGCCGTAAAGGCAGCAGAAGTACACCTCATCCATATTCATCACGCACATATAATGGCGGCCCTGGATCTCGTAGTTGACGGGAACGATCTCCTGTCCGTCGCACCACCAATGATCCTTGGCGTTGTAGTTTGTGGTCTTGATCTCAAGGATCGCCGTTTTGCCGTTTGGCAATCGGATGAAGTAATCAATGTCTGCCAGCATATAGGTGTAGACCGGGTGATAAAACATCTTCTTCACCTGATAGATCTCAAAACCTGTTTTCACATGGAAAATCTCAGCGACCAGATCCTCAAGCAAATGCCCGACCTTCTTTTGCACCCAGTTGCTTTCGCCGTCCTCATACGATACGACTTTGAGTTTGTCGTAGTAGAGGTCGCGGGCGGTCGCAAATGGGGACACACCTAAAATGGCAGCGGCGTCACTTCCGCCGATTCCTCTGCGGCGATATTCCAGCCATTCCTCCTCCGGCAGATCTGCCGTGTCAACCAAAACCAGCGGTTCGTAGGTACTCGTTGTATTCGGCATATTATGCACCTCGATTCTGAGGCTGATAAAGCCTTGCGTGAGGGACATATACCGTTTTCAGCGGGTACTTTGCAAGCTTTCTTGCCTCCTTTCTTTTTACCTGCTGCTTGAACACAGCAGGTCTGGACACTCTTCTGTGCGAGTGCCGATGGGTTCGTCTTTTCATTCGGTTTCCGCCTTTCTAAAAATGTATTCCAAAAGCACGAAGGCTTTTTGGGCATAAAAAAAGCGAGAACAACAGCCGATGCCTTTTCGGGCATTCATGTCCGTAATGAATTACGAACAGGTGTCATTCTCGCAGAGGATATAAATATCCTTAAAAAATAAAAATGCCAGTACATAACCGGCCTCACGGCACAGTTATACTACTGACATACTGCAAACTTAACGATATGTGCAATGCAGAAGCGTACTGCCGGTCCTTACGGACAACGCACAAAAATCAATTACAGAAGAAGTATAGCACAATATATCGTGTTTGTCAAGATTTTAGAAACTATATATAGTTATGCAGACAGCGATACAGAAAAGGAGATTTTGCTTTTTTGAATTTTGATTGCAGAAAAGGCAGGTATGCACCCGTGTTTATTAGTGAACGGATAGAGGAGGAAACTCTATCCGCTTATGCACCTTGAAAACCGAATATCCTTCCGCCGGGAGTTATACAGGATCTGCGGACAGTATGCCACGATGATCTATTCGGAGCGTGCCCACAGAAGAATTGCCGCATAGCGGCAGCCTGCCAATACGCGGCTGAAATGGGCGCAGGAAATGGCCCGGCGTGAAGTCTTTTATAGCAAAACTTATTAAAATATACTACTCGGACAGTTGTTCAGTTTGGTCATATGACGATCAAGTGCGGCTGTTGAAAAACAGTGCGAAAAATCGTATAATATATATGTCGTGTAGAGACCAAACTGTATCTGTTCAACTGTCCGGAAAGGAGTAAATATGGCAGTTGAAAACGCAAATAATTCTTGTCACGCCAACGCAGAAAAAAGGACCTATTCGGTTCAGGAAATAGCCGACATTCTGCAGATCAGCAAAAGCATGGCGTATTCCTTATGTAAGGATGCGCCGTTTAAGGCCGTGAAAGTTGGCAAGTATGTGAGAATATCCAAACCCTCCTTTGATGCGTGGCTTGACAGCATGAATCAGTAAAGGAGATACAGTTATGGCATCTATTATCAAAAGAAAAAAAGCATATTCCGTGGTTTACAGCTACACAGACGAAAGGGGTGAAACAAAGCAAAAATGGGAAACCTGTTATTCGCATAAGGAAGCGTTGAAAAGGAAAGCGGAGATTGAAAATCAACAGTTCAACGGAACATTTCTGCCTCCGAATAAAACCACTGTGTCGAGCTTTCTCGACGATTTTGTTCGCACCTACGGTGTCAACAAGTGGGGCGTTTCTATGTATGACAGCAATACAGCCATTATTGCGAATTACATCAACCCGATCATAGGTGAGCTGGAAGTCCAGGCAGTCACAGCTCGTGTTGTGGATCAATATGTTCAGAAGCTGAAGAAGACGCCGGCGGTTTCACGAGGCAGCCGAAAACCAAGGACCGAGTATGTGACGGACAAAACGATTGTCAAGATCATAAAGGTCTTGCGGTGTGCGTTTAAGCAGGCGGTACGCTGGGAGCTGATCGGAAAGAATCCGTTTGATAATGTGGTGCTGCCGAAGGTTGAGTACAAGAAGCGAGACATCTGGGACGCCGATACGATACGCAAGGCGTTAGACGAATGCACGGACAGCAAGCTCTATATTGCCATGAATCTGGCCTTTGCCTGCTCACTCCGTATGGGTGAGATCCTCGGCCTGACATGGGACAATGTTCATGTGGAAGATGCGGACATTGCCGCAGACGATGCTTACATTTTTATCGACAAGGAGCTTACACGCTGTACGAAGCAGGCAATCGAGATGTTGGGAGAAAAGGATATATACCATATCTTTGTGCCGCTCATGCCGAACACCAGCACCCGTATCGTTCTGAAAAAGCCGAAAACCGATTCCAGTATCCGCAAGGTGTGGCTGCCGAAAACGGTAGCCTACATATTGAGAGAGTGGAGAACAGCGCAGGAAGAACTGAAGGAATTTCTCGGTAATGAGTACCAGGACTTCAATCTTGTGGTTGCCTTGCCCAACGGACGCCCCTGTGAAAACCGCATTATCGAAAAGGAGTTTCTGATGCTCAAAGAAAAAGCAGGGCTTCCCAATGTGGTTTTCCATTCGCTCCGGCATTCCAGCACTACCTATAAGCTGAAGCTCAACCACGGAGACCTGAAGGCAACGCAGGGCGATACGGGACACGCAGAAATCGATATGATTACCAAGGTGTATGCGCACATTCTTGATGAGGACAGAAAGATCAACGCACAGAAGTTTGAAAGTGCGTTCTACTCGAATCCGGATTTAAGAAAAATCGCACCGCCGCAGGAGAATGCGCAGCCTGCGTCCATCGACCTTACGGCACTGATCGAGCAGCTGCAAAAGTCGCCCGAGCTTGCTAATACTTTGGCTTCGATCATCGCAGGCCAAACAGCTTGCTAATGAGAAATTAGCAAATTTGCTAATTTCGTTAGCAAAACCGTGAAAATCGTTCGAATCCAATTAGCAAGGTTTTCGGAGGCAACAGCAAGGGCAAAACCCGACGGTTTTCAGAAATCCGCACCGAGGCAGCGTCAAAATAAAAAACGCTGTAAACCTCGTAAAATCAAGGCTTACAGCGGAATTTTTGGCGTCCCGGAAGGGATTTGAACCCCCGACACCCGCCTTAGGAGGGCGGTGCTCTATCCAGCTGAGCTACCGAGACATTTGCTAATTTTATGACCACTATTTATACTTCCGAGCCCCTCCTGGACTCGAACGACCTACCGCTTAGGAGGCGGTCGCTCTATCCGGCTGAGCTACGGAAACATCTTTAAAATCTATTCAATTTTAGGCTTACATTAACTCGATGTCAATCACTTTTGCCCAAAAGGCGGTCGTCATAACATATTCTTATGGGTCGGATGCACTATTCTGCTGAGCTACGGAAACACGCAGGTTGACCCTTTCATTATAGCACAGGCGGGGTAAAATTTCAAGTATTTTTCTAAATCTCTTGAAAAAACGGAACATTTACGGTATAATATAACATCGGAGTGTCGCAGCCGCGCAGCGCGCGGGGCGGCTATGGTTGAAAATGAGTGCGCCGTGTGCGCTGATATAATCGTTATAGTAAGGAGATACGGATGCTTTCTGCTGTTAAGAATTTTGCGATAACGTTCGTCGTTTCGCTTCTTGTGTTCGGTACCGCCGCCTTTTTCGTTGCGCCTGCGATAGAGAAGGGGATGACGATGGGCGGAAAGAATACCGAGAGTGCCGACGCTGCGGGCGATTCTAAGCTGCCCGACGGATATGTATATGTCACCGACGATTCGGGTGCCGTCGTTACCGACTCGAACGGCAATCCCGTGACCGAGCCCTCGCAGAGCGGCGGCGACGAGATAAAGGGTCAGTCGTTCAACATACTTTTGCTCGGAAACGACTATCAGCCCGGCGTGCTCTCGGATTACGATCTGTCGGGCAAGAATGCTGAGGTCGACGGTTTCAAGGTCAAGGAGCGTACTATAAACGTCGACACGATAATACTCATACGTGTTGACAAGGAAAAGGGACAGTTCATCTTTCTGACCATTCCGTCGAACACGCAGGTATACGTCAGCGGCGGAAACACGACGCTCAGCGCGCTTTATTCAAAGTACGGGCTCGACTATCTCTGTCAGAAGGTTCGCGCCTTGACGGGTCTCAATGTCGATTATTACGTTTCAATGTCTATACCTAATCTTGTTTCTGCGCTCGGTGCTATCGGGGATATCTCCTACATGGTGCCGACCGACATGTATTATAAGGATGAGGAGCAGTCGCTTACCATCAATCTCAAGAAGGGACAGCAGACGCTCACTCCCGCGCAGGCGCTGCAGCTGCTGAGATACAATTCCTATCCCGACGGTAACATTTCGAGAATGGCGACGGGCGTTGATTTCCTTAAGGCGATACTCGATAAGCTCTCCTCCGATTCCTACAAGGAGAAGGCGCAGAGCGTATATAATTCGGTTATAGGATATGCGGATACAAACTTTACGGTCGATGACCTGCAGAGCAATCTTGAGCTGCTGTTCTCGTACCCGCGCTTTGAAAAGGTCAACCTCTCGTACCCCGGAGTAACAAAGTCGGAGGGTGATTCCTACTGCTTTGTTCCGTCGTACACCGACGCGATAGAATCACTGAGAAAGTACAGATAAATTTAACCCATAGGAGTAAAAAGAAATGAGCAGAATGAAGAATACCGAAAAGACGATGGATAAGATCGTTGCCCTGTCAAAGAACAGAGGCTTCGTTTTCCCCGGCAGTGAGATATACGGCGGTCTTGCAAACACATGGGATTACGGTCCCCTCGGCGCGGAGCTCAAGAACAACATCAAGCGCGCATGGTGGAAGAAGTTCGTTCAGCAGAACCCCTACAACGTAGGACTTGACGCCGCTATACTTATGAACCCCCAGACATGGGTCGCGTCGGGACATCTCGGCGGCTTTTCCGACCCGCTTATGGACTGCCGCGAGTGCAAGGAGCGTTTCCGCGCGGACAAGCTCATAGAGGATTGGAACGCTGAGAACGGCAAGGAGCTCGACAAGCCCATCGATGCCTTTTCGCAGACTGAGATGAAGGACTATATCGAGGAAAACAACATCCCCTGTCCTTCGTGCGGTAAGCATAACTTCACCGATATCCGTCAGTTCAATCTGATGTTCAAGACCTTCCAGGGTGTTACCGAGGATGCAAAGAATACCGTATACCTCCGCCCCGAGACCGCGCAGGGTATATTCGTAAACTTCCCGAGCGTTCAGAGAACGACGAGAAAGAAGGTGCCGTTCGGTATCGGTCAGATAGGTAAGTCCTTCCGTAACGAGATAACCCCCGGTAACTTCATCTTCCGCGTTCGCGAGTTCGAGCAGATGGAGCTTGAGTTCTTCTGTAAGCCCGGCACCGACCTTGAGTGGTTCGAGTACTGGCGCAGCTTCTGCCGCAACTGGCTGCTCTCGCTCGGCATGCGCGAGGAAAATCTCCGTCTGCGCGACCATTCGCCCGAGGAGCTTTGCTTCTATTCTAAGGCAACCACCGACTTTGAGTTCATGTTCCCGTTCGGATGGGGCGAGCTGTGGGGCGTTGCCGACCGTACCGACTACGATCTTACGCAGCATCAGAACACATCGGGCAAGGATCTGTCCTATTTTGATCCTGAAACGAACGACAGATACATCCCTTACGTCATCGAGCCTTCGCTCGGCGTAGAGCGTTCCTTCCTCGCATTCCTCGTCGATGCATACGATGAGGAGGTTATCGACGCGGAGAAGAACGATACCCGCGTTGTGCTGCATTTCCATCCCGCTCTTGCACCGTATAAGGCTGCCGTTCTTCCTCTTTCTAAGAAGCTTGCCGACGGCGCGGGCGAGATATATACCGAGCTGTCTAAGTACTTTATGGTCGATTACGATGACGCGGGCTCTATCGGTAAGCGCTATCGCCGCGAGGATGAGATCGGAACTCCGTTCTGCATCACCTACGACTTTGATTCCGTCGAGGATGGCTGCGTGACCGTACGTGACCGCGATACCATGGAGCAGGTACGTATACCGATCGCGGGTCTGCGCGAGTATCTTGAGGAAAAGATTGCGTTCTGAGCGAGCTTTTACGGATCGTAAATACAAATTATCTCGGCGCGGCAGGCTGTATCCCGCCGCGCCGCTTTTGTGAATTAATATGAATGAATTTATCGAAAAACTGAGAAGCTATAAGGATTACAGCTCCGCCCGCGGTGCGGCGGAGGACGCGATAGACGCTGCCGAGCAGGCGCTCGGAGTGAGCTTTGCCGCCGATTTTCGCGAATATCTGCTCGAGTGCGGCAGCGCATGCGCCGACGGGCATATCTTTACGGGAATAGATACGGTCGCGGAAACGACCGCGCTGTGGCGTGAACGCCATCCCGAGATAGCGGGGGATATGTACGCTGTCGAGGTGTTTGAAAACGACGGTATAGTCGCATGGCAGAGCGGCAGCGGTGAGGTCTTTCTCACGCGCGACGGCGTATCTCCGCGGCGGTTCTGCGGCTCGCTGCTCGAATATCTGCTTTTGATGGAGCGGTGACGCAGCGGTTGCGGTCGGATGGCTGTTCTGCCGAAATAGTTGTCCGTAAAAAAATACTCATAAATAACACGTACGAGAAAATTACTTTCTACGTAATATTATTGTGATATTATTGCCCGAAAAATGTCCCCGTGGCAGAGCCTCGAATAATTCGGAGCTGCTGCGGGGGTATTCTGCGTTTTACGTGATATTATTTGCCGTGAAGAAAAGGCGCGCGACGTTCTCCGCAGTGCGGCGGAGGTTTTCGGCGGTCGCATCAAACGCCTGCTTCTGCGGCAGAACGGCGCGCTGAATGGGAAATACGGCGCACACACCTCTGTCGTAAGCCTCCCTTACCTCGGTATCACAGCCGCAGAGCACGACAAGCGGAACGCCGACGGCAGAGGTCCGCTTTGCTATGCCGTCAATTACCTTGCCGCATATGCTCTGCGAGTCAAATCGTCCCTCGCCGCTGATAACAAGGTCGGCATGACGGAGATGTCGGTTGAACTGCTTTGCTTCAAGCACCGCATCTATCCCGCGCGTCAGCACGCCGCCGAGCATCGCATATGCTCCCGCGCCGCAGCCGCCCGCAGCACCGCCGCCGGGCAGTGCGGAAACATCGCAACCGAGCTCGTCCTTCAGCAGCTGCGCCATATGACGCAGCCCGTCGTCGAGCAGCCGTTGTGCCGCATCGTCTGCGCCCTTTTGCGGTGCGTAGACGTAGGCTGCGCCGTTTTCTCCGTAGAGCGGATTTTCGATATCGCACATTACCGTAATGCGCGCATCCCGCAGCAGCGGCTCGCGCTCCGATATGTCTATGTGACATACCCGCGACATCGCTCCGCCCGTCGGAACGAAAGCATTGCCGTCACCGTCCGAAAATCGTACCCCGAGCGCCGCAGCCATGCCGCAGCCGCAATCGGTCGTTGCGCTTCCGCCGAGCCCGAGATATATGTGCCGTGCGCCGCCGCGGAGCGCGTCGCGTATCAGTTCGCCGACACCGTATGTCGTTGAGTTCAGCGGCTCGAGCCGACCGCCGAGAAGCGGCAGACCCGCAGCGGCAGCCATCTCTATAACACAGTCGCCGCTCGGCAGAATGCCGTAAAAAGCCGTGACGGGCTCGCCGAGCGGACCCGTGACGGTCAGCGTTTTTATGCTGTCGCCGCACAGCGCAAAGACAGTGCCCTCGCCGCCGTCTGCCGCGGGAATGGTTATGACCTCGGCGCTCGGAACGGCGCTTTTTACCCCCTCCGCTATGCTGCGGGCGACCTCAGTCGCGGAGAGACTTCCTTTAAAGCTGTCGGGTGCTGCGATAATAAGCGGTTTTCCGTTCTTCATATCTGCTTCCTTTATAAGAATTACATGACTATTCTATCACGTCCCGTATAATATGTCAACGCGATATCGCACCCGCGGCGGGCGGTGCTTGAATTTTTTCGCCCGACATGCTATAATCATATCTGCAATTCAATTTCAGGGAGACACAAATGAGAACTATTTTCTGTCTTGACGCAAGAGACGGCATCTCTTTCGGCGGCCGCAGACTCAGCCGCGACCGCGCGCTTGTAGATTATCTGTGCGAAAAATACGGGCGAATCGCCGTCAGTCCGTACTCCGCACCGCTTTTTAAAGGGCACGATGTTGAGGTGTCCGACGATCCTACATCGTCCGCACTTGAGACGAATTTCGTCGAGGATGCCGAGATACGACTCGACCTGCCAGAGCCCGACGAGGTTGTTGTCTGCCGCTGGAACCGCGAGTATCCGTCCGACAGAAAGGTTACCGTCTCGATGGCATGGCAGCCTGTGTCGACCGAGGAAATTAAGGGCAGCTCGCATGACAGGATAACGATAACTACCTATCGCTGCAGCGCTGCGGAGAGCTCGAAATGAGGCGTGAAATGAAGCGTGAAATGAAGAATGCACGGCTGCGCATAGGCGCAGCTGCGCTGTCTCTGCTGCTTGCGCTCACGCTGCTTGTCGGCTGCACGCTGCCGTCCGATATCTCGGACGTACTTTCGCCTGCAGGGTATACCGAGTCCGCCGCGTCGTCTGCAAAAACGACCGACGCTTCGGGGGTATCCGCTGCGGCACCCGTCACAACGCCGTCGGTCGGTGCGGAGAAGGGCGGCGAGCACTCCGGCTTTGACCCCGATGCTATCCCGCCGTATTCGGGTTCGGTATACATTACCGTCTGCGACGGAATTCCCGATTTTTCGGACGATGAGCTGACGGCGGTATCGTTTGAGCAGTATGCCGAGCTCGATTCGCTCGGGAGATGCGGCGTGTGCACAACGTCGGTCGGGCGCGATATTATGCCGACCGTGAAACGCGGCAGCATCGGTCAGGTCAAGCCGACGGGATGGCACACGGTGAAATATGACTTTGTCGACGGAAAATATCTGTATAACCGCTGCCATCTTATCGGCTTTCAGCTAACGGGCGAGAACGCGAACACGCGCAATCTTATCACGGGTACGCGCTATCTGAACGTTGAGGGTATGCTGCCGTTTGAAAATATGGTAGCCGACTATGTTAAGGAGACGGATAATCATGTAATGTATCGCGTCACGCCCGTGTTTATCGGTGATGAACTGCTTGCGCGCGGCGTGCATATAGAGGCGCTGTCGGTCGAGGATGACGGCGACGGGATATGCTTTAACGTCTACTGCTATAACGTTCAGCCGGGCGTGTCGCTCGATTACGCAACGGGCGAGAGCGAGGCAGAGCGGGCGGCATAGCGGAGCGGATGCATGGGTGTCCATACAAATATAAAAGAGACACGGAGCTGTTTACGTGTCTCTTTTTGCGGTTCGTATTGTGTTCGCTTTGTGCAGTGCTGTTTGCGCTGCGCCCGCTTTGCAGTGTTTATGTTTTTTGCATTGTACCCGCTTTGCGGTGCTTTTGCATGGACTGCGTTCTTTGTATGCGCTCGCTTTGTACTGCTTTTGCTTTGTACTGTGTCCGTTTCGCGCCGTGTATTCAGTATCGCAGCTGCCGCAAAATCACGCCCGTTCTACTGTGAGTATAACGCCCTCCGCGCAAGGTCGGCTCTCGGGCGTTGTCAGCAGCCCGCGCCCGATGCACGCCTCAACGAGCCGCGCGCTTATCTCCGCTCCCGCGATAAGCGAGGCGTACTTGTCGTATTCGCCTATCAGCCGTGCGGGGATGTGGTCGCGAATATATTCGGAGAGCTCGGCGGCGATGGCGCCTGTTATCGCTTCCGTACCTTCATTCAGACACGCTGCAAGGCTGCTGAATTCGGGATAATCACTCTTGTCTATAGCAACGATATTCGGCTCGATGATATCTCCCCGCCGACGCACATAGCCGCATTCTATCGCCCTTGCAGCGAACTCTCTGTCGCTCTCCGACAGACCGCTCAGCGGGAGACCGCCTATCGACCGCAGCAGCATCAGCAGCTTTCCGTCGGTCGAAATGTTGTGTCCGCAGTCGAAGTGCGGCTCAAGTCTTTCGCCGTAGAGATTCATAAGAAATACGCTTCTGCAGCCGCCGACCGACCTTGCGTTTATACCTGTGCTCCCGTAGTAGTCGATGTCTTCGGCATCATCCGCACGCATGGCTATCCCGACGCATGTATAGTCGCGCTGCACTGGGTTTATATCGCTGAAATATCTGTCTTTTATCAGAACGTCCACGTTCGCTTCAAGGTCATACAGCATGGTGCATATGAGCGTCCAGAATATGAAGTGAACATCCGTCTGCTTGCTCAGATACGGGAAGGAGAGTATCCTATCCGAATATTTCGCGAGATTCTTTTCGATAATGCCGCAGTAATCGGGGAGATACTTTTCGTATATCATGTTCGCCTGATCAAATTCCTCGTAATCGACCAGATGAAAATTCGTCACGTATCTGCCGTCGTCGGTCCGACGCAGCAGCCCGTAGCTGCCGTTTTCGCCGCGGCATTGCAGCTCAAGCTCCTCCTCGATAAACGGCATCGGGATGCATAGCTCCTCCGACAGCTCGCGCGGCGTTTTCGGACGCTGTCTGCACAAATATATCAGGTTCTGTGAAAAGCTGCGTTCCGCCTTCTTCTGCGGTGCGTTGCCGATGGGGTCGCCCGTGCCGATAAAACGCAGCGATACGGGCTTAAGTACGTATTTTCTCTCGCTCATGATCTTTACCTCTTTTCTGACCGTGTTGCGTGCCGAAAACAAACGCTGCTTAACCGCCGTTTCCGAGATGCCGATTCTCGCGGCGATATCCTTTACGCCGAGCCCGTCGAGATAATGCATCACCATAACGTCGCGGTAAGCCTTTGACAGAAAGGCTATCTCTCTGTATATCATGCTCAGCTGCTCGCGTTCCGCTTCCGCTTCAATGTAGCTCTCTATCGCGTCGTCATGCAGCAGCGCCGGCGCCTGCAGGGTGCAGTTTTCGGCAGCTGCTGTGCGATGCTCGCTGCTGCAACGGCGGCAGTAGTCAGCGTATGCTCTGCGCGCGACCGTCCACACAAAGGCATGAAAGCTCCCGATGTGCTCCTGACGGCGGATGGCGGCTATCACAGCGAGAATTATCTCGGAGCACAGATCCTCGGCTTCTTGCGCGGTGTTGCACCGCTGATACGAAAAGCCGTATATCATGTTGAGAAATTCCTTGTTGTTCAGTTGTTTCAGTGCTTCGTTTGTATCCATTGCCTGTCCTTACTTCGGCGCGCGTACGGCGCTCCGCTATATTCGGTCATATCCCTTACAACAATACAGTCGTAAAAATCGGAGAAGGGTTATGCGGTGTGCGCGAAATTTTTATTTGCGCGAACTTTTTATAACAGTATAGCACAAATCGCGGAGAATTTCTACCGCACTGAGCATGCGATATAGCTTAATTACGGAGAATTTGTACTACGCGGGCGTGGGCGGCACAATTAAATTGCGGAAATTTTTTACTGCATGGGCGCGGTCGGACATAATTTAATTTATCTCCGAGTTTTTTTGCAAAATATATTGACAGACTCCCTCGGATATGGTATAATAACCTCCGTCGTGGAAAGATGGCTGAGCTGGTCTAAGGCGCACGATTGGAAATCGTGTGTGCGTTAGTAGCGCACCGTGGGTTCGAATCCCACTCTTTCCGCCACAGAAAAGCACTTGCATTGCAGGTGCTTTTTTGTTTTTCGCGCCGTTTGTCGCGCTTTGATGCGCGGTGAATGCAGTACGGTGTGGGTGATATCTTCGTGCCGAATTCTTTAGCGGTGGGACATATCGGCATACCGATGGTTTTCGGTGTGGACATATCGTTGCACCGTTAGTATTGATATTTACCGCATAATGCCTGTCAACGGCATGCGCGGCAAAAAAATCGCTTTCTTTCTGAAAAATCTCAAAAAAACTGTTGACAACAGCGGCGTTATGTGCTATAATACCCATCGTGCTCAGCAAGTTGAGCATCGCAATAATAATTGCTGGTGTGGCTCAATGGCAGAGCAGCTGATTTGTAATCAGCAGGTTGTTGGTTCGACTCCGATCACCAGCTCCAGGGGGAATTCCCGAGTGGCCAAAGGGGGCAGACTGTAAATCTGTTGTCAGTGACTTCGATGGTTCGAATCCATCTTCCTCCACCAAATAATAGGCACTATATTTTATGAAGATAGTGTCTATTTACATAGTTAAATGCATATACATATTAGAGTATATATAACTCTTATCAAGAGAGGTGGAGGGAAAAGGCCCTATGAAGCCCGGCAACCAGTGATTTACCAAGGTGCCAATTCCTGCAGTGTTTTATTGCAAGATAAGAGGAGCTTAGTGAATTCAAGTCTCTTCTTAAATTAAGTTGAGGCTTTTATTTTTAAATTTTTTAAGAAATTTAAAAAGGCTATTTAAGAAAGGAGTGAAAAAGAGGTTATTTTATATAACCCATAATTATGAGAAGATTATTTACATCAGAATCAGTAACAGAAGGGCATCCAGATAAAATTTGTGATCAAATATCAGATGCAGTTTTAGATGCTATAATAGCACAAGATCCAACAGCGAGAGTTGCTTGTGAAACAACAGTAACTACAGGGATGGTTATGATAATGGGAGAAATATCAACTAACTGTTATGTTGATATTCCTAAAGTAGCAAGAGAAACTATAAGAGAAATAGGATATGATAGAGCTAAATATGGTTTTGATTGCGATACTTGTTCAGTAATGACAACAATAGACGAACAATCAAATGATATAGCAATGGGTGTTGATGAAGCGTTAGAATCAAGAGAAGGTCAAAAAGATGATATTGAAGCTGTAGGGGCTGGAGATCAAGGTATGATGTTTGGTTTTGCGACTAATGAAACTGAAGAATTTATGCCTGCACCAATAGCTATGGCTCACAGATTATCAAGAAGATTAACTGAAGTTAGAAAAAATGGCACTTTACCTTATTTAAGACCAGATGGAAAAACTCAAGTTACAGTTGAATATGAAGATAACAAACCAGTAAGAATAGATGCTATAGTTATATCAACACAACATGGACCAGAAGTTTCTCAAGAACAAATAAGAGAAGATTTAATGGAACATGTAATAAAAGCTGTTATACCAGCAGAATTATTAGACGGTGAAACAAAATATTACATAAATCCAACTGGAAGATTTGTAATAGGTGGACCACAAGGGGATAGCGGATTAACAGGAAGAAAAATAATAGTTGATACTTATGGTGGATATGGAAGACACGGTGGTGGAGCTTTCTCAGGAAAAGATCCAACAAAGGTTGACAGATCAGCTGCATATGCTGCAAGATGGGTTGCTAAAAACTTAGTAGCTGCAGGAATTGCTGATAAATTAGAAATTCAATTAGCTTATGCAATTGGTGTTGCAAAGCCAGTATCAATAGTTGTAGATACTTTTGGAACAGGTAGAATATCAGACGATAAGATAGTTGAAATAGTTGAAAAAATATTTGACTTAAGACCAGGTGCTATAATAAAAGATTTAGAATTAAGAAGACCTATATACAGACAAACAGCAGCTTATGGACATTTCGGTAGAACTGATATAGATGCTCCATGGGAAAAATTAAACAAAGTAGAAGAGATAAAAAAATATCTTTAAGATATAAATGTTAAATAAGCATTCTTGTAATTTAATTACAAGAATGCTTATTTTCATATAAAGGAAAGTAGATTTTTTATTTTTTCAATTAATTTTTAACTTCATTTATTTATTAAAATAGCATATAAAAAATATTTTGATAAAATCATTGCAATTTAAACAAATTAAAATATGATATACTAATTATAGATTAAAGATAATAAATATTTGTAGGAGAACTGTTATGGAAGTATTAAGTGGTACAGTGGATAGTATTGTTTATAGAAGTGAGGAAAATGGATATACTATTGCTAAAATTAAAGATGATAATATTATTTATACGATAGTGGGAGAAATTCCTCATATAAGAGAAAGGCAATTATTAAAACTTTCAGGTACTTGGATTAATCATCCTAGTTTTGGAAAAGAGTTCAAGGTTGAAATTTGTAAGGAAATAATTCCAAGTTCTTCAAAAGATATAGAAAAATATTTATCATCAGGGGTAATACATGGAATTGGACCAATTACTGCTAAGAAAATAGTAAATAAATTTGGAGATAAAACATTAGAAATCTTAGATAACGATATAGATAAATTAAAAAATATAGATGGTATAGGAAATAAAAAATTTAAGATTATAAAAGAATCTTATGTAGAACAAAAAGAACTTAAGGATATATACATATTTTTTCAAAGTCATGGATTAACAATAAAGCAATGTATGAAAATTTACAAAAAATATGGGGTTATAGCCATTGATGTAATTAAAGAAAATCCATATAAACTTTGTGAAGATATTTTAGGAATTGGTTTTAAGATATCGGATAAAATAGCTAAATCAATAGGAATTGATATAGAATCACCTTTTAGAATACAAACTGGTATACAGTATATAATAAATGAATTTTGTATGGCTGGAAATACATATATGCCAAAGGATATACTTATAGAAAAATCAATTGAGATTTTGCAGGTTTCTAAAGAAATTATAGAAAAAAATATTTTAGATAGTGCTTTAGATAATAAAATAAAGGTTGAAAAAATATATGGAATTGAAGGTGTTTTTACTATACCGTATTATTACTGTGAACTTGGAATAACCAATAAAATATTAAGTTTGGCAATAAGTGATTTTGAACAAATAGATGAAAATGTAGAAAATTTAATTAAAGAGTTTGAAAAGAAAAATAATATTAATTTTGGAAAGGTTCAAAAAGAGGCTATTGAAGGTGCTTTTGAAAATGGTATAGAAATAATAACAGGAGGTCCAGGTACTGGTAAAACAACTATAATAAAATGTATAATAGATATATTTGAGAAATGTGGTTTTAGTGTAGCTTTAGGAGCGCCAACTGGAAGAGCTGCTAAAAGAATGAGTGAATCTACTGGTAGGGAAGCTAAAACGATACATAGAATGCTTGAAATGGGAATTAGAGATGATAAGGATTTTTCATTATTTTTAGAAGATGAAACTACATTAAGGGCAGATGTAATTATTATAGATGAAGCTTCAATGATAGATGTAATTGTTATGAATTCTCTTTTGAAAGCTATAAAAAGTGGAACAAGATTTATAATTGTAGGGGATATAGATCAATTACCATCAGTTGGCCCTGGAAATGTTTTGAGGGATTTAATAGAAAGTGATTTTACGAAAGTTGTGAGATTAGATGAGATTTATAGACAAGGCAAAGAAAGCATGATAGTTATAAATGCTCATAAAATTAATAAAGGAGAGATGCCAATTTTAAATGATAAAAATAGTGATTTTTATTTCCTTAAAGAAAATGTTCAAGAAAATATTTTAGAAACTATGAAACAACTTATAAATTATAGGCTACCTAAATTTAATAGAAAATGGGATAAGTTAAGGGATATTCAAATATTAACACCTATGAGGAGAGGAGTGCTTGGAGTTAATAATTTAAACTTACAACTTCAAGACGTCTTAAATCCTAAGAGTAAAAGTAAGAATGAGAAGGTTTTTAGAGATTTTATTTTTAGAGAAGGCGATAAAGTAATGCAGATAAAAAATAATTATCAGCTTAAATGGGAAAGAGTTTCTGGAAATGGAGAACTTAGAGGAACAGGTGTTTTTAATGGTGATATGGGCTTTATAGAAAAAATAGACTTAGAAGAAAAGCAAATATTTGTAATATATGATGATGAGAGATTAGTTGTATATGATTTTATATATTTGGATGAATTAGAGTTAGCTTATGCAATAACAATACATAAAAGTCAAGGTAGTGAATTTAAAGTTGTTGTAATGCCAAGTTATATGGGAGCTCCACTTCTTATGAATAGAAATTTACTGTATACAGGAATAACAAGAGCAAAAGAAATGGTGGTTATAAATGGTGATATAAAATCATTGAATTATATGGTAAATAATAATAAAAGTATGGAGAGGTATTCATCATTAAAATTTAGGATTGAAGAAATAATAGCGGATAACGCTTTTAAATAATATAAGATAATGGAGGCGACATGAGGTCACTATATGATGATAATATTAAAAAATTTAATCTTTGGTGTAGAGATAATACCTCTAAGGCAATAAATATTGTTTTTAGACCTTATGATAACTTGGTTATATTGAATGATTTAATAGATGATTATCTATTAAAAAATAAAAAAATATTATATATAAAAAAATTTTTTGATGTTTTTAAATTTAAATATAATGAGGGTGTCGAGTATATAACATTTGATACATTATATAGCATAAATAAATTTTATGACTTAATAATTTTAGATGATGTAAGTTTTTATTCTGAAAAGAGAGATATAGAAATTATAGAATATATATCTTTTTTAATGAAAAGATGTAGTAAGATTATTTTGTGTTCTTTTGAATATATATTAAAAAAAGAGGCAAGTATTAATTTAGCGGGGATAAATAATAAAAAGTATTTTTTAGAACCTAGGATTATAAAAAGTAGATTAAATTTTTTAAATTCAATGCCAAAGATTCTTTATGATTATTTTCAGTGGTTTATAAAAGAAAGAAGAAACGTAATAATTTATACGCCAAATGAAATATACACATCAAGTATATTTAATTATTATATTTATGTCTTTGGAGCTAGTAAAAATATAAATATAATTAAGGATAGTGGATTTATATTAAATAATATTATAAATAAAGAAAAAATAAACATAATAATAACTCATAATAGTATGTCCAATATTGATAATATAAAAGAGTTTGATTTAATATTTTATTTTTGTGATGAGAAAATTTTTGATAGTAAAAAAATAATATTTTCTTGTGCCAAGTTAAATAGCGATAAATTAGTGAGAGAAGTATTACTTTTATGTCAAAAAGAAACCTACAATGTAAGTCAAGCTAAAAAAATAGCTAGGAGTTATAACCAAATAATATGTCAAGAGGAGATTTAATTAGAAGAAAAATTAATTATTTAAAAAATAGCTTTTTATCAGTGGTTTATCCAGTATGCTATAATTGTTTAGATTGCAATGTTGAGATTGATAATACAGGTCTTTGTTTAAAGTGCTTAGAAAAAATAGAATTTTGCACTAGCGTAAACAAAATAATAGATATTAATGTTTATAGTGTAGCTTATTATGGATATTCAATAAAAAAACTCATCTTAGATTTTAAATATAAAAGCAATTTTGATTCAGGGAATTATTTGGGAAAATTGCTTTTAAATAAATTAAAAGATATAGATGTAAATTTTGATTATATAACATATGTTCCCTGTAGTAATAGAAAACTTAAAGACAGAGGATTTAATCAATGTGAGGTTTTAGGTAAATATTTATATAAGAATACAGGTATATCATGTATAGAATTATTAAAAAAAGCAGATAAAATAAAAGAACAAAAATTTTTAACAGCTAAAGAAAGAAAAGAAAACATAAAAAATGCTTTTTTACTTATAAAAAGAGATAAATTAGAAGGAAAGAAAGTTTTGCTTATAGATGATGTTATTACAACAGGAGCTACTTTAGAGGCATGTGTTAAAGAATTAAAAAAAATTAAAGATATAAAATTAACAATATTAGTTGTTGCAAAAAATTTTAATTAAAATTTCTAAAATCTAGACAGTAAATAAGAAATTTGATATAATAAAGCATAAACTAGGTTTGTGGTTGAAAGTCGATGCCAGTCGCAGGCAAAACGATCCACGTAAGTTAAACAAAGATTTTAATGAGCATGGTGCGGCTTAGAAGTAAGTCCTACCAGTATTTAAACTGAGAGGGTTAGTAGTGAGAGGTTAAGTCCGGGTAGCAAAAGCTCCAGTAGGCGAGTGTGGGGTCAAAGACCAGGTCAACTAGTTTAAAAAGAAGATTGTATTCCAATCTTCTTTTTTTTATAAAAAACTTGAATAACCGTTTTCAATGAAGTATAATATAAGTGTAGTTAATAAATATTTATTAACTAGGTCTTAGAAGGGGGCTGATAACATGAAAGTAACAGTATACGCTAAAAATATTGAATTAACAGATGCATTAAAAAGCACAGTTGAGAAAAAAATTTCAAAGTTAAGTAAGTATTTTGATGGTGATGTTGAGGCAAAAGCTACATTAAGTGTAGTTAGAAATAATCAAATTGTAGAAGTTATGATTCCCTTTAATGGAATATATTTAAGAGGTGAAGAGTCTACTGATGATATGTATAAATCTATAGACTTAGTTGAAGATAAGTTAGAAGGACAAATTAGAAAACAGAAAACAAAACTTTTAAAGAAAAATAAATTTAATTCATTAAAGTTTTCAATTCCTAGTGAAATTAAAATTGAAGATGAAAAAGATGATGCAAAGATAGTTAAGAGCAAAAAATTTGATATGAAGCCTATGCTAAAAGATGAAGCAGTACTTCAAATGGAATTAATAAGTCATGATTTTTTTGTATTTAAAAATGCTGAAACTGATGAATTAAATGTTGTATATAAGAGGAAAGATGGAAATTATGGTTTGATAGAACCTGATAATATAAAATAAATAAAAGAGGATATGTATTACATATCCTCTTTTATTTGTTTTAGTAACTATTGATTAAACTGGAAAACATTTTTTAATCTAATATAAAAATATTTTATGTAAAGTGTTATTAATAGATTATTTTAGATTTCTTGAAAAAATATAATATTAAATGATATAATTAATGTATTCAGTAAGATAATTATGTTAATAAATTGATATTATGAATATAATTACAAAAAATGTATAAAGAATGAGGTATGAACTATGGGAATGCTTGATAAAATGTTTGGCAGTTATAGCGATAGAGAAGTAAAAAGAATAATACCTATAATTAATGAGATAGATAAATTAGGTGCAGAGATGGAAAAGCTTTCTGACCAACAGTTAAAAGATAAAACATTTGAATTTAGAAATAGATATAATAATGGAGAAGATTTAGATGATATTTTGCCAGAAGCTTTTGCGGTTTGTAGAGAAGCATCAACAAGGGTTTTAGGTAAAAAACATTATAGGGAGCAGTTAATTGGAGGAATTGTTCTTCATCAAGGAAGAATTGCAGAGATGAAAACAGGAGAAGGTAAAACATTAGTTGCGACACTTCCAGCATATTTAAATGGTATATCAGGAAAGGGTGTCCACATTGTAACTGTTAATGATTACCTTGCTAAAAGAGATAAAGAAGAAATGGGAAAACTTTATGAGTTTTTAGGACTTAAAACTGGAGTTATAGTTCATGAACTTAATAACGACCAAAGAAGAGAATCATATGCAGCAGATATTACCTATGGAACTAATAATGAGTTTGGTTTTGATTATTTAAGAGATAATATGGTTATTTATAAAGAGGAAAGGGTTCAAAGACCTCTTAATTTTTGTATTGTAGATGAAGTTGATTCTATTCTTATAGATGAGGCTAGAACTCCTCTTATAATATCAGGAGCTGGTGATAAATCAACTGAACTTTATAAAATAGCAGATTTTTTTGTTAAAAAATTAAAAGAGGAAGAAGATTACACAATAGATGAAAAGGCTCATGCTGTTATGCTTACAGATATGGGAGTTGAAAAGGCTGAAAAAGCCTTCAAGATAGATAACTATGCAGATTTAGCTCATATAGAACTTCAACACCATGTAACTCAAGCTTTAAAAGCTAATTTTATGATGAAAAGAGATAAAGATTACATGGTAAAAGATAATCAAATAGTTATAGTTGATGAATTTACGGGAAGGCTTATGGAAGGAAGAAGATATTCAGATGGACTTCATCAAGCTATTGAGGCTAAAGAAGGAGTTAAAGTTCAAAGAGAGTCAAAAACTCTAGCAACAATAACATTTCAAAATTACTTTAGAATGTATGAAACGTTAGCAGGAATGACAGGTACTGCGTTAACTGAAGAAACAGAGTTTAGAGAAATTTATGGATTAGATGTTATAGTTGTTCAAACTCATAGACCAATACAAAGAATGGATAAACCAGATTTAGTTTATAAAAGTGCTAAGGGTAAATATCAAGCTATAGTTGATGAGATAATAGAAACTCACAAAAGTGGTCAACCAGTTTTGGTTGGTACAACGAGTATTGAAAAGTCTGAATATATATCACATCTTTTGAAAAGAAAAGGTGTACCACATAAAGTATTAAATGCTAAATATCATGAACAGGAAGCTGAAATAGTATCTCGTGCAGGAGAACTTGGAAATATAACAATTGCAACAAATATGGCTGGTAGAGGTACTGATATAAAATTAGCAGATGGTGTTCGTGAGGTTGGTGGTCTTAAAATAATAGGAACTGAAAGACATGAGTCTAGAAGAATAGATAATCAGCTTAGAGGACGTTCAGGACGTCAAGGAGATCCAGGAGAATCAAGGTTTTATATATCTTTAGAGGATGATTTGATGAGAATATTTGGTTCTGATAAATTGCAAGGCGTTGTAGAAAGATTAGGTCTTAAAGATACAGAAGCTATAGAGAGTAAAATGGTAAGTAAATCTATAGAAAATGCTCAAAAAAAGGTTGAGGGAAATAATTTTGATGTAAGAAAAACTCTTTTAGGTTATGATGATGTTATGAATAAGCAAAGAGAGATTATTTATAAGCAAAGATCAGAAGTTTTAGAAGGCATGAATTTAAAAGAGCAAATTAGAGATATGATAGAATATGTGATAGATAGTGCTGTTGATTCACATCTTAATAATGTAACTCAAGGTGATTATGATAAGGAAATAGATGCATTAATATTATACCTTCAGGATATATATCTTCCTCAAGGTAGTATATCTGCAAAAGATATTAAAGGCTTAGAGAGTGATGATATAAAAGAAAAGTTATATGATATAGCTATAAAGTTATACGAGGAAAAGGAAATCAATATAGGTGATGAAAAAATAAGAGAGATTGAAAGGGTAATTCTTTTAAGAGTAGTTGATACAAAATGGATGGATCATATAGATAGCATGGATCATCTAAAACAAGGTATAGGCCTTAGAGCTTATAGGCAACAAGATCCAACTCAAGCATATCAAATAGAAGGAAGTAATATGTTTGAAGATATGATTCATAGTATAAAAGTTGATACGGTAAGAATACTTTTCCATACTAAGATAGAAGTTGAAACACCACAAAGAGAGTCTGTTATAGGAAGCACAAAGACAGCTGCTGTTCATGGGCAAAATAATCAAGAAGAACAAAAACAACAGCCAGTTAGAAATGATATAAAAATTGGAAGAAATGATCCATGTCCTTGTGGAAGTGGTAAAAAATATAAATCTTGTTGTGGAAAAGAATAAATAGGATAAGATATGTGACTGCCTTAGGTATATCTAGGGCAGTTTAAGTTTTATCTTAAAAGTGTTAGTTTTATATTTGTAGAAATAAAAGTAAAAGTGATATACTATAAAATATATTATTTTGTTAGGAGTGAGTTTTGGTGATTATAGAATTAGAAAACCAATTAGGAAAGATTGTGGGTTTAAGAAAAGAAGTTAGAGAAATGGGGAATTCACTTTGACTTAGAAGAATTAAAAAAGCAAAGTGATGAATTAGAACTTAAAATGCAAGAGTCAAACTTTTGGAATGATATAGATAAAGCACAAGAAATAACTCAAAAATCTAAGAGATTAAAGGATAAAATAAGTAAAATAGAAGGCTTAGAAAAATCTTTAGAAGATGTTGAAGTTTTAAAAGATATGATAGAGCAAGATGATATGGATAGTATTAAAGAAATCATATCAGAGATAAAGTCTATTGAAAAGCAAGTAGAAGAATTTAAAATAGAGATTTTGTTATCAGGTGAGTATGATAGAAATGATGCTATACTAACACTTCATACAGGAGTTGGTGGAAGTGATGCAAATGATTGGACATATATGCTTTTAAGGATGTATACAAGATGGTGTGAAAAGAAGGGATACGCTGTAAAAACTTTAGAATATCTTCCAGGAGATGAAGCAGGAGTTAAAAGTGTAACTTTATCTATAAAGGGAGAATTTGCTTATGGATATTTAAAAGCTGAGAAGGGCATTCATAGACTGGTTAGAATATCTCCTTTTAATGCAAATGGAAAAAGGCAGACTTCATTTGCATCTGTAGAGATTTTACCAGAGCTTACAAAAAATCAAGATATAGAGATAAATCCATCAGACTTAAAGATAGATACGTTTAGGGCAGGTGGTGCTGGTGGACAGCATGTAAATAAGACTGAATCAGCAGTTAGAATAACACATCTACCTACTGGAATAGTTGTTCAATGTCAAAATGAAAGAAGTCAGTTTTCAAATAGAGATACTGCTATGGCTATGTTAAAGTCTAAGCTTATAGAATTAAAAGAAAGAGCTCATAAGGATAAAATAGAAGATTTAACAGGAGAACTTAAAGATATGGGGTGGGGAAGTCAGATAAGAAGTTATGTGTTTCATCCTTATTCTTTAGTTAAAGATCATAGGACAGGTGTTGAAACATCAAATGTTAATGGAGTTATGGATGGAGATATAGACCAATTTATAATAAGTTTTTTAACTAAATAATTAGAGAAAATTATAAATTTAATTTTTAGTATTAAAATATGTTGATTTTAGATAAATATTAAAAAATATTTTTATTAGTATTAATGCAATGAAATATCTTTTAAAATTAACTAAAATCAACTTTGTTTATATATTAATTTGTAGATTATTTAACTTTTTTTGCATTTTTATCGTCTATCATAAGTAAAAGGATAAATAAAAGAAATAAAATTAAACTTAATATAATTAATGAAGTATTTTCTAAAAGTAAGAGAGTTAGAGGATTGTATGCATAATTATATATTTGTGATATAGCAACTAAAAATGCTCTGTTTATAGCACTTTCACTTATATATTCTAAAGTATCATATTTTGTGTGAATTTTAGATACATCTCCATCATTTATTGTAACTGAATCAATTCCATTATTTAAAAAGCTTGCATGGTCAGACGAATCTTTATTTTCAATTAAATAAGCTATTTTGTTATTTTTACAGTAATTTATTAAACTATCTAAAAGTCCACTTTTAAATTCTTCATTTTCTCCAGTCATAAGGGTAATTGGAATTCCATCATCACTACCTATCATATCAAAATTTATAACTTTAGCATCTTGTAATGTATTTTTATTTTCATTAGCAAAACTACTTGAACCTAAAAGTCCAAATTCTTCAGCGTTTAAAGCAACAAAAATTATGTCTCTATCTGGTGTTGGAAGTGAACTTAAAAAAGATGCAAGTTCTAATAAAAAAGAAATTCCTGATGCATTATCTAATGCACCTCTATAAATATTTCCATCTAAATCTACTCCTAAATGATCAAAGTGAGCTGTTAAAACAAGAGGTGATAATGATGAATTAGAACCCTTTATAACGCCAACGACATTATTTACAGTAGTTTCTTCAGCTATATATGGAAAGAAACAATTTATGTTATATTCATTTTCATAAGCAACTTTAATTTCTTCAAAGGTTTTAGGTGATACATTTACATATAAATCAAATGTAGAATTATAGTCGAAAGAGCTTCTAAAATCAAAGTTATCCATAGAAGTTGATATAAAAACTACTTTTTCACCTGTGGATGTTTTTGCAGCTAAAGCGGAAGAGTTAAATGATACTGTATCTTCTTTGGAAAATGATATATTATTAGCTCTAAAATTTAAAAAAGTATCTTTAAAATCTCTATTATATTCAAAGCTTTTTATTATATTGTTAGACTTATTTGTAATTGTTAAATAAGGCTGACCTTCAATTTTTTTAGGGTAAAAAACATTAAAATCTTGAAGATATTTTAAATTATATGGAAGTAGTGAGTTTTCTTTAAATTTATTTAAAATATATTTTTGAGCGAGGATATTTCCTTCTTCTCCACATAATCTCCCTTCAAGTTCATCAGATGTTAAATATTTTATACTACTAATTACATTAGATATATTGAATTCGTTTATGTTAAATCTAGAAAGTAGGGATACATGAAACACAAAGAATGTAAGAATAAATAAAAATTTAGTTAAGTTAAATTTTATATTTTTCATAATATGACTCCTATAAGTTGATAATTATAATTATGATTTGCATGATATAATTATTCTGTTTTTGTTAATATTTGTTTTTGATAAAATACGTAATATAATATTATTGTTACAAAATGGGAAGGAGAAAAAGTTATGCAAAGTATAAATGAAATTTTGGCTAAAGAGCTTAATATATCTGAAAAACAAGTTAAAAGTGTTGTAGAATTATTGGATGATGGAAATACTGTGCCTTTTATAGCTAGATATAGAAAAGAAAAAACAGGAGGATTAAGTGATGAGATATTAAGAATATTTTTTGAGAGACTTACTTATTTAAGAGGATTAGAAAATAAAAAAGAAGATGTTATTAGGCTTATAAAAGAGCAAGGAAATTTAACTCAAGATTTAAAAAATAAAATTATACAGTGCAAAAATTTAACAGAGGTTGAGGATATATATAGACCTTTTAAGCCTAAAAAAAGAACAAGGGCTATAATTGCTACTGAAAAAGGATTAAAGCCTCTAGCACAAGTTATATTGGAAGGTACTTTTTCAGGTAACTTAAATAGTGAAGCTTCTAAATATATAAGTAAGGAAAAGGAGGTTTTGTCAGAAGAGGATGCTTTAAAGGGGGCTATGGATATAATAAGTGAAATAATATCTGATGATGCAAACTTTAGGAAATGGATAAGGGAGTTTATAAAAGAAAAAGGAAGCATAGAAACTATTGGAAAAAGTGATGATAGAAATAATTATGAAATGTATTATGAATATAAAGAGCCTATAAAATCTATTCCATCTCATAGGATTTTAGCTATAAACAGAGGAGAAAAAGAACAGGTACTTCAAGTTAAATTAAATTTTAATGATGAAAGAGTAATTAATTATTTAGAGAAAAATATTTTAAAAAATAATGAAGTAACTGATGAATATTTAAAAAAATCGGTGAGGGATTCTTTTAAAAGGCTTATTTATCCTTCGATAGAAAGAGAAATTAGATCTGAATTGACATCTAGAGGGGAAGACAGTGCAATTGGTATATTTAAGGCGAATTTAAAGTCACTTTTAATGCAAGCACCTATAAAAGGCAAAGTTGTAATTGGTTTTGATCCAGGGTTTAGAACAGGATGCAAGATTGCAGTTTTAGATGATACAGGGAAATTTATTGAAAATGCAACGGTGTATCCAACAATGCCTAAAAATGATATAGATGGAAGTATAAGAATTTTAAAAGAGTTAATTTATAAATACGATGTAGATGTTATATCTTTAGGAAATGGAACGGCTTCAAGAGAGTCAGAAGATGTTATTGAAAGGCTTATTAAAGAGGTTAAAGAGGAAAAAGGAAAGGATTTATATTATGTAATTGTATCAGAAGCTGGGGCATCTGTTTATTCAGCATCAGAACTTGCAAATAAGGAATATCCTAACTTAGATGTTACAGTTAGAGGTGCAATATCTATAGGTAGAAGACTTCAAGATCCATTAGTTGAACTTGTTAAAATAGATCCAAAAGCTATAGGAGTTGGACAATATCAACATGATGTGAGTTCTAAAAAATTAGATGAATCCCTAAAAGGTGTAGTTGAGGATTGTGTTAATAACGTGGGAGTAGATTTAAATATAGCGACCCCATCTCTTTTAAGTTATATAGCTGGAATAAATGGAACAATAGCTAAAAATATAGTGAATTTTAGAGAAGAAAATGGAAAGTTTGCAAATAGAAAAGAACTTTTAAAAGTAAAAAGATTAGGAAAAAAAGTATATGAGCAATGTGCTGGATTTTTAAGAGTTTCAGAAAGCGATGAAGTTTTGGATAATACATCTGTTCATCCAGAATCTTATGAGGTTGCTAAAAAATTAATAGAAATTTTAGGATATGATAAAAGAGATTTGAAATTTGGAAAATTAAAAGATATTGATGAAAAGATAAAGATTATTGGTATTAATAAATTAGCTGATGAGTTGAGTGTGGGAATTCTTACGTTAAAAGATATAATAAAAGAATTAAAAAAACCAGGAAGGGATCCAAGAGAAGAACTTCCAAAACCTATTTTAAAATCAGGGGTTATAAATATAAAAGATTTAAAGAAAGATATGCTTCTTATGGGAACTGTAAGAAATGTTTCGGATTTTGGAGCCTTTATAGATATAGGAGTTCATCAAGATGGCTTAGTTCATAAAAGTCAAATGGCAAATAAATTTGTAAAACATCCATTAGATATAGTAAAGGTTGGAGATATTGTAAGGGTCAAGATATTAGAAATAGATGAAAAAAGAAAGAGAATATCACTTTCTATGAAAGATGTTTAAAAAAACATTACGATAAAATATTGACATTAAACTGCAATATTGATAAGATTAATAGTGTAAATAAATAGAATCTTCGGGGCGAGGTGTAAATCCTCACCGGCGGTTATAGCCCGCAAGCTTTTAGTAGCAGATTTGGTGAAATTCCAAAGCCGACAGTTAAAGTCTGGATGAGAGAAGATGTGTCATAAATATATTCTTATTGTAATGATATCAGTAACCCCGATGATTTATTCATCGGGGATTTTAAATTTTAAAAATAATTTAAGTGCAAATAGAATAATTGTGATAAAGCTCCGAAAAAGAATAATATTATAAGGGGAAAAATTATGGGGCAAAAAAAAGATTTGAACAAATTTATGAAAATAGCACTATTGTGTGCGATAGCATTAGTTTTAATGTATATTGAATTTCCTATAACTCCATTTCCATGGTTAAAAATTGATTTAAGTGATGTACCAGCTCTTATGGGGGCATTTGCATTTGGACCAATGGCAGGAATAATTATAGAAATAGTAAAAAATATTTTAATAGTATTAGTTAAAGGAACACAATCAGCTTTTGTTGGAGAAATTGCAAATATTCTAATAGGAATATCTTTAGTGGTTCCATCAGCTGTTATATATAGAAAGTGGAATAGTGCAAAAAGTGCAGTAATAGGTATGATAATTGGTGCTATATGTATGCAAGTTGTGGGAATATTAGCCAATATATATCTTTTATTACCTCTTTACGGTATGCATTTAGTTGGTGCTGAGCTTGTTGATTATATATTAATTGGGCTTGTTCCGTTTAATGGAATAAAAGCTATTATAGCGTCTGTTGTAACATTTTTACTATATAGAAGATTAGTAGGAAAAGTTTTTAAAAGAGAAAGCATATAAAAAATAAAAGCTGTATCAGATTTTGATACAGCTTTTTTAAGATTAAAGGTTATGCATCCACATAAGGATGGCGTCTTCTTTATTATCTTCGTAGTATTTTTTTCTAATTCCTTCTTCAATAAAGCCAAACTTTTTATAAAGGTTTTGAGCCTTTATATTTGAAGCTCGAACTTCTAAATTGATGTCTATTACATTGTTTTTTTTGCATAGATTTAGCGCGGTATTCATTAATAAATTTGCAATACCGTGCCCTCTAAAATCTTTAGATACTGCAATATTGGTTATGTTAGCTTCTCCAATTACTATCCAAACACCAATAAATCCTACAATCTTGTTATTTAAAATAGCTACTAAATAATGTGCTAATGGATTTTTAACTTCATTTATATAAGATTCTTTGCTCCAAGAAACAGGAAAACTTTCCTCGCTTATTTTAACAACAGAATCAATATGGCAAAGTTCCATAGGAACTATATCTACATCCATAGGTTTAAATCTCCATTCTTTTTTCATATTCTCTTTCAGCTTGAGATTTTCTAAGGTAAATAGGATTAATAGAATCAATGTTTTCTATAACCCCATCATTAATTTTTTTAATTCCAAGTTCTCCAACAGAAGAAGCTTTAGGAAAATTACTATGATTTGGTGCAAAGAAGCTGTTTGGAATGTTTTCTTGTAAAAATTCTTTATGTTTAGCTACTCCATCTCCAATAAAAATTATAGGTAAAGTTTGCTCTTTTAAAATAGTTACTAACTCATTTATGTTTAAGCATTGTTCTTTAATTAAAGGTGTTAAGTTATTATTTTCATTTTTATAAAGACAAGTATATATATTATCTCTAAGAGCATCCATTATAGGACAAATTATTCCTTGGAATGATATAGAATTATAAGCTAAAGCATCTAATGTAGATACAGAAATTAAAGGCTTTTTAGATGCAAAAGCTAAACCCTTTAAAGTAGCCATACCAATTCTAAGACCGGTAAATGAACCAGGACCTCTACTGATTATAAAAGCATCAATATCATTAATATCTATTTCATATTCTTTTAAAATAGAATCTATTAAACGCATAAGTATAACAGAATGTTGCTTTTTATCATTTAAATTTATTTCAGCTAAAATTTTATCATCTTTAATTAAAGCACAAGTTGCAGTACTATAAGATGAATCTACACTTAAAACTAACATTTTTTAATCTCCTTTATGTAATTATATCTATCCCCGAAGCTAGTAATAATTATTTTTCTAAAATTTTCTCCTTTTTCAGGAATCTTTTTTATATTTATATAAAGATACTCTGATGGAATCAAATCTTCTATATAATTTGCCCATTCAATAAGACTTACTCTGTCACTAAATATATACTCATCAAAACCAATTGCGAATATTTCATCTGGATCATTTATCCTGTATACATCAAAGTGATTTAAACCAAGTCTTCCGCTTGAATATTCATTAACTATATTAAAAGTTGGGCTTGTTATATGTTCTTTTATTCCAAGACCAAGAGCAATCCCTTTACTTATATGAGTTTTGCCAGTTCCTAAATCTCCAGTTAAACATATTATATCACCGGGATTTACAAGATTACCAATCTGTTTTCCTATATTAAATGTTTCTTCAACACTAGTTACTATAAATTCCATAAAAATTCTCCTTTTAAAAATAAGGTCTTATTTAATATTTTATCCAAGTTTTAAAGAAAAGAAAAGATGTGTATAGAGTTAAATGCAAAATGTATTAAGTATAATTAAAAATAATTTTAAAATAATATTTATTAAAAAGTATTGTAAAAAATCTAACTTTATTATATAATACATAATGTGCTTAGGGGTATGGCTCAACGGTAGAGTAGTGGTCTCCAAAACCATTGGTTGTGGGTTCAAATCCTACTGCCCCTGCCAATAAACTAGAAAATTTATTTTTCTAGTTTATTTTTTTGTAAAATTATATTTTATTTAATGATTTAGTATTAAAAAATTTATAATTGATATTTAATTGATAATTATAATAGAAAAAATTACCTGTAATATAAAAAAAAATAATGGGTAATATAATAGTGTAGCAAAGATAAGGTATTAATTAAATAAAAAGACAATAATCTTAAATTTATTTAATAAAATATTTTTGTTATAAGATAAAAATACCAAGGCCAAAGGAGGAATTTGTTATGTCAAAAGCATTAGTTCCCGAAGCAAAAAATGGATTAAAGACATTTAAAACAGAGGTAGCTAGAGAGTTAGGAGTACCATTTTCAGATTATAATGGTGATTTAACCGCTAGACAATGCGGTTCCGTGGGTGGCGAAATGGTTAAAAGAATGGTAGAAGAATACGAAAGCCACTTAAAATAACCTAAAAAGTGTTATACAGATGAAAAATTCTGTGAAAGAGCATGAAATGACCGTAGGGGTGATTAATACCTCCCATGTTTGTAAAGAGCATGGAACGATGAAATTTTAGTTTCATCTAAACTCTTTGAATTGCTGGAAGTTCCTAAAGCTAACTAAACTACAACATGACCATGAAATAAAGGTGAGTGTGAAAGTTACGAAAGTAGAAAAAATTAGTTAGATAATATATGGTTAAATCCTAAGTATTATTATAATGGATAATCAGCAACTAAGCTCCGAATAGGAGAAAGCTCAACGACTATCCTTAAAAAGGAGTACATCACAAGTATGGGTGATGGAAGTGGAGAGTACCTAAAACATTAACAATTAATGAAAGGTAATGATATAGTCTGCGCTCTTGTCCGAAAGGCAGAGGTTGTTTAAACAACATTTACAAAATTGCGATTGTAAATAAACAAAAGTTTTTATAATAAAATAAAAAATTATTTATAATATATAATTTTTGCTGATTATAAAAACATAAACGGATATACCACCAAATATTTTATAATATCATAATTATAGATATTGGTGAAAATTAAGGTTATAAATTCAAATGCCATTCAAAAAGGAGACTATTAAAGAAATTTTTCTTTAATAGTCTTTCTTTGTTTGAATTTAAAATTAAATTTATTTTATGTTAATTTAATTAAAAAAAGGTGATTATTTCAATATAAATAGTATAATAATTTTATATAAATATTAAATTATTTAAGGAGGAAAAATGTTAAAAAAAATAATGATGGCTACTGTTTTAATCATTCCCACTTTTTTTATTGGTTGTAATAAAGTAGAAACTGCTTTTGATACTGATTTAGAAAAAATACAAGTAGTTACATCAATAGAACCTATAAGAGAAGTAACCCAAATTATAGGGGGAGATAGGATAATCACTAAGAATATTATTAAAAATGGTATTGATCCCCATGATTATGAACCAACAAGTAAAGATTTGATTACTTTAAATAATTCTCAAATATTTCTATATAATGGTTTGGGGATGGAGGAATGGGTAAATAAAGTAGTAGATAGTATAAAAGATATGGAGGTCGTTGTAATTAATACATCTGAAAATGTAGATGTTATAGATGAAAATGGAAATAGTATAGATAATTATAATGAAAGCATGACAAAGAAAAAGGTAGATCCTCATATATGGCTTAGTTTAACTCAATGTAAAGTGCAAAGTTTGAATATTAAAAATGCGCTTAAAAGCATAGATTTAGAAAATAGCAATTATTACGAGGATAATTATAATGAGTTTGTTTCTAAAATGGATTCTCTTTATACGGAATATAAAGAAAAATTTGATGGTTTAGAAAATAAAAATTTTGTAACAAGTCATACAGCTTTTGGATATCTTTGTAAGGACTTTGGGCTAAATCAAGTAAGTATTGAGGAGTCATTTGGGGAAGGAGAAATTACTCCAAGTATGTTGAAGGATTTGGTTAATTTTTGTAAGGAAAATAATATAACGACTGTATTTATGCCTGAGGTTGCAAGTAGAAGATTATCGGAAACTTTAGCAAATGAAGCGAATGTAAAAGTTGTTAAAATTCATAGCTTAGAGAGTATACCTCAAAATTTAACTTATCTAGAAGCTATGAGAGAGAATTTAAATATTATTTATGAAAATCTAAGCAGATAAAGATAATGTATTTAATAAGAGAGATGATTATTAAAAATCTTTCTATTTATACAAGTTAAAAATAAGGGGTAATAAGCTTTATTTAAGATTTGAAGATTAAAAAGAATTGTTAATTTAAGAGGTGTTTATGCAGGATAGGGTAGCTTTTTATAATAAGAGAATTGATTCCAAGAAATTGGAAGTAGAAAAACTAAACAGAAACTATAACAGTATAAGTCTTTTAAGAATTTTAACTGTAATAAGTGCAATATTTTTTGAAGTTTTTTGTTACACAAGGAGAGATTTATTTTTTGGAATAGTATTATTTGTGCTTCACATAATATTATTTTTATTTTTAGTTAAAATTCATGAGAAAATATATATAAATAAAGAGAGGGTTAAAGGATTTATAGAATTAAATAAGAAAGAAATAGAGAGAATAAATGGAAAATGGAAGAGCTTTGATGATAAAGGAGAGGAATATTTAGACTTAAAGCATCCGTTTATTAATGATTTAGATATTTTTGGTAAGAATTCTTTATTTCAATGGGTTAATAATACTAAAACAACTTACGGTAGAGAATCTTTAAAAAATTTAATGATGTTTAATAATCTTCCAAGGAGAGAAGAAATTTTAGAAAGGCAAAGTTCTTTAAAGGAACTTGCTGATAAAATTGATTTTAGACAAGAGTTAACATCAACTTTAAAAAGTGATAAAAATAAAAATGATGAAACTTTTATAGGAGATTGGGTAAAAGAGAATGATAAAAAACATATAAAATTTTTTGATTTAATTAGAATAGGAATGCCAATAATAAATGTATTAGTAATAATTCTAACTATATTTGGCATAGGTGAGTGGATAGATATTTTAGTCACTTTAGGGATATCGTATTATCTTTTAAAGTTTATTGATAGTGATGTGAAAAAAGGGTTGATTATTTTTGAGGATTTAAAATATAAGATTAAAACTTATGTAAAGGCTATTAAAATAATAGAAAATGAGGAATTTAAATCTAGTGAGTTGAATAAATTAAAAAGTATTTTTAAAGATAGTAATTCTTTAGCTAGTGAAGATTTGCTAGAGCTTGAGAAGATAACTTCATGGCTTTATGATAGGCATAATGCGTTTTATATAATATTAAATTGTTTATTTTTATGGGATTATCAAATGATAAAAAAATTAGAAAAATGGAAATACAAAAACAAGGATAAATTTAATGCTTATATGGAGTGTTTAGGACAGTTTGAAGCTATGAGCTCTTTAAGCACATTGGTGTTTAATAATCCATTATGGGAAGTACCAAACATTACTGACAGTGTTTTATCTGGGAAGGATTTGACTCATCCATTATTAGGAGATGAAGCTGTTGGAAATGATTTTTATATGGATAAAAATACTAGGGTATTATTAATTACAGGCTCAAATATGTCAGGTAAAAGTACATTTTTAAGAACAGTTGGTTTCAATATGATATTAAGCTATTTAGGGTTAAATGTTCCTGCAAAAGAGTTTAATGTGCCTATTTTTAATATTTATACTTGTATGAGAACTGGTGATGACTTAGAAAATAATATATCATCTTTTTATTCTGAAATCTTAAGAGTAAAAGGTATAGTAGATGGTACAAAGAGAAATGAGAGAATATTTTTCTTGCTAGATGAGATATTTAAGGGAACTAATTCAATAGATAGGCATGAAGGGGCTGTGGTTTTGATAAATCAACTTTTAAAGGGCGATACATTAGGTCTTGTATCAACTCATGATTTAGAACTTTGTGATATGGAAAAAAATAATGAGTTTGTATCAAACTATTATTTTAAGGAATATTATAAAAACAATAAAATAATGTTTGATTATAAAATAAGGCAAGGTGTTTCTAAAACTAGAAATGCTAAATATTTAATGAAAATGGCTGGTATTGATATAGAATAACCTAGCTTAGTGTATTGATAATATAACTTTAGACAAACATATCAAAATTTGTTATAATAAAAAAGCCTTTTAAAGGCTTTTTTATTTATGTGAATGTATTTTAGAGAAGGATAAGTTTTAAATGGACTTGTTTTAAACCATGTGTTTATTTAAAATAAAACCTTATTAAATAAATTAATAAATATTTTTATAGGGAGATGACATTTTGTTTACAGATAAAGTTAAAGCTAAAGAGCATTATATAAAAGATTTGCTAAATGATAAATTTTTATTTGATATTCCAGACTATCAAAGGGCGTATTCATGGAATAAAGATAATTTAAAGCAATTAATAGATGATATAATGGATTCTATAGGACTAAATAAAGAAAATAATAACGTTTTTGAAGAGTATGAACCATATTTCATAGGAAGTATTGTTTTATGTTCTAAAGAGTATAAAGATGATGGTTCAGGATTATATGATGTTATAGATGGACAACAAAGACTTACATCTATAATAATACTTATTGCAACTATTAGAGATTTAACTAAAAATGAAGCATATAAAAACATATTATCATCTTTAATATACCAAAAACCTAATGAACTTATGGGAATTAAGGAAAGCATAAGAGTTAGAGTTAGAGGAAAAGAAGCTGAATTCTTTAAAAAATATGTTTTAACAGATGGTGGAACTGATTTAGTTAATGAGATTGATGAAAAGGAAATCTCAGAAGCAAAGCAAAATATGTTAAATGCTATAAGGACATTTAAAGAAGTATTTGTAGATGAAAATGGAGAGGTTTTAGAATCTAAACTAGATGAATTTACAAAATATTTTTTACAAAAGGTAGTGGTTGTTGTTATAACAACAGACTCATTTACTTCAGCATTTAGATTGTTTAATGTAATAAATGCAAGGGGCTTACCTTTAACTAATGCTGATCTTTTAAAAAGTGAAAATTTAAGAGTTATAAGTGAAGATAAGAGAAATATCTATACTGATATGTGGGAGAACATAGAACAAGAATTAGGTAAGGATAAATTAGAGCAAATAATTGGCTTTATGAGGACTATGAAGCAGAATAGAAAAGCAACGGCTACTGTTTATGAAGAATTTAGTAAAAAGATATTTGTCTCTGAACCAGATTATATAGGAGTTAATTTTGTAGAGCATTTAAAAGAAATTAAAGATTTATATAATAAGTATATAAATGAAGGAAATATAGAGCTTTCAAGTAAAGACAATTCTATATACTATCAAAATTTAGTAAGAATCATGAGAGATTTTATTCCATATGATGAATGGATGGTTGCTTTAATTAAATTTATTGAGAAATTCAAAAATGATGAAGATATATTAGAATTCTTGAAAGTATTAGAAAAGAGAATAGTAATTGATTGGGTAAATGGAAATTCTTTTGCAGATAGATTAGCAAGGGTTTATAAGATATTAGAGGTTATAGATTCAAGCTCTTCTTTAGAAGAAATCAAAAAGTCTAATGTGTTTATAAGTGATTTAGAAAGAACTACTGCATATTTTAGAAATTCTTTAGATGATATTGAGTTTTATAGTAAAGGAAGAATGTTAGTTCCAAAGTATATTTTAATAAGACTTGATATGGAAAAAAGAAATGGTGAAATTTTAGATTATACAAATAAAATAATGTTAGAACATATTTTACCTAGAAATGCTAAAGATGCTTATTGGACTACTAATTTTACAGTAGATGAGAGAAAAAATTGGTGTAATAAGCTTGGAAATTTAGTTATAATAAACGGAACTAAAAATACAAAATTAAATAATAAAGCTTTTGCTGAAAAAGTTGAACAATATTTAAGTAAGAAGAGCGATTTTGAAATAACTAAAGAAGTTTTAGCTCTTAATGATTGGAAAATAGAGTCTGTAGCTGGTAGACAAGAAAGTTTAATGAATAGAGCTTTAAATCTTTGGACAAAATTCTAGTTTGAGTTTAATAAGATGTAAGTAAATTTATATAAATGCTATATTAAAGTGGAATGTTATTCATTTTGATATAGCATTTTACTTAAAATTTACTAAAAGTAATAATTAAATAAAATATAATTAATTTTAGGGGCTTTTAGATATAATTTTTAAAAATATAAAATAAGAGTGAAAAATACCTAAATCCATGGCATAATTATATATGTATTAATGGTGAAGGGATGTAAAATGATGGGATATATAATTATTGACTTAGAGTTTAATAATATGCAGAGTATAACTAAATATTATCCTAAGATTTATGATGAATATGCGGAAATTAAAAATTTATCTATAGATAACGAGATAATAGAAATTGGGGCAGTAAAGCTTAATAAATTTATGCAAAAAATAGATGAATATAAAACTTATATAAAACCTGAAGCATTTAAAATTTTAAATCCTAAAATAACTGAAATAACAGGAATAACAGAAAAGGATTTAGAAACAGGTAAAAATTTTAAAAGTGCAATGGATGAATTAAAAAGTTTTGTTGGAGAAAGCCAAATAATATGTTCATGGGCAACAGATGATATAGTTCATATTATAGATAATGCAAATTATCATAATTATAAAAATATACAATGGATAAAGGAATATTTAGATATACAAGAATATTGTACAAAAATATTAGCTCATAAAAAGGTGCTAAGTTTGAAAAATGCCCTAGATGAACTTAAAATAAAGGTGGATAAATCAAAACTTCATGATGCTTTAAATGATGCAAATTATACAGCAGAGGTTTTTAAAAGGCTATATAACAATAAAATAGTAAAGAATTATATTGTAAAAGATGTATACAATATGCCATCTATAAGGATTAAAGAACTCAAAAAATATAATATAGAAAGTTATAATATAGATTTTTTATGCCCTAAATGCAATATAGAAGTTGATAGGGAGCACCCTTTAAGGCTTTTTAGCTGGAGATTTTTATCTCTTGGAAAATGTCCAAAGTGCAATCATAAACTTTTACAAGAAGTTGTATTAAAGAAAACTTTATCTGATGAGGTGGTTTTTAATAAGGTAAATTCTATTTTAAGTGATATAGAATATATGGATATGGCTTATAAGTTTAAAAGAGCACAAAATCACAGTAATAATAAAGTAAATAAATTATAAATTTAATATTTATTTAAAGTAAATTATCAAGACTTATGATAGTATATAAATTGATAAACAATAAAAAGAATAAATTAAAATAGAGAAGGGATTCAATATGAATATTGCATTTTTTCTAACGCCAAAAAGCGAAGTAGTTTATGAAAATATAGATGCAAACATGCGGCAAGTAATAGAGAGAATGGAACGACATGGGTATACTGCTGTTCCTATGATAGATAAAGAGGGAAGATATGTTGGAACATTAACAGAAGGGGATTTGCTTTGGAAGTTAAAAAACACTCCAGAATTAAATTTCCAAAATGTAAATACTGTAAAGCTTAAGGATATACCAAGGCGTGTTAGACATAAAAGTGTTTGTATAAGCGCGAATATAGAAAGTTTAATTTCCTTAGCTATATCTCAAAATTTCGTTCCTGTAATAGATGATAATGGAATTTTTATAGGAATAATAAAAAGAAGTGATATTATAAATTATTGTTATAATAATTTATATAAAGATAAAATAAATTAAATTAATTTGCCTTTTAATATTTAAAAATAAAAGTTTAAATAATATATTGACAATAATTATAAAATGAAATATTTTATAATTGTAATTAATAATTTTAAGGTTAAAAGGGGCGAATCTTATGAGTAAAATTATTTTAGAGATAGACGGCATGGCAGGAACTCATTGTATTAATCATGTGAGAAATACACTTCTAGAATTAGATGGAGTGGATAAAGTGTCGGAGGTTGAAATTGGTAGTGCTGTACTTTATGGAGAAATTTCAGAAGATGAGATAAGGGAAGCTTTAGAAGAAGAAGGCTTTGAACTTTTAAATATTGATTAGATAATTTTTGCTGTATCGATTATGATTAAGTTTTAAAAAATGATTTTGTAATTTTTAGAATTTTTTAATAATTGATTCAGCTTTTTTCTTGTGCAAAGAAAAGTAATTATGTAAAATAAATGTATGATGTAATCTAAGGAGTTGATATTTTTGGATAAAGAAATGACAATGGAAGAATTAATGGGCGACTTTGAATTAAAAAATTTTCATAAAGGGGAAATAGTAAAAGGTAAAGTTGTTAGCGTGAAAAATGATGAAATAGTGGTTAATATAGGTCATTTTGCAGATGGAATAATACCTAAAAATGAAATTTCAAATGATGACGAATTTGATATCAATTCTCTAAGTATAGATGATATTATATATGTTATGGTTTTAAGTGGTGATGATGGGGATGGAAATGTTTTATTATCAAAAAAGAGAGCTGATAAAGAAAAAACAATAGAAAATATAGAAAGATCATTTGAAGAAAATAAATTAATAAGTGTAAAGGTAAAAGAAGTTATAAAGGGCGGTTTATCTTGTGATGCTAATGGTGTAAAAGTATTTATGCCAGCTTCTCAGTGTAGTATAAGAAGAATTGAAAATTTTAATACTTTGCTTGGAAAGTCATTAGATGTTAAGGTTATAGAGTTTGAAAAAAGAAATAATAAGATTGTTGTGTCAAGAAGAGTTGTGGAAGAAACTTTAGCTAAAGAAGAGAAAGAAAGAATATGGAATAGCATAAAATCAGGAGAAAAAAGACAGGGTGTTGTAACTAAACTTGTTAAGTTTGGAGCTTTTGTGGACATAGGAGGAGTTAATGGACTAATTCATCTAAATGATATGTCTTGGTCAAGAGTTAATAAGCCAGAAGATGTTGTAAGTGTTGGAGATAATGTTGAAGTTTTTGTTCAAGAAGTTGATAAAAGCAAAGGGAGAATTTCTTTGTCTTTAAAGGATATTTTACAAAATCCTTGGGATAATATAAAAACTAAATATAAGGTTAATGATGTTTTAGATGGAGTTGTAAGCAAATTTATAAAGGTTGGTGCATTTGTAGAAATAGAGCCAGGTGTTGAAGGATTTGTTCATATATCAGAGATAACAGATGAAAATATATCAAAGCCATCTGACGCTTTAGAAATAGGTAAAAAGGTTAAAGTTAAAATATTAGATATAAATAGTGATGAAAATAAAATAGCCTTAAGTATAAAAGATGCCATAGAAAAATCAAAAGAATATATGCAATATAATGATGAAAATGAAGGTTTTTGTTTAGGAGAATTATTTAAAGATTTTAAATTTACCAATAAATAAAGAATGAAAAAGAGGATTCTAAATTAGAATTCTCCTTTTTTATTGCTCTAAAATTATTAGTTATTATAAGAAAGTTCTGTTATAATAAATAAAAGAATAAATTTGATAACTATATTTTATAATATGATTGATGGAAGGAGTATATATTATGAATATTTTAAAAGACTTGCAACCAAATGATGTATTTAAATATTTTGAGGAGATTTCACAAATTCCTAGAGGTTCAGGAGATGAGAAAAGAATAAGTGATTATTTAGCTAAGTTTGGTAAAGATTTAGGTCTTGAAACAATACAAGATGAAGCTTTAAACATTATAATAAAAAAACCAGCAACAAAGGGTTATGAGAATGCTCCGACTGTAATCTTACAAGGACATATGGATATGGTATGTGAAAAAAATATAGATACGGTTCATGACTTTACAAAAGATCCATTAGAGCTTAAAGTTGATGGTGATTTTATTTATGCAAATGGTACAACTTTAGGGGCTGATAATGGTATAGCAATAGCTTATGGAATGGCTATATTAGCATCAAATGATATACCACATCCTAATTTAGAACTTTTAGTTACAACTGATGAGGAAACTGGAATGAGCGGGGCTATGGCTCTTAACGGAGAACATTTAGATGGAAAAATATTATTAAATCTTGATTCAGAAGAAGAAGGGTTTTTCCTTGTAAGCTGTGCAGGTGGAGTTAGAACTAATGTATCTTTAGATATAAAATGGGAAGAAACAAAGGAAAATTTAAGAGCCTTAGAAATTTCATTAAGAAATTTAAAAGGTGGCCATTCAGGAATGGAGATAAACAAGGAAAGAGGAAATTCTAATAAACTTATGGGAAGGGTTTTAAATGCTCTTTTAGAAAATGTAGATTTTTCATTAGCATATATTAATGGAGGTTCTAAAGATAATGCTATTCCAAGAGAATGTGATGCTTTAATAGTTTTAGAAGAAAGCAATATTGAAAAAGTCATAGAAATATGCAAAGAGTTTGATTTAATGTTTAAGAATGAGTTAGAAGCTAATGATAAAGATGTTACTGTTAAGGTTTGTGAAACTTTAGAAATTCCAAATGAAGTATTTTCTAAGGATTCAACATATAAGGCTATAAAGATTCTAAATCTTATACCAAATGGAGTAGATACCATGAGTATGGCAATAAAAGATTTAGTTCAAAGTTCAACAAATCTAGGAGTTGTTGAAACAAATAATAAATCAATAATATTTAAAAATGCTACAAGAAGTTCAGTTGGAACATTAAAAGAAAAAATAGTTAAACAAACAAGTGATATTGCAGAAGTTTTAGGGGCAAAATGTGAAATAGCAGCACCATACCCAGAGTGGCAATATAACCCTAAGTCAAAGATAAGAGAACTTTGTAAAAAAGTTTATAAAGATGTAACAGGAGAAGATGCTAAAATTATAGCAATTCACGCAGGACTTGAGTGTGGACTTTTAGGTGAAAAAATAAAAGATTTAGATATGATATCTTTTGGACCTAATATGTTTGATGTGCATACACCAAATGAACATCTAAGTATATCTTCAACAATGAATGTGTGGAAACTTTTATTAGAAATATTAAAAGAAATAAAATAATATTTAATATATTAAAATATAGTCTATAAAATAAGCTAGTTTATAAAGTATTAATTGCTAAACTTTATAAATAGCTTATTTTTTTGTTCATTTTTACTAAAAAAATTATTTGTTAAAGAGGAAATTTCAAATATCTGTAAAATAAATATATATAGAATTTTATTAAAGGGTATGGCAGGTGAAGTGAGATGAAGTATACAAGGTATGACTTGAACATAAAAAAAAGGAAGAATGAACGAAAGAAAATGTTAGTATCTGTTTTAGGGGTTATTATTGTTGCTTTAATTGTAGGTATAGGGTTGTATAGATTTGTTATTTTACCAACTACGGCAGGAGAAAATATAAATAAGATTTTATCTAAGGATACAAATACTAGTGATGCTACATCAAATAGTGAAAATTTAGGACAAAATAAAGATACAGGGAGTGGAGAAGGTAATATTTCAACGGGTAATAAAGAACAAGCTACAAGTGGTCAAGCGATACAAAATTCTAGTAAAGAGCAGTATGTTATGGTGCAATGTGGGGTATATTCAAAGGCAGAAGGAGCACAGAGTGTTTTAAGTAGCTTACAAAATATTAGCTTAGGAGCAATTATAGAGGAAGATGGAAAGTATAGAGTAATTTCTTATATTGGAAATGAAAGTGAAGCAAATAATATTGTGAATACTTTAGAGAGTAATAATATAGCAACTAGTAAAACAAAATTTTCTATATTAAAGTCAGATAATTGTAATAATAAAATAGCTGAAATGTTAAATGGATATATTCAAATTTTAAATAAATTAGATGATGATGCAGTAAGTGGTATTAAAACAGCTGAATTTAAAGAGTGGACTAATGCTTTAGAAGAGGATAAAAATGCTGCAAATATTTCTATATTTAATCAACTAAAAGAAAATATAAATTCATTAAGTGAAGAGATAACAAAAAATGATTTAGAAGCATCATATAATTCAATATATAAAGTTTTAACTAATTTTAGGGAATAATTTTATTTAGGAGGCTATATAAAAGTGTTTACTTTTATATAGCCTTTTTACATAATTTTAAATGATTAATGTATAATTATTTGATAGGGTATGATTTTAAAATAAGTATTTAATAAAATATATTATCAAATTTAAAATATAAATAAAAAGAATGGAGTTGAATTTTAATGGAAATAGTTTTAGCGTCTAAATCGCCTAGAAGAAAAGAACTTTTAAAAAGAGTAGTGAATGATTTTAAAATAATAGAATCAGATTTTGATGAGGATAGCATAACGTTTAATGGTGATGTAGAGGAATATGTAAAGTTATTAGCAAGAGGTAAAGCGTTAGCTGTTAAAGAAAAAGTTAATAATAAATCATTAATTATAGGAGTAGATACAATAGTTTTTTATAATAACAAAATACTAGGAAAACCTAAAAATTATGATGATGCTTATGGTATGTTATCAGTTTTAAATGGTAATACTCATAAGGTGTATTCAGGAGTTTGTATAGTAAATACTGAAAATTTAGATATAGAAAGTTTTGTATGTGAAACGAAGGTTAAGTTTTCTAAGTTAACTGGTGATCAAATTGATAGATACATAGAGTCTAAAGAACCTATGGATAAAGCGGGAGCTTATGGAATACAGGGGTTAGGAGGCGTTTTTGTAGAGAAAATAGATGGGTGTTATTACAATGTGATGGGCTTACCTATAAATAGATTAAATGCTTTTTTATGTGGTTATAAAATTACTAATTTATAATATAATTTCTGATTAATGTTATAAAAGTATAAGCTATAACTAATTTTAATTTACTTGTTGATATTAGGAGGGTATATGAAAGAAAGTATTAAACTTTTAGATACACCTAAAGATGAAAGACCAAGAGAAAAACTTTTAAAATATGGTAGTAATTTTTTGACAGATAAAGAATTATTAGCTATTATACTAGGTACAGGGAATAAAGATGAGAATGTTTTAGAATTATCGAAAAGAATTTTAAACGATATTGGAGGAATACATGGTCTTTTAACCTGTTCAGTAGAGGATCTTATGGGTATAAAGGGGATAAAAACTGCAAAAGCTACTCAAATTTTATCAGTGTGCGAAATTTATAAGAGATTATCAAAACCTAGAAAAAGAATTACAATAAAAAAACCTTCAGATATTGTTTCATTAATAATGACTGATATTTTTTTTATGCAACAAGAAGTTTTTATGGTTATAACATTAAATGGTAAGAATAATATATTATCTAAAAAGGAAATATTTAAGGGAAGTTTAAATTCATCACTAGTGCATCCAAGAGAGGTTTTTAAAGAAGCTTTAAAAAATAGTGCAGCTTCTATAATAGTTTGTCATAATCACCCATCTGGAGATCCAACACCTAGCAAAGAAGATATAAATGTCACTAAGCGAATTAAAGAGTGTGGCAATATAATGGGAATAGAACTTTTAGATCACATAATAATAGGTGATAATAAATATATAAGTTTAAAAGAGAGAGGTTATTTATAGATGAATAAAAATATTACTTATATTGTAAAATATGAGCAATATTAAGGTAAAAAATGAAATTAATACAAAATGATTTTCAAAAAAACAAAAATAAAAAACAAATTTTTAAAGTTTTATTTTTATTTTGACAAAAAGACTTTTATTGATAAGGAATTATCTATATAATATATATGAGTCTTGTTGAAATTTATTAATATATTCTAAGTTTCATTAATAAAAAAGCTAGTGATAAGTTAATTTGGAGGACAATTTTACTATGTATGATGAAAGAATTGCTATAAAAGGAAATAAAGATGGATTTAATGTCATAATCCAAATGGATAAATTTGGCGATTTTAATGAAATGCTAGAAGCATTATTAAATAAATTAAAAAAAGGAAAAAATTTTTTTACAGGAGCTAATTTAATCATTACTACAGAATTAAATAGTATTAATGAAAGACAGGCTAAAATATTAAAAGATTCTATTTTTGATCAAATTGCGGTTAAAAATTGTGAATTTAGGCAAAAAGAAGAAAATGTAAAAAAAGTTTTTGATGGAGTCTATGAAGGAAGAACAAAATTTATAAGAACTACCGTTAGAGGCGGTCAAATGCTAACATATCCAGGTAACATAATAATAGTAGGAGATGTAAACCATGGAGCAGAAGTTAAAGCATTAGGCAATATTATAGTCTTAGGAAGTTTAAATGGTAGAGTGTATGCTGGAGATAATGGTAACGAGAAATCAATAATAGCAGCTTTTAGTATGTCACCAGAGTTACTGTCCATTGCAGGAAAAATCACAGTATCACCGGATAATTTTGAAAAATCCGGATATCCAGAAGTTGCAAGTTTAAAAGATGGTGAAATGATTCTTGAACCATACTTACCAGATAAATATATATATTAAATTAAAATCAAACTATATTAAGGAGAGGAATTTTATTATGGGAATATCTATAGTTGTAACATCAGGAAAGGGTGGAGTTGGTAAAACAACTACTAGTGCAAATATAAGTACAGCACTTGCTGCTGAAGGAAAAAAAGTTGTTGTGGTAGATGGAGATACAGGACTTAGAAACCTAGATGTATTAATGGGCTTAGAAAATAGAATAGTATATACAATAATAGATGTAATTGAAGGTAGATGTAGAACAAAACAAGCCTTAATAAAAGATAAAAGATTTCCAAATCTTTGCTTACTTCCAACTGCCCAAGTTAAAGATAAAGATGATATAAGTACTCAACAAATGTTAAAACTTGTTGCAGAACTTAAAGAAGAATTCGATTATGTTGTTATAGATTGTCCGGCAGGAATAGAACAAGGTTTTGAAAATGCTGTAGTAGGAGCTGATAAAGCTATAGTTGTTGTAAATCCAGAAGTTACATCTGTAAGGGATGCTGATAGGGTTATAGGAAAACTAGATGCTAAGGGATTAAATGATCATCAATTAGTAATAAATAGATTAAATTATACTATGACTCAAAATGGTGATATGTTAGATATACCTGACATATTAGAAATTCTTTCAGTAAAATTATTAGGAGTAGTTCCAGATGATAGAGATATAACTATATCTACTAATAAAGGTGAACCAATAGTATTAACAGATGCAAATGCAGGACAAGCATTTAGAAATATTGCAAAAAGAATAATGGGTGAAGAAGTTCCAATAATGGATTTAAGTGGAACAAGTGCAAGTAATGGAGGATTCTTTAATTCATTAATGAAATTATTTAAAAGGGGATAGGAGGAACAAGAGATGGCATTTTTCAATAAAGTATTTTCAGGTAATAAAGCCACTCCAAAGCAAGTAGCTAAAGATAGATTAAGATTAATATTAATACACGACAGAGGAGAACTTCCAAATGAAGTTTTAGAGAAAATAAAAACTGAATTGTTAGAAGTACTTGCAAAATATATTGAGATAAAAGATGAGGATATGGATATAACAGTAGCTAGTCAAGATAGTGTTGAGGGTGAGGCAGGTCCAGCATTAATAGCTAATATTCCAATAAAAAATGTTAAAAGATAATTTTAGTGTTCAACTAATATAAAATTATACAGGAAATAAGCCTAAGTTAAAATTACAATTTTAACTTAGGCTTATTTAGTTATACTTTGCAAATTTAAATAAGTTTGTTCTATAAATAATTTAAAGAAATATAATAAAATATAGATCTTTGAATAATACATAAAGGAATTTACTATATGGAAAGTTATAAATCAACAGGAAAATTAAATCTAAAGATTAGTAAATGGCTAATTTTTCAGCTTATTATACTTTTCATATTTGGATTAAATAAAAAATTTATTGCTTGTTTTTTCTTTATAGTATTGCATGAACTTACTCATTTAGTAGTAGCAAAGTTTATGAATTTAGAAATTAGACAAGTGAAGTTACATTGTTTAGGAGCAACTTTAGAAATAAAGGATTATGGCAATTTAACCCTTAAAGAACAAATAGTTGTGTGTATAGCAGGACCTTTGTTTAATGTTACAATAGGATTGATTTTTTTTGTAATATGGAAATTTTTAAATAAAGATTTTTTTATGACTATAGTTGAAATCAATTTATCTTTAGCATTTTTTAATGTTATGCCTATATGTCCACTTGATGGATTTAAGTTGATTTTATCAATTTTTTCTTTAAAATTTTCTTATATAAATGCTAATAAGATAGCCACTTTCATTAGCTATATTACTAATATTTTTTTAATTGTATGCGCTATAATTCTTTTAGTATATAAATATGTATTAGCAATTTTTATAGTGTTTATATGTGTATTTAGTATTTTCACTACAATTAAAAGCAGAAAAAGAGCAATGTATATAGTTATGCAGGGATTGTTGAAAAAGCAAGAAATAATATCAAGAAAAAAATATATGAAAAATAAAAGTATCTCAGTATATTGTGAATCATATAGTGTAGATTTGTTGAAATTTTTAGAAAAAGATAAGTTTCATATATTTTATGTATTAGATAATAATATGAAAATTTTATATATTCTTAAGGAAGATGAATTTATAAATATTTTAAACAATTATGGAAATATTAAATTGAAAGATTATTATAATACTAGAAATAAATAAATATTGGTTATTAATTTACTTTGTGATAAAATAAAGAATGATAAAGAGAAGTATTTATGAATACTTCTTTTTTTTTCAAGCATTAAATTAGAAACTTAGGAGGATCTAAATTGGTAAGAATAAGTGATGATATTTTATATAGAGTTGAAAAACCTTCTAGATATGTTGGAGGAGAATTAAACGAGATAATAAAAAATCCAAAAGATGTAAATATAAGATTTGCTTTTTGTTTTCCTGATGTTTATGAGGTTGGAATGTCTCATTTAGGAACAAGAATACTGTATCACACATTAAATGAAAGAAAAGATACTTATTGTGAAAGAGTTTTTGCACCATGGCCAGATATGGAAAATTTAATGAGGGAAAATAATATAGCTTTATATGCTTTAGAATCAAAAGATCCTATAACAAATTTTGATTTTTTAGCATTTACTCTTCAATATGAAATGAGTTATACCAATGTTTTAAATATGCTTAATATGGCAAAGATACCATTAAGAGCATCAGAAAGAAAAAATGATGACCCAATAGTTCTAGGAGGAGGGCCTTGTGCTTATAATCCAGAGCCTGTTTATGATATATTTGATATATTTCAATTAGGTGAAGGTGAAGAGGGATTAGATGATGTTTTAAATCTTTATAGAAAACATAAAGATAGTGGAAATTTTAATAGAGAAGTATTTTTAAGAGAAGCTACAAAAATTGAAAGTGTATATGTTCCATCCCTTTATGATGTTACTTATAATGAAGATAAAACGATAAAAGAATTTAAACCTAAATATAATGATGTACCTAAAAAAGTTAAGAAAAGAATAATTTATGATTTTGATAAAGTTCCATTCCCAGAAAATGAAATAGTTCCTTATGGGGAAATAGTTCATGATAGGGTAGTGTTAGAGCTTTTTAGAGGGTGTACAAATGGATGTAGATTTTGCCAAGCAGGTATGATTTATAGACCAGTTAGAGAAAAATCAAGAGAAACACTTTTAAAGCAAGCAAGAAACATGGTAAATAAGACGGGATATGATGAAATATCTTTAGTATCTTTAAGCACATGTGATTATTCAGACATTAAAGGGCTTGTTACAGACCTTATAAAAGAACATGGAGTAAATAATACAAGTGTGGCATTACCTTCAATTAGAGTAGATGCATTTTCTGTTGACCTTTTAAAAGAAATTCAAAAGGTTAGAAAAACAGGATTAACATTTGCACCAGAGGCTGGTTCACAAAGAATGAGAGATGTTATAAATAAAGGTTTAACAGAAGAAAGAATTTTAGAAGCGTCAAGAACTGCCTTTGAATCAGGCTGGAGTACATTAAAATTATACTTTATGTTAGGACTTCCTTATGAAACAGTTGAAGATGCTAGAGGAATTGGCGATTTGGCAGAGAAGATAGCTAACGAGTATTATAGCATTCCAAAAGAAGTTAGAAATAAAGGTCTAAAAATAACGGTAAGTACATCAATATTTGTTCCAAAGCCATTTACACCATTCCAATGGGCGCCGATGGAAAAAATAGATTCAGTAACAGAAAAGATAAGTGCAGTTAAAAGTTCTATAAAAACAAGGGCTATAAACTACAATTATCATCATCAACAAACATCATATATGGAATCAATCTTTGCAAGAGGAGATAGAAGGCTTTGTGATGTTTTAATAAAGGCTTATGAAAAGGGTGCTAAGTTTGATGGTTGGTCAGAACATTTCAAGTTTGATGCATGGATGGAGGCATTAGAGGAATGTAATGTAGATGGAGATTTTTATGCATATAGACAAAGAGAATATGATGAAATACTTCCATGGGACTTTGTAGACATTGGTGTTAATAGAAAATACTTAGAAAACGAGAATGAAAAAGCTAAAAAATGCGTTCTTACACAAAATTGCAGAAAAGGATGTACAGGATGTGGAGTTAACGTAAACTTTAAAGAAGGAGAGTGTTTCTACGGTGCGATATCTAATTAAATTTACTAAGGGTGATGACATAAAATTTATATCTCACTTAGATCTTATGAGAACAATTCAAAGGGTAATAAGAAGATCTAGAATAAATATAGAATACTCAAAAGGGTTTAATCCACATATGGCACTTGGAATTGCTCAGCCACTATCAGTTGGAGTGTCTTCAGAGGGAGATTATTTAGACATTAATTTAGAAGAGGATATGAAGGAAATAGATGTAAAAAATATTCTTAATGAGAATACGGTAAATGGAATTAAATTTTTAGAAGTTTCTAAAAGTCCTGTCATAGAAAATGTTAAAAGACTTCCTCAAGCTATGGCTCTTATTGATGCTGCAAGTTATATAATAAAGATAAAATATAATGATACAAAAAATCTTTTAGAAAGCCTTGATGAATTATTTAAGAAGAATGAGATAACAGTTCTTAAAAAAAGCAAAAAAGGCGAAAAAATGGTTGATATAAAGCCTATGATAAAAAATATAAAATATTGGGTTAAAGATAATGAACTTGTTGTAAATGCTCTTATAAGTTGTGGTAGTCGTGAGAATTTATCGGCAGACCTTTTAGCAACTCTTATTAAAGATAATACAAAGAATTATGCAGAAAATACTTTCACTTATATAAAAAGGGTAGAAATGTATGCTTATAAAGGAAAAAAATTAATACCTTTATGCAAGTATATTTAAAATTTTAAGGAAGTTTTATTATGAATGATATATATGTTGAAAGACGAGAAAAAAATTTAAGAGTAGCAATTAAAGAAAATGATATATTAAAAGAATGTTATATAGATGAAGAAAAAGAAGGACCTTCTTTAGGAAACATATATAAAGGGGTTGTAAAAAAGATTGTTCCAGGTCTTAATAGTGCTTTTATAGATATAGGTTACAAAAAACAATGTTATATGATAATAGATTCGAAGCATAAAAATTTAAAATGTGGAGATGAACTTATTTTAGAAGTCATTAAAGAAGGTGTAGGAAGTAAAGGGGCTAAGGTAACACCTAACTTTTCATTGCCAGGAAGATATGTAGTTTTAGAAAATGGAGAAGATTCTCTTATTATCTCTAAAAAAATTCAAGATAATAATTTAAAAATGTTTTTTAAAAACAACATAAATACAAATGGTATAAAGGTAACTATTAGAACTAAAGGTCAGTTTGCACATTTAGAGGACATACAAGATGAGATAAATAAGCTCTATACACTTTATGAGGATATCTTAAGACAAGGAAAGTATTCTTTAAAGCCTAAAAAGCTTTATGGTGATGATGATTTTATAGGGAAAATTATAAGGGATAAAATATCTGATAATACTAAAAACATATTTGTTGATTCTAGAGAAGATTATGTTAAATTAAAAGAGTTTTTAGATAAAAATAAAAGTTTAGATGTAGATATTAAGTTATTTGAAAATGGTATAACCTTGTTTGATTTTTATGGAATTGAAAAAGAAATTTTAAGTTTTAGAAATAACAAGGTTTCCTTAAAATGTGGAGGCTCTATAATAATAGAAAAAACTGAAGCTATGTATGTTATAGATGTTAATTCTGGAAAACATATAAATCAAAGAAATATTGAAAAAACTGCTAAAGAAACTAATTTAGAAGCGGCAAGAGAAGTTGCAAGACAAGTAAAGCTTAGAAATTTAGGTGGAATAATTTTAGTAGATTTTATAGATATGCATAAGGATGAAGATAAAAGGCTAATTATAGATACTTTAAAAGAAGAATTTAAAGATGATAAAAATAAAACAAAAGTATTTAACTTTACTGAATTAAATCTTGTGCAAATTTCACGAGCTAGGTTTGGCAAGAGCATTTATAATTATATAGAAGAACCGTGTACAACTTGCAATGGTCATGGTAAAAGACTTAAATTATCATATATATACCTTCTTATAAAAAATGAAATATTAAAAAGAAGTAGCTTAGGGCAAATTAAGGATTTTTATATAGAAATTAATAGTGTATATGAAAAAGACATAAAAGAAGACATATTTGGTTTTTTAAAGGATATTAATGGATTAAATTTAAATATATATTTAGAATTTAAGGAAATTAATGGATTTTATAAAGTTGAACCTTTAATATTTAAAAATCAGATAGAAAATGTAAAACAATATCTAGTTAACAATATAGAAAAATGCTAAAATTAGCTTTACAAAAGATTATAGCTATGTTAAAATGGCATTTGTAAACCGCACACGACTGGGTTTAAAACAGAGTTTCTGTACCTTAAGTGGCGAGACCGTTATGAGGAGGTGTTTTTATGTACGCAGTATTAACTACAGGAGGAAAACAATACAGAGTTAGTGAAGGAGACGTTTTATTCGTTGAAAAACTAAATGCTGAAGTTGACTCAACTGTTGAATTAACTGAAGTTCTTGCAGTATCAAAAGACGGAGAATTAAAAGTTGGTGCACCAGTAGTAGAAGGCGCTAAGGTTGTTGCAAAAGTATTAGCTCAAGGAAAAGCTAAGAAAGTTGTTGTATTTAAATACAAGAGAAAGAAAGACTATAGAAGAAAAAATGGTCATAGACAACCTTACACTAAAATAGTTGTTGAAAAGATAGAAGCTTAATTTTGTTATGATAAAAGTAAGTATTCAATCTGACAAACAAAAAAATATAATATCATTCACTATGAAAGGGCATGCTATGGAAAACAGAGATGCCATTTTAGCAGGAGAGGCTTATGATATGGTATGTAACTCTACATCTGTGCTATCTCAAAGCGTCATAATTGGTTTAGATGAGGTTTTGAATCTTAACGTAAATTATGAAATTGGTGAAGGATACCTTAAGGTAGATCTTAATGGATTTACTAGAGAGGAAATAAAAAAAGCTCAAGTGTTGTTAAAAACTTTTGAGAAGAGTTTAGAAAGTTTAATTTTAGGATTAGACATGAGTTTAGGTAAAGAAACTCGTTGCAAATATATAAAGATAAAGAAAGAGGAGGTGTAGTGGTATGTTAATAATGAACCTTCAATTATTTGCTCATAAAAAAGGGGTTGGTAGCTCTAAGAATGGTAGAGATTCTGAGAGTAAAAGACTTGGTGTTAAATGTGCAGATGGACAATTTGTTCTAGCTGGAAATATATTAGTTAGACAAAGAGGAACTAAGATTCATCCAGGTACTAACGTAGGTAGAGGTAAAGATGATACTTTATTTGCTATGGTAGACGGAATCGTAAGATATGAAAGACTTGGAAGAGATAAGAAAAAAGCTTCAGTTTATGCAACAGAAGTTGAAGTAGCTGAATAATTTTTATGCTTTATATAAAAGGAAGCGCCCTATAAATTAGGGGGCTTTTTTTTATGAAATATTAAAATTAATATTTTTCATAATAAATTTGAATCATACACTTGATTTTTTTATGACAGGTAAGGTTATAATATAATGGATTGAGTATATTGTTTTTTAACATTTAGAAGAAAGGATGATAGACATATGTTTATAGATACGGCCAAGATTTTTGTTAAATCAGGGGATGGTGGACATGGTTGTATTTCTTTTAGAAGAGAAAAATATGTACCACTTGGAGGCCCAGATGGTGGTGATGGTGGTAGAGGTGGAGATGTAGTCTTTAAAGTCGATACTAATATCACTACGCTTTTAGATTTTAAATATAAAAAGAAATTTGTAGCCGATAAAGGTACAAATGGAGAAGGATCTAAATGCTACGGAAAAGATGGATCTAAGCTTATTATTAAAGTTCCAATGGGAACAATAATAAGAGATATAGAGACTAATAAAATAATGGCAGATCTTTCTCACAGTGATGATGAATTTGTAGTTTGTAGAGGTGGTAAAGGGGGAAAAGGAAATGTAAAATTTGCAACCCCAACAAGACAAGCACCTAATTTTGCAGAACCTGGTATGCCAGGAGAAGAAAGATGGGTTGGTTTAGAACTTAAGCTTTTAGCTGATGTTGGACTTTTAGGTTTTCCAAACGTAGGAAAATCAACTTTCCTTTCAGTAGTAACTAAGGCAAAGCCAAAGATAGCTAATTATCATTTTACAACATTAAAACCTAATCTTGGAGTTGTTGCGGTAAAAGGAATAGAGCCTTTTGTAATGGCAGATATTCCAGGGATAATTGAAGGAGCATCTGAGGGTGTTGGTTTAGGAATAGACTTTTTAAGACATATAGAGAGAACAAGACTTTTGATTCATGTGGTTGATATATCAGGGTTAGAAGGAAGAGATCCTATTGAAGACTTTAAAAAAATAAATGAAGAGCTTAAAAAATATAATGTAAAGCTATGGGATAGATCTCAAATAGTTGTAGCTAATAAATGCGACATGTTATATGATGAGAGTGTTTATGAAAATTTTAAAAAGGCTGTACAAGAAATGGGATATAATAAGGTATTTAAAATGTCAGCAGCCACATCACAGGGAATAGAAGCTGTTATGCAAGAAGCTTCTAAACTTCTTAAAGAAATACCATTAACTGATTTAGAAATCGCAGATGATGAAAGATTTATACCAGAAGAAAAGAGATTTACTTATACAATTAATGAAGTTGAAGAGGATGGATTAAAAGTATTTGTAGTTGAAGGTACATTTGTGGATAGATTGCTTTTAGCAGTTAATGTAAATGAGCCAGATTCTTTAAGGTATTTCCATAAAGTTCTTAAAAATAAAGGAATATTTGACGAGCTTAGAGAAATGGGAATAGAGGATGGTGATGTAGTAAGAGTAAATGACTTTGAATTTGAATATATGCTATAAGATAAAAGGAGAAATTTATATGATAACAACTAAACAAAGAGCTTATTTAAGAGGATTAGCGAATGATTTATCACCAATATTCCAAATTGGAAAAGGTGGAATAGAAGAAAATTTTTTAAAACAAGTTAAAGATGCATTAGAAGCTAGAGAACTTATAAAGATAAAAGTCTTAGAAAATAGTGGTTTAGAGACAAGAGAAGCTTCAAATTATATATGTGAACAATTAGGTTGTGAAGGGATTCAAGCAATAGGAAGTAAAATAGTCCTTTTTAAACAATCAACTAAGAAACCTAAAATAGAACTTCCTGTTAAAAATTCAAGATAATATGAAAAAAATAGGGATTATTGGAGGGACATTTGATCCAATTCATAATGGTCATATTTATATAGCGTATGAGGCATATAAAAAATTAGGGCTAGATGAAGTAATATTTATGCCAAATGGAAATCCTCCTCATAAAAGGGGCAAAAACATAACGGATGATAAAATAAGATGTGATATGATAAAAAAAGCTATAGCCCCATATAGCTTTTTTGCTATAAATTATTATGAAATAGAAAAACAGGGTTTAAGTTTTACGTATGAAACTTTAAAATATTTAAAGCAGAGTTTAGGTGAAGTTGAGCTTTATTTTATAACAGGAGCTGATTGTTTAATAGATTTGCATCTTTGGAAAAATGTTGATCAGATAATGAAGTATTGTAATTTTGTTGTTTTTAATAGACCTGGATTTAGCAAAGAGAGTATTTTAAAGGAAAAGATAAAGGTAGAAAAAAAATATAATACTAATATAATATTTTTAGATTTGCTTGAATTAGATATAAGTTCTAGTTTAATAAGAGAGAGAATAAAAAATGGTTTAGAGGTTAGATTTTTTATACCAGAGGATGTTTTATCTATTATACAAAGAGAAAATTTATATTTAAAGGAGAAGTAATTTATGTGGACAGAAGATAAAATTCATGATTATCTTAAAAAAAATATAAATGAAGCTAGATATATTCATACATTAGGTGTTGTGGAAACTGCGATAAAATTAGCAAAAATGAATAATGTAGATGAAGAAAAAGCGAAAATAGCAGCTCTTATTCATGATATGGCAAAGTGTATGCCAAAGGATAAACAGTTTGAAATCTTAAAAAATAATGGAGTTAAAATGGATAAATATCTTTTAAATTCTCCTCAAATATTACACGGTGCTGTAGGAGCAATTTTAGCAAAAGAAATTATGGGCATAGAAGATATAGATATTTTAAATGCAGTTAAGTATCATACAACAGGAAAAGAAAATATGACTACTTTAGAAAAAATAATATATATAGCAGATTATGTTGAACCAAATAGAAAATATGAGGGTGTAGATAAAATTAGAGAAGTGGTATTTAAAGATTTAGATAATGGCGTATTTATGGGTATAGAAAATACTATGCTTCATTTATTAAAGGAGAGGCAACTTATACACATAGATACAATAAATGCGAGAAATTACTTATTACTAGAGATAAAGAATAAATAGAGATAGTGGGTTTGGTATCTAGTATGGGGTAGAATATGGGAGTTTTGGAGAGGTTAATAAATATTTTTCAAAATTTAAACAAAAGAAGAAAGAAAGTATATATAATATCTTTTATTACTTTTGTAATCATTATGTTTATGACTTCTGTGCATATTTTCAATAAAAATTTAACTAGTGCAATGCAAAGTGAAACTTTAGATGATACTTTAACAGTTTTGCTTTTAGGAATAGATAGTGAAGATTTTAAGGATAGTGCAGGAGAATTAGATAGTACATTTTTAGTTAATTATAATTTAAAAACGCAAAATTGTCAGATAATATCATTTCCAAGGGATACTTTAATTCCTTATGAAAATAGTAATATGAAATTAAGGTATATATATAAAACTGGAGGAGAAACTCTTGTTAAAAATAGTATAGAGGATATGTTAAATAACATATCCTTAGATGGAATAATAAAAGTAAATCTAAATGGTTTTAGAAAAATAATAGATGCTATGGGTGGAATTGATATTTGTATAGAACAGGATATGTACTATGATGATATTGAAAAGAATCTTAATATAAATTTTAAAGCTGGAGAAACTGTTCATTTAAATGGAGAAAAGGCTGAAGAGTTTTTTAGATGGAGAAATAATAATGATACCGAAAATATTTATTTAGATGATACAGATAGAATTGAAAATCAAAAACTGTTAATAGATAAAGTTATTGAGAAAGTTATGTCTTTTAGTAGTATAAGTAATGTTAATGAAATATTTAAAATCATGAAAGACAATGTACAAACAGACTTATCATTAAATCAAATAATGGCTTATGGATTATCGTTTGCAAAAATGGATAAAGAAGATATAATAGTTACTACATTAAAGGGTGAAATTAAAGAAGTTGATGGAATATCTTATTTCTTATATGATAAATCACAAATAGAGTCATTAGATACAACTTATGAAAGTTTAGAGTCGTTAAATGCATTGGCTTATAAAAATACAATTAAAATTAAGATTATAAATTGTACCAAAATAAAGGGATTAGCATTAGAGGCGAAAGATAAGCTTGAGAGTTTAGGATATAGTAATATATCTGTTTCAGGAACGAATGAGTTAAATAAAACAGAAATATATTTTAATGATGAGAAATATAAAGAACTTATCCTAAAAGATTTTGGTTATTATAAGGTAGAAAAAAATATGCCAAGTAGTTTTGATAAAGATAAAGAATATGATGTAGTTATTGCTCTTGGTAAAGATTATAAAAAAGTTGGAGAAACAAAGTAAAAATGAGTGTTTTAAAAAGCAAAGTAACTAATGAATTTCATAAAAGAAAGATAAGAGAGTTTTTAAAAGAAGAGTTAAATTTATCGTCAAGATTTATTAAGTCAGCTGCTATAGAAAAAAGAATAAAAGTAAATGGTATAGCTGTTAAGATGAATTATGTTTTAGATGGTAATGAGGAAGTTGAAGTTAATTTATCTAAAGAAGAGTCGCAAAATATTGAGCCTGAAAACATACCTTTAGATGTAGTTTATGAGGATGAAGATATATTGGTTTTAAATAAAGCACCTTTTATGGTTGTTCATCCAACAAAAAGTCATCAAACAGGAACTTTAGCAAATGGTATACTTTATTATTTTAAGGAAACTAATCAACAATGTATAGTTCGTTTGGTGAGTAGATTAGATATGAATACATCAGGTCTTATAATAATTGGGAAAAATCAGTATGCTCACATGATGTTATCTAGCGAGATGAAAACTGATAAATTTCAAAAAAGATATTTAGCTATAGTTCATGGAAATCTAAAACAAAAAGAAGGAACTATAAATGCTCCAATTTATAGAGAATCATTAGATTCTATAAAGAGGATAGTAGATCCTAGAGGTCAAGAGAGTATAACACATTATAAGGTAATTAAAAGCTTTAAAAATGCAGATTTAGTTGAATGTTTATTAGAAACTGGTAGAACTCATCAAATAAGGGTTCATTTAAGCAGTTTAGGGCATCCTATATTTGGAGATAGTCTTTATGGGACAGAGGATAAAGATTATATAAAAAGGCAAGCATTGCATGCATATGGTCTTGATTTTTACAGCCCTAAGAATAAAGAAAAATTAAGTTTAAGAGCAAACCTTCCTTATGATATAGAAGAATTGATTCAAAGGTTAAAATAAAGATTGATAAAAAACAGTCTAAAATTTTGGGCTGTTTTTTTATTTTGATTGTTTTATAATAAATTTAGTTTAATATTTTATATGATATACAGAGAAAAGTAGATTAATTTTAAATTAACTAAAGGAGCAGATAAAAATGAGATTATTAAATTTTGTTGACGACGGGAAAATAAAATTAGGAATTGAAAAAGAAAATAAAATAATAGATGTAGAAAAGATAGCGCTAAAATATAATGCTGACGTACCTATTACAATGGAAGAAGTATTAAATGATAGTAGCAGTATAAAGAAAATAGAAAATTTATGTAAAGAAAATGAAGATGGATTAGATAAAAATAATATTGTGTATGCACCCTGTGTAATGAATCCAGAAAAGATACTGTGTGTTGGTTTAAATTATCTTACACATAGAGAGGAATGCAATCTAGATATACCAAAAGAACCTGTGATTTTTAGTAAGTTTAATAGTTCTTTAGCCGCACATGAAGAAAAAATAGAATTGCCAAAGGATTTACATGAATTTGATTATGAAGCAGAGTTAATTATTGTTATAGGTAAAGAAGGTAAAAATATAAAGAGACAAAATGCTGATGAATATATATTTGGATATAGTATAGGAAATGATTTAACAAGTAGAGAATTACAATTTTTAACTAGTCAGTGGACACTAGGCAAAGTGATTGATAAATTTACTCCAGTTGGACCTATAATAGTTAGTAAAGATGAGTTAAATATAAGCAATTTAGAAGTAAAATGCGAAGTTAATGGTGAAGTTAGACAGTTAGCTAGCACTAAGGATATGATTTTCGATTGTTATTCAATTGTAAGTTATGTTTCAAAATATATAACTTTAAAACCAGGGGATATAATTTTTACAGGAACTCCAGGAGGTGTAATACTAGGAGATACAAATCCTAATAAGCAATGGTTAAAATCAGGAGATGAAATAAAGATATCAATAGAAAATATAGGAACTCTTATTAACGTATTAAAATAAGAGTAGAGTGAAAAAGTAATACCCTAAATATAAATGTTAGAAATAAGAAATTATGTTAATAATCATATTGTAATAATTATATTTAGGAGGAATTATTTTTTGAAAAATAAAGATAAAATAGTAGGAAGTATTGTTCTTTTAGGAATAATAGCTATATTTTTAGTTTTCGGTTATGTAAATACAAGACCACAAAATATCTCTAAAGATGATTTAGAAAAAATATTTGTAGAATCAGATATGGATGATAAAAAAAATCTTTATAGTGAAGAGAACAACTCAATTAATACTGAAAATAACAATAAAATAATAGTTGAAATTAAAGGTGAAGTTAATAATCCTAATGTCTATACATTAAATGAAGGAAGTAGGATTTATGAACTTATAGATTTAGCAGGAGGATTAACTCCTTTTGGAGATGATAAAAATATAAATAAAGCTTCTGTTTTGGTAGATGGACAATGCATAGTTATAGGAAATATAATGGATGAAGAAAATGTACAAAACATTGATGAATTAAATAATGGAATAAAAGAATCTATATCATTATCACAAAATAAAGATGACAAGATAAATATAAATAGAGCATCAAGAGATGATTTAATGAAATTATCAGGAATTGGAGAATCAAAAGCACAGGCAATTATTAGCTATAGAGATAGTGTAGGTGGATTTAAAGATGTAGATGAATTAAAAAATGTTGATGGAATTGGTGAGAAAACTGTTGAAAAGTTAAAGGAGAGTATAACTATTAATTAAAATTATATAGGTCTTATGCATTTAAATAAAAAATTGTATATGAGGAATTGTTAAACCCCATGTTTGCAGTATTTCTATGTTTTACATAAGTATTTAATTGTAGTATTATATAAGAATAATTCATAATAAGAAATGGGAGGGTGACTATGTTAGAAGAAGAAAATGGGCTATTAAGAATGTTAGTTGCTCAAGTGATTGATCAAATTATAATAATATTAATATCACTTATGATTGTATTTATTTTTGCAGCAATACTATCATTTGCAGGTTATTATATAATAAGTGTTGCAAGTGTATTATTAATTGCATATATAATAATTAATATTTTATACAGACCTATAATGAAGGCATCACCACTTGGAGAAACATTAGGAGGAAAACTAATATATAAATAAGGATGGAAAAAAATGAAAAAAGGTAGCAATATAGAGGTATTAATTGAAAAGATGGAGTTCCCATCGAAGGGATATGGATTCTGTGAAGGTTTAAAAGTATATGCAAAAAATTCATTCCCAGGACAAAAAGTTTTAGGTAGAGTATCTAAAAAGAAAAAAGACTATGCAGAGATAAAGGTTAATGAGGTAGTTGAGAGAGCTGAGTATGAAATAGATACAAAATGCCCTCATTTTGAGTTTTGTGGAGGATGTTCATCTCAAACAGTTCCTTACGAAAAGCAATTAGAATTTAAAGTAGAACAAGTTTTAGATTTGTTTAAACAAGGAAATGTACAAACTGGAGAATTTTTAGGTATAGAAACTAGCCCTGTAACATGGGAGTATAGAAATAAAATGGAATTTACCTTTGGAGACATGGAAAAAGGTGGAGAGCTTACACTTGGAATGCATTTAAAAGGAAATCCTTTTGGAATAGTAAATGTTGATGGTTGCCTTTTAGTAGATGCTGATTTTAGACAAATATTAGATTTAACTGTTAGGTATTTTAGAGAAAAAGAACTTCCTTTTTACAAAATAATGCCAAGAACAGGATATTTAAGAAATCTTATAGTTAGAAAATCAGTAAAAACTGGTGAAATACTTATAAATTTAGTTACAACTACTCAAATTAATTTTGATTTAACTGAATATGTTAATATTTTAAAGAAAGCAAGTTATAAGGGAGTTTTAAAATCTATATTACATACAGAAAATGATTCGTTTTCTGAAGCTGTAATATGTGATAAATTAAATGTTCTTTATGGGGAAGACTTTATAACAGAAAATCTTTTAGGATTAAATTTTAAAATATCACCATTTTCATTTTTTCAAACAAATTCTCTAGGTGCAGAAAAGCTTTATAGTATAGTTAGAGATTTTATGGGGAGTGCAGATAATAAAGTTGTATTTGACCTTTATTGTGGAACAGGAACAATTGGTCAAATAGCAGCAGGAAAAGCTAAAAAAGTTATAGGAATTGAACTTATAGAAGAGGCTGTTATAGCGGCTAATGAAAATGCAAAACTAAATGGATTAAATAATTGTAAATTTATAGCAGGAGATGTTGCTGAGGCTATAAAAACAATTAAAGAAAAGCCAGATGTTATAATTTTAGATCCACCAAGAAGTGGAGTTCATCCAAAAGCATTGGATTATGTTATAAAATTTGATGCAAAGGAAATAGTATATGTTTCATGCAATCCAAAATCTTTAGTAGTTGATTTAAGCGTACTTGAGGGCAATGGATACAAAGTTGAAAAAACATTATTAATGGATATGTTCCCAAATACTCCACATGTTGAAACAGTGGTTAAGTTAATTAAAAAATAATATGTAGTTTTTTATATTAAAATGTGTAATGAGAATGTTTATTCTCATTACACATTTTTTATTTTTCTGTAACCTTTATAAGATTGCTATAATAATTAATTTTTCCATCTAGCACATCATCATAAAATTGTTGCTTTTGATTTATATAGTTTACGGATTCTTGTAATTTTTTTATTTTATCTAAGATAACATGTTTTTGACTATCAAGTATTGTTTTTCGTTCTAAAATTGTAGATTCTCCTTTTAGGCATAAATTAATGTAAATCTTCATATCGTTAATGGTCATTCCACAATTTTTAAGACAAGTTAAATTTTTTATCCATTCTATATCATTTTCATCAAATATTCTATGATTATTTTTATTTCTTTTTACATTAGGAATCAATCCTTCATTACAATAAAACTTTAGTGTTTCGTAATTCATTCCCACTTCTTCACAAGTTTGCTTCATAGTATACATTAAAAAGCCCTCCAAAAAAATATAAATTTAGGTATTGACCGGGTGTTACTACCGGAGAGTACAATTATATTGTATTAAGAAATAAGTTGTAAATCAAGGAGGAATAAATATGGAATATATAACTTTAAATAATGGTGTGAAAATGCCACTTTTAGGATATGGGGTTTATCAAGTGACAAAGGAAGAATGTGAAAGATGTGTACTTGATGCAATAAAATCTGGGTATCGTTTAATTGATACAGCTCAAAGTTATTTTAATGAAGAAGCTGTTGGAAATGCAATTGAAAAGTGTGGTGTTCCACGTGAAGAGTTGTTTATTACTACAAAGGTATGGATAGATAATTATGGGTATGAAAAAACTAGAGCTTCTGTACTAAATTCAATGAAAAAATTAAAGGTTGATTACTTAGATTTAGTTTTATTACATCAACCATTTAGTGATTATTATGGTGCATATCATGCATTAGAAGATTTATATAAAGAAGGAAAACTTAAAGCTATTGGTGTAAGTAACTTTTATCCAGATAGATTATCAGATATAGCTGCTTTTAATGAGATTACTCCTCAAGTAAATCAAGTTGAGGTAAATCCATTAAATCAACAAATTTTTGCGCAAGAAAATATGATTAAAAATAATGTTCAAATTGAAGCATGGGCTCCATTTGGAGAGGGAAGAAATAACATGTTTGATAATGAAGTTTTAAAGGATATTGGTGCTAAGTATGGAAAAAGTGTTGCGCAAGTTATTTTAAGATGGTTAATCCAAAGAGGTGTAGTTGCATTAGCAAAATCTACTCATGTAGAAAGAATGGAAGAAAACTTTAATATATTTGATTTTAAATTATCAGAAGAGGATATGGAAACAATTAAAAATTTGGATACTGGAAAGAGTTTATTCTTTAATCACCAAGAAGCAAGTACAGTAGACTTATTTGTTAAATTTGTAGAACAAAGAAGAAATAAAAATTAATAGTAAAAAGAATAAAAAATAAAATTTAGAACTTTTAGGATGTTATATAAAATATACTTCTTAGGAGTTCTTTTATTTATGGATAAATTTATAAATAAGTTAGAATACTATGTTTGATATTAATTTAAAGGAGTAAGGTTATGAATGAAACAATAAGTAAAATAAAAGATCATAGGTCAATAAGAAATTTTTTAGATAAGGATGTTTCGGAGCAATTTATTGATGAAATTATAAAAAGCTCTCAGAGTATGCCAAATTCTATAAATGGTCAACAGACATCAGTTATTGTTATAAGGGATAAGGCTAAAAAGGAAAAGTTAGCTAAACTTGTTGGAAATCAAGATTATGTGGCTAAGGCACCAGTATTTTTAGTTTTTGTTATGGATTTTTATAAAACATATCTTGCAGGAGAAAAAACTGGCTTTAAGCAAGTTATACATGAAGATATAGAGGGGACTTTAGTTGGGGCTGTAGATTGTGGTATAGAACTAGGTGCAGCCGTTATTGCAGCAGAGTCTTTAGGGTTGGGAACTGTGGCAATAGGAGGAATTAGAAAAAATCCTAATGAAGTTATAGAGCTATTAAATTTACCTAAATATACGTTCCCAATAGTTGGTCTAGCAATAGGATATCCAGTCGATAATTCACATAAGAAACCAAGAATGCCTTTTGATAGTTTTAAACATAATGAGTTGTATGACGCAGAGAAAGTTAAAAAAGCTATAGATATATATGATGAAGAAATGGAGAAATATTTAAAGAAAATTGGAAGATACGAAAAAGAAGTAAATTGGAGTACATTTATCTCCAAAATATATAACTCTGTTTATTATCCAAATGTAAAAGAGTCTATAAATAAACAAGGTTTTAAAAATTAATATAAATTCCCACTATAAGACCTTCTCTTTTGAGAAGGTTCTTTAAATGGAATAAATTATATTTTCATTTAAATTAATAATTTTAAAATATTAATCAATATTAGATATTTCTATTTCATTATCTTTAGCATATGAAGTAGACCATGAACAGATATCATTTAATATGTGCTTAAGGCTATATCCTTGTTCTGTAAGGGAATATTCAACCTTTGGTGGTACTTGAGGATATACATGTCTGTTTATTAATCCTTTTTCTTCTAGTTCTCTAAGTTGAGTAGTTAACATTTTTTGCGTGATGTTAGGCATTAAGCGATTTAGTTGACTAAACCTTTTAGAACCATCAAGAAGATACCAAAGTATTATTAATTTCCATTTTCCACCGATTAAATCCATAGTTAATTCTAGTGGACAATTATATTTCTTTTGTAAGTCAGCCATTTTTCCTCCTAAAATATAATACTTACTTTTTGAATTATATAATACAAAAAGATAAGTACTTAGTTATTATATATTAATTAATATAACATTAATAAAATACAAATACAATTAATTATTTTATTGTAATTAAAAAAATATATATTATATATTTCTATTTAAGGTAAAATTAATTATATAATAATTTTATATGGTAATAATATAAAATGAATGGAGGAAAATATTGTGAGAGTAAAAGTGATTTTTTATTCCTTAGAGGGAAATTCAAAACTTATAGCGGAGGAAGTAGCTAAAAGTCTTAATGGAGATATTGTTGAGTTAAAACCTAAAAAATATTATGCAAATAGTGGATTTAAAAAATATTTATGGGGTGGAACTAGTGTTTTAATGAAAAAAAAGCCAGAACTTGAAACCTATGATAATAATTTAGATTACGATTTATTAGTTATAGGGACTCCTGTTTGGGCTGGAACTTTTTCACCTGCAATTAGAACCTTTTTAAAGGAAAATAATTTAGATGGAAGGAAAGTAGCTTTATTTGCTTGTCATGCCGGTGGTGGAGCTGATAAATGTTTTGAGAAATTTAAAAAGTTTAGTCCAAATTGTAAAGTTATAAGTACTATGGATTTTGTAGATCCTTTGAAAAAAGATACAGCAAATAATATTGATAAAGCTGTAAAATGGGCAAAATCATTATAGAATATTAAGGTTAAAAATTATAAAAAAACAATATTTTAAATCATATGTATACATTTTAGTAAATAGAGCAATAATCTAAGTATAATTAATTAAATTATTAAATGCAGGCATTTTGGAGGTAAGATTAATGAAGCTTAGTGCTAGAAATCAATTAAAAGGAAAAGTAGTTGATATTAAAGAAGGGGCTGTAAATGGTATTGTAAGCTTGGAAACTAAGGGTGGAGAAATTATTACTTCAACTATATCAATGGGTTCGATTAAAGAATTAGGTTTAAAGATAGGTTCAGAAGCTTATGCTGTTATAAAAGCTACTTCAGTAATGATGATGGTAGATTAATTTTGTAAAAAAGGCCTAGAAAAATTGTTTTCTAGTCCTTTTTGTTTTACAAATAATCTATAAATTGTATAATTTATTAATTATTTATAATAATTTTAAAACTTTAATGAATAAAGTTCAAAAACTATTTATAATTAAAGTAAAAATGGTTATATTAGACTGGTAATGATAAATTCAAATAATAATTAAAATTTTAGGAGGAGATGGATTTGAAAGCAAAAAAAATAACAACTATGTTTTTGTTTGGTTTAGTTCTTACAGCAACTGTATTGACGGGATGTTCAACAGCTTCAGTAAAGGAGGAAAGCTTAGATAATACTGAGAAAAAAGAGGTGGTTGTTGCAGCTGCTGCTAGTTTAAAAGAAGCAACTACTGATATAGAGAGTGTTTTTGAGGAAAAGCATAAAAATATAGACTTAGTATTTACTTATGGGGGCTCAGGTTCTCTTCAGCAACAAATAGAGCAGGGTTCTCCAACAGATGTATTTATTTCAGCAGGGGCTAAGCAGATGGATGCTTTAGAGAGTAAAGGGCTTCTTTTAGATTCAACTAAAATGGATTTATTAACTAATAAAGTTGTATTAATAACACCTAAGGATAAAGCAGATTTAACGTCTTTTGAAGATTTAAATAGTAATAAAGTATCACAAATTGGATTTGGCGAGCCAAGTACAGTTCCTGTTGGACAATATACTGAACAGGTTTTAAACAGTATTGGAATATTAGATAGTGTGAAAGATTCTGGAAAAGTTGTTTATGCTAAAGATGTAAAAGAGGTTTTAACTTGGGTTGAAACTGGAAATGTAGATGCAGGTGTAGTTTATGAAACAGATGCTAAGGGTTCGAGCAATGTAAATATAGTTTGTGAGGCTCCAGAAAATAGTCACGATCCTATAGTTTATCCAGTTGCTGTTATAAAAGATAGTAAAAATCCTGAAGAAGCAAAAGAATTTATAAATTTTTTAAACTCAGATGAAAGTAAAGACATTTTTAAAAGTTATGGATTTACAACAAAGTAAAAGTTAAGATTAATTAATAATTAAAAATAAAGAAAGGGTGCTTTTATTGAATGATTTATCGCCTTTGTGGATTTCGCTTAAAACAACTACAATTTCAACAATAATAGCATTTATACTAGGAATTTATGGAGCACGATTAGTAATGCTTTGTAATAAAAAGTTAAAAGGAATTATAGATGCAATATTTATTCTACCTATGGTTTTACCTCCTACAGTAGTAGGGTTTTTCTTGCTTATCATTTTAGGAAAAAGAGGAATTATAGGGAGTTTTCTTTATAATATTGGAATACAGATTATATTTTCATGGAGTGCTACTGTTGTAGCAGCTACTGTTGTATGTTTTCCCATTATTTATAGAACAACTAGAGGGGCATTAGAGCAAATTGATAATAATGTTTTAAATGTGGCTAGAACTTTAGGGATGAGTGAAAGAAGAGTTTTTTGGAAAATAGCATTTCCTATAGCTTGGCCAGGAATACTTGGAGGAATTGTTTTAGGTTTTGCAAGAGCACTTGGTGAATTTGGAGCAACACTTATGCTTGCAGGGGCAATTCCAGGAAAAACAGTAACTATGCCAATTTCAATTTATTTTTTATCTCAAGGTGGGGATATGAAAGGTGCAATGATATGGGTTTTATTTATAGTTGCTATATCATTCCTTAGTATATTTTTTATAAATAGATTATCTTATAAAAGTTATGAAATAAATGTGTAAACAATACTTATTTTAAGATACGTGGAGGACAAATGTTATATATAGATATAAAAAAACATCTAAAAAACTTTACTTTAGATATTACTTTGGAAACTGACAATAATAGAGTTGGGATTTTGGGAAAATCAGGTTCAGGAAAGAGTATGATGTTAAAAGCTATTGCAGGAATTATAAAACCTGATGAAGGAATAATAGTTTTAAATGATAGAGTGTTGTTTGATAGTAAAAAGAAAATTAATTTACAGCCTAGAGAGAGAAATATAGGGTATCTATTTCAAAATTACGCATTATTTCCTCATATGACCGTTAGGGAAAATATATTTTCTGGGATGATAAGAGCTTCTAAGTATGAAAAACAAAAAATGAGTAGTGATATGATAAAAAGATTGTGCTTAAACGGATTAGAAAATAGATATCCAAAGGAATTATCAGGAGGGCAGCAACAAAGAGTGGCAATAGCTAGAATGCTTGCTACAAAACCTGAAATTTTAATGTTTGATGAACCATTTTCAGCTCTTGATTATCATTTGAGGGAACATATGCAGGAAAATCTTTTAGAAATATTAAGTGAAGAAAGCACAACTAGCCTTTTAGTTTCTCATGATATAGATGAGGCATATAGACTTTCTAAAGAAATTGTTGTGGTAGATGATGGACAAATTAAAAGGCAAGATAGAAAAGAGAAAGTTTTTAATGAACCTAAAAATATTGCTACTGCAAAAATAACAGGATGTAAAAATATATCAAGAGCTAGAAAAATAGCTAATGATAAGGTTTTCGCTATGGATTGGGGAGTAGAAGTTAAAATTTTACCTACTAAAGATGAGGTAGACTATATAGGTATAAGAGCACATCATATTGAATATTCTAAGACTCTGGAAGAAAACACATATGCTTATACAATTGAAAGCAGTAGTGAAACAAGATTTGGACAAACTATGTATTTTTCTTTAGGAAAAGAGCATAGCGAAAAGAAAAATCAACTTCGTTTTGAAGCTGATAAAAAGCTTTTAGAAACGGAATTTTTTGAAGAGAATTTTAAATATGTAAAACTGCCAAAGAATAATATTATTTTATTAAGTAGATAATTAAAAAATATTTTTAATTAAAATTTTAGTAATAAATAAGTTATAATTAATATGTATAACTTATTTATTTTTTTAGTAAATATAAAAGTGAAATAAATAGATTTAAAGTAATACTTAAGGAGAATGTTTGTTATGGATAAATCTAATTTAAAAGAGCTAATAAAACATGGTAGTATATACTTTCCTTGCGCAGCTTATATAGTGGAAAATGAACAAAATGGTTTATTTGCAAAATATCATTGGCATAATGAATTGGAAATTATTCATTTTAAAAAGGGAAAATTTAGGTTTGAAGTAAATATGGACAAGTATATTATAGAAGATGAGTGTCTTTGTTTTATAAATAGTGAGGAATTGCACTTAGTTAAAGGAGATTATCCATGTATTGAAAGTGCGGTAGTATTTGATTTGAAAATGCTTAGTTTTAATATATTTGATTTAACTGAGAGTGAGTTAATCAATCCTCTTTTAACAGGAAAATTAAAAATGCCGAGATTTATTTACAAAAAGGATGTTTTTTGGAATGATGTATATAAAGAGTATGAAAAAATTATAAATATATATAAAAAAAATATAAATAATATAGATGAAAATTGTAAAAAAAATGTGGTATCTCAAATCGAGATAAAAATAGCTATACTTAATATTTTAGCAGTTTTATATAACAATAATTTATTAGTTAATGAGTGTGGAAATGTTGATAATTATAAGATAGAGTACATAAAAAAAGTTATTTTATATATTGAAAATAATTATAAAAGGAAAATTTGTGTGAAAGAGTTAGCTAAAGAGATTAATATGAATGAACAGTATTTTTGTAGATTTTTTAAAAATATTATTGGAAAATCTCCAATGCAATATATAAATGAATATAGGATTAAGAAAAGTGAGGAATTGTTAAAAAAAACAGACATGAAAATTATGCAGATATGCTTAGAAAGTGGATTTAATAATATGGGGAATTTTATAAATACATTTAAAAAGCAAACTGGATTAAGTCCTATGAAGTATAGAAAAGATAATAAAGAAGATGTCATAAAAATGTAATTTAAAATCAATAATATGTAAGAAATTTTTTGTGGAATGTTTTATTATATAAGTATACATAATGTTAATTTTAGGAGGTTTTAATTATGAAAAAGTGGTGGCACGATAAAGTAGCATATCAAATATATCCAAAGAGCTTTTATGATACTAATGGAGATGGAATTGGAGATTTAAAAGGAATTATAAATAAATTAGATTATTTAAAAGAATTAGGAATTGATATAATTTGGTTGTCTCCTATTTACTGTTCTCCTATGGTTGATCAGGGGTATGATATTTCTGATTATTATAATATTGACCCAAGTTTTGGTACTATGGATGATATGGAAACGTTATTAAAAGAAACTAAAAAAAGAAATATGTATGTGATTATGGATTTGGTAGTAAACCATTGTTCAGATAAGCATGAATGGTTTAGAAAAGCTTTAGAAGATCCAGATGGAGAGTATGGAGAATATTTTTATATACGTGAAGGAAAAGGAAATAAACCGCCTTGCAACTGGCGTTCTTATTTTGGTGGAAGCGTATGGGAAAAAATACCTAATACAAATAAGTATTATTTTCATGCATTTGCAAAAGAGCAACCTGATTTAAATTGGGAAAATCCAAAGGTAAAAGAAGAAATATATAAAATGATTAATTGGTGGTTGGATAAAGGATTAGCTGGTTTTAGAATAGATGCTATCATAAATATAAAGAAGGATTTGAGTTTTCAAGATTTTGAAGCTGATGGAGATGATGGACTTTGTGACATGAGTAAGATGTTAGAAAAAGTTATAGGCATTGGTGATATGCTGAAGGAATTAAAAGAAGAAACTTTTGATAAATATGATGCTTTTACGGTTGGAGAAGTTTTTAATGCTAAAGAAGGTGAACTTTATAAATTTATAGGAAAAGATGGATATTTTTCATCTATATTTGATTTTGATATGGAAGTTTTAGGACAAGAACAATCAAATCGTTGGTATTTAAATAAAGATTTCACTACGAATCAATTAAGAGATGTTATTTTTAAAAGCCAAATAGAAGCATTAGGAATTGGTTTTAAGGCAAATATTATTGAAAATCATGATGAGCCAAGAGGGGCAAGTCGTTATATAATGGATGGAGAATGTAATGATATTAGTAAAAAGGCTCTGGCTATTATAGAGGTTATGCGTAGAGGGATACCTTTTATTTATCAAGGTCAAGAAATAGGTATGACAAATAATAAGGTTGATTGTATAGATAAGTTTAATGATATATCTACAATAGAAAATTATGATAGAGCTATAAGAGAAGGATTTAGTAAAGAAGAAGCTTTAAGGCTTGTAAATAAATTTAGCAGAGATAATGCTAGAACGCCATTTCAATGGGATAATAGCATTAATGCTGGTTTTACAAAGGGCACTCCGTGGCTTCAAGTAAATGAAAATTATAAGGAAATTAATGCGAAATTGCAAATAGATGATAAAGATTCCGTATTGAGTTTTTACAAAAAACTTATAAATTTAAGAAAATCAAATGAGTATAAAGAAGTTGTTGTTTATGGAGAATTTATACCAGATTTAGAAGTGTATGATAATGTTATTGCTTTTTATAGGAAGGGAGCTAATAAATGTTTAATGGTAATAATAAATTATCAAAATAAAGAACAAATAATTAATTTCAACAAAACGTATAAGATATTGATTAATAATTATAAAGATTTGAAGTTTGTTAATAACGAATTAATGCTAAAGCCATATCAAGGGATTATTATAGAAATACTATAATTTAATATACTAAAAAGAAGCTATAAAATATAGCTTCTTTTTTGTTGAATATAAAAATTTATTTGTTATTAGTTTTATTTTCTTTAATAATTGAAACAGATAATGCTCCAATTATTAGTAAGATACCAGAAATTAAAAGCATTGATGGCATTGAAGAACCTACTAAAGGAAATAGTGCGAAGCTTAAACAAGAAGCTACAATTTGTGGTAAGCAAATACTACCGTTGAAAAGTCCAAGATACATACCTATATTTTTACCTGATAAAGCATTAGTTAAAATAGTAAATGGAAACGTCATCATTCCTGCCCAAGCCATTCCTATTAATATAAATGAAATTATTAGTGCAAATTCATTATGAATAAAAAATATTGAACCAAAACCTACTCCACCTAAAATAAGACTAAGAGTATAGAAAAATTTTCTTTTACTATTAGATGTACGAGATAAGATAAGAGACCATAAAACAGCACTAATAGATTGAACTGCTGATAAAATACCAAACCAATTTCCAGCTGATTGATAAGCTTGACTATATGCTTCTGTTGTATGCCATACATTTAATGCAATGGCTCCAGTACCATAAGTCCATAAGTATTGAAAGCCCATCCAACAAAAAAATTGAACTATAGCAACTGTCCAGAAGACTTTTGGTGCATTAAGAAGTAATTTGAAAACATTAATTTTTTCTTTGGGTTCGTTTTCATTGATGCCGTGATACAAAGCGTATTCCTTTGGGGGATATTCTTTAACTTTAAATACTGTAAACAAACTACAAATTATCAAAATGATAGCCCCTATATAGAATGAGATTATAACAGATTGAGGGATTACTCCTTCAGGTGCTGTATTGGAAACACCGATTATAGTCAATATAAATGGAAAAATACTAGCTAGTACAGCACCACTGTTTGAAAGAAAACTTTGAATTGAATAAGCAAAGCCTTTTTGTTTTTCATTAACCATATCTCCAACCATCATTTTAAAAGGTTGCATAGCTACGTTTGATGATAAGTCCATAAATAAAATAGTAATTGAACCAAAAAGCAATGCTGCCATAGAGCCAAAGCCAAAACCAAAACTTCCTGCGTTTGGTAGTAAACACATAACGATTACAGCAACCACAGAACCTACTACTAAATATGGAATACGACGACCAATTTTAGGAATCCATGTTTTATCTGAAAAATAGCCTATTAAAGGTTGTACTATTAATCCAGCTAGTGGTGGTAAAATAAAGAAAAAGCCTAAATCATTTGGATTAGCTCCAAGGGTTTGGAATATACGTCCCATATTTGAACTTTGTAATTGAAATGCCATTTGAACTCCGAAAAAGCCAAAACTTATCATCCAAATTGTGCTAATTGGCAAATTGGGTAATTTATTTTTAGATTTTATTGAAATTTGATTTCTTTTCTTTTCTGTCATATTAAGACCTCCGCTGTTAAATAAATTTTGTATTAAAACGTTTTATGTATATGTACAATTATATTTTAGAACTTGTTCTTTAAAACTTCTTACGGATTATTGACTTTAAATTACACTTTTATTACTTTTTAATAAACAAAGTAATAAAAGTTGTTTTTATAAAGAGTTTAATTTTTGTTTTGTATGTAATGATAAAGTAAAAAAATTAATATTTAATTTTTTTGCTTTAAACTCTATATAATTTAAATTTGAATTATAGTGATTATCTAGAAAATTTTGATTTAATTTTTTTCCTATAAAAGAAAGTTATAAATGTGGCACAACCTATAAAACCATAAGATACAAGAGGTGATATTAGCATATATTTAGAAACAGATAAAATAAACACTAAACTAATATTGTAAACAGCTTCTAAAACAAGGCATATTCCCCATATAAAAGTTAGAAATTTCATACTAAATCTAAAATGAGGATTTTTCCACTTTTCATCAATGGTTGATTTGTTGTTTTTTGCATATTTATCTTGAGAATTTATAAATTTTTTTGCTAAATAATAAATCATAGGTTTTGGAAAAAACATAGATATTAGAAATAAGATTCCTATAACAGCTGTTATATAAGATTGTCTAATTAGAAGTAATTTTTGGCTTCCACCAAATAACATTGAAATTATTCCAACGATAAAGCCTAAGATAATAAGACTAGCAAAAATATCTATTTTCTTTTCTTTTATTATATGATATATATTATCTATTATAGGAATAGTAGTTGAAATTATAAGAGCAGTTATGCTAGGTATATGATTTATTAGTATTTTATATGTAATTAAAGGTAAGATAGCATTTATTAATATGCTTATAATAATGCTTTTTTTTAATATTATTTTTGTGATTAATATCCATAAAATTATTCTCCATTCGTTACTTTTTACTATATAAACAAATGATTTATATAGTAAATCTTTTGATTTTATAAGTAATTATAAAATATTAAAATTTTTCTGTATTGTGACTTTAGTCATATGATAAAATATATTTTTAATAAACTCATATAATAATAAAGGAAATAAAGTTAATAAAAGGATTTTAAAGTATGGAGTTCTTATTAGAAAAACAATGGATTTATATAGGGATACCTGTTTTATTTGTGGCAGGTGCATTTATGCATTATTTTTATTCATTAAGTAGAAAAAATGTTTTAGTGGGACTTATAGCACCTGTTAATGAAAGTGTATGGGAACATTTAAAATTGATATTTTTACCAATGATATTGTGGTGGAGTGTATATTATATAATTAAAGGACAAGAATTAGGTATAGATAAAAATAGATGGTTTACAGCAGGTTTGGTATCTTTAGTAGTATCAATGATTGGAATATTTTTTTTATATTATTTTTATGTAGGTGCATTTGGAAGAGAATCAGTTATAATTGATATAAGTATTCTTCTTGTGGCTTTATTTGTTGGGCAAATCTTATCTTTTCACATATATAAACATTTTGAAGGTATAGATGTGCATTTTGTAATTTTAATAGTTGCTATGATATTTTGTGTCTTAGTTATATGCACATTTAATCCACCTCATATACCACTTTTTAAAGAAAAGAAAACAGGAGTTTATGGAATTAAGAAAAAATAAATGTTAAGAAATATTAAAAATAGGTGGGAGGATTCTTAAAATATTTTTAAATTTTAAAATAGATAGTATAATTAATATGTTTTTATAAATAGCGTATTTATTTTACATATAAAGGAGAAAAAATGGATTTATTAAAAACTTATAGTGATTATTTAAAGAAAAATATGGATAATCCAGAAAAGGTAAGAAAATTAATAAAGCTTGGATATAGCTTAGAATATGGATTTTTGGCAGTAGCGGGAGATAGGTCTCTTCCTAAATCTCTTAGATATTTAGCGAAACTTTGTATGAAGTTTACTCTAGAGCCAATTAAAAACCCGCAAAATACTGCTTTTGTAAATGTGTTTACGCCAACAGAATTTTTACATGCTTTTGGAATGAATTTTCAACTTATAGAAGCACTATCATCATATATGTCAGGAACAAAATTTGAAGATACACTTATAGACAAGGCAGAAACACTAGGTGTAGCTGATAGTTTATGTTCATATCATAAGACATTTATAGGTGCAGCATTAAGTGGAGTTATAGAAAAGCCAAAATTTGCAATAACAACAACTATGGCTTGCGATGGAAATGTCAATACATTTAGATGTCTTTCAGATTTTTATGGTATAGAAAGGTTTGTTATAGATATACCTTATGAATATTCTGAAGATGCTAAAGAATATGTAAAAGAGCAACTAAAAGAAATGGTTGAGTTTATTGAGGATAATTTACATAAAAAATTAAATGAAAACAAATTAAAAGAAATTATTATAAATGAAAATAAATCAATAGATTATTATAATTCATATTTGAAAAAATTAGAAAATAGATACTTTACTAATACTTTAACATCAGAGATGTATAAAATTTTTGCAACACATCCTGGTATGGGAAGGGCAGATACATTAAAATTTTTTAAACTTTTAGATGAAGATATATCAAAGTGTCCAGAAGGAATAACGGGAAAAAGATTTTTATGGGTACATTTATTGCCTTTTTATAGTAAATCTATAAAAGCACTTTTAGATAAAAATGAAATTAATCAACTTTTAATATCAGATATGAATGTAGATTCACTTCAAAAAATAGATTTAGATGATATTTATGGCTCTATTGCAAAGAAGCTTATTTTAAATAAATTTAATGGTCCATACAGTAGGCGTGCTGAAAATATATTAAAGTATTCAGAAAAGTTTAATGCTGATGGAGTAATAAATTTTTGCCATTTTGGATGCAGACAATCAAATGGAGGAAGTATGATTTTAAAAGATTTATTAGATAAGAATAATATACCATCAATAAGCATTGATGGTGATGGTGTGGATAGAAGAAACGGTCAAGATGGTCAAAATAAAACGAGATTAGAGGCATTTTTTGAAATGATAAAAGATAATTAAGGAGAAAAATATGATAGCTTGCATGTGTAAATATAGCCCTTTTGCCATTTTTGAAGGCTTTAATGAAAATGGTATAATTATAGATGATTCAATAGAACAATTTACTGAATCTGAGAAACTTATGCATCCTAGTATGTGTTCTTATAGTAAAGGGCTTTTGGATAAAATAATAGAAAGAAAAATAGATAAAGTCTTTTTAGTTAATTGTTGTGATGCTATAAGGAGGCTTAAAGATACTTTAGAAAAAGTGGATACTATAAAATTTATTTATATAATGGATTTGCCTAAAAAAAATAATTGCTGTTCTAAGGATATATTAAAAAAAGAAATATTAAAATTTATAAAAGCTTATGAAGATTTTAGTGGAAAAAGATTTGATTTAGACAGATTTAATAAATCTATTTATAAGTATGTATCATCAGAGCCTAAAATAGAGAAAGAATACATAAAGGTATTAGGTGCTAAAGTTTCAGAAGATTTTTTAAATAAGGCTAAAGATATTCTAGATTATCCTTTAGTAAATGATACGTGTTTTAAAAGACATTATTTAAGTTATGCAAAAAAATTTGATAATATTGATGATTTAGCTCTATGGTATAGCGAAGAAATGTTGTCTTACACTCCATGTATGAGGATGGATGATATAAAGAAGAGAAGGGCATTAGTTGAGGATCCAAATCTTAAAGGAATAATTTATCATACAGTAAAGTTTTGTGATCATTATTCATTTGAGTATATGAATCTTCAAAAAAGCAATATACCAATGTTAAAAGTTGAAACAGATTTAACAAATCAAAGTAATGGTCAAATAAAGACTCGTATAGAAGCTTTTAATGAGCAATTATCAGGAGGTAAAGTTAAAGTGAGAGAGGGAATAGATAAAGATAGAGTATATGTTATGGGTGTTGATAGTGGTTCTACATCTACTAATATAGTGATTTTAGATAAAGATAAAAATGTTTTAAGTAAAGTAATAGTAAAAACTGGTGCTAGAAGTATGGATTCGGCAAATAAGGCTTATGAAATGGCTTTAGATGAAGCAAAATTAAAAAAAGAAGACATATCTTTAATTATTGGTACAGGTTATGGAAGATATAATATTCCTTTTGTTGATGAAAATGTTACAGAAATAACTTGTCATGGAAAAGGTGCTCACTTTATTAATAATGAAATAAGAACTATAATTGATATTGGAGGACAAGACAGTAAAGCCATATCTATAGATGAAAAAGGAAATGTAAAAAGTTTTGTTATGAATGATAAATGCGCAGCGGGAACTGGAAGATTTTTAGAAATGATAGCTAGAACTCTAGAAATAGACTTAAAAACTATGTCAGAAGAAGGGTTATCATATAAGGAAGATTTAACCATAACTAGCGTATGTTCTGTATTTGCTGAATCTGAGGTAGTATCATTAATTGCTGATAATAAAGATAGAAAAGATATAATTCATGGAGTTAATAAATCGATAGCTACAAAAACAGTAGGTCTTGTTGACAGGGTTGGTAGAGTAGAAAAATATATGATGACAGGCGGAGTTGCAAAAAATAAAGGTGTTGTAAAGTGTATAGAAGAAAAACTTGGAACTTCTATTTTTATAGCACAAGAGCCTCAAATATGTGGGGCATTAGGAGCAGCACTTATAGGACTTGAAAAGATATTAAATTAATTTTATATATAATTTAGAGAAAAGGGGCAAAAATAATGAAAACTAATTATCATACACATAATTTTAGATGTAATCACGCTATAGGAAATGTTGAGGATTATATAAAAATTGCTATAAAAGAGGGATTTGATGAAATAGGAATATCTGACCATTTACCACATCCAGGAAAGAATATAGATAATGAGTCTAGAATGACTTATGAAGAGATTCCAGAATATTTTGCTGAAATTGATGAAGCTATAAAGAAATATGGCGATAAAATATCTATAAAAAAGGGTATTGAGGGAGAGTATTTTGAAGATTTTAAATGGTTTTATGAAGAGCTTAAACAAAATTATAATATAGATTACATGATACTTGGAGTTCATTTTTTTCCTTATCAAGGAGAATGGGTTTATGTTGGGCATATAGATTTAACTCCTGAAATATTAAAGGTTTATGTTGATCATGTTATAAAATCAATGGAAAGTGGATTGTTTAAATATATAGCCCATCCAGATCTTTTTGGAATGTCTTATAGGAATTGGGACGAATACGTAATAAAAGAATCAAGAAGAATTTTTGAGGCTGCTAACAGATTAAACATGCCTCTTGAAATAAATGTAAATGGAATGAATAGAGCAAAGATTAAATATAATAATGGTCTTAGATATCAATATCCTATAAAAGATTTTTGGGAACTTGCTAAGGAATATAATGTAAAAGTAATTGTAGGAATAGATGCGCATAAACCAGATAATATGAAAAATTTAAGCAAAGGTATAGAATTTGCAAAAGAGATAAACTTAGATGTAATAGACCATTTAGAATTTTAATAACTATTGTAAAAAAAATAAGCTATATCAAAACATTATTTTGATATAGCTTATTTTTTTATATTTTTATGATGTTATAAATAATAAAACAAAATAGTGAAATAATAAAATAGAATTTTAATTTAAAAATTAAAATTATTGAAATAAGTTCTAATAAACAAAGTAACAATTTGGAGGTATATTTAATGGGAAGAGTTAATTTAGGAAGCACTATAATAAATTATCCTATGCCAGTTGTTTTAATTGGCTCTAAAACAAATAAAGGTAAATCAGATTTCTTAACTGTATCATGGATTACTATGGTAAGTGAAAATCCATATAAAGTTTTAATTTCTCTTTGTAAAAAACATACTATAAGTGCTGAAATAAAAGAAAATAAAGCATTTAGTATGTGTGTTCCATCAAAAGAGCAAGTAAAAAATGTAGATTATTGTGGAGTGGTGGGAATGGAAAATTTAAATAAAGCAGATTTTTTCCACATATTTTATGGTACATTGGATGGAACTCCTATGATAGAGGAATGTAAATTAAATGCTGAATGTAAAGTTGAAAAAATAATAGATTGTGGAAGTCATGAACTTTTCATAGGAGAAATTTTACAAGTTCATGTTGATGATAGCGTAACTTCCGATAAAAAAGTATGTTTAGAAAAAATGCAACCAATGATTTTAGATACAGATAATAAAAAATACAGAGAAGTAGGAAATATAGTAGATGATGCTTTTAAAAAATATAAGTAAATGTTAATATTAATCATTTATAAATTATGAATAAAAATACGAAAATATATTGTAAATTTTTATTTAACAATATGAATTAAATGTTAATAAATAAAGGTTAAATATTTTGATAAAAATAAATAATAAAAATTTTAATATGTTTATAAATGGCTATATATAAAGAAAAAATGGGATAAAAATAAAATTATTAACTTGAAAAAAATAATTTGATTGTAAAAATTAATACAATAACGAAACAGATATTACAAAAAATTCAAATTGATTTTATGCATTTTAAATGATAATATATGCATGAGATTCATAGAGCTTTTTATACATATTTATAAGTTATTTTAGGGGGAGTTTACATGAATAAAACTAAAAAAATAGGCATGTATACATTAGTATTAATGATTTTTACATCAGTTTTTGGGTTTACAAATATACCAAGGTCATTTTATCTTATGGGATATGGAGCTATACCTTGGTATATAATATCTGGAATATTATTTTTTATACCATATGCTTTTATGATGACTGAGTTTGGTGCTGCTTTTAAAGATGAAAAGGGTGGTATTTATTCTTGGATGGAAAAATCAGTAGGTAGTAAGTTTGCTTTTCTTGGAACTTTTATGTGGTATACATCTAATATAATATGGATGGTAAGTGTAGCATCATCTATATGGGTTCCGGCTTCTAACTTTTTATTTGGAAGTGATAAGACACAAGAATGGGAATTATTAGGATTAAGTGGTTCAAAACTTTTAGGGATTTTAGGAATTATACTTATAATAACGATAACATATATATCAACTAAAGGGCTTAAAAACATATCAAAAATTGCATCTATTGGAGGAATATTTGTAACAATAGCTAATATCTTATTATTAGTTGGAGGCATTATTGTTTTAGTTGGTAATGGATTTACTCCGGCTGAACCAATTAATTTTCATGCTTTTGTATCTTCACCTAATAAAAATTATACATCTATTATTGGAATGGCAAGTTTTATGGTATTTGCTCTATTTTCTTATGGTGGGCTTGAGGTAGTGTCTGGCTTAGTTGATGAAGCAGAAAATCCAATTAAGAATTTTCCAAAGGCAATAAAATTATCAGCAATAATAATAAGTGTTGGTTATTGTATTGCGATATTATTTGTAGGTTTTTTTACAAATTGGAACAGTATATTAACAGTAGGTAATGTAAATATGGCAAATGTGGCTTACATAGTGCTTAATAATTTAGGAACTCAGATAGGCAACGTGTTGGGATTTAGTCAAGGAAATGCAGTAATCTTAGGAAACTTTTTTGCAAGATTTATAGGGCTTTCAATGCTTCTTGCATTAACTGGAGCATTTTTTACCGTGATTTATTCACCTATAAAACAACTTATAGAGGGAACACCAAATAAAATTTGGCCTAAAAGTTGGACAAAGATTAATAAGAATAATATGCCAACTAATGCTATGTGGATTCAATGCGCAGTAGTTGTTATTATAATAGCATTATCAGCTTTTGGTGGTAAAAGTGCAAGTAAGTTTTTAGATTATTTAATACTTATGGGAAATGTATCAATGACAATACCATACATGTTTTTATCTATTGCATTTATATATTTTAAAAAGAAAGAATATATAAATAAACCAATAAAGATATTTAAGTCATATAAGAGTGGAGCAATATGGGGAATAATTGTGACATTTATTATTGGGTTTGCAAATATATTTACTATAATTCAACCAATTATAGAAGAAAATGATTATTTTTCAACTGTTCTTCAAGTGGCAGGACCGATACTTTTTGTAATAATAGGTTTAGTACTTTATGCTAGATATAAGAAAAAAAATAAATTAAAATATGTGAATATTAATGTAGGCAACTAGTTAAAATAAAATTATATTTAAAGTTAACTTTAAATATAATTTTTTATTTTGTCATATAGAAAGGAGTTATGTATGAGTAATGTTATTTGTAGGTGTCATAAAGTAACGGAAGATGAAATAATAAATTCAATAAAAGAAGGAGCAAAAACTGTTGAAGCAGTTGGAGAAAAAACAAAAGCTGGAACAGGTTGTGGTGGATGTAAAACAAAAATACAAGAATTAATAAATAAAAATAAATAAACAACTATATTAAACCTCTAAGGAAATTATACTTAGAGGTTTTTTAATGATTTTTTCTAATATATTATAATGCATAGTTGACTATATATATAAATATTGAGTTATAATATATGGATAGATAGCTTTTTAAATAAAATTTTAAGGGGAGCTATACAAAAAAGGATTTAAGATAGCCAAACTACACTTAAAGAATCTTTGTGGCTTTGTGCTCGGGATAGTTCGAAGGAGGAATAATAATTAATGGATAAAAAGAAGACTAAAACAAAAATATTAAAAGAAGAAGTACAAAATATTATTTTTCCTGTAGAAGATGGTTACATTAAAGGAGATATTAAAAATTTTAATTATGAAATAGTAACTTTAGATTGTACTGAAGAAGATATAAGCGCTTCTTTAGATGAGAGTATTGTTGTTAGACCTTATTTTGAATATAAAAATGAAAAGGTCAAAATTCCTGTATTTTTTACTTGTATTAGAGGTGTTTATAAAGATATAGGAGAATATTTAAAACTTATAAATATATGCAAAAATGCTAGAAATAATATTTTTATAAAAAATGTTAGTGAACTTTTAAATCAAAAATCTATGACAAGTGGATTGTTTAAAAATACTAAAATAGAAGAAATTCTTAATGAAAAAATAAATGTTAATATAAATAAAATTAAGGAAACAGTAAGTTCTGTTTTTAATATAAATGAATATAAATATTCTAAGTATTTTGATAAAGTTTTAAATAAATTTGATGTTGAAAGTATTATAGAATCTAGGGATAAAGGATTATCAAAATATTCTTTAGATATGCAAAGATATTTGTTAAATAAGTTAAATAAATATTTAAATGGATATTATTTTGTAACTCAAATAGATGATACGGAAAAGTTAAAGCTTTTAGAATATATAACAAGCTTAAATGATGAAATAGCATTTAAAATAAATAATTTTGAAATCTCTAATGTTTCACCTAAAATAACATTATTCTTAGAAAATTCTAATTCAATTAATAATTTGGATATACTAATGCTTGGATATCTACACACATTAGGAATAGATATTTTAATTTTTACTCCAGCTGGTGCGGCTAATTTAGAATATATTTTAAGTAAAAATATGTTTTGTGCTTTAAATTTAGAAAATATCAATACTAATGTTGATTTAAGAGTGATAAATGAAATAAATAAACTTTTAAAAAAATTTAAAGTTGATGTAATGGAGCTTGATAATAGCTTGGAAAACTTAGGATATAATGCTCCGATTAAAAAATATCAAATAAGAATCAATTTATTTAAAACACCTATTTTAAAGAAAATAGGAAAGATAATTAAGGGATGGCAATTAACCCTTATAGGAACTTTAGGACTTATAATAAGCATAAGTTTAGTATTGTTTAATACAATAACTTTTGTACCTTTTTTAATAGTTTTAAAGATTATTGTAGTAATCTTTTGTGCAATTCTTATTTTAGGTGTAAAACTTTTATCGTTAGATATGTAACATAATATAAATATTTTTATATAAAATATATTGAATTTTGTCATAAATAGTCTGTGTCTAGATTATAATATAGAAAGATAAAGATTTTATTCTTATTTTAATCAGATGGTGATAGGTATGAAGGATGTTATTTATATCTTAGATTCAAATATAATAATAAATATATGGAATAGTAAAATTAATATTTTAGATGAATTAATAAAAAATAATAATATTAATTTTTTAATACCAAAAGAAGTAGCTAAAGAAATATCAGAAAAAGAATTTATAGTTTATCAAGGGACATCTGTTTTATCAGATAGATTTTTAAAACTCTTACCATATATTGAAGAGGAATTAAATAAAGAAAAAATTAATGATTTTTGTTACAAAATAAAAGCTAAAAAATTATTAAGTGGTATTTATTATGTAAATGGAAATAAATTATCTAAAACAGATTTTATGCTTTTATATCTTTGTAGTATTAATGAGAATTCAGTTATTGTAACTGAAGATAAAAAATTACTAAAAGCTAGCAAAGATATATTAGGAAATAATAAAAGCATTAATTTAAAAGAATTTCTAATAAGCTTAAACTAATATAGAATAATAATTAGTCATATTTAGAGTTTTCTAAATATGACTTTTTAACGTCAAATATTTTTTATATGGCGAATAAAAATATTAAAAAAAAGTTATATTAATTTAATTAAATATATTTTTCTTTTGTAAATTTGTATTTTAGAGTCTAGTTTAATATGATATGATAAAAGATAGGGCAGTAAAAATAAACTATAATGAAAGTGAGGCTAAAACATGGAGTTTGCCGGTGCAGCTGTAAAGGCTGATTATGGAAAAGATTCTACTAAGAAAAGTAACATTAAAAATGTTAGAAAATATTTTGATATGGTAGAAAAACAAGAAGAGACTTTAGATGAACAAACTTGGAATGACTTAGATATGGATAATGTCTATAAAAAAGTTGACAGAACTTATAGTAGTGTAGGGGAAGCAGTTTTATATAAAATGCTTAGAAATCCTACTAAGGATGAAAAAGTTCTTAAGGAAAGAGATAGGGTTATAAGTTACTTTGATGAAAATGCAAGACTTAGAAACAAATTAAGTATTATGTTTTATAAATTAGGTAGAGATAGAAAAAATACTTTTTTAGACATGATACAAGATGAGCTTGTGGTTAATAAGGCTAAATATTTTGTATACAGTTTTTTAGGTAAAATTATGCCAATTATATTAATACTTATGGCTATATTTTTAGGACCACAGTACATAATGGGACTTTTAGTTTTAGCTTGTATAAATATGCTTATAAACAATAAGGAGAAAGATATAGTTAAATCTCATGGTCTTTTGTATTTAAGAGATATAATAAATGCAGCTAATGATGTGTCTAGTGTAAGAGATGAAAAAATAGATTTTTATTTAGAAAAAGTTAGAAAATCTCGTAAAGAAATTAAATCAATAGATTTAGCGACTAAATCTATTCAACTTGCTAATATGTGGGGTGGACTTTTAGAGTTCATATCAGTATTGTTCTTATTAGAAGAAAGCGCATATTATAAAATATCAGACCTTCTTAAAAATAGAAAAGAAACTTTTTTAAATTTATATGAAGATTTAGGAGAAATAGAGGCTTTAATATCTATAGCAAGTTATAAAAAGAGTATAGAAAATAGATATACAAAACCAACATTTAAGAAAGATTCTAAATTATACATAGTAGATGGAAGACATCCACTTTTAATAGATGGTGTTCCAAATAGCGTAAAAATGAAGAAAAAGGGTATTGTATTAACAGGTACAAATATGTCAGGTAAATCTACATTTTTAAGGATGATAGGAATAAATATGATTTTTGCCCAAACATTTTATTTTGCAGTAGCAAAAAAATATGAAGCCCCATTCTTTAGAATAGTGACATCAATAAATCCTAATGATAATTTATCAGAAGGAAAGAGTTACTATATGGCAGAAGCAGAAGCACTTTTAAGAATTATAAATGCTTTAAATGATGAAATACCAGTATTTTGTGCAATAGATGAGATATTTAGAGGAACTAATCCTGTTGAAAGAATAGCAGCATCAGCTGAAATACTTACATATATTAATGAAAGAAATGCAATATCAATTGTAACAACACATGATAGGGAACTTGTTGATATATTAAAGGATAATTATGAATTCCACTACTTTAGTGAGAGCGTTAGTAAGAAAAATGGATTGAATTTTGATTATAAACTTAAAGATGGTGTATCAAAAACTAAAAATGCTATTAAACTTTTAGATTTTATAGGATATCCTAAAGAGATAATTAAGAAATCTTTTGAGAGAGCTGAAAAAGTAGACGGATTTATTTAATATGGATTTTTACTACTTATAATATCTTAAAATTATAGGTACAAGAGAGAATCTAAATAAAAAACATAGAGATTTATTAATCCCTATGTTTTTTATTTATTGTCTTTTGTTCATAAGTGTATTTCTAATTTGTTTGAATTTTGGGAAAGCCTTTTTATATAAATTGAATACAAGTGGATCTGTAACTAAGTTAAATTCACCAAGAAATTCAACAAAGTTTCCATTAAATCCTTTTTTGAATTTATAAAGACCGTAAAGTGGATTATCAGGATTTAAATCTCCAGAAACTCCTCTAAAGTCATAGACATTACAACCAAGATCAATACTATCTTTTATCATAGCCCATTGCATAGCAAAGTTTGGCATTGTATCTCTTAAGATATTTTCTGATGCTCCATAAAGGTACCATGCAATATTACCATAGTACATATAAATTGAGCCAGATAAATAGATTTCTTGTCCTTTGTAAGGTTCTATATCTTTAATTTTTTTATTAAAACTCTCTATTTGTCTATCAGCTTCTTTTAATCTATTTTTTTGATCATTAAGTTTCTTTTCTACTCTAGATTTCTTATCAGCATCTTCTTCAGATTCAAATTTTTTCTCAAGTTCAGGAATTTTAGCTAGTATTCTTTCTTTATCCTTTTCTTGTTTCTTTAACTTATCAGATAATCTTTTAAAATCCTTCTCATAACTATATTTAACCATATATAATCTACAATAAGGGGCTAAGTCTTCAAGCATGTCTTTAAAGTAACCTCTATGTCTAACTATAAAATTATCTCTTTTACCTGTAGTGACCATTATTTCATGGAATCTAGTTAACACATCTTCATCTAGATTAGATTTATCATATGTTTCCACAGTAAGACCAATTTCTTCTGCAAGTTTTATGTTACGTCTTGTTGGATTAGAGAAAATTTTAAATACTTCGTCTTTTATAGCTTGTTTATCTTCTCCAGTTGGTAGAGGCAATCTAAATACAAAGTTTGGTTGAATAGCTTCAAAGTTTTTTGAATCAGAATTTCTAAAGCCTAAACTTTTTAAGAAAGTTTTTATAGATTCACCATCTTCAGTTGGCTTTTCATTTTCTTTAAGATGAATATCTGGATCAACAGTTACAAAACTAATATTATTCTTTTTTGCAAATTGTTTTAGATATTCGGTAAATTCTATTAATAATTCTTTGTTTTTATAATCACATGCAAATCCTCTTGGTATGTATCCCATATATTTATTTAAATATGGTGCTTTTCTAATAAGAATTAAAGCAGATAAAACCATATTCTCATTTTGGTCATAGCCACCAATAAATTTAGATTTCCAATCTTTTTTTAGTTTACCCCAGTAAGATGTTTGTAATATATGACCTTTATCAGAAGTAAGATTAAATTTATCAACTTCTGATGAATTAACTTCCATAAATTTATACAATGTAGGGTCCTCCTTATATTTTAACAATTCCTATTGAATTTTTTATTACTATTAAAAAGCATAAATATATTTTAATATGAAAGATATGTTTCTTCAAGGGAATATAGAATTAAAATTTGGTTTTATAGTATTAATTGGGCAATAAATATAAAAATATTAATGAATATTAAATCATATAATTATTATAGTTATTATTAATTTAAAGGGAAATATTATGAAAAAAATAAATAAAAAATCAATGGGATTAGATTTTAATAAGATGTTTTCATTGAGAAATAATTTAGATGATAATAATATACAAAATAATTTAGACGATAAAAATAAAATAGCTATAGAGATAATGGATGATGTATTAAAACAAGATATGAGAGCAGGTGCAGATGAATTTTCCATTTTAAACTATATAGAGGAAACAAACAGTGTTATGAGATGGATGTTAAATAGTGCATTATATGCTAAAGATATGGGGAATGAATATTGTGAGGTTATAGATATAGTAGCTATTTTTTTAATCAAAGTTTATAGAGATTATGAAATGCTTCCAGTGGTAGCAGAGTTAATTTTTCAAAGAAATAGAAATGATTTATATGCTCACGAACTCATTTGGGCATTTTTCCAAAGTTATGATGTGGATAGTTTAAAGTTTATATGTGATAGGTTATCATCAAATGATAAAAAATCTAAAGAATTAGCGTGTGCCTTATTAAGTTTTATTCCTAATATAAATGAGTATGCAAATAATAATAAATCATTTTATGCAAAAAAATGGATAGATAATAATAAAGATTATATATTTTTTACTGATGATAGCAAACATGCAAGAAGTAAGCCCGTTTATTGTAAATTAAATTTAGATGGAAAGTACTTAGGAGAAATAGTTAATAAAAAAACTGGAAAAATAATTTCTGATTTAGAAAATGATGACAAAAAGAGATTGAAGGAATTTAAAAAATTAGATGAAGATGAAAAAATAATTCTTTCTAGTTATTCTTTTAAATTAAAAAAATTAAATTTAGACAAATGGTTAAAATGGATAAATTATTCTATGAATGACCAAATAGCAATAGCTAAAAGAGGTATACTTATATGATTATTGTAAATGGAAAACTTATAAATAATAATAAAAAATTCAATTATGAAACCATTAGTATTCAAAATAAAGTTTTAAATATTATGTTTAAAAGTAATATGGAATATGTATATTCATCTTTTGAAGAATTGAAATTTGATTTAGATTTAAAGAATGCTATAGTTGAAAGTTCAAGAGAATTATATGATAGTGATGTGGAATTTAAAACATTTTATAAATCTAAATGCAATAGCAAATATTGGATAAAAAATAAAGATGGGGGATTTTCTTTAAAAGAAAATGTAAGTTCTTATGATGCTATAATGGATATTTTTAATAAAGGATCAAAATATGGTACAGAATGCGCAACAGCAATGATAATAGTGTATTATAGAGCATTGACCAAACTTATGAGTAGAGATGTTTTTAATTCAATATATACAGAAATTGAACTTATGAATTGGTCAAACATCGATGAGAAATTAGGTGTTGATTATTATGATAGTGTATCTGACTTTATGCCTGGAGATTGTATATATTTTAAAAATCCAGATGTAAATCCTAAAACTCCAGAATGGCAAGGAGAAAACACAATAGATTTAGGGGATGGAACATATTTTGGGCATGGACTTGGCATAATGTCAGGAGAAAAAATAATAGATAAGTTAAATAAATATAGAAAAAAACATTCAAAAGTATCAGCATATGTTCTTCAAAGCGTTACATGTCAAGGAGGAAAATATTTGTATAAATTAAACGAAAAAACTAAAAAATATCTGCAAATTTAAGTGCATATATTTTTTATTAATATTTAATAGGATTAGTAAATTTTTTTAGTTTAAGTGTTGATTTTAAAAGGTTAAAAATTAACAAAAAATCAACACTATATTAAAAATATTTATAAACTAATAATTAAATTTTTGTTTTAGAAATCTTTTAATATTAATATAACAGGACAATGGTCAGAACCTAGAATTTCTGTGTCTATTAAAGCATCTTCTATTTTGTCTTGCAGTTTATCAGATGTTAAAAAATAATCGATTCTCCAACCAGCATTGTTTTTTCTAGCATTAAACCTATAAGACCACCACGAATAAATAAATTCTTTATCTGGATAAAGATATCTAAATGAATCTATAAAACCTTCATCTAAAAGGTTAGTTAATTTTTCTCTTTCAAATACAGTAAATCCTGGATTATTAATATTATTTTTAGGATTTTTAAGGTCTATTTCTTTATGAGCTACATTTAAGTCACCGCATAAAATAACATGTTTTTTAATGTTTAAATCTTTTAAATAAGCTTTAAAATCATCTTCCCATTTCATTCTATAATCTAGTCTTGCAAGTCCTGTTTGAGAGTTTGGAGTGTATACAGTTATCATATAAAAGTTTTCAAATTCTAAAGTTATAATTCTACCTTCTTGATCATGCTCTTCTATATTAAGCCCATAAGAAACTGAAAGTGGCTTTTTTTTTGAAAATATAGCAGTTCCAGAATAGCCTTTCTTTTTAGCGTAGTTCCAATATTGATAATATCCTTCTAAATTTAAATCTATTTGTCCTTCTTGTAATTTAGTTTCTTGTATACAAAATATATCTGCATCCTGCTCATTAAAATAGTCTAAGAATCCTTTTTTTACACAGGCTCTTATTCCATTAACATTCCAAGAGATTAATTTCATAAAATAATTCCTCCTAAGTATGTATTTTAGAATTATTATAAATTAATAATTATATATAATCTAGATTATAAAATAGTATTTTTATTGAAATAATAAATAGTGTTAATATATATTATAGGTCATATTTTAGTAAAGTATTAACTTTAAGTAAAACTAGAAATATTATTTATGTTCAAAGTTGTAGTTGCTAAAAATATAACCTATATTAAAAATTATAATTAAGTTTTAGAATAAGCAAGTTATAACAGCTAGAATGATTAGTAAAATACCTGATATTAAGCTTCCAGATTTACCAATCCATGTGTTTAGTAATTTTTTAGAACATAAAAATCCTAAAGGTATAAGAATAATTGTTATAATTAAAGTAACAATTGTTGTTAAAATAATATGAAGCCCTGCAATACTAGCTCCTATACCAAGTCCGACATTATTAAGTGCTAATGCTATTGAAAGAAGTATGGATTCTTTAAATTCAATAGTACCAGATTTATTAGTATCTGCTATTTCAGGTTTTTCAAGTATTACTATTGGAGATGGTGGATTTAAGTTTCTATCTTTATGATTAGTGGATTTTTTTAAAACTTTTCTATAATCCAACAAGCAATACAACCCAAGTAATAACATTATTATAGAGCCTAAAATATTAACAACTGATAAAGGAATTATATTAGTTAAAGCTAAACCAATTTCCATAGAAATAAATGTTCCTAATGAAGATATAAAAGAAATTACAAAATTAATAAATGGTTTTATCTTTATGTTCTTAAATCCATATGACATAGCTACAACAAATACATCAAAACTTGCAGATAAAACAAATAATATAGTAGCTAATAGATTCATGATTTTTCTCCTTAAAGTATGGTTCATATTAATATATTAAACTTGGAGAAAGAATGTGATTTTTTAAAATTTTTATCTTAATATGATGAAGAATATCAATGTATGATATATAATGTATTATAATTATTAAATGAATGAGAAAATTTGCAAGATGAATTCACAAAAAATTCAAAAATTTATAAAGCAAATTAATAAATTCGTAATAATTAATAATTTGTACTGTGGCAAAATTATATTAGCAAAAATATCGTATACACTAAGTTAATATAATATAATTTAATTTTATATTTGTAACACAAATGACTTAATAATGACTCATAGTAATATCTATGAGTCATTATCATGAAAACAGTAAAAGTTTTAATAAAAAAGAAATTAAATTAAAAAATGACATAAAAAGTGCGAATTTAAAAAATAATGTTTGGCAAAACCTTAAACACTTGTTATAATTTCAGTTGGTAATTTAGAATAGGAGTGAAATTTTATGAAGGATTTTATATTTTGGATAACCGCCATTTTTCAAATATTAGTTTTTATTGGGGCGTTGTATTATCTAGCAATTGCATTCTTTGGATTTTATAAGAAAAAAGAAGAAAAACAATTTGCACCTCAAAAAAAATTTGCTATGTTGGTTGCAGCTCATGATGAAGAAGTTGTAATTGCCAATATGGTTGAGAGTTTAAAAAATTTAGATTATCCAAAAGAACTATACGATATATTTGTAATTGCTGATAATTGTACAGATAGTACAGCAGCAGTAGCTAGAAAAGCTGGAGCAAATGTATTTGAAAGGTTTGATAAAGATAAACGTGGAAAAGGTTATGCGCTTGAATGGATGTTTGGGAAAATTTTTAAGATGAAAACATATTATGATGGAATTTGCATATTTGATGCGGACAACTTAGTCGATAAAAATTTTTTAAATGCTATGAATAATAAAATGTGTGAAGGATATAAGGTTATACAAGGATATTTAGATTCAAAAAATCCTCATGATTCATGGATAACAGAAAGTTATGCCATAGCATTTACAAGTTCTAATAGAATGATTCAATTAGCAAGAAATAATATAGGATTATCAAATCAACTTGGAGGAACTGGTTTTGCAATAAGTACAGAAACCTTAAAAGAATTAGGTTGGGGTGCTACATGTTTAACAGAAGACTTAGAATTTAGTGTAAAATTAGTTTTAAGTGGTGAAAAAGTTGGTTGGGCTCATGATGCTATAATATATGATGAAAAACCATTAACTTTAAAAGCTTCATGGAAGCAAAGAAAGAGATGGATGCAAGGTTTTGCTGATGTATCTACAAGATATGGTCTGAAGCTTCTTAAAAAAGCATGGAAAGATAAAAGTTTATTATGTTTAGATTGTGCTATATATATGATGCAGCCATTTTTAACATTAGGTCTTGGTGTTGCTGCTGTATTAACTTTTATAGCAGGAATGATTCCAAATGAAACAGGAATATTTGTCATGACACATTTGTTAGATAATAATATATGGGAAATATATGCCGTATTCCAATTTTTATTGGTACCATTAGTTTTAATGATAGATAATAAGTTTAGTAGAAAACTGTTTGTAGTTTTAGCTATATATTCAACAACTTATTTTATACAACCATATTTAATAGACACTTATTCTATTTTCTCTAATATATTTGTTATAGGTGCATTTAATGTAGCATTTATTGGTGGATTCTTATTATTAACATTTTTAGTTGGTGGAAAATCAAGCTTTAAATTGTTTTATAGATATCTTCTTTATCCAATATTTATATTAACTTGGGTTCCAATTACAATCCAAGGAATTATAGATAAAGATAAAAAAGAATGGTCACATACTAAACATGTTAGACAAATAGGAATATATGAAGTATAAAAAGTGGACACTCAAGAGATTGAGTGTCTTTTTATATATAAAAAATTACCTAATATATGTTGTTTGACAACGAAAGTTAAAGGAATTATACTATTTTAGTAATTTGGAAAAGACATTATAATGTGATATTATAGTTTTTCTTAGGTATACAATATTGTTTAATTGATAAAATAGAGTATAAATAATTATGTAACTTTTGGGAGGAGTTCTATGAAAGAAGAAAAAAAATTTACTTATGATGTTACGGATTTGACATCTCTAGAAAAATTAGAACCTGTTAGAGTTAGACCTGGTATGTACATAGGTTCAACAGGTATAAAGGGTCTTCATCACTGTATATGGGAAATATTGGATAATTCGATAGATGAAATATCTAATGGATATGGAGATAAAGCTATAGTAATTTTAAATAACGATAAAAGTGTAACTATTATTGATAATGGACGGGGTATTCCAACTGGTATACATCCTACAAAGAAAAAATCAGGCGTTGAAATGGTGTTTACAGAACTTCATACAGGAGGAAAGTTTGACAATAAGAATTATAAAACATCAGGAGGACTCCATGGAGTAGGTGCGGCTGTTGTTAATGCACTTTCAAAATGGTTGGAAGTTTGTGTAAATCAAAATCAAAAAGTATATAGACAAAGATTTGAGTATGCACTAGATAAAGAATTAAATAAAGTTATGCCAGGGACTCCTGTAACTTCTCTTGAGATTATAGGAACTTCAAAGGAAACTGGAACCAAAGTAACATTTCTACCAGATAAAGATGTTTTTTCATCTACGGATTTTAAATTTGAAGTTATTGATGAAAGATTACAAGAATTAGCGTTTCAAAATAAAGGAATACATTTAGAACTTATAGATAAAAGAAAAAATGAAGAGGTGAGAAAAGAATACTTCTCTGAAAGAGGATTATTAGATTTTATAGATTATTTAAATGAAAGTAAAACTCCTATACATGAAACACCGATATCTTTTGAAGGGGAAAGAACTTTAGGGGATGTAAATATGTATGGAGAAGTATGTATACAGTTTACAGATTCAACGACAGAAAATATAGCAAGTTATGTAAACAACATACCAACAACAGAAGCAGGCACTCATGAAGCAGGATTTAAAACAGGAATGACAAGAGCTTTTAAGGAGTGGGGAAAAAAGCTTAACATAATTAAAGAAAAAGACAAAGAATTTGAAGGTGATGACCTTAGAGAAGGTATGACTGCGATAGTTAGAATAAAACTTACAAATCCAGTATTTGAAGGTCAAACAAAAACAAAACTTGGAAATAATGAAGCATACACTATGATGAATGATTTATCTTATAGTAAGTTTTGTGAATGGATAGAGGATAATAAACAAGTTGCTACTATGATAATAAATAATGCATTAGATGCAGCTTCAAGAAGAGAAAAAATTAAAAAAATAAATGAAGCAGAAAAAAAGAAGATAGGTAAGGGAACAGCACCTCTTGCAGGAAAAGTAGCTGTTTGTACGCTTAAAAATAAGGATTTTATGGAATTTATAGTAGTTGAAGGAGATAGTGCAGGGGGATCTGCAAAACAAGCTAGAGATAGAAGGTTCCAAACTATAATGCCGTCAAAGGGAAAAATTATGAATACAGAAAAGCAAAAGATAGAAAATGTACTTGCTTCAGAAGAACTTAGGATATTTAATACTGCTATAGGAACAGGAACTTTAGATAACTATAAAGAAGAGGATTTAAAATATAATAAAATAATAATTATGAGTGATGCAGATGTTGATGGATTCCATATAAGAACTCTATGGATGACATATATATATAGATATATGAGACCATTAATAGCAAATGGACATTTGTATTTAGCACAACCTCCTTTATATAAGGTGTATAAATCATCTAAGGGTATGGATAAAGTGGTTTATGCTTATTCAGATGAGGAATTAGAGAGTACTAAAAAAGAACTTGGAAAAGGAGCGTTAATTCAAAGGTTTAAAGGACTTGGAGAAATGAATCCAGATCAATTATGGGAAACAACTTTAAATCCTGAAACTAGAACATTAATTCAAGTAACTATAGATGATGCAGCGAAGGCTGAAAAAATGGTTTCACTTCTTATGGGAGATATAGTTGAGCCTAGAAAAAATTATATGTATAAGTATGCTGAGTTTTAGATAGGAGATGAGATAAACATGGCTAAAAAACAAATTATAATTCCTAAAGATAATAATATAATAAGATTGCCTTTAGAAGAGGTAATGCCCGATAATTATCTTCCTTATGCTGTTGAAGTTGCAAAAGATAGAGCATTGCCAGATGTTAGAGATGGACTAAAGCCAGTTCATAGAAGAATTCTTTATGGGGCGTATATGTTAAAAGCATTTCCAGATAAACCATATTATAAATCAGCTAGAATAGTTGGGGATATTTTAGGTAAATATCATCCGCATGGCGATACATCAGTTTATGATGCAATGGTAATTTTAGCACAAAATTTTTCAACAAGACAGCCATTAATTGATGGACACGGAAACTGGGGCTCAATTGATGGAGATGGTGCAGCTGCAATGCGTTATACAGAAGCTAGATTGTCTCAAATCTCTATGGAAATGCTTAGAGATATAGAAAAAGGAGTAGTTGAAATGGTTCCAAATTACTCTGATTCAGATATAGAACCAAAAGTTTTACCAGCTAGATATCCAAATCTTTTGGTAAATGGAACTTTTGGTATAGCAGTTGGACTTGCAACTAATATACCACCTCATAATTTAAATGAAGTAATTTCAGGAACGTTAGCATATATAGAAAATAATGATATAAAAACAGAAGAACTCATGGAATTTATAAAGGGGCCAGATCTTCCAACTGGTGGAATTTTAATGGGTAAGAACTCTTTAAGGACTGCCTATGAAACTGGAGAAGGAAAAGTTGCTTTAAGAGCTAAAACTTCTATTGATAAATTAGAAAATGGAAGACTTGCGATAATTATAACTGAATTTCCTTTTAGGAGAAATAAGGCGAAAATACTTCAAACGATATCAGAGATGACAGCTGATAAAAAACATAGTAAAGCACTAGAATCTATTACAGATATTAGAGATGAATCAGATAGAGAGGGAGTACGGGCTGTTATAGAGTTTAAAAAGGCAGCAGATGAAGTTACTGTTAATAAGGTACTTAAATATTTATTTAAAAAGACAGACCTTCAATGTAATTTAAGTTTTAACATGGTTGCATTGGCTAATGGAAAGCCAGAAACTATGGGACTTAAAACAATAATAACTCATTATGTAAATCATCAAAAAGATGTTGTAACTAAAAGAACTCAAATAGAACTTGAATCTTGTAAAAAAAGATTTCATATAGTTGAAGGTTTTATAAAGGCTATAGGTATTTTAGATGATATTATAGAAACTATAAGAGGTGCAAAATCTAAAAAAGACGCTAATGCAAAACTAGTCGATATATATGATTTTACTACTATTCAAGCAGAAGCTATATTAGAGCTTATGTTGTACAGACTTACAGGTCTTGAAATTAAAGTGTTTGAAAAGGAATATAAAGAACTTTTAAAGAAAATTAGAGCTTTAGAGAAAATATTAGGAAGTGAAAAAGAACTTTTAAAAGTTATAACAAAAGAACTTAAGGAAATTCAAGATAAATATGGAGAAAATAGAAGAACAACAATAGTTGAAGATGAGAAAGAAGCTAAAATCGATTTAAATGAATTGATAGTAGTTGAAGATGTCGTTATAACTTTATCTAATGATGGATTTATAAAGAGGTTACCTTTAAAAAATTATAATCGTTTAAATTCTGATGAAAATGATATAGAGTATAGAGATGGAGATTATTTAAAAAACTTAATAAGGTCTAATACAAGAGATAATTTAATTCTATTTACAGACAAAGGAAATATGTATCAGATAAAGGTTAATAATATTTTTGAAGCTAAATGGAAAGAAAAAGGTGAAAAGTTAGATACTTTAATTAAAAATTTAAATTTAGAAAATGAAAATATAATTTCAGCTATATCAATTTCAGAATTTATTCCAAATAAAGTAATAAAATTTATAACTTCAAATGGATTAATTAAAAAAACAAGTTTAGATAAATTTATTACAGCATATTCTAAGCTTATGGCATTAAAATTAAAGGACAAAGAAAAATTGATAAGTGCTGTTATTATGGATTCGAAAGAAGATGAAAAATTTATCAAAGTAAAAACTTTAATGGGACTTGAGTTTATAGTAGAAGAGCCTAAATTAGAATTTGTAGATAGAATTATTTTAGGTGAAAATTTATGTCCCTTAAATTCTAAAGATGAGATAATTTTAGTTGAATATGTAGATAGCATGGAATATAAAGAATTTGTTTGTGGAATAAATAAAAAAGGAAATATAAAAATTTATAAGAATTATTCAAAATCTACGGAAAAATACGAAAAAGTTAAAACAAATTCATTAAGCTATATCGTAGCTTTTTCTGATAAAGGTAAGGTATTTAAATTTCCAAGTTATTCCTTAGATAATTTAACTGAAAATCATTTAGACAATCTTGTAGATAATTTTGATGATGATGAAAATATAATAAAGGTTATATCATTGCCGAAGGAAGAAGAAAGAATAGAAGGAAAATTTTATGTATATTTTTCAACTAAACAAGGCTTTGTGAAGAAGATGGATGTGAAAGAACTTTATGGTTCGTTTAATAATCAAATTGTTTATAAATTTAAAAATCAATCTGATAAATTATTAAATATAAATATAAATATAGGAACATGTAATATTTTATTTATAACTAAAAAAGGATTTTATATATTATTTTCAGCACAATCTGTTAGTCAAATGGGAAAAAATGCATCAGGAGTTACAGCGATAAGCTTACGAGAAGAAGATGAGGCTATGTTTAGTACATGCTTAGTTGATTTTGTTGATAATAGTATTTTAAAGGAATATAATGAAGTTGCTATAACTTCTGAAATTTCTAAGATAATATTAATATCTAAAGAAAATGTAGAAAAAGAAATATCAATAAGTGATATAAGGCTTCAAAACAGAGCGAGAAGAGGAAATAGTATAATGGTTATTAACATGGATGACTATATAAAAGAAGTGCTTATACAATAGGGAGTGATTTTATGAAAAAAGTATTAGTTCTTTTAGCTGAAGGCTTTGAAATGATAGAAGGCTTGGCTGTAATTGATGTGTGTGTTAGAGCAAAATTAAAATGTGATACAGCATCTATAAGCAATTCAAGAGAAGTTAAAAGTTCTCATGGAGTTATAATAAAGGCTGATAAACTTTTAAAAGATATAGCAGGAAATCAAGAGTATGATGCAATTGTTATACCAGGTGGAATTCCAGGGACATACAATCTAAGAGATAACGAAGATGTTATAAATATTATAAAAGATTATAATAATAAAGGAAAAATAGTAGCTGCAATATGTGCAGGACCTATAGTTTTAAATAAAGCAGAAATTTTAAATGGAAAAGATGTTACAAGTCACCCAAGTGTTAAAGATGAATTTAAAGATTCAAATTATATAGAAGATAAAAAAGTTGTAGTATCTGAAAATATAATAACAAGTAGAGGGGCAGGGACAGCTTTTGACTTTGGACTTAAAATAATAACACAATTAGGTTATAAAGAAGAAGCTACAAATATTAAAAAAGCGATAATGCTTGACTTTATATAAAAAATAAATTAAAAGTTAATATATAATAAAAAATAATCATAAAGATGTTTATACATTTTTATGATTATTTTTATTTTAAGTAAAATATTTTAACAAAATAAAGGCGGATGTTATGAAAAAAGAAACATTAGAAAATAAAATAAGATTTTTATATAAATATAGAGAAGGAAGGCATACATCTTTTTCTATAGCATTGGAAGCTGGGGCAAATAATGAAAATGAAGAAGAGATAGGTTATGCTCATGCTTTAGAGCATATGATTTTTAAAGGAACATCTACATTAAATGAAGATGAGATAAATAGAAAGTTAGATGAACTTTTTGGTATGAATAATGCTATGACTAATTTTCCGTATGTAATATATTATGGTACTTTGTATAATGATGATTTTAATGAAGGTTTTTCTTTATATAGTCAAATGTTAACTAATGAAAAAATTTCACACTATGGATTTTGTGAAGAGTTAAATGTTATAAAACAAGAATGTGTAGAATGGAAAGAGGATTTAGAGCAACTTTCAGAAGATTTAATGCTCTATAATGGATTTAGAGATGAGAGAATAAGCAAAATAATAATAGGAAATAGAGATGATATAGAAAAAATAACAGTAGATAATTTAAAAGAGTTTTACGATAAATTCTATAAAGGGGAAAACATAGTTGTTTCTGTTGTAACTTCTTTAGAATATGACTATGTGAAAAGTATAATAGAAAAAAATTTATTATCAATAAATTCATCTTTAGATATAAATATTAAAAATGATAGATTCAATGGAGAAAGAACAATAAATTCTGGTATATTTAAAGATGTTGCGAAAGGTAATAATGGGTGTAAAATATCATATGGGTTTGATATATCTGCTTTAAATTTAAGAGAAGTCACAGCTTTGAAGCTTTTTAATCTTTGGTTTGGTGAAGGTGTAAGTTCAATTTTGTATGATAATATAAGAACAAAAATAGGACTTGCATATGAAGTTTATAGCAGTGTAAAGTGGGAAAAAGGAATAGAAATTTTTAAAATAGCTTTAAGCACTGATAAAGATTCATATAAAAAAGCTTTAAATATGGTTGATAACTGTATAGAAAAAGGTAAAAAATTAGATGAGATATTAAATGATTATGAGTTAAAAAAGCTGATAAAAAGATTTAAGCTTAAAATGTCTTTAGAGTTAGAAAAAAGTATAGTTTTAGCAAATAGGATGGCCATTTATGAAATTTTATATAATGATGGAAATATGGTTTTTAATGAATTAAATATGATATATAATTATACAGTTGAAGAAATAAAAGAAGTAGTTAATAAGGTATTAAAAAATCCTGTTGTTGAGGTATTGTTATAAGGATGGTGATTAGATGGAAGAAAAGTGGGTTTTAATAAATAGAAACATGGATAAAATATTGCATGAAAAACTAAATGTAACACCACTGATCACAAGGCTTTTAGCCAATAGAAATATAAAAGGTATTGAGGATTGTAAAAATTTTTTATATGGTGATTTAAATAATCTATTAGATGGCTTTCAAATGAAAGACATGAAAAAAGGTATAGAAAAAATAGTAGATGCTATAAAAAATCATAAGAAAATAGTTATATACGGAGATTATGACTGTGATGGTGTTGTAAGTACAGCTATATTATATAAAGCTTTAGAGGAATGTAATGCAAACTTTACTTATCATATACCTCATAGAGAGTATGAAGGATATGGTATGAATATAGATACTATAAAATCCTTAAAAGATGAAGGTTGTGATATAATTTTAACTTGTGATAATGGTATAGCAGCTCATAGAGAGATAGACTATGCTAATAGTATAGGAATTGATGTTATTTTAACTGACCATCATGATGTGCCCATAAAAATTTCAGAGGGAGATTCATATGGAGTGCCAAATGCTTATGCAGTAATAAATCCTAAACAAGATGAATGTCACTATAATTTTAAAGATTTATGTGGAGCAGGGGTAGCCTTTAAATTTGTGATGTGTTTATATGAAATTTTAGGAATAGATAAAAATAAAGCTTTAAAATTAGTAGAGCTTTGTGCTATTGCGACTGTTTGTGATGTTGTTGATATTTTAGGAGAGAATAGAATAATTGTAAAAGAAGGATTAAAACTTATAAACAATACAGATAATTTAGGAATTAAAGAATTGTTAAAGATTAATAATTTACAAGATAAGGCTATTTCCTCATATCATTTAGGTTTTGTAATAGGACCATGCATAAATGCTACGGGAAGATTGGAAACAGCAAAGCTTTCGGTAGAACTTCTAACAACTAAAGACATAGAAAGAGCTAAAATTTTAGCTAAAGAACTTTATGAACTTAATGCAAGAAGACAAGAGATGACAACAGATAGTGTAGAACAAGTCTTAGAACAAATAGAAAAAGAACATATGAAAAATGATAAAATATTAGTTGTTTATAATCCAAACATTCATGAGAGTATTGCAGGAATAGTTGCAGGAAGAGTTAAAGAAATTTACAATGTTCCAACTATTATATTAACAAAGGGGCATGAAATGCCAAAAGGTTCTGCACGTTCTATTGAAGAGTACAACATATTTGAAGAATTATCTAAATGTAAAAAACTTTTAAGTAAATTTGGCGGACATAAAATGGCAGCTGGTTTATCTATAGAGGAAAAAAATATAAGTATTTTAAGGGAAAAACTTATTGATAATTGCACTTTAGACTATGATGATTTTTTACTAAAGGTTAGAATAGATTGTAGAATACCTTTAGAATATTTAAATGAAAAAATTATAGAAGATATAAATATTTTAGAACCATTTGGAAAAGGAAATCCATCTCCAATATTTGCTGAAAAAAATATAAAGGTAAGCAGATTTTTTGTTATGGGAAAAAATAAAGATATGTTTAGATTAAGATGTGATATAGGTAATAGTTATAGAAAAATAGATGCTGTTTCCTTTAAAGGCTTAGATAGATTTAAAGATATGTTTATTGATAAATATGGTGAGGAGAGATATTTAAAGGTCTTAGATTGTGGGCAATTTGATTTTGATTTTAGAATTGATTTAGTATACGTTCCTAAAATAAATGAATATAATGACACAAAAAGTATACAGCTAATTATAAAAAATATAAGGATATAATTTATTTTTAAGGAGATGATTATTTTGAGTAAATATAAAATGATAATGACTGGTGGAGGATCAGCAGGACATGTAACTCCAAATTTAGCATTGGTTCCAAAGCTTAAAGAATTAGGGTTTGAGATTAAATATATAGGAAGCAGAGATGGTATAGAAAAAGGTATAATTAAAAAAGAAAATATACCCTACTATTCTATATCTTCAGGGAAATTGAGAAGATATTTTGATGTTAAAAATTTTAGTGACCCTTTAAAGGTTTTAAAAGGTGTAACTGATGCTTTGAAAATTCTATCAAAAGAAAAACCAGATATAATATTTTCAAAAGGAGGATTTGTAACTGTACCAGTAGTTATAGCAGCTTCAATAAAAAAAATACCAGTTGTGTCTCATGAATCAGATATGACTCCAGGACTTGCAAATAAAATAGCATCTCCGTTTTGTAATAAATTATGCGTAACATTTCCAGAGAGTTTAAAGCATGTTAAGGCTGATAAGGCGATACTTACAGGAACACCTATAAGAGAAAGTCTTTTAAATGGGGATAAAAAAAGAGGAAAAGACTTTTGTAAATTTGATGATGATAAAATGGTTCTTATGGTTATAGGGGGGAGCTTAGGAGCTAAGGTATTAAATGATAATGTTAGATTGGTTATAAATGAGCTTGTTAAAGATTTTAATATTGTTCATATTTGTGGTAAGGGAAATATTGATGAATCATTAAAGAATATAAGAGGATATAGACAATATGAGTATATATCAGATGAGCTTCCAGATGTTATGGCACTAGCAGATATAGTTTTATCTAGAGCAGGTGCAAATACGATTTTTGAACTTTTAACATTGAAAAAACCACATATATTAGTTCCATTATCAGAACAAGCATCAAGAGGGGATCAGGTTTTAAATGCAAGGTCATTTGAAAAATCAGGTTACTCTAAAGTTGTAAAAGAAGAGGAATTTACAGGAAAAGTTTTACTTGAAGTTTTAAAAGAAGTAGTTGTAGAAAAAGATAGATATATAGAGAATATGAATAAGAGTTCTATGGGAAATGGTGTAGATAATATCATAAAAGTTATAATGGATAATATAAAAAAGTAATAATAACAAAATATATAATAAAAAACGATGCAATTTTACAATATTCCTTTATTTATAGATAATAAAGGAATATTATATTATTAGTTCTTGAAAATTTTTATATAAATGGTTTAAAATTATTTTAATGAAGTATTATAAAGTTAAAGGAATAATGAGGTGGCTTAAAGATGAAAAAAGTGGCAATTATTTATTGGAGCAAAGGTGGAAATGTAGAAACTTTAGCAAATATAATTTCAGATAAACTTGAGGAAAGTGGAGTAGAGGTTAATTTAAAACAAGTTTCTGATGCAGACATAAGTGATATAAGTGAAGCAGATGCTATAGCTTTAGGAAGCCCTGCTATGGATGAAAATAAAATAGAGCAAAATGAGATGGAACCATTTATAGATAAATTGCAGAATTTAAACATGAATAAGAAAGTTGTTCTTTTTGGAAGTTATGGATGGGGGCAAGCGGGATTTATTAATGAATGGGAAAAGAGAATGAATTCATATGGATTTAATGTAATTGGAAAATTGGCTATAGGGGAAGCACCTAACGATGAACAGATAGAAGCGTTAAAAGATTTATCTAAAAATTTAATAAATTTAGAATAATTTTAAGATCTAATTAATTATATTAAAAGAAAGATAAAAAAATTTAAAAAAGTATAATATGTAATTAAAAAGTAATAATAATTATATAAAATATGTATTATCATAAATGAGTAAGCGCATTATATATATGTTTTATATACATACTTTTAGAAAGAGGTGTCACGAATATGTCAAAAAAAATGAAAACTATGGACGGTAATACGGCTGCGGCATACGTATCATATGCATTTACAGATGTTGCTGCTATATACCCAATAACTCCATCTTCACCAATGGCAGAACACGTTGATGAATGGAGTGCAAAAGGACAAAAGAATATTTTTGATCAACAAGTTAAAGTAATCGAATTACAATCAGAAGCAGGAGCAGCAGGTGCAGTTCATGGTTCATTACAAGCAGGAGCTTTAACAACAACATTTACAGCTTCTCAAGGTCTTTTATTAATGATACCAAACATGTATAAAATTGCAGGTGAATTACTTCCAACAGTATTCCATGTAGCTGCAAGAGCATTATCAACATCAGCATTAAACATCTTTGGTGATCACCAAGACGTTATGGCTGCAAGACAAACAGGATTTGCAATGCTTGCAGAAGGTTCAGTTCAAGAAGTTATGGACTTATCAGCAGTAGCTCATTTAGCTACATTAAAATCAAGAGTACCATTTGTAAACTTCTTTGATGGATTTAGAACATCACATGAAATACAAAAAATAGAACTTTTAGATTATAATGATCTTAAAGGTTTAGTTGATATGGATGCTGTTGATGCATTTAGAAAAAGAGCTTTAAATCCTAACAAACCAGTAACAAGAGGTACAGCTCAAAACCCTGATATCTACTTCCAAGAAAGAGAAGCAGTTAACAAATTCTATGATGCAGTACCTGAAATAGTTGAAGGATACATGGCTGAAATAACTAAATTAACAGGAAGAACTTACAACTGTTTTGACTACTATGGAGCAGCTGATGCTGATAGAGTTATAGTTGCTATGGGTTCTGTAACAGATTTAATAGAAGAAACTATAGATTATTTAAATGCAAACGGACAAAAAGTTGGTTTAGTTAAAGTAAGATTATATAGACCTTTCTCAAATGAAAGATTATTAAAAGCTATACCAAGTACAGTTAAGAAAATTGCTGTTTTAGATAGAACAAAAGAACCAGGATCAGCAGCAGAACCTTTATTCTTAGATGTTAAAAACGCATTCTATGGAAAAGAAAATGCTCCTTTAATAGTTGGAGGAAGATTTGGTCTTGGATCAAAAGATACAGTTCCAGCTCATATAATCGGAGTATATGATAACTTAGCTAAAGCAGAACCAAAAGATGGATTTACATTAGCTATAGTTGATGATGTAACATTTACTTCATTAGAAGCAGGAGAAAATGTTGATACAACTCCAGTAGGAACTACAGCATGTAAGTTCTGGGGATTAGGATCAGACGGTACTGTTGGTGCTAACAAGAGTGCCATAAAAATTATCGGAGACCATACAGACATGTATGCTCAAGGATATTTCTCATATGATTCAAGAAAATCAGGTGGTGTAACTGTATCACATTTAAGATTTGGTAAACAAGCAATAAAATCACCATACTTAATAAATAAGGCTGATTTTGTAGCTTGTCATAACCAATCATATGTTCATAAATATTTTGTACTTGATGGATTAAAAAATGGTGGTAAATTCTTATTAAACACTATAGAAACTCCAGAACAAGTAGCTGCTAGTTTACCAGCAAAATATAAGAGATATTTAGCAGAAAATAATGTTGAATTCTATACATTAAATGCTGTTAAAATAGCACAAGAAATAGGTCTTGGTGGAAGAATCAACATGATTATGCAAGCTGCATTCTTCAAGCTAGCTAACATAATTCCAGTAGAAGATGCTGTTAAATACTTAAAAGAAGCTGTTGTTACTTCATACGGTAAAAAAGGTGAAAAAGTTGTAAACATGAACCATGCAGCAATAGATAAAGGAATAGAAGCTTTAGTTAAGATAGAAGTTCCTGCTGAATGGAAAAATGCTCAAGATGAAGCTCCAAAAGCTGATAGAGTAGCAAAATCAGACTTTATAAGGAAAATAGTTGACCCTATGAACAGATTAGAAGGAGATTCTCTTCCAGTTTCAGCTTTTGTTAACATGGAAATGGAAGATGGTACTTTCGAAAATGGTACAGCTGCATTTGAAAAAAGAGGAACAGCAGTTAACGTTCCAGAATGGATACCAGAAAATTGTATACAATGTAACCAATGTTCATATGTATGTCCACATGCTACAATTAGACCACACTTATTAACAGAAGAAGAAGTTAAAAATGCTCCAGCAGCATTAAAATCAGTTGCAGCTAAGGGATTAAAATCAGAATCTCCATTAAACTTCACTATATCAGTAAGTACTTTAGATTGTACTGGATGTGGAAACTGTGCTCAAGTTTGTCCTGCTAAGGAAAAAGCTTTAGTTATGAAACCACAAGATACTCAAAGTGAACAAATGGAACCATGGTATTATTGTGAACATGATATAGCTCCAAAAGCTAATCCAATGAACAAAAATACAGTTAAAGGAAGCCAATTTGAAAAACCATTATTAGAGTTCTCAGGTTCATGTGCAGGATGTGGAGAAACACCTTATGCAAGACTTATAACTCAATTATTTGGTGATAGAATGATGGTTGCTAACGCAACAGGATGTTCTTCAATTTGGGGAGGATCTGCTCCTTCAACTCCATACACTACAAACAAAGATGGTCATGGACCAGCTTGGGCTAGTTCATTATTTGAAGATAATGCTGAATTTGGATTTGGTATGTATCTAGGAGTTAAAGCAATAAGAGAAAAATTAGCTGATAATGCAAGAAAAGCAATAGAAGCTGGAGTAAGCGCTGATGCTAAAGCTGCTTTAGAAGCTTGGTTAGATAAAATGGATGATGGTGAAGGAACAAGACAAAGAGCTGAAAATGTTATTGCTGCTTTACAATCAGAAACTAACGAATTTGCTAAAGAAATCTTAAAAGATCAAGATTACTTAGTTAAGAGATCTCAATGGATATTTGGTGGAGACGGATGGTCTTACGATATCGGATTTGGTGGAGTTGACCACGTATTAGCTTCAGGAGAAGACGTAAATATATTTGTATTTGATACAGAAGTTTACTCAAATACAGGTGGTCAAAGTTCTAAGTCTACACCAACAGCTGCTATAGCTAAATTCGCAGCTTCAGGTAAGAAGACTAAGAAGAAAGATCTTGGTATGATAGCTATGAGTTATGGTTATGTATATGTTGCTCAAATAGCTATGGGAGCTGATAAAAATCAAACTCTTAAGGCTATAGCAGAAGCAGAAGCATATAAAGGACCATCATTAATAATAGCTTATGCTCCATGTATTAACCATGGTATAAAATCAGGAATGGCTAACTCTCAATTAGAAATGAAGAAAGCTGTTGACTGTGGATACTGGGCATTATACAGATATAATCCATTAGTTGCTGAACAAGGAAAGAACGGATTTGTTTTAGATTCTAAAGAACCAACAGGAGATTTCAGAGAATTCTTAATGGGTGAAGTTAGATACGCTTCATTAGTTAAAGCATTCCCAGAAGCTGCTGAAGCTTTACTTGAAAAAACAGAAAGAGATGCTAAAGCAAGATTAGAAGGCTATAAGAAATTAGCAGCTAAATAATATTTTTTAGCATAAATTATAGATTAAGATTGAAGTAACAACAAAAGTGCTTAGAAAACTATTTTGTTTTCTAAGCACTTTTTATATGATTTTAATTTTTTTATAAAAAATTATTTATGTAAAAAATAGATTTATATGAAAATATATTTAAATATATGTTGTTAATATTCAAAAATGATGTTAAAATTTATAAAAGCCCCTTAAAATTAAGGGTGCATAAATGATAAGTATTTCCGTAAGGGAGGAAAGTTTTATGTCAGAAAAAGAATTAAATCAATGCTGCGGCGGAAGCTGTGGATGCGAAGGTGAAGATAATCAAGGAAGTTGTGGATGCGGAGGTCATAACCACGATCATGGAAATGAATGTGGATGTGGTGAAGAGCATTATGAAACATTTGTGGTAGACCTAGAAGATGAAAATGGAAATATAGTTTCTTGCGACGTTGTAGAAGCATTTGAATATAAAGATTCAGAATATGTTTTAGTAGAAAATCCGCAAGATAATTCAATATACCTTTTCAGATCACAAGGGGAAGAAGGAGAACTTGTGGTTCCTTCAGAAGAAGAATTTGCTGAAGTAACAAAATATTATGAAGAAGAATTATCTGAATAATATAAATAAAAAGATGGTGCTTGCATCATCTTTTTAAATTCTAAGGAGAATATATGGAAAAACTAGCTATATTTGATGTGGATTTTACGATAACTAATAAAGAAACATTATTAGAGTTTTTTAAATTTATGTTAAAAAAAGATAAGAAGAATATAAAATATTTGTTACGAGTTATTATATCAGGAATTTTATATGGTATAAAGGTTTATGATGAAAAAAGAGTAAAGGAATGTTTTTTAAAGTTTATAGATGGTATTAATGAAAAAGATTTAAATAATTTAGTTAAAAATTATTATGATGAACGATTAACTAACATTTTCTATAAAGATGCCATAGATAAAATAAAAGAATTAAAACAAAAGGGATATAAAATATACCTTATATCTGCTTCACCAGAATTTTATTTAAAAGAATTTTATGCTATAAAAGAAGTAGATATGATAATAGGTACTAGATTTCATTTTAATGATGGAAAATTTGCAAGAAAAATGCTAGGAGCAAATTGTAAGGGTGAGGAAAAAGTAAAAAGATTAATGAGTGTATTAAAAGAAAAAAATATAAGAGTAGATTTTAAAAATTCACTTATGTTTTCAGATTCCTTATCAGATACACCACTTTTAGATTTAGTAGGTAATGGTTATCTTATAAACTATAAAAAAAATCATGAAAAATATAAAATATTAAAATGGAAATAAAAAGGTATCTAAAGTCTTTAGACTTTAAGGATACCTTTATTTTTGTTATTTGCTAATTCTTTCTATTATTGTAGCTGTTACTGGTGGGATAACTTGTTTCTTTCTAGATAAAACTCCAGGTAAGAATACAGTTGAATCTTCTAAAGTAACTTTAAATGCCTCTTCAGCTATTTGAGGAGTGTTTCCTGCAACTAGAAGTTGAGAGCCTTCATTTATAATATCTGTAAGTAATAACATTATAACTGATAGTCCCATATTTTCAGCTTTTTCTTTCATATAACTAAGCATATCTTCTTTTAAAGGCATAAATCCTTCGATATCCATTGTGTTTACTTGAGCAACACCTATTTTAACTCCTTCAATAGTGAATGGCTTAAAATCTTGGTTGAATATTTCTTCAACTGATTTTCCTTTAAGTGAAGTACCAGCTTTAAACATCTCTTTTGCAAATGTTTCTGGTTTTATTCCAGCTATTTGTGCTAATTTATTACACATTTCTATATCTTCTGGAGTACAAGTTGGAGATTTAAATAATAAAGTATCTGATATTATAGCTCCACATAAAAGACCAGCAACTTCTCTAGATGGAGTTAATCCATTTTCAAAAAATCTTTTAGAAACTATAGTTGAAGTACTTCCAAGAGGTTCATTTCTAAAATATATTGGATTTCCAGTTTGTATATCAGCTACTCTATGATGATCTATTATTTCTAAAATTTCAGCATCTTCAAGACCATTTACAGATTGACCTCTTTCATTATGATCAACTTGTATGACTTTTTTCTTGTTATTAGAAATTAAATGGAATCTAGCAATAGTTCCAATAACTCTATTATGTTCATCTATAACTGGATAATTACTATATCTAGTTTCTGACATTTTTACTTTTACATCTTCAACAAGTTCATCAGTTGAAAATGAAATTATGTTTTCTTTAGCCATTACAAATTCAACAGGTAGGCTTTGAACTATAAGTCTAGAAGTTGTAAATGAATCATAAGGGGTTACTATAACTGAAATATTTTTTTCTTTTGCTAAAGTAATAACTTCTTCAGATGGATCAAGACCTCCTGCTATTACCATTAAAGAAATATTAAGATTTAATAGCTTCTTTTGAGATTCAATTCTGTTACCAACTATAGCAATATCTCCTTTAGAAACAAAGTTTATTAAAGAACTAGAACTCATTGCTCCTACTACTATGTTTCCAGGGAAAACTGTTATTTCATTATTCACATTAATAGTTTTAGCATCTAGAGTTTCAACTATATTTTTTAAACTAGTATTGCTCTTAGCTAAAATACATTTTTCCCATGTGTTCATGTATGTTCCTGTTATATCTGATGTTGAAAGCATACCAACTAATTGGTTTTTTGAATTTGCTACAGGTATTGATTTAAGATTTTTTTCGTTCATGATTGCCCAAGCTTTTCTTAAAGAAACATCAGAAGTTATAGGATTCATTCTATCAATATCTAAATCTTCTATTTTAAGTTTTACTGTTTCTAAAAATCTAGGGTTTGAAACGTTAAAATAGTCTAGAATATATTGAGTTTCTTGATTAACTTTTCCTAAAACAACAGGTATAGCTGGTGTGTTTTGAGTTTTGTTTTTAAATTCTGCATATGATATAGCAGCACATACAGAATCAGAATCAGGATTTTTATGACCTGTTACATATATAATATCTTTCATAATAATTACCGCTAAAAACTTTAATTTATGTTTTTAGCGATTCACCTCACTTTCTTATATACAGTATTTTTTATAATGTTTATTCTAAAATATGTTCATAACAAAATAAAAAAAGTGTTGTAATATCTCTAATAATTATTTTAAATGTTACATAAACAAAAGTAAAGTTTATTAATTTAAGTATTGATTATTAATAAAAAATAATAGAATTTTATGGTTATTTTTGTATACATAATATAAATTAGGTTCTAAATTTAATATCTTAGCACATATATTACAATATATTTGTAAAAAGGAGGATGAAAAGTGATACAGGAAAAAGAAGTTATTAGAGGTTTAACTTCAAGTGAAGCTCAAAAAGGGCTTGAAAAATATGGACCTAATGAAATTATGCAAAAGAAAAAAATATCTCCCATAAAGATATTTTTAGCGCAATTTAATGATTTTATGGTTTGGGTGCTTATTGGTGCAACAATAATTTCAGGGTTTATGGGTGATATTGCTGATGCCGTAACAATATCTATTATAGTAGTTATAAATGCTTTTTTAGGCTTTATTCAAGAATTTAAAACAGAGAAATCTTTAGATGCTTTAAAATCACTAGCAGCTCCAACATGTAAAGTTTTGAGGGATGGAAATATAAAAATTGTAAATGCTTCAGAAGTTACTATAGGAGATGTTATTATATTAGAAACAGGAGATAGAGTTCCAGCAGATGGAGCTATTATAGAATGCAACAATCTTATGGTGGATGAATCACTTTTGACAGGTGAATCAGTAGGAGTGAACAAGGGGTTAATTGGGAATAGCTCAAACATATTCATGGGAACTACTGTTTTAAAAGGAAAAGGAAGTTTTAGAGTAACACAAGTTGGTATGGGAACTAAGATGGGAGAAATAGCTGATGACCTTCAGAATATAGAAGATGAAAAATCTCCGCTTAGAGAAAGATTAGATAGTCTTGGGAAAATATTAGTTGTACTATGTATTATTGTTTGTGTTCTTGTTACAGTTTTAGGTGTTTTAAGAGGAAATGATTTAGGAGAAATGTTCCTTTTAGGTGTTAGTTTAGCAGTTGCTGCAATTCCGGAAGGGTTAGCGGCGATAGTTACAGTTTCTTTAGCTCTTGGAGTCTCTAGAATGCTTAAGAGAAAGGCTTTAGTTAGGAAACTTCCAGCTGTTGAAACTTTAGGATGTACTTCTGTAATATGTAGTGATAAAACTGGTACATTAACTCAAAACAAAATGACAGTAAAAGAAGTTTTTATGAATGGTAAAATTTATAAAATTGATGAAGAAAAACTTCCTGAAAATAATGCTCTAATGAAATCTTTTGTATATTGTAATGATTGCAATTATAATTTTTCTAAAGAAAATATAGAGGAGGCACTTTACGGAGATCCAACAGAAACAGCTTTAATAAAGTTGTATTTTAATGATGTAAATTTATTAAAAAATAAAGTAGCATCAATAGACAGAGTTTTTGATATACCATTTGATTCAATAAGAAAAATGATGTCTGTAATTGTTAAAGAAAATGGTAAGGAAATTTGTTATGTAAAAGGTGCTCCAGAACGTCTTATAAACAAGTGTACACATATATATGAAGATGGAACTATAAAACCATTAACTCATCAAAAAAAGACTCAGATACTAGATTCAGTAGAGAATATGAGTAATAGAGCTTTAAGGTGTATTGGTGGAGCTTATAAAGAGAATAATTTAACTAGAGATGAAAAAACTTTAGAAAATAATCTAATATTTCTTGGAATAGCAGGTATTATAGATCCTCCAAGACCAGAGGTTAAAGAAGCTGTTAAGAAATGTAGGCTAGCTGGAATAAGACCAGTTATGATTACAGGAGATCATAAAAATACAGCTTATGCAATAGGGAAGGATTTAAATATTGTAACTTCAAAGGATCAAGTTATAACAGGTGAGGAACTTGAAAAAATAAATGATGAGGAGCTTAAAGAAAAAGTTAAGAATATACGAATTTTTGCAAGGGTTACACCTAAACATAAGTTAAGAATTGTAAGGGCATTTAAGCAAACAGGCAATATTGTTGCAATGACTGGAGATGGCGTAAATGATGCTCCAGCTATCAAGGAGGCTGATATTGGAATCGCTATGGGAATATCAGGAACTGATGTAACAAAAGAAGCATCAGCTATGATACTTATGGATGATAATTTCAGTACCATAGTATCGGCAGTAGAGGAAGGAAGAACTATATACGATAATATAAGAAAGTTTATAAGATATTTATTATCTTGTAATTTAGGAGAAGTTTTAACGATGTTTTTAGCATCATTATTGTATCTTCCAACTCCTATGCTTCCTATACAAATTTTATTTGTAAATTTAGCAACTGATGGACTTCCTGCAATTGCTCTTGGGGTGGATCCAGCTGATAAGGACATAATGAATCAACAACCAAGGGATAAAAAAGAAGGTGTATTTGCAAGGGGACTTACAGAGAAGATACTAGTTAGGGGATGCTTAATTGGAATTTGTACACTTTTATCATTTATAGGTGGAATGTATTACGGAATGAGTTTAGAAACATGCAGAACTATGGCTCTTGCAACTTTAGTAATGTCACAATTATTTCATGTATTTGAATGTAGATCAGAGAGACACTCAATATTTGAAATAAAATTATTTAGTAATCCATATTTGGTTTTGGCAGTATTATCATCTGTTATTATGCTTCTATCAATAATTTATGTGCCATTTTTAAGACAAATTTTCCATACAACAGCTTTAGGAATAAATAATTGGCTTTTAGTTTTATTCTGTTCATCTGTAATATTTTTTATAAATAGTGTTTATCTTTTTATAAAGGTTAAAAAATAGTATTTTGATTTTGAAATTTTTTAAAATAAAAAAGGCTATGGAATTTTCCATAGCTTTTTTATTATTTGTTTCTATAAGTTGGTTGTTGAACTCTTTTGATTTGAGAATGATCAACAGGTATTAAATCTTTTTTAGTTGTTAGATTTAAAATATTGCTAATTTCAATGTATTCTTTTTCATTTTCTTTGTTTGATTTAAGACCTTGAATAATAACTGTATTTCCTCTATTTAATTGAATAAATTGAGGCTTTTTAAACCATTTATTTTTTTTATAAACACATTTTATTACAGCTTTTGATCTATCAGGTTTGATTATTACAGTAGCTATAATTTTATGAAATAACCAAAGTATTGATTTTTCTTCTACTTTAACAGAAATTATATTTCCTTGAAATTGAGCCATTCTATCGCCATATTTTTCTAAGTAAGAGTCTGTGTAATATTTTGATAACTTGTCTTTAACTCCCATTATTAAAACTCCTTCACCTTATAATTAAATAATATATTATTGATAATATATTATTTGTAAAGCTAACATGTATTATAGCATATAATGAATTTAATGAAAATAAATTTTTAAATGTTTTGTAATGTTTACATATTTATGAATAATTTATATAATAAAATATATAGCAATTATATGCAATATAAATAATTGATTTAGGAGAATTTTATGGAACATAAAGATATATATAAGATGATAGATCACACTTTGTTGAAGCAAGATGCAACAAGTGAAGAAATAAAAAAACTTTGTAAAGAAGCGCTAGAATATAATTTTGCATCTGTTTGTGTAAATCCTACTAATGTAGAGCTTGCAGCAAAAATTTTAAATGGAAGCTTAGTTAAAGTATGTACTGTTATAGGTTTTCCTTTAGGTGCAAATACAACTAAAATTAAAGTTTTAGAGGCTAAAGATGCCATAGAAAATGGTGCAACAGAAGTTGATATGGTGATAAACATAGGAAGACTTAAGGATAAGGATTATGATTATGTAAAAAAAGATATAGAAGCTGTGGTAAATGAGGTAAAAGGAAAGGCATTAATTAAAGTTATAATAGAAACATGTCTTTTAGCTGATGAAGAAAAAGTTATAGCTTGTAAACTTGCAAGTGAAGCAAAGGCTGATTTTGTAAAAACATCAACTGGATTTTCAACAGGTGGAGCAACTCCTTTTGATGTAAAACTTATGAGAGAAACTGTGGGAGAAAATATGGGTGTTAAAGCATCAGGTGGGGTTAGGACATCAGAGTATGCTAAAGAGCTTATAAAAAATGGGGCAAATAGGATAGGTGCATCAGCATCTATAAAAATTTGTACAGAAAAATAATGTTATAAATATTAAAAAAATCAAGAGCCTATGAAGAGTCATAGGCTCTTTTTGTCGAAGAAAATTATATTAATAAATAAAAAAGTATGGTTAAAATAATATTTTTAGAATATTAATATAATAAGTATGTAAAAGGAGGATAAGGCTTAGAATTATAAAAATTTTAAGCAGATTTAGTTTTATGAGAAAACAAATAACTCCACAGGAAATAATATATAAAGAAGATTTTACAAAGGTTAGAGGGGAAAAAAATAATATATTAGAATATGCTGATATATGCAATTCTATTGAAGATGCTTTAAATATAAATAAAGAAGGATACAATGTTTATTTAGTAGATGAATTTTCAAAAGAAAAGTTAAATAAGATAACTAAGTATATAGAAAAGATTCTTTCTCAAAAAGAAAAACCTAAAGATATATGCTATATTATAACTGATAATCCTAAATGCCCTAAATCTGTTGTCATAGAAAATGGTACAGGTATTGTTTTAAAAGAAAAGGTTGAGCAGATAAAAGAATTATATTATGATAAAATATTTAGTTTTTATAATTCATCTGTAAGCAATGAAAAGGAAATGATAATAAATGATATTCATGATAAGAGAAACTCTTATATAAGTGGGTTAATAAAAAGAGCAAAAGATGAGGGATTTGATTTAAAAGCAACAGCGGCGGGATTTGCTTTTATACCTATAATAGATGGAAAAACAGTGGATGAAGATGAATATGATTTGTTAGAAAGCGAGTCTAAGGATAATATAAATTTAAAGGCTGATGAACTTAAAAGGGAAGCTGAAAAAATTTTAGAAGAGTTAAAAAACATGGAAATAAAAGCAGTTGATAGATTAAAAAAAATATTAGAAGATTATCTTGAAGAGGAAACACGTGAGTTTAAAAATGATTTATATCTTAATTTTAATGGTGTAGATAAAGTTTTAGAATGTTTTGATGATTTGTTTAATGACTTAGAAAGTTCTGTAATAGATAATTATTCCATGAGTTTTGAAGATGATGAAGATAAGATTTCTGAAATATTATCAAGGTATGTAGTAAATATATTAGTTAATAATAGTGAAAACACAGCTCCAAGGGTTATATTTGAAGAGGATCCAACAATTAATAATCTTTTAGGTAGTATAGATTATGAAAATAGAGGTAACACATATGTAACAGATGTTACTCAAATTAAAGCTGGCTCATTAATCATGGCTAATGAGGGATGTTTAATTTTAAGGCTTAATTCTTTGTTTAATGGGGTAAATGTATACTATTATTTAATGAAAGCTTTATTTACAGGAAAGGTTAGCTATGATTTTAATAAAAGTTATTTAGAAGTGCTATCATTAAATGGTTTAACTCCAGAACCAATACCTTTAAATACTAAAGTTATATTAATAGGAGATTATACAAGTTTTGATATTCTTTATAATCAAGATGAAAATTTTAAGAATATGTTCAAAATAAGATTAGAATTTAATCCTTATAAAACCATAAATGATGAAACTAAAGGAATTTTACTAAATACTATACGAGAAATAATAGAAACAAATAAGCTAATGAATTTATCACAAAATGGAATAAATGAAATAGGAAAATACTTATCAAGAAAGGCATCAGATAAAAATAAAATATATTGGGATGTTTCAGAAATTGAGAAAGTTTTAATTAAAGCAGAAAGATTAGCCATTAAGGGTAAGAAAAAAATTATAGATGCACAGGAAATTAGAAATAGCATATATACTATTTCTAATGTAGAAGAAGAGTATATAGATATGTATAAAAAACATAAAATGATAGTAGATGTTAAAAATAAGGTGGTAGGAAGTGTAAATGGGCTTGCTGTTATAGATTTAGGTTATGTAAGCTTTGGAAAGCCGCTTAGAATATCTTGTGTTTGTTCAAAAGGCATGGGTAGAATAGTTGACTCTCAAAGAGAAAGTAATTTAAGTGGTAGTATACACAATAAATCTTTAAGTATACTTAAAGGATTTTTAAGCAAGTTTTTAAATAGTTATGAAATAGCATCAATAGATTTTCATTTGAGCTTTGAACAGGTGTATGGAAAAGTAGAAGGGGATAGTGCTTCAGTTGCAGAAGTAATAGCTATGATTTCAGCTTTAAGCAAAATACCTGTCAATCAAAATATAGCAGTTACAGGGTCTATAAATCAATTTGGAGATGTTCAACCAATAGGTGGAGTCAATGACAAAATAGAGGGATTTTTTAATGTATGTAATTCTATAGATACTTATAAAGGTAAGGGAGTATTGATACCAGAAAGTAATTTAGATGAGGTTATTTTAAATCCAAATGTAGAAGAGGCTATAAATAATGGAGATTTTGTTATATATACAATGGAAAATATAAGTGATGCAATAATGGTTTTATTAGGCAATAATGAAACTAGTTTTGAGGACATAGCAGCTTCTATTGATAGGGAGATTAAAAAGTATAAAAACTAATGTTTAGATAAAGATGATTTGTAAAATACAAATCATCTTTATTAGTATTAATTGACAAATTTACATAATATATGTTAAAATATGGAAAAAGAGACAAGAAGATAGGAGGAATTTCATGTATATTGAATTTGAAAAAATAGATTCTAATTTAATTGTGCATCTTTTAGGAGAATTAGATCACCATAGTGCACAAGAAGTTAGGCATAAGATAGATGATATTATTGACAAGGATGCTATAAGTAATTTAGTGTTAGATTTTTCAAGGGTAACCTTTATGGATAGTTCGGGTATCGGCGTTATTATAGGTAGGTACAAGAGAATGAATTCAAAAAAAGGACAAATAGCAATTACATCTATTAATAGTAATATAAAAAGAGTATTTGAACTTTCAGGAATTTTTAGAATAATAAAAACTTATGATAAAATAGAAGATGCTTTAAATTTTAGTTAGTGGAGGGATTAATATGTTTCATAATAGAATGAAGGTAGAATTTTTAGCTAAATCTGAAAATGAAAGTTTTGCAAGAGTTTCAGTAGCTTCTTTTATAGCACAGTTAGACCCAACTTTAGAGGAAATAAATGATGTAAAAACAGCAGTCTCAGAAGCTGTTACAAATTCAATAATACATGGATACGATAATGATGAAAATGGCATAGTTTCAATAGAAACTATAATAAAAAATAAAGAAGTAATAATAACTGTTGAAGATAATGGGCAAGGAATAGAGGATATTGAGGAAGCTAGAGAGCCTCTATATACATCAAAACCAGAGCTTGAGCGTTCAGGAATGGGTTTTACTGTTATGGAAACATTTATGAATTCTATAGAAGTGTTTAGTGAATTTGGAAAGGGAACTAAGGTGGTAATGAAAAAAAGCTTTCAATAGTTAAGGTGGTATGTTTTAGTGGATATAATGAAGGTAAGGAAAGAAGATTTTAATTATAACGATAACACTGAACTAATAAAGTTAGCTAAAAGTGGCAATGATGAAGCTATGAATAAACTAGTAGAAGTGAATACACCTTTAGTATCTTCTATTTGCAAAAAGTTTATGAATAGAGGTTATGAGTATGAAGATATATTTCAGATAGGTTCCATGGGGCTTGTAAAGGCTATAAATAACTTTGATTCATCTTTTAATGTAAGGTTTTCAACATATGCAGTTCCTATGATAATAGGAGAAATTAAGAGGTTTTTAAGAGATGATGGGATGATAAAGGTTAGTAGAAATACTAAAATTTTGGCTAAAAAACTTCATTATGATAAAGAAACTCTAGTTAAAGAGTTAAACAGAGAACCAACTATTGATGAGTTAGCAGCATTTTCAAATGTAGATAAAGAGGATATAGTTTTTGCTTTAGAATCGGTTAATAATATGCAATACCTTTACGATACAATACACCAAGATGAGGGAACTCCTGTACTTTTAATAGATAAGTTAAGTGAAAGTCCAGATGAAGATAATAATATGATAGATAAGATAGCTTTAAAAGAAGCCATAAATTCTTTAGATATAAAATCTAAAGAAATAATAATGCTTAGATATTTTAAGGATAAGACTCAAATTCAAGTTGCTAAAATGCTTGGTATAAGTCAAGTGCAAGTTTCTAGGATAGAGAAAAAAGTCTTAGTTCTTATGAGGAAATATTTAGAAGATGAATAAGTTTAATAATCATATAATTTTTAGTTGTTTAATTTAGATAATAAAATTATTATCTTTTTTAAACAACTTTTATTTTTATATACCTTTAATCATTGTATATATACAATCAAATAAAGAAATAATAAATACAAATCATAATATTTATTATAAGAAGGATGGTATAAGATGAAATATAAAGGAGATAAAGAAATAAAAAAAGATTTTGAAATTTTATCAAATAAGATGAAGCCTAAACCAAAAGTTTTTAAAAATTGTGTAAGGGCATTTATTATAGGAGGGCTGATTTGTGTTATAGGTCAGTTTATATTAAATATGCTTATAAAGTTTGGAGTGCCTAAAGATGATGCAACTACATGGCTACCAATAATAATGATATTTATAGGTGCCTTCTTAACAGGAATAGGTGTATATGATAAAATAGCAGCTATTGCTGGAGCAGGAACTATTGTACCTATAACGGGATTTTCAAATTCTATAGTATCTCCAGCTATGGAATTTAAAAAAGAAGGTTTTGTAATGGGAATTGGTTCAAAAATGTTTACAATAGCAGGACCTGTTTTGGTATATGGTATAAGTACATCTATAGTTATTGGAATTATATATTATATTTTAATTTTAATAGGTGTTATGGGAGTATAGGATTATGAGTAAATTGGAAAAACGTTTAGGTAGGCAAACAGTAGTATTAGAGAGTAAACCCAAAATAATTGCAACTCATAGTGTTGTTGGAAAAAAAGAAAGTGAAGGACCTTTAAAGGATTATTTTGATGACGTAGTAAAAGATGATCAAAATGGGAAAAAGAGCTTTGAAAAAGCAGAAACAAGCATGATGATAAAAGCTATTAGCAATGTAATAAAAAAAGGTAATCTTAAAGAAGAGGATATTGATTATCTTTTTGGAGGAGATTTATTGAATCAGTTAACATCAACCAGCTTTATGGCAAGAGAATTTAATATTCCCTTTTTTGGACTTTATGGGGCATGTTCTACAATGGCGGAGTCATTAAGTCTTGCTGGGCTTACATTAGATGGAGGATTTGCTAATCATGTAATTGCAGCTACATCATCTAATTTTAGTGCTGCTGAGAGGCAATTTAGATTTCCTTTAGAGTATGGTTCTCAAAGGAAGGAGCAAGCACAATGGACGGTAACAGGAGCTGGGGCTATACTTTTAGGAAGATATGGGGATTTACCTTATTTAACTCATGTAACAACTGGTGTTGTTAAAGATTATGGAATAAAAGAATCAGACAACATGGGAGCAGCAATGGCTCCAGCAGCCGTGGACACGTTATATAAACATTTTAAAGATACAAGACGAGAACCCAAAGATTATGACATAATTGTTACTGGTGATTTGGGTAAAATAGGTAAATCACTTACAGAAAATCTTATTTTAGACTATGGGTATGATATACGCGGAGTTTATACAGATTGCGGTGTAGAAATATTTAATAATGATGATAATGATATAAAATCTGGTGGAAGTGGTTGTGGATGTTCAGCAGTTGTATTTTGTGGGTACTTATATAAACAGTTAATGGCAAAAAAATTAAAAAGAGTTTTGTTAGTTTCAACAGGAGCTCTTATGAGTTCTACATCATCACTTCAGGGAGAATCAATACCAGGTATTGCTCATGCAGTTTCTATAGAATATATGTAAAGAAAGGAAGTGAATTTTATGGGGAGTTATATAGGTGCATTTATAGTTGGTGGAATTATATGTGTTATAGCTCAAATGCTTATAGATAAAACCACGCTTACACCAGCCAAAATATTGGTTACGTTTATAACAATAGGTACTATTTTAGGAGCGTTAGGAATTTATGAAAAGATAGTTCAAATAGGAGGAGCTGGAGCGACTGTTCCTCTTCCTGGATTTGGATATTCTTTATCTAAGGCTGTAAAAAAAGAAGTTATAGAAAATGGTATATTAGGTGCTTTTACAGGAGGTATAAAAGGAGCAGCTGGAGGAATTGCAGCAGCTATATTTTTTGGCTATATAATGGCGATTATATTTAATCCTAAGCCTAAAGGATAAGAATAAAATAAAAACTTATGGATAAAATTAAAGGCGGAGGTAAAATATGATTAATTATAAAGATACACCTAAGCTTTTGATTAAAAAACCACTATTTTTTATAATCATATCAGTAATTAGTGGTAATATAACATACTTAATTTCTAGAAATAGTTATATAGGTGTAATAGTTTTTATTACATCTATTATTTTTTGTGCTTTTATCCTTATAGAGAAAAATTTTAGGGGGATGTTATTAGTTTTTTTCCTATTTTCTTTTGTATCTTGTTTATTTTATTATTCCATTTATGAAAATAAATCTAGCATATATACAGTGAGAATAGACAGTATAAAGAAAAATGAAGTTCTAGGAAACTTTAGAGGGAGAAAGATTTATATAAATAATATAGATAGTAATATAAAAACAGGAGAAATTTTAACTTTTAAAGGAAAGTTTAAAAAGAGTATAGATGTTAAAAGTGGAATAGTTGGATATTTGTTTGTAAAAGATCAAATTAAAATAAAAAAAGGGTACAAATATTATATAAATAGATTTAGTGAGGAATATTTTTGTTATATCAAAACGAGTTTAGGAGAGAATAAAAGTGCTTTTCTTACGGCTCTAGTTTTCGGAAACAAAGATTTTTTATCTTACAGTCAGAAAAATAATTTGTCTAATTTAGGAGTAATACATCTTATATGTGTATCAGGATTTCATATATCCTTATTATTTATGTGTATTAATAAGTTTCTAAATACTAAATTTTCTTTAATTATTTGTTTATTTTACATAATTTCAATAGGATGTCCTATATCAGCTGTTAGAGCCTATATTATGATTTTTTTAGTGATATTATCTAAGAAAATCTCTAGAAATTATGATTCAATTAGTGCACTTTGTTTATCTGCTATAATATTAATTATTTATAAGCCATATATTCTTTATGAAAGTGGTTTTATCTTGTCGTATTTAGCAACTATTGGAATAGTATTATTTGCTAAAATTTTCAGTAAAGCATTTTATATCTTACCTAATTATATCAATAAATTTTTATCATTAACATTAGCAGCCCAAGTATTTATTTATCCATATATGGTTTTAAAATTCAATAGTTTTTCTATGAATTTTTTATTAGCAGGATTTCTTTTAGCACCAATTATAAGTATAATGTTACCCTTGGGATTTTTAACAATAATATCTTGGTTAACAATAAAAAGTATGAGCTTTTTATATATACCGATAAATATTTTATTTGTAGTTTTAAATGGAATTTTAATCTTTTTAAGCAATGTATCTTTAGAGAGTGTATATATACATAGTGCTTATGCAGTTTTTTATATGATGATGTTTATATGTATATACATGTCGTATAGTGGTTTTAAGAAGTTTAATATAGTATTTTATTCAATGATTCCTTTGGTAATTTTATTTTCATTTTATCTAAAAATAACTATGTTATAATATGTTTTAGCTAAATACTTAAATAAGTTTATATTATAAATAAAATCTATGAAAGGATATCGCAGATAGCATGATAGATTTAGGGACTTTGAATAAAAATATAAAAGAAAAAAAAGAGAGTAATTGTTATATATTATGTGGATTAGATGAAATGCTTATGAAGGAAACGATAGATAAGCTGAGTAAAAATTTCGTTGATGATGGACTAGAAAATTTAAATATAAGTAAATTTTATGGTGATGATTTAAGTGCAGAGAAATTAAAAGATGCGTTTGAAACATTTCCTTTTATGGGAGAAAAAAGAGTAGTTATCATATATCGAATACAGTTTTTAAATGAAAAATTAGATAATGATAATAAAAAAATATATGAGGAAATTAAAGAGTATTTAAAAAATACTCCAAAGCAATGTGTAATAATAGGATATATTCTTCTGAGAGATAAGAGAGAAAAGATTACTAAATTAAGAAAACTTATGGCTTTAGATAAATACATAACAATTGTAAATATAGAGAAGTTAAGAGGTGCTGCACTTTATAATAGGGTATATGAAAAATTTACTTCAAAAGGGGTAAAAATTGGACGAATACAGTTGAGATACTTTTGTGATATGGTAGATAATAATATGGATATCATAGAAAGAGAAATTGATAAACTTTTAAACTATACACATGGCAGAGAGATAACAAAAGATGACATAGAGGCTCTTCTTCCTAGAAAAGGAGAACAAGATATTTTTGATTTAGTAGAATTTATATCGGTAAAAAAAGTGGATAGAGCGGTGGATCTTATAAATGATTTAATAAATAAGGGAGAAAGTCCAATAGTTATTTTAAGTCAAATAAGAGAGCAATTTCAAAAACTTTATAGAGTTAAAATAAAAATTTCAAAAGGATATAAAATAGAGGATATAAAAGAAGAATTTTTAATGGTTAGTAGAGTAAATTTGCCTAATTTTGTAGTGGAAAAAATGATAACTCAGAGTAAGAAGTTTAATGAAGAGCAGTTAGCAAGATGTATAAAGCTTTGTGCAAATACTGAAAAAATTTTAAAAAGTACTAATGTTAATGCAAAAAGTGAGTTGGAAATTATGATAATAAAAACTGTTATGTAAAAAGAAAATGGTGCTAGGTAATATCTAGCACCGTATAATTAAGCCATTTTATTTAATCTAGCAGCTAATCTAGATTTTTTTCTAGCAGCCATGTTTTTGTGTATTACACCTTTAGAAACAGACATATCTAAAGCTCTAGCTGCAACAGCGAAAGCAGCAGTAGCTTCTTCCTTAGTAGTTGCAACTTCGAATTTTTTTATAGCTGTTTTTAAAGAAGACTTAATCATTTTATTTCTTAAAGTCTTAGTTTCAGTAATTTTAATTCTTTTTTTTGCTGATTTAATATTTGCCATTTTTATTTCACCCCCTTCAACTTTTATAGCGTATCTGCAGTTTTTGGGGAATCTGCGTACGAGTTCATATTTAACAAAGGTTATTATAACATCATAAAAATATAAGTTCAAGTGTTTTTTAAATGTTATAGAAACATAATTCATGATATTTAGGATAAACTAATACTTAATAAATATTGTTTATAAATAGAGAGGATTAGTTATGATTAATGTAAGAACAGACTTAGCTTTAGAAACACGTGAGATGTATAAATTCGAGTTTGGTAAGGAAGTTGATGGACTTGTAGTAGATGAGCAAGAAATTAATGATATAAAAATAACAACAGTAGATATTGTAGATGAGCAAGGTGAGAAAATAATGGGAAAACCTAAGGGCAAATATATAACGTTAGAAATGCCAGAATATACTCATTATGATGGTGATATAAAGGACAAAATAGCTCATATTCTAGGAGAAACATTATCCAAAATTATAGAGGTAGGAAAGGATAGTTTGGCTTTAGTAGTTGGACTTGGAAATTGGAATGTGACGCCTGACGCATTAGGCCCTGATGTTGTTGAGAAAATTATGATAACAAGACATTTAAAGAAGGTTATGCCAGACAAAATAGACGATTCTGTAAGACCAGTTTGTGCTATTGCACCTGGAGTTTTAGGGATAACAGGAATAGAAACAGGTGAAATAATAAAATCTTTAGTGGATAAAATAAAACCAGATATTGTAATATGCGTGGATGCTTTAGCCTCTAGAAGGTTAAAAAGAGTTGCAAGAACTATTCAAATAAGTAATACAGGAATTTCACCAGGGGCTGGAGTTGGTAATAATAGAATGGAAATAAATCAAGCAGTTTTAGGTGTTCCTGTAATTTCTATTGGAGTGCCGACTGTTGTAGATGCGGCTACAGTTGCAAATGATGCTATGGATTTAGTATTAGACGAAATGATAAATCAATCAACTAAAGGCAGTGAATTTTATAAAATGTTAAAATCGGTGAATAAAAATGAAAAGAACTCTTTAATAAAAAGCCTTTTAGCCCCATATGTAGGTGATTTAATGGTGACTCCTAAGGAAGTAGATGATGTTATAGATTCAGTGTCAAAAATAATATCAGATGGTATAAATTTAGCACTTCAACCTAGTTTAGATATGGAAGATATAAATAAATTTTTAAATTAGGTAACATAATATTTCTTGCCCCTACATATAAATTTAAATATGAGGGGGCGAATAATGTGCAGGTGAAAAGCAGGAAGAAGATTCCCATAGAACTTGGAATTTTCTTAATATTTTTAGTAATATTTATGTTTAGATTTATACAAGTAACATTAGAGAAAAATGTAATAGGAAATTTATCTTATGTTCAGTTGTTAAATAAAGGAATGCCATTAATTGAAGCTACATATTACGATAAAGATGCTTATGTTGAAAGTAACGTAACAATAAAAAGTTTAGCTTTAGAAGCCTTAAATATAAAATCTTTTCATCCGATAGATATAGTTTTAAATGAGGTTCCTTATTTTGATGCACTAAGTAAGATTTCAACTGTGGAAAAGCCTGGTTATATAAATAAAATATCTGATATAGTTTCTTTTAGTTTAAATGATCAAAGTATAGATATGAAGGAACAAACGCAGGTTGCTACTACTGATACTTCTAGTGGAGTTTATGATTCAAGTTTAAAGAAAGAGTTAGATCAATCAGTACCTGAAGTTTTAATATACCACACACATACAGCTGAGGGGTATTCAATTAATGATACTACAGATGAAAATTTAAATGTTGTAGGAGTTGGTGATACTTTAGCAAAAGAACTAGAAGAAAATTACGGAATATCCGTTATACATGATAAAACTATGCATTCGATATCTTATAATGATAGTTATAAAAGATCTAGAGAAACTGTCCAATCTTATCTAGCTAAGTATGGAAATTTTAAACTTATAATAGACCTTCATAGAGATGCAGTTTCTGAATCTAGTAAATCAGCTGTTACGACTAATATAAATGGAGAAGATTTGGCTAGATTTATGTTTGTAGTAACTAAGAATAATCCCAATTATGATGCATCAGTGAGTTTAGCAACTAGATTAACTGAAAAATCAGAAGAATTGTTTCCAGGGCTTTGGAGAGGGAAACTCATGACTTATAATCGAGGAAGTAATTATTTTAATCAAGATTTAAGTGCTAATTCTCTTCTAGTAGAAATTGGAGCGAATTGTAATACTCCACAAGAATCTAATAATACAGCAAGATATTTAGCTCGTCTTATAGCTGAGGAGCTTAACAGATAAAATTTTTTGTATCTTTATTGAATAAATAAGATTATTTTGAACATCCTTATAGATATAGTCTAGGGGGTGTTTTTTTTGAGAAAAATCATAAAAATTATACCATTTTTTTTATTTATATCAATTTTGTTATGGGGAACTGTTAATATAAATATGCAAAATACGGCTATATTTAATAATAGTTACACAGATGATGATTCTTCGCTTAGTAGTAAAGAATTATCACAAAAAACGGGTATAGATTTAAGTATTTTCAATGAAGATAAAAGTATAATTAAAATATATAAAGAAAATGATTCTACAAAAATGATTATTAATGAAAAAGATATAGACTTAGATGAATTAATAATAGGAAAAATTATATTACTAATTGTAAATTCTATAGATAATATTATAATGAATTTTAATAATTTAATAAATAATATAGTATAAAGTACTGTTTGATAAAATTAATTATTAACAATTTGTTTTAAACTATGATATAATCTAACATGACTTATTTTACATGGGGGTGAATGCTGCTTAAATCTTAAAAAATAAGATTTAAATGCAGGTTGAAATATGGATAAAAAAAAGTATATAAGAAATTTTTCAATAGTAGCACATATAGATCACGGTAAATCAACATTAGCAGATAGACTGTTAGAAAAAACGGGAACATTAACAGAAAGAGAAATGGAACAGCAAGTTCTAGATACTATGGAACTTGAGAAGGAAAGAGGAATAACTATAAAATCTCAAGCAGCAAGACTTATATATAAGAGAGCTGATGGACAGGAATATATATTAAATCTTATAGATACTCCAGGACATGTAGATTTTACCTATGAAGTTTCAAGGAGCCTAGCAGCTTGTGAAGGTGCTGTTCTTGTTGTGGATGCAACACAAGGGATACAAGCACAGACACTAGCAAACTGTTATCTAGCTTTGGATAACGATTTAGAGATAGTTCCAGTTATAAATAAAATAGACTTACCTAGTGCGAGACCAGATGAAATAAAGCAAGAAATTGAGGATGTTATAGGAATTGAGGCTGAAAATGCACCTTTAATATCTGCAAAGACAGGACTTAATATAGAAGATGTATTAGAAACAATTGTAGAGAATATTCCAAGCCCTGAGGGAGATGAAGAAGCGCCGCTTAAGGCTTTAATATTTGATTCTTATTATGATAGCTATAAAGGTGTAGTTTGTTATATTAGACTTAAGGATGGAAAAATTAAATCAGGGACTAAAATAAAATTTATGTCTACTGGTAAGGTTTATGAAATAACGGAGGTAGGAGTATTTACTCCAGCTTTAATGCCAGTTAAAGAACTTAGTGCAGGAGAAGTTGGGTATATAACAGCTTCAATTAAAAATGTTAGAGATGCTAGAGTTGGTGATACCGTAACCTATGCAGATAATCCAACAAAAGAACCACTTTCAGGATATAAGCCAGCAATACCTATGGTTTATTCAGGAATATATCCAGTTGATGGAGCTAAGTATGAAGAGCTTAAAGAAGCTTTAGAAAAACTTCAAATAAATGATGCAGCGCTTGCTTTTGAACCAGAGACATCTGTTGCATTAGGATTTGGATTTAGGTGTGGCTTTTTAGGACTTCTTCATATGGAAATAATACAAGAGAGAATAGAAAGAGAATTTAACTTAGATATTATTACAACAGCACCATCTGTTATATATAAAGTAATAAAGACAGATGGAGAAAAAATAGAACTTACAAATCCAACTAATCTTCCGCCAATGACTGAAATAGATTATATGGAAGAACCTGTTGTTAAGGCATCAATAATAGCTCCAACAGAATATACAGGTGCTATTATGGAACTTTGCCAAGAGAGAAGAGGAAAATATATTGATATGCAATATATAGAGAAAACAAGGGTTGTTATAAACTATGATATTCCTTTAAATGAAATAGTTTATGATTTCTTTGATACTTTAAAATCAAAAACTAGAGGATATGCATCTTTAGATTATGAACTTAAAGGATATGAACAATCTAAGCTTGTGAAACTTGATATACTTTTAAATGGAGAAACTGTAGATGCTTTGTCTATGATAGTTCCAGAGTCAAGAGCATATCATAGAGGAAGAGCGATTGCTGAAAAGCTTAAAGAAATAATCCCAAGACATATGTTTGAAGTTCCAATTCAAGCAGCAGTGGGTTCTAAAATAATTGCTAGAGAAACTGTAAAAGCTATGAGAAAAGATGTATTAGCTAAGTGTTACGGTGGAGATATCTCAAGAAAGAAGAAACTTCTTGAAAAACAAAAGGAAGGTAAAAAGAGAATGAGACAGTTAGGTTCTGTCGAGGTTCCACAAGAAGCGTTTATGGCAGTTTTAAAAGTTGATTAGAGTTTATTAATATTATTTAGTAAAGCTATATTTGTTGATTTCAATAAGTATAGCTTTTATTTTAAATTTTTTGGTATTTTAATAGAAAATATGCTTAAATAATATTTTAATAATAAATTATATTTAAAAATTGGAGGTAAATATGAAACATTTAGGGCTTTACGTGCATATACCATTTTGTAAGCAAAAATGTTATTATTGTGATTTTGCATCTTTTGCTGGAAAAGAGAGTATGCAAAATGATTATATAAAAGCATTATGCAAAGAAATTAGAAAAACATTTAAAGAAATAGATGAATATATTATTGATACTATATTTATAGGTGGCGGCACACCTAGTATTTTAAGTGTTGAAAATATGAAAATTTTATTTAATGAAATAGATAAATTAAATAAATCTTTGGATGTAGAATATTCTATGGAGTGTAATCCTGGAAGTTTAAACGAAAAAAAATTAAAAACTATGAAAGAGTATGGAGTAAATAGAATAAGTATAGGTCTTCAAACAACTCAAGAAAAACTTTTAAAATCGATAGGAAGAATACATACATTTAATGATTTTAAAAATACTTTTGAATTGGCAAGAAAAGTAGGTTTTAAGAATATAAATGTAGATTTAATATTTGCTCTCCCAAATCAGAGTTTAGATGAATTTAAAGAAACTTTAGAAATTGTATGCAAAATGAAACCAGAGCATATATCAAGCTATAGTTTGATTATAGAAGAGGGAACGGTTTTTTATAGGCTTTATGAAAAAAATAAGTTGGATGTGGTTTCTGAGGATGTAGAAAGGGATATGTATAACGAGGGTAAAAAGATATTAAAGAAATATGGATATGAGCAATATGAAATATCAAATTACAGTTTAAAAGGAAAGGAATGTAAGCATAATTTAAAGTATTGGAATATGGAAGAATGGATAGGTGTTGGAAGTAGTAGCTCATCATATGTAAATAGTAAAAGAATTAAAAATATATCAGATATAAAGACATATGTAGAAAAAATAAATAATGATGACATGTGTTATGAAGAGGTAATAGAAAATAGTGAAAATGATAATATTGAAGAATTTATGTTTATGGGGCTTAGAAAAGTAGAAGGTATAAATGAAATGGAATTTTATAAAAGATTTAATAAAAAATTAGATGATATATACAAAAATGTAATTAAAAAATATGAGAAAGAAGAATTTTTAGTTAGAAATAAGGGAAGATTATATTTAACTGAGAAAGGAATGTTAATATCAAATATTATTATGGCTGATTTCTTGATTTAAAATATAAATAGATATAAGAAAAAATAAAATAAGTAAAAATTAAATATACATCACTATTTGAAGTTAAATATTAAAATTTAATAAATTTAAGTATTGACAAAAAAATAAAAAAGCGATATATTAAAAAAGTAGTCGTTAGCACTCGATATTAATGAGTGCTAATAAAAGAGGTGAGATAGTGATAGATGAAAGAAAATTAAAAATTTTGCAGGCTATAGTTAATGACTATATAAATACAGGAGAGCCTGTTGGTTCAAGGACTATCGCTAAAAAACATGACCTTGGTATAAGTTCAGCAACTATAAGAAATGAAATGGCTGATTTAGAGGAGATGGGATTTTTAGAACAACCTCATAGCTCATCAGGTAGAATACCGTCAAGTAAGGGCTACAGACTTTATGTGGATAGAATAATGGAATATGAAAAGCTTAGTTTGGATGAAGAGTCTATGATAACAAAAGCTGTCTTAGATGGTGCGCTTTATGAAATTGATAAGATTTTAAAACAAGCAGGTACACTTTTATCTGAATTAACTAATCTTACATGTTTAGTTACACCACCTTCTATGCAAAAGAGTTATATTAAATCAATACAACTTGTCCCTATTGATGGGAATGATATAATATGCGTTCTATTAACTGATAGTGGAGTAATAAAAAATAATGTTATTAAAGTGAATAATATTCCAAGTTTAGAAGTATTAAATTATATAAGTCAAGTCTTAAATAGAAGATTAAAAAATCTTACAATAGAACAAATTAATCTTCAAGTTATAAATGACTTAAGAAATGATTTAGTTGGCTATGAAAATATATTTAATGCTTTGATTCCAACTTTATATGAAAGCTTGAAAGATGATGAATCTTCTAAAGTATTTATGGAGGGTACAACTAATTTATTAGACTATCCAGAATATAGTGATATAGAGAAGGCGAAAAAAATATTGTCGTTGCTCTATGATAAGGACTCTATTGAGAAACTTATAGACAGTGATGAGAATATAACTATAAAAATAGGCGATGAAAACTTTATTCCAGAGGCTAAGGAGTGTTCAGTTATTTCGGCATCTTATTATTTAGATAATAAACCAATTGGCTCTATTGCATTAATAGGACCAAGAAGGATTAATTATTCAAGGGTAATAAGTGTTATGACAGGAGTCATGAAAAAATTAAATGATGCCTTAGAACAAAGATAATTTTTTATAAGCAATAAGTTAAGTGAGGTGTATGTTCTAGCAATGGATAATATTAACGATAATCAAGAAGAAATAATTAATGAAAAAGTAGAATTAGATAGTCAAGATTCAGAAACTTTAAATTCTGAACAATCTAATGTAGAAGAAAATATAGAAGAAAACAATGTTTCTAATTTAGATGAATTTAAAAAATTAAAAGAAGAAAATATGACTTTTAAAGATAAAAATAAAAAATTAGAAAATGAATTAGAAGCATTAAAAGATAGATTGCTTAGACTTTCTTCTGAATATGAAAACTATAGAAGAAGAACTGATAAAGAAAAAGAAGGAATTTATACAAATGCTTGCGAAGATATCTTAAAGAGAATACTTCCAGTTTTAGATAATTTAGAAAGAGCTGCTGTGGTTGAAGGAGATTTAGATGATATTAAAAAGGGTATAGATATGACTATCAGACAGTTTATAGATGCCTTAGAAAAGCTTGATGTTGTAGAAATTGATGCAACTGGAGAGTTTGACCCAAATGTTCACCAAGCGGTAATGCATAATGAAGATGATGCATTTGGTGCAAATCAAGTGGCTGAAGTATTTCAAAAAGGGTATAAAAGAGGCGATAAAGTCATAAGACATACTATGGTAAGAGTAGTTAATTAATAATTTAAATTTTGGAGGAATATATTATGAGTAAAATAATAGGAATTGACTTAGGAACAACAAATTCATGTGTATCTGTTATGGAAGGTGGAGAAGCTGTAGTTATAACTAACTCAGAAGGTGCAAGAACTACTCCATCAGTAGTATCTTTCCAAGCTAATGGTGAAAGATTAGTAGGTCAAGTTGCTAAAAGACAGGCAATAACAAACCCAGATAAGACTATAATTTCAATAAAAAGAGAAATGGGAACAGACCATAAAGTTACAATAGAAGGAAAAGATTATACACCACAAGAAATATCAGCAATGATACTTCAAAAATTAAAAGCAGATGCTGAAGCTTATTTAGGTGAATCAGTATCTCAAGCTGTTATAACAGTTCCAGCATATTTTAATGATGCTGAAAGACAAGCAACTAAAGATGCTGGTAAAATAGCAGGATTAGAAGTTTTAAGAATAATAAATGAGCCAACAGCAGCAGCTTTAGCTTATGGTATAGATAAAATGGAAGATGCTCACAAGGTATTAGTATATGATTTAGGTGGTGGTACATTCGATGTATCTATCTTAGATTTAGGAGACGGAGTATTTGAAGTTGTATCAACAAATGGTGATGCTAGACTTGGTGGAGATGACTTTGACCAAAGAATAATTGATTATATAGCACAAGATTTTAAAGGACAATATGGAGTTGATTTAAAACAAGATAAAATGGCTCTTCAAAGATTAAAAGAAGCAGCTGAAAAGGCTAAAATTGAATTATCATCATCAACTCAAACAATAATAAATTTACCATTTATAACAGCTGATGCTACAGGTCCAAAACACATTGACATGACTTTAACTAGAGCTAAATTCAATGAATTAACAAGTGATTTAGTAGAAAAAACAATGACAATCATGAAAGAAGCATTAAAAACAGGAAATGTTTCAATGAATGATGTAGATAAAATACTTTTAGTTGGTGGTTCAACTAGAATACCAGCTGTTCAAGAAGCAGTTAAAAACTTTACAGGAAAAGAACCTTCAAAGGGAGTTAACCCAGATGAATGTGTTGCTATGGGTGCTGCAATACAAGCAGGTGTACTTACTGGAGAAGTTAAAGATGTATTATTATTAGATGTAACTCCATTATCACTTGGAATTGAAACTTTAGGTGGAATTGCAACTCCTTTAATAGAAAGAAATACAACTATTCCAACAAGAAAGAGCCAAATATTCTCAACAGCTGCAGATGGTCAAACATCAGTTGAAATTCATGTAGTTCAAGGTGAAAGACAAATGGCTGCTGATAATAAAACTTTAGGAAGATTTACATTATCAGGAATAGCTCCAGCTCCAAGAGGAATTCCTCAAATAGAAGTTTCATTTGATATAGATGCTAATGGATTAGTTAAAGTTTCTGCAGTTGATAAAGGAACTGGAAAAGAAGCAAATATTACAATAACAGCTTCAACAAATCTTTCAGATGATGAAATAGATAAGGCTGTAAAAGAAGCAGAAAAGTATGCTGAAGAAGATAAAAAGAGAAAAGAATCAATAGAAGTTAAAAATACAGCAGAACAAACTGTTTATCAAACTGAAAAAACATTACAAGAACTTGGAGATAAAGTTTCAGCAGAAGATAAACAAAATATTGAAAGTAAGGTTAATGCACTTAAAGAAGTTAAAGATGGAACAGATTTAGAAGCTATAAAGAAAGCTATGGATGAATTAAATCAAGCATTCTATGCTGTATCATCTAAAATGTATCAACAAAATGGGGAAGCACAAGGTCAAGGATTTGACCCAAACAATATGGGTGGAGCAGGACAAGAGCAAGCACCTCATGATGATAATGTTGTTGATGCTGACTTTGAAGTACAAGATGATAAATAATTTATCTAGTAAAAATATTAGACCTTTGATAAAATAAAATTAATTCAAAAGGGGAGGCCAATTAGTCTTCCCTTTTGTTGAAGTTTAGGATATTTAAAAATAGGTGGTGTAGAAACAGTGGCGAAGAAAGATTATTATGAGGTATTAGGCCTTAAAAAGGGTGCCTCAGATGATGAGATAAAAAGAGCTTTTAGAAAGTTAGCATTAAAATATCATCCAGATAGAAATCCAGATAATAAAGAGGCAGAAGAAAGATTCAAAGAGTTAAATGAAGCTTACCAAGTTCTAAGTGATCCAGAGAAAAAATCTAGATATGATCAATTTGGTCATGCTGGAGTAGATGGTCAAGGCTTTGGTGGTCAAGGCGGATTTGATGGTGGATTTGATTTCTCAGAAATGGGTGGCTTTGGAGATATATTTGAAAGTTTCTTTGGAGGCGGATTTGGAGGCGGTTCATCTGCTAGAAGAAGAAATGCTCCTCAAAGAGGTTCAGATTTAGAGTATAGTTTAACTATATCTTTTGAAGAAGCTATGAGTGGGGTTGAAAAAGAGATTTCAATATCAAGAAATGAAAAATGTACAACTTGCAATGGAACAGGAGCAAAACCTGGAACATCTCCAAAAACATGTTCAAAATGTGGCGGATCAGGTCAAATAAGAGTTCAAAGACAAACTCCTTTAGGAAACTTTGTATCTAATACTACTTGTGATGCATGTGGAGGAAAAGGTCAAATAATAGAAGAAGCATGTCCAGATTGTAAAGGAAAAGGTAGAATTAGAAAACACAGAAAAATAACTGTTAAAATACCAGCAGGAGTTGACACAGGAAATGTATTACCTTTAAGAGGTCAAGGAGAAGATGGTGTAAATGGAGGACCAGCTGGGGATTTATATATAAGAATAAATGTTCAACAATCTAAAGTATTTAAGAGAAATGGTGCAGATATATACTATGACTATAAAATATCAATAGGTAAAGCTACTTTAGGAGAAGAAATAATAGTTCCAACTATTGATGGAAATGTTAAGTATAAAGTTCCAGCAGGTACACAGCCAGGTACAAGATTTAGATTGAAGGGAAAAGGTGTTCCAAGAGTTAATTCTCAAGGTAGAGGAGACCAATATGTAAATATAATTGTTGAAGTTCCTAAAAATTTAAATAAGGAACAAGAAGCAGCTTTAAAAGAATTTATGGCAACAATGGGAGAAGTTGAATCAGGACACCATGAAGAAAAGAGTGGTTTAAAATCATTTTTTAAGAAAAAATAATGAATTTTAAAAATTAAGGACTTTATTTAAAGTCCTTAATTTTTTATATTTAACTCTCAATTAGTTTTATGCTTATAAATTTAAAAAAGGACAATAATGTAGACAGATATAATTATGAAGTGTAAAATATATTATTAGTCAAAATAGAAATTAGGAAGGATGATAAATAATGGAAGGAACTTGGATTGAGGTTAATGTAATAACTAAAAGTGAAGCGTTAGAACCTATATCAGGAATATTTTATAGTTTAGATTGCAAAGGCGTAGCGATAGAAGATCCAAATGACATATTAACTAGAGAACAAGGCCCATTAACTTGGGATTTTGCAGATATAAATATATTAGAACATAAAGGAAAAGTTGCTTGTGTAAAAGGATATTTTGCGGAAGAGGATAATATCGAGGAAGTATTAGAATATATAAAAGAAAAAGTGCAAGAACTTAAAGATTCTGGTTTAGATGTTGGAGAAGGAATGGTTACTTCTAAAAAGATGTTTGAGGAAGATTGGGCAAACAATTGGAAAAAATATTATAAACCAATACATATAGGTGAACATATAGTTATAAAACCTATATGGGAAGATTATACAGCAAAAGATGGAGAGATGATTGTAGAGCTTGACCCAGGAATGGCTTTTGGAACAGGGGATCATGAAACTACAAGTATGTGTATTAAAGCTTTAGATAAGTATATAGAGAAAGATACAACTGTTTTTGATATAGGAACTGGTTCTGGAATACTTGCAATAGTTGCTTCAAAGCTTGGAGCTAAAAAAGTAGTTGGAGTTGATTTAGATCCAGTTGCAGTAGATTCTGCTAAAGAAAATATAAGCTTTAACAATTTAGATAATATAGAAGTTTTATATGGAAATTTAGTTGAAGTTGTAGAAGGAAAAGCAGATATTGTTGTTGCAAATATAATAGCTGAAATAATTTGTGTATTAATAAATGATGCTAAAAAGGTATTAAATAAGGGTGGAGTATTCATAACATCAGGGATAATTCATGATAGACGTCAAATGGTTATTGATGCCTTAGAGAAAGAAGATTTTGAAATAATAGAAGTTAATAAAGATGGGGAATGGAATTGTATTGTTGCAAGATTAAAATAATTTATTTTTTAAAGGGGATTTTAAATGCATAAATTTTTTACGCCTATTGAGCTTTTTACTGATACTCACGCAACTATAATAGGGGAAGATGTAAGGCATATATATAAAGTCTTAAGAGTTACTCAAGGAGAGAAAGTAGTTATAAATAACCTAAATGGTGAAGAATTTTTAGGTAAAGTAGAGAATGTAAATAAGCAAGAGGTTTTAATAAAAATATTAAAAAAATTAGATATAAACAATGAAAGCAAATTAAATATAACGTTGTTTCAAGGAATTCCAAAGGCTTCAAAAATGGATTTAATAGTTCAAAAATGTGTGGAACTTGGAGTATCACAAGTGATTCCAACAATAACTAATAGGGTTGATATAAAAATTAAAGGTGATTTTAAAAAGTTAGATAGATTAAATAAAATTGCTTTAGAGGCTTCTAAACAAAGTAAAAGAACTATAATTCCAACAGTTGAGAATGTCATGGAGTTTGAAGATGCAATAAAATCTATGGAAAACTTAGATTTAGTAGTTGTACCTTATGAGAATGCTACTGGATTTGGAATTAAATCAATGGTAAAAACTTTAGATTTATCTAATGTTAAAAACATAGGCATAATGGTAGGGCCAGAGGGTGGATTTGAGGAAGAAGAGATAGAGATACTAAAATCAAAAGGAGCAAATATTGTAACCTTAGGACCTAGAATACTTAGAACAGAAACTGCTGGGTTTACATGTATAGCTATATTACAATATGAGCTTGGAGATGTAGGAGGAAATATTTAATGAAAGTTGCATTTTCAACATTAGGATGCAGAGTTAATACTTATGAGTCAGAAGCTATGGCAGAAAAGTTTGTTAGAGAAGGTTATGAAATTGTAGAATTTAGTGAAAAGGCAGATGTTTATGTAATAAATACGTGCAGTGTTACTAATATGGGGGATAAAAAATCAAGACAAATAATAGGAAAAGCTAGAAGATTAAATGAAGAGGCTATAATTGCAGCTGTTGGATGCTATTCGCAAATAGCACCAGATGAAGTAAGTGCTATAGAAGGTGTTGATGTAGTTTTAGGAACAAGAAACAAGGGTGATATAGTATATTATGTAAATAAAGCAAGGGATGAGCAAAAGCAGCAAATACAAGTTGCAGAAGTTTTGAAAAATAAAGAATTTGAAGATTTAAGCATAGCTGATTATCAAGATAAAACTAGAGCTTTTTTAAAGATTCAAGATGGATGTAATAGATTTTGTGCATATTGTTTAATACCATACACAAGAGGTGCAGTTTGTTCTAAAGATTTTAATAAGGTAATGCGAGAAATTAAAGATTTAGCAAGTCATGGATTTAAAGAGATTATATTATCAGGCATTCATACAGCATCCTATGGTGTTGATTTAGAAGAAAAAGTATCAGTCGTTGATATTTTAGAAGCCATAGAAAATATAGATGGGATAGAGAGGGTTAGAATAGGATCAATAGATTCAACATTTTTTACAGAAGATGTGGTTAAAAGAATAGTGTGTCTTAAAAAGCTATGCCCACAATTTCATTTATCACTTCAAAGTGGATGTGATGCTACTTTAAAGAGAATGAATAGAAGGTATTCTTCAAAAAAGTATGAAGAAATAGTAAATCTTTTAAGAGATAAAATAAAAGATGTATCAATAACAACAGATGTAATTGTAGGATTTCCAGGAGAAACAGATGAAGAATTTAATGAAACATATGAATTCTTAAAAAGAATAAAGCTTACAAAGACACATATATTCAAATATAGTCAAAGAACTGGTACAAAAGCATATTCTATGGAAAATCAGGTAGATGGAACTGCTAAAGATAAGAGAAGTAAAATTTTAATAGAACTTAACAAAGTAAATGAAGAAAATTTTATAAAATCTTACATAGGAAAAACTTTAGATGTTTTATTTGAAGAAAAATATTCTAAAGAAGAAAATTATTATGTGGGATATACTAAAAATTATATAAGAGTTATAGCTAAGGCAGATTGTGATATTTCAAGTAAAATATTAAATGTTAAAATAGAGAATGCACAAGGAGAAATAGCAAAAGGAACTTTAGAAATTTAATAAATTTTATTTTGTACTTAGTAATTTTTATTGAGTGAGTTATAATAAATATGTAAATATTAATATATTTAATAAATAAACTAGAGTAGGAGGTGGGAAAATGAGTGATTGTATTTTTTGTAAAATAATAAAAGGCGAAATACCAAGTAAAAAAGTATATGAAGATGATAAAGTGTTAGCTTTTAATGATATAAGCCCAGAAGCTCCTGTGCATTTTCTAATAATTCCTAAGGAACATATAGAAAGTGTAAATGATATTTCAGAGAAAAATAGCGAAATAGTTGCACATATTTTTAGAATTATTAATAAGATAGTAAAGGAACTAGGGATAGATGAAACAGGCTATAGAATAGTTAATAACTGTGGAAAAGATGGAGGGCAAACAGTAAATCATATGCATTTTCATGTTTTAGGTGGTAGAGATTTAAAGTGGCCTCCAGGCTAAATAATAAGCTAAATTTAACTATAAAATTTAAACAATATAAGTTAAAGTTGTTGACATGTTTAAAAAGAATATTGTATAATATAGCGTGTGTTATTTAGACCCACAGCTGTGAATTAAAATAATAATTTACGCTAGCGGAGGGAGGGATAAAGAATGTCAGAAATCAGAGTAAGAGAAAATGAATCATTAGAACAAGCATTAAGAAGATTTAAAAGACAATGCGCAAGAGCTGGAGTTCTTTCTGAAGTAAGAAAAAGAGAACACTATGAAAAGCCAAGCGTTAAGAGAAAGAAAAAATCAGAAGCTGCTAGAAAGAGAAAGTTCAAATAATATATAAATAGATAAGTTTAAAACTTATTTAAGGTATAATAAGCTTAATGATAATATTAGGTAAGATTAGTTATATAATTATTACTACCTTCCTCAGCAGTTAAGTGAAAAAATAATAAACTAAACAATATATACGGCTGATGCATGGGCATATAACATCATTAATAAGACATTAATAGATTATTTTAAATGCTTTTAAAACATATAAAATAACCTAAATCAGTCAAAATATTAAATAAACTTTTAAATAAGCAAGAGTTCACAATTATTTGTGAACTCTTTTAATTTTCATAAAATACCTTCTAAAAGTATATTTATAGTAAATTTTTCATAGAAATTATTATTAAATTATTTTTATGGGGTGTTTATTTATGGATAATAAAATAAAAAGTATAATAACTAAAGAATTAGATTTGCCAATTGAAGTTATAGATAATCTTCCTAAAATAAATATAATAGGGGATAATGAAATAACAATAGAAAATCATAAAGGAATATTAAGTTTTGATAGAGATAACACAAAAATAAAAACCGTAATAGGAATTTTAGATATACAAGGGGAAGAAATAGAAATAGTATTTATAGGGGGTAGTACTATAACTATTTCAGGAAAATTTAAATCCCTAGGGTATGGGGTGGAATAAAATGAATTCTAAATTCTTTAAAAACGGTATTATAAAAATAGAAGTTAAATTATTTAATAGTGAACAATTTTTAAATATTCTTTGGAATAGTGGTATTAGGATACATAATATAAAAAAGATAGATAAATCCACAATAATTATGGAGATAAACTATGAAGATTATAATGCGGTAAAAGAAGTAGTAAAAAAAATTCAAGGAAAGGTTTCTATAATTTCTTCAAAGGGAGGTATATTCTTTTTAGGGAGAGTAAAAAGAAAAGTTGGAATTGTCATAGGATTTTTTTCTTTTATAATTTTTTTGTATGTTTTATCTAATTTTATATGGAGTATAGATATTCAAACTAAAATGTATATATCACCATACGAGATAAGAGCTCAATTAAAAGAACTTGGAGTTTTAGAAGGGGTAAGTAAATCTTCAATAGATGTTTATGAACTAGAAGAAAAGCTTCAAAATTTAAATAGCGATATAATGTGGTCTAATATAAGAGTGGAAGGTTCTACATTAAAAGTTACAATAGAAGAAAAGATAACTCCACCATTAGAAGTTGAAAAAGATACTGATTTAGGCGTTGTAGCAAAAATGGACGGAGAAGTAAAGAGAATATATACAACATCTGGAACAGCAGCTGTAAAAGCTGGAGATGTTGTAAAGGCTGGGGATATTCTTGTTTATCCATATGAAGGAACAGGAGAATATCAATATGATGTAGCTGCGAGGGGAAGTGTTTTAGCTAATACTTTTTATGAAAAAGTTATAGAACTTCAGATAAGTGGAGAAAAAATATATAGAACAGGTAATATGGATTCAGAAATATATATAAAGATTGCAGATAAAAAAATTTATCTTAAAAAGTCTACAAAAAACTTTAATAATTATGATAAAATAGAGGAAGATGGTAAATATATTCACAAGAATATTTATTATGAAAAGAAATCATCTAGTATAGAAGAAACGGAAGAAGAAATAGTAAATGAAGCTGTGGAGCGTTTATATAATAGTACTAAAAAAGAGATTACGAGAAAGGCTCAAATTGTGGATAAAATTATATCAAAAGAAAGCATTGAAAATGGTAAAATTTTGTTAAAAGTTCTTTTTGTGGTAGAACAAGATATTGCATCAAACTAATTATTCTTATATAAACTAAAAGAGGAGAAGAGAGTTGATTATTAAAAAGAGTGGGAGAATATTGAATTTTCTTGGCGATTACAAAAGAATAGTTGTGTTTATAATTACTTTTATGATTATATTTGCCACACTAGCTACATCAGTAGTTACTAAAAAATATGATTTGCGAGTTGGAGAAATAGCAACTACAGATATAAAAGCTTCTAGGGAAGTAGTAAATACTGTTGAAACTGAAGCGAAAAAGATTGAAGCTATAGAAAAGGTTGGAAAACAATATTCGCTTCAAACCGATATACAAAAAAATAGTCAGATAACACTAGAAGAGTTTTTTCTGAATTTGAAAGAGGCCATAACAACAAAAGATACAGAAAGTTCAAATGGAAATACGACATCTAAATTACAACTTGAGATATTAAATGAAGATAATCCTTTTGATTTAACAACTAGTGAAGAGATGTATTTGTTAACTCTAAATGAGGAACAGATAAATAAAATGTATGATGTTTTATTAAATGCAATAAATGATGCATATAATATATCAATAAATGAGGATAGTACAGAAACGTTAAATAAGGCAATACAAATAGCACAAGATGTAGTTTATAATAATTATAATGATGAACATATAATATCAATTTCAGATAAGATTATAAATGTTTTAGTTAAACCAAACTTATTTTATGATAATGAAAAAACAGAAGAGGCACAGCAAGAAGCAGCAAAAAATGTTACTCCTGTTGTTTATAAAAAAAATCAAACAATAGTTGAGGAAGGGAAACCAATAACGGAAGCTCAAATTCAAGCATTAGATGAGCTTGGACTTTTAAATAATTCTAAGTTTAATATATCGTTGTATTTAGCTTTAGCTATCATGGTTATAATTGTTATGTATATACAAAATAGATATTTAAAAAAATACTATAAAGATATATATAATAATTCTTCAAAGCTTATTATGATAAACATAATAACTATAATGACCATAGTTTTTGCAAGAGTATTTAGCATAGCTTCACCGTATTTAATTCCGTTAGCATGTACGCCAATACTTCTTACACTTTTATTAAATTATAGAATATCTTTAGTTGTAAGTATAACTAATATAATTTTAATGGCAGTAGCTGTAAGTTTTAATATAGAAATAATTATTTTAGCTATTGTATCTGTTATAGTAGGTGCTACATTCTTAAAAAAAATGCAACAAAGAAATGATATAGTATATTCATGTATTTATATAGCTATTTTAAATGGAGTAATGACACTTAGTATATCAGCTTTAGTAACTAGTAACTTAAAAGAGATTTTATTAGATACAGCTTTTATACTTGTAGGATCACTTCTATCGGGGATTTTATCTACAGGGTTGTTACCATTTTTTGAATCTATGTTTGATATTGTTACAAATGTTAAACTATTAGAACTTTCAAATCCTAATAATCCGTTACTTAAAAAGCTTTTAATGGAAGCTCCAGGAACTTATCATCACAGCGTTATAGTTGCTAATTTAGCAGAAGTTGCAACAGAAGCTGTTGGAGGAAATGCTCTTTTAGCTAGAATAGGAGCTTATTATCATGATATAGGGAAAACAAAAAAACCTTACTTTTTTAAGGAAAATCAATTAGGAAAAGAAAATCCTCATGATGATATAACTCCAGAACTTAGTAAACTTTTAATAATATCTCATGTTAAAGATGGATTAGAGCTTGCAAGAGAATATAAGCTTCCAAAAGTGATACAAGATTTTATTCCAACTCATCATGGCAAAACTTTAGTTAAATATTTTTATTTAACGGCTAAAAATAACGCGGAAAATCCAGATGATATAAAGGAAGAGGATTATATGTATCCAGGACCAAAACCAAAAACTAAAGAACAATGCATATTAATGCTTGCAGATTCAGTAGAAGCTGCTGTAAGATCTATAAATAATCCAACAAAGGAAAAAATAGAAAATATGGTTGATAATATAGTTAAAGATAAATTAAGTTCAGGACAATTAGATGATTCTCAGCTTACGATAAGTGATGTGAAAAAAATAAAAAAATGTTTTTTAAAAACCTTAAATGGAATATATCATGAAAGAATAGAATATCCAAAAGATGAAAGAAAGACGGTGAAATAAGTTTAATGATATTTATTGATAATAGGCAAAAGGAGATAGATGTAAGTGATGGTTTTATATCTCATCTTGAAAAAGTCATAGAGTTTGTTTTAAAAGAAGAGCAAGTAAAAGAAAAGTGCGAAGTATCACTAGTATTTGTTAATAATTATGAGATTAGAAATATAAACAGAGAAACAAGAAATATTGATAAAGTTACAGATGTTTTATCATTTCCTATGATAGATTATAAAAAAGGGAAAGTCTATAAAGATTTGTATTTAAATTTTAATTTTGATTCTATGTTTTTTGATAATGGTAATTTAGTTTTGGGAGATATAGTTATATCTTTAGAAAGAGCGTTAGAACAAAGTATAGAATTCAATCATTCATTTTTTAGAGAGGCAAGTTATTTAGTAATACATTCTGTTTTACATTTATTAGGTTACGACCATATGGATGAAATAGAAAAGAGAGCTATGAGAAATAGGGAAGAATATATTTTAAATAAATTAAATATTCCTAGAGAGTAAAAGTAAAGGGAGGGTTTATGGAGGTTAAAAAGCTATTAGATAGTTTCAATTATGCTATAGATGGTATAATACATGCTTTAAGGACACAAAGAAATATGAGAATTCATTTTCTAGCAACAATTGTGGTTTTAACAGCTTGTTTTATATTTCATGTTAGCATAATTGAAATAATAGCACTTAGTATATGTATAGCTATGGTCATTTCAGCAGAACTTTTTAATACTGCAATAGAAAGTGCAATAGATTTAACGGCTAATTATTATCATCCATTAGCCAAAATAGCTAAAAATACGGCAGCTGGAGCGGTGTTAGTTACTGCTATAAATGCAATTTTAGTTGGGTATTTTATATTTTGGGATAAAATATCCAACATCACTTATAGGGTTGTAAGTGATGTTAAAGCGTGGGAGCCATACACTGTATTGATAATGCTTATAATGGTTTGTATATTAACTATTGCGGCAAAGGCATATTTAGGAGAAGGCACTCCTTTAAAAGGAGGAATGCCATCTGGACATAGTGCAATATCCTTTGCAATAGCTACTGCAATATCTTTGATATCCCAGTATCATACAGTTATAATATTAAGTTATATAATGGCTTTTATAACAGCTCAAAGTAGAGTAGATTCAGAGGTTCATAGTATTTTAGAGGTTGTAGTTGGCGGAGTATTTGGAGTTTTAGTTACTATTTTTATATTTAAAATATTTAGTTTTTAAAATATATTTGTAAATAATATAAATAGTGATATAATTTAATAATTATACTATGTAACTAAAGGGGGAATTGGTTTGTATAATAAACTTATAAAAGAAGCTATAGACGCTAGAGAAAAAGCGTATTGTCCATATTCTAATTTCAAAGTTGGAGCAGCTGTACTTTTTGAAGATAATAATATATATTCAGGATGTAATATAGAAAATGCATCTTTTGGTGCAACCAATTGTGCTGAGAGAACTGCTATATTTAAAGGGGTATCTAAAGGGCTTAGAACGATAAAAGCATTAGCTGTTATTGGAGATATGGATGATTATACCTATCCATGTGGTATATGCAGACAGGTAATAAGTGAGTTTGCAGAAAGTCAAGATATAAAAATATTTATAGTAAAAAATGAAAATGATTATATAGAAACAACATTAGAAAAAATTTTACCAGGTTCTTTTACTAAAAAGGATTTAGTAAAATAGAGGAGGGTACATGTTTAAATCAGGATTTGTAACTATAGTTGGTAGACCAAATGTTGGGAAATCAACGCTTTTGAATTTACTTATGGGGGAGAAACTATCAATAGTTTCTAACAAACCTCAGACGACAAGGAACAATATTCAAACAATATTGACAGGGGATAATTATCAAATTGTTTTTGTAGACACTCCTGGCATACATAAGCCTAAGCATAAGCTAGGTGAATATATGGTGGATAGTGCTAAAAATTCAATAAAAGATGTTGATTTAGTATTGTTTTTAACAACACCTGATGTGGAAGTTGGTAGAGGGGATAAATTTATAATAGAACAGCTTAAACAACAAAAGGCTCCAATATTTTTTGTATTAAATAAAATAGATGAAAATACTCAAGATAGAGTAGCTAAAACACTTGAGAATTATTCTAAAGAAATTAATTTTAATGAAATAATTCCTATATCGGCTATTAAGGGAAAAAATACTGATAAATTATTAGAACTTATGGTAAAATATATACCAGAGGGACCTAAATATTATCCAGATGATATGATAACTGATGTACAAGAAAGATTTGTAATAGCAGAAATTGTTAGAGAAAAGGCTTTAAGAAACTTGTCACAAGAAGTTCCTCATGGAATAGCGGTAGATATAATACAAATGAAACAAGATAACAGTGGAAAATACAATATAGAAGTTGATTTAATATGTGAAAAAGATTCACACAAGGGTATAATAATAGGCAAAAATGGTCAAACTCTTAAAAAAATTGGAGAAACTTCAAGATATGAAATCGAAAGATTTCTAAAAAACAAAGTTAATATAAAAATATGGGTAAAGGTTAGAAAAGAGTGGAGGGATAATTCCTTATATCTTAAAGAATTAGGATATAAAAAATAAAGGAGGAGTTTAATCTGTCACTTACTAAAGTTAATGGAGTTGTTATAAAAACTCAAGAATACAAAGAAAATGATAAACTTTTATGGATTTTCACTCAAGAATTAGGGAAAATATCGGTAATTGCAAAAGGGGCTAAAAAAAGTAAAAATAAATTATTTTCTGTAACTACTCCTTTTTGTTATGGAGATTATCTGGTGTTTAAAGGGAAAAATTTATATTCTTTGTCAGAGGGGAAAATCAGAAAGTCTTTTCAAAGTTTTTTAGATAATTTAGAAAAATTAACCTATGCCTCATATATATGCGAACTTATAGATATATGTATTGAAGATAATGAAAAAAATTCATATCTTTATAAAGAATGTATAACATGTTTGTATCTTTTAAATACTGATGCAATAGATTATGAAACCTTAATAAGAGCCTTTGAACTTAAGATATTAAAAGCAACTGGCTATGGGTTAAACTTAGATAATTGTGTATCATGTAAAGAAAAGATACAAAATTCTAATTATTTAGATTTAGCTTATTTTGGTGGTGTATGTGAAAAATGTAGGAGGGAAAGAGGTATTTATATAGACAAAGCTACCTTTGCATCTTTAAAATTTTTAAACAATACCACTTTAGATAAAGTATACAAACTTCATTTAAGTGATGATACAAAAAGTGAGATATATAAAATAACTCACTATATAATTTCATCTGTTTATTCAAGAAAACCTAAAAGCCTAGAGATGCTAAATTTTATTAAGGAGTGATAAATATGAATGAAATAACATTAGAAAAAGTTGATTTAGTTAAAGAAAGAGCTTTTGTAACTTATTTAGAGGCTAAGGAAGCGTTAGAACATTCAAATGGTGATGTTTTAGAAGCTTTAATTTATATTGAAAAAAATCAAAAGAAAAAGTATGAAGAAGAAATTTCTATTGAAGAAGCTGCTGTGGAATCAGAAACCATAAGTGATTTTAAAGAATGGATTAAAAATTTGATTAAAAAAGGTACTGTGTCTAGAATTAAAATTAAAAGAGATGATAAAGTTTTAGTTGATGTACCAGTTAATGCTGGCTTAGCAGCTGGTGTTATAGCTATTTTAATGCCACAATTGTTAGCGATAGGTGTTGTTACAGCTGTTGCAACAAAATTAACAATAGAAATACAAAAAACAGATGGTTCTGTTGAAATTGTTAATAAAGCAATTAAAAGTGTAGCTAAAGATTTTACAAGAAAAGTTAAAGTTGTAGCTGAGGATGTAAAAGATATAGCACAAGAGAGGGCACAAGATATTAAAGATGTGGTTTCAGAAAAGAAAAATCACATATCAATGGATAAACAAAACACAGATTATAAAATGGATAATGAGTCTAACTATACTTATACTGTTAGATTTGATGACAACGACAACGAATAATAAATGAAAATAGGGAAAAATAAGGTAAAAAAAGGGATATTCATTTAATTTGTTAAAATTTTCTTAATTTTTATTGTACTATTTTTAACCATACGACGGTAAAATAGTTAGTAGGTATTAGAGAAACAAATTTTATAGAATATTCCTTTTTATCTAGAAAGGAATAACTAAAATGAAATTAACACCTAGACAAGAGGAAATTGTTAAACTTGTTAAAGAAGGGGAACCTGTTACATCAGAAACATTAGCTACGAAACTTGGAGTAACTAGAGCTGCTCTTAGACCAGATTTAGCTATTTTAACAATGATAGGAATATTAGATGCTAGACCAAAAGTTGGCTATGTTTATTGTGAAGGAAATAAAACAAATATTTTATATGAAGAAATTATGAACTCAAAGGTTTTAGATATAATGTCAAAACCAATAACTGTAAATGAGGAAACTATGGTTTATGATGCTATAGTACATTTATTTCTAAATGATGTGGGTACAATGTTTGTTGAAAATAAGGGTGTTTTAGTTGGAGCTGTTTCTAGAAAAGATTTTTTGAAAATAGCAATAGGTGGAACAGACATATATAAGGTACCAGTTGGCATAATAATGACTAGAATGCCAAATATAATATATGCACTAGAGGATGAAACGGCTTATAATGTTGCAAAGAGAATTATAGAGCATGAGATAGATTCCGTTCCAGTAGTTAGAAAGCTTAAAGATGATCTTGGTAAAGAGAAATTATTAATAGTTGGTAAGATTTCAAAAACTAACATAACAAGATTATTTGTGAATCTAGGAAATTATTAGGTTAGCTATCAGGATAAATTGCCTGTTAGAATATATAAATAATTTATAGTATGGAATGAAGGAGTGTTGAGATGAAAGAAAAACAATTTGTTTATCTTTTTAATGAGGGGAATGCAAGTATGAAAAATTTGCTAGGTGGCAAGGGTGCAAATTTAGCAGAGATGACTTCTTTGGGAATTCCAGTACCACAGGGATTTACAGTTACTACTGAGGCTTGCAATAAATATTATGAGGATGGAAAGCTAATATCACAAGATATTATTAATGAGATTTATGAAAAATTAAAAGTTCTTGAAGAAGAAACAGGTAAAAAATTTGGATCAGTAACTAATCCACTTTTAGTATCAGTAAGATCTGGAGCTAGGGTTTCGATGCCAGGAATGATGGATACAATTTTAAACTTAGGTTTAAATGATGATTCAGTAGAAGCACTAGCAAAGCTTACTAATAACGAAAGATTCGCATATGATTCTTATAGAAGATTTATTCAGATGTTTTCAGATGTTGTAATGGGTGTTGAAAAAAGACTTTTTGAAGATCTTATAGATAAGGTTAAAGCAAAAAAAGGTGTTTATTTTGATACAGATCTTGATGCTAATGATTTGAAAGAATTGGTTTTAGAATTTAAAAATCTTTATAAAAAAGAGAAAAATGAGGATTTCCCAACTGATCCAAAGGTTCAACTTATAGAAGCAATAACTGCTGTATTTAGGTCATGGGATAATCCAAGAGCTATAGTTTATAGAAGGCTTAATGACATACCAGGAGAATGGGGAACAGCTGTTAATGTTCAACAAATGGTATTTGGAAATAAAGGCGAAACTTCAGGAACAGGGGTTGCATTTTCAAGAAATCCAGCAACTGGAGAAAATAAAATATATGGAGAATATTTGATGAATGCTCAAGGTGAAGATGTTGTTGCAGGAATTAGGACTCCACAGCCTATATCTAAATTAGAAGAGCAAAATCCTAAGATATATAATCAATTTGTAAATATAGTAAATAAATTAGAAAAACATTATAGAGATATGCAAGATATGGAGTTTACTATAGAAGATGGAGTATTATATTTTCTTCAAACTAGAAATGGGAAAAGAACAGCACAAGCAGCACTTAAGATAGCTGTTGATTTAGTTAATGAAAATATGTTATCAAAAGAAGAGGCTATATTAAAAGTTGAACCAAAACAACTAGATACACTTTTGCATCCAACTTTTGATATGGAAAATTTAAAAACAGTTAAGGCTGTTGCAAAAGGACTTCCAGCATCTCCAGGAGCTGCATGTGGCAAGATAGCATTTACTGCTGAGGAAGCAAAAGAAAGAAATGGAAATGGAGAAAAAGTTGTTTTAGTAAGACTTGAAACATCTCCAGAAGATATAGAAGGGATGATAGCATCAGAAGGGATTTTAACAGTTAGAGGTGGTATGACTTCTCATGCAGCAGTTGTTGCTAGAGGAATGGGAACTTGTTGTGTTGCTGGATGTAGTTCTATTAAAGTAAACGAAAACAATAGAACTCTAGAGATAAATGGAAATCTATTAACTGATAACGATTATATATCTATAGATGGTTCAACAGGAAATGTTTATTCAGGAGAAGTTAAAACAGTTTTACCCGAAATAACAGGATATTTTGCAACATTTATGGGATGGGCAGATGAAATTAGAAAATTAGGTGTTAGAACAAATGCAGATACTCCAAAAGATACAAGACAAGCAATTCATTTTGGAGCGGAAGGAATAGGGCTTTGTAGAACGGAGCATATGTTCTTTGCAGAAGATAGAATAGCAGCAGTTAGAGAAATGATAGTGGCTAAGAGTTTAGAACAAAGAGAAAGAGCTTTAAATAAAATACTTCCTATGCAAAGAGAAGATTTTATAAAAATGTATGAAGAACTTCAAGGAAAACCAGCTAATATAAGGTTGTTAGATCCTCCGTTACATGAATTCTTACCAACGGAAGAGCAAGATATAGTGGCTTTAGCTAAAGAAATGAATATAAAAGTAGATGATTTAAGAAATACAATCAATGATTTACATGAATTTAATCCAATGATGGGACATAGAGGGTGTCGTTTAGATGTTTCTTATCCTGAAATTGCTAAAATGCAAACAAGAGCTATAATTGAAGCGGCTATATGTGTTAAAAAGGGAAAAGGTTACGATGTAAAGCCTGAAATAATGATTCCATTGGTTGGAGAGATAAAAGAATTAAAATATGTTAAGGATTTAATAGTTAAAGAAGCTACTTCTATAATAGAAGAAAGTGGAATTGATTTAGAATATAAAATAGGTACAATGATAGAAATACCAAGAGCAGCAATAACAGCAGATGAAATAGCAAAAGAAGCAGAATTCTTTTCTTTTGGAACAAATGATTTAACTCAAATGACTTTTGGATTTTCAAGAGATGATGCTGGGAAATTTTTAAAGGATTATTATGATAAAAAGATATATGAACAAGATCCATTTGCAAAACTTGATCAAAAAGGAGTAGGTTCTCTTATAAAAGTAGCAATAGAAAAAGCAAAATCTACAAGACCAAATTTGAAACTTGGAGTATGTGGGGAACATGGTGGAGATCCATCATCAGTTGAATTTTTCCATAATGTAGGATTAGATTATGTAAGTTGTTCACCTTTTAGAGTACCTGTTGCAAGGCTTGCAGCTGCACAAGCACAGGTTAAAAATAAAAGATAAGTTTAAATGTTAATATTAAGAGGCTCTTTGAAAATTTATTTTCAAGGAGTTTTTTATTGAAATGTATTTAAAAATCTAAGTTTAAACAAGAAGTATAGTTAATGATGTTTACAAATTTGATTATGTATGTAAAAATATAATAATATAATTAATAAAAGTATTTATTAACGTTTTAACTTTAAAGTTAAAACTTATTATGTATTAAACTTAAGATTAAAGGGAGAGTTAAAATTTTGAGTAAAGGAAAAAAAAGTTTAGTTAAGGTTGTTTATGGAAGAACTTTAATAGTTCTTGCAATAGTATTAATTCAATTAGCTGTACTTTTTTCGATATATGTATTCTTAATGGAATATGTCACATATATTGTAGGTGCATCTACTGTTTTAAGTGCTATAGTTCTCTTATATATAATAAATAATAGGACAAACCCAATGTATAAAATATCATGGATAATTCCAGTGGCTCTTATGCCTATTTTTGGAACGTTATTATACATATTTATACATTTACAGATTGAAACAAGATTAATTGCTAAAAAATATGATAAATCATTAGAAGAAACTAGATGTTATTTAGAACAAGATAATGATGTTTTAAAAGAATTAGATAGTTTGGATAAACATGTGGCATCTATAGGTAAATACATATCAAATTATGGAGTATATCCTGTTTATAAGAATACTAATGTAGAATACTTTCCGCTAGGGGAAGATAAGTTTAAAAAAATGATAAAAGAGTTGGAAAAAGCTAAAGATTTTATATTTATGGAATATTTCATTATAGAAGAAGGCGTAATGTGGGACACTATTTTAGATATATTAAAGAGAAAAGTAAAAGAAGGTGTTGAAGTTCGGGTTATGTATGATGGGTTATGCTGTTTGGCTCTTCTTCCATATAAATATCCTGAAACATTAAAAAAAATGGGCATAAAATGTAAGATGTTTTCTCCAATAAAGCCAGCCCTATCAACTTATCAAAACAATAGAGACCATAGAAAAATATTAGTCATAGATGGGAAGGTAGCATTTACGGGGGGAGTAAATTTAGCTGATGAATATATAAATGTGAAAGAACGTTTTGGTCATTGGAAAGATATAGCCGTGTATTTAGAGGGTGATGCTGTTAAAAGTTTTACTATGATGTTTTTACAGATGTGGAATATAACAGAAAATAAAAAGGAGGATTATGAAAAATATATATTATCAAAAGAAAATGTATCAGTTAAGTCAGATGGATTTGTAATACCTTATGGAGACAGTCCTTTAGATTTTGAAAATCTTAGTGAAGAGGTATATTTTGATATTATACATCAAGCTACAAAATATGTGCATATAATGACTCCATATCTTATATTAGATAATGAAATGATAACAGCTTTAACTCATGCAGCTAAAAGAGGAGTTGAAATTATTATTATAATGCCTCATATTCCAGATAAACCATATGCTTTTTGGGTAGCTAAAACTTATTATGAAGAACTTATAGAAGCAGGAGTTCAGATTTATGAATACACTCCAGGGTTTGTTCACGCAAAATGCTTTGTGTCAGATAACGATAAGGCAGTAGTTGGTACTATAAACTTAGATTTTAGAAGTTTATATCTTCATTTTGAATGTGGAGTATTTTTTTATAAAAATAGCGTAATATCTAAAATAGAAGAAGATTTTAAAAATACTTTGGAAAAGTGTGAAAAAATTACTTTAGAAAAATGTAAGAGACAACCGTTGAAACAAAAAGCAATTGGAAGTGTGCTTAGAATATTTGCACCACTTATGTAAAAAAACTAGCTGTATTAAATAATACAGCTAGTTTTTTTAATAATAAATTCTTTCTAAATCTTTTATAAAATTTATTTGAGTTTTTGTAGTTAATGATAATTTTTCTAAAGCTATGATGGATTCCTCTTTTGTAAATTTAGGTTTTTTGCTGTAATAATCTTTACTTATTCTAAAATATTTTTGTGGATATGATATATAAGATAAAATATATTTTAAATCGTCTTTAGTTAAAGGGTTTATAGAATCATATATAGAAATAATGGATTTAGTTAAACCTACATTCCAATTTATAGAATTTCTTTTTAGAAGTCTCCTTAAGAAATGAGATATGTCATGAGAAGCATAATCAAATGCGCAGTTATCAAAGTCGATTAACCACATATTGTTATCTTTAAAAATTATATTTTTGTTCACATAATCTCCATGACATAAAGTTTTACTTAAATTATTAATACCTGAGGCTATAATGGTAGCATTTTGGGCTAAATAAAAGTTCTCACTAAAAGATGAAATAAAAATTTCTGAAAAGTAATCATGTCTTTTCATAGCTTCATTGTAATAATATAAAAGTTTTTCGGTTCGACTTTTAAAGGATGTATAAATATCTTCGTAGTTTTCTTTTGTATAACTATCATTAATAGGAAAAAAATTATTGCTACATTTGTGTAAAAGTGCTAGGTTTTTAGATGCAATATAAATATTATCTAAATTATCAAAATCACATTTTTTACCGTAAATCCAAGGGGTTAATATAAATAAAAAGTTTTTATATTTAACAAATCTATTTTTAGATATTGAAGGGATTAATGTTGGCACATTTATATTGTTTCGATATAGCCATTCTAAGGCAGAATAAATAAATAAAAGTTTACCTTCATCATAATACACCTTTTTCAAGCAAAATGACTTATTATTACAAGTTATTTTAAAAACGGCTCTGTCTTTATTCGTATTTTTTACTTTAATCTGCTCTATGTTACAGGAATGTATGTTATATAAGGGTAATATGTTGTTTTTTATCAGATTAAAAGAATCATTGCAAGAAAAATTGAAGTTATTATAATTTGTAGGCATTTTTGATTCTCCTATATTAATAAATTATTGTACGGTTAAACATATTAATTTTTTTTTAATATTATACTTTAAAAATTTAGATTGACTTTAAAATTTATGAAAATATTACTATAAACTTGATATATTAAAATAATTATTCTTTGATATAATATAAATATGATGTATAATAAAATATTGATTGCATTTTATTATACATTGTATTTAACATTCATTGTATTTAACATTGTTTAATAAACTTATATTTAAAATAATTTAATATAGGTGGGTGATTGTTTTGAAAATATATGAAAAATTAAAAAATAAAAATTATGTTAGTGATTGTATATTATATTGTTTTTAAACAAAATTCATAAGTTTATGGAATATAAGGACAAGTTATAAAATATGTTTAAATATTATGTAACAAATTTAGAATCAATATTAAAATTTAAAATCAATAATTTTTTTTAAAATACTCTATACATAAAATATAAAAATAAATAAATTGAAAAAATTATTAAATCTTAAAAGGGATTTATCATTTGATGTCGAATTAGGTATAATGAAAATATAAAAAAGAGGTGGGATTTTTTGCCTATTCCAGAGCATATTATAGAAAAAGTAAAGGAAGAAAATGACATAGTTGATGTTATATCAGATGTTGTTAGGCTTAAAAGAACTGGAAAAAATTATAGTGGGTTGTGTCCTTTTCATCATGAAAAGACACCATCTTTTAGTGTTTCTCAGGATAAGCAGATATTTAAATGTTTTGGATGTGGTGAAACAGGAAATGTTATAAGCTTTGTTATGAAAAATAAATCTATGACTTTCCCAGAAGCAGTAGGATATCTAGCGGATAGAGCAAACATTACTTTAGAATTTGAAGATAAAAAATTATCTGTAATTCAAAAAAAGAAAGAAAATATATATAAAATAAATCGAATAATGGGAAGATATTATTATAGCAATCTATTGAAAAATAAAATTGCTATGGAGTATTTTTTAAGAAGGGGTATAAATGAGAATATATTAAGAAAATTTGGGCTTGGATATTCTCTTGAAGGATGGCAAAATTCAGTAAATTATTTAAAAAAATTAGGTATAAGTGAAAATTTAATGCTTGAAACTGGATTTGTTGTAAAAAGTGAGAAGGGTAGAATATACGATAGATTTAGAAATAGAGTTATGTTTCCAGTTTTTGATCATAATGGAAAAGTGATTGGTTTTGGTGGGCGTGTATTAGATGATTCTAAGCCTAAATATTTAAACTCTCCAGAAACTATATTATTTCAAAAGGGAACAAATCTTTATGGATTAAATTTTGCAGTTAAAGCTGGTCTTCCAAATAAAGAAATAATTATAGTTGAGGGATATATGGATTGTATATCATTACATCAATGTGGAATTACCAATTCAGTAGCATCTTTAGGAACTGCACTTACAGAAAAACAAAGTAGGCTTTTAAAAAGATATGTAGATAAAGTTATAATAGCATATGATGCAGATGTTGCAGGACAGATGGCAACTCTTAGGGGGCTTGATATTTTAAGAGAAGCAGGTCTTGAAGTTGCAGTTTTAAATATTCCTATGGGAAAAGATCCAGATGAATTTATAAGAGCAAATGGAAAGGATGCTTTTTTAACTCTTATAAAAAATTCAGAGAGCCTTATGGATTATAAACTTAGAAGAGCTAAGGAAGGGTTAAACTTTAACAATTTTAAAGATGTGGATATATATTCTCAAAGATTGGTTGATATATTTAAATTTTTAGATCCATTAGAGAGAAGTATTTATATAAAGAAAGTTTCTGAAGATACAAAATTTTCAGAGCAAGCTTTAATTGATTTATTAAATAGAAATCTTAAGATAGATTATAAAAATGAATATAAAATGAATAATATAAAAGAATATGGAACAAAATTAAATATAGAACCTATTTACATAAAATGGGAAAGAAATATGCTTAAGCTTTTATGTAAAGAAAAATGGCATGTTGATATTAGAAATACTTTGACAAAAGATGATTTTATTGATGAAGAACATAAAGAAATTATGGACTTAATTTTAGATACCTTAAATGATACAGATTTTGAAAATTTAAATAAAAAAATTGAAATAAAATGTGAAAATCCAAAACTTTTAAAAGAATGGTTAAATATTAGAGAACTAGAGTTTTCAGATAATTTTTCAGATATAGATATTTTTATAAAAGATTATAAGTATAGAATAAATAAATATAAATTAGAGCAAGAAAACAAAAATATTAAGAAAAGTTTAGGTGTTTTTGAAAGAGAAGGTAATATAGCAAAAGCTATGGAATTGGTTAAAAAATCAAAAGATATTAGTGATAAACTTAAGGAACTAGAAAGGAGCAAATAAGATATATGGTGGAAGGCGGTAATAATATGAAAACTAAAGTAACAGCCAAAGAAGGAAACAAAAATAATAAGGCTGATATGAAAGATAAATCTACAAAAATGGTTTTGGTTAAAAAACTGATAGAAAAAGGTAAAAAAAGTGGTGCATTAACTTATAAAGAAATAATGGATGAATTAGATGAAATAGATTTAAGTCCAGATCAAATAGAAAAAATATATGAAGTATTAGAATCTATGGGAATCGAAGTTATAAGTGATATAGAACAAGAAAGTGTTGAAGAAGATTTAGATTTAAGTGTTCCAGAAGGAATTGCTATAGATGACCCTGTAAGAATGTACTTAAAAGAAATAGGAAAAGTTCCACTATTATCATCAGAGGAAGAGATAGAACTTGCAAATAGAATCGAAAATGGTGATCAATATGCTAAGAAAAAATTAGCAGAAGCCAATCTTAGACTTGTTGTAAGTATAGCTAAAAGATATGTAGGAAGAGGTATGTTATTTTTAGATCTTATACAAGAGGGTAATTTAGGGCTTATAAAAGCTGTTGAAAAATTTGATTATAGAAAGGGATTTAAGTTTTCAACTTATGCTACATGGTGGATTAGACAGGCGATAACAAGAGCAATAGCCGATCAAGCAAGAACTATAAGAATACCAGTTCATATGGTTGAAACTATAAATAAACTTATAAGAATTCAAAGACAATTGCTTCAAGAATTAGGAAGAGATCCTCTACCAGAAGAATTATCTAAGCATATGGATATGCCTGTTGATAAAGTACGTGAGATATTAAAAATTGCTCAAGAACCAGTTTCTTTGGAAACACCAATAGGAGAAGAAGAAGATTCACATCTTGGAGATTTTATACCAGATGATGATGCACCTGCTCCAGCAGAAGCAGCTGCATTTACAATGCTTAAAGAACAACTTATAAATGTCTTAGATACTTTAACTCCAAGGGAAGAAAAAGTATTAAGATTAAGATTTGGCTTAGATGATGGAAGAGCAAGAACATTAGAGGAAGTTGGTAAAGAATTTAACGTAACAAGGGAAAGAATTAGACAAATAGAAGCTAAAGCACTTAGAAAATTAAGACATCCAAGTAGAAGT
>OIYS01000007.1_pt1 | contig 184487 bp, 135 predicted proteins | sample 1588271 | NCBI WGS metagenome assembly OIYS01 (sample SAMN03283286) | human gut metagenome | biome: human-associated habitat; material: feces | host: Homo sapiens | place: Peru | collected 2012 | reverse complement strand
AAAGCGGCGGAAAGAAAAGCGCGCATAAGCGGGGGCGGCGCTGAGGATGCTCGCGTGCGCGAGCATATGGCCGCGCCGATTCCCCCTCTTATGTATCTCCCCCTGAACTGCTCAGCCGATAGCTAAGGTGCGGATTTATACCCGAAACGGTCGTCGGGCGCGATGACTCCCGTTTCTAAAGCTTTAGATGCACGCCTACTGCTTTGGTTTTTCCTGCTCGCAGAGCGTGTACACCCGATGCCGGGGGAAATACATAACAGCATTGTTTTCCCGACTCGATTATTTATACACCTGCTGCCGAAGTTAAGCTTAACAGCGCAATATACGTTGTTTTCTTAGTCAGCATAAGCAATCAAGCCCTTCGGTCTGCAATTGTTTCGCTGCTCTGCCCGAGAAAGACTCCCTATTTTAAAGTTTTCGCCAGGCCTTTTTCAAAAGGCCGCGTACCCTCGTCCTCCGCGCGGTCGACACGTGAAGCGAGAGCTGCGGGAGATATCTGGGAGATAAAAACCTCTCCGTTTTCGGTGAGGGTGAACGACCGCGGTATGTCGCTGCCGACGGTCCGGACCTTGCATGCGCGCTCGGCGTTTGACAAAAAGCCTTTGGTTATCGCACCGTGCGTCGTTTTGTCGATATCGAATATGCCGACAATGTCTTTTGTTCTGATAACCTTGCCGACTCCGAGATGGAGATACATCGCATCACCGCCTTGATTACTGTTACCTTGAATACTGTTTGTGAAGGGAAAAGCGCCGGCAAAACAGCTTGTCCGACAATAGATTAGGTGTTTGTCAGATATTATCCGACAAAAAGAATTTCTGCGCGGTTCGGAATGCAATGCCGGAGCGCAATACCGAGTACAATACCGAGTGCAATACCGAGCGCCCGAAAGACGACAGCTACTGCGGAGTATAGGTCCCGCCGCGCACGAGAAATCTTCGGTCGCCGCCGACGTCGGCGCTGCAGCTTGTGATAATGACCTGTCCGCGTCTGATGCCCGAGAGGATATAGCGCCGTCTGCCCTCGTCGAGCTCGCTGAGAATATCGTCGAGCAGGTAGACCGGCTGTTCGCCGACCTCGTCGCAGATTATCTCGCCCTCACCGAGCTTGATGCAGAGCGCTGCGGAGCGCTGCTGACCCTGCGATGCAAAGCTGCGCGCTTCGCGCCCGCCTATCCGTATGCCCATATCGTCGCGGTGGATGCCGCCGATAGTGCCGCCGAGCTTTATTTCGCGCTCGAGCGAGCCCGTCAGCTTTTCGAGAAACCAAGCCTCGTCCTGCGGTCCCGTATAGCTCATTGCTATCTCCTCACGCCCGCCCGACATATCCGAGAGCAGAGCGCGCGCCTTGCCGCAGAGCCGTTCGACGTACTCGCTGCGCGCGAGCGAGATGTACGCCGCCTCGTGCGCGAGCTGCGCCGACCAGACGTAGATGCTGTCCGCAAACTCGGAATCGAGTCCGCGTCCCGAGAACAGCCGCTTTTTTAGCAGCGCGTTGCGCTGCCGCAGCAGCACGTGATAGCGCTGCAGCGACGAAAGATAAACGGGGCTGAGCTGGCTCAGTGCCATGTCAAGAAACGACCGCCTGACGGCGGGACCGTCCTTGACTATCGCAAGGTGCTCGGGGCAGAACAGCACGGCGTGAAAGCAGCCGACGAACTCGGACAGCCTCGAGACCGCGCCGCCGTTCTTCTTGCAGCTGCGCCGCCCGCTCGGCAGAACGGCAAATTCGAGCGTGCCCGTGCCGACCCTGTCGGAGTAGCGCAGCCGTATCCCGCCCGTATTCTCACCGAAGCGTATCATCTCGGCATCCGAATGCGCGCGGAAGCTCCGCCCGCCCGCAAAGAGGTAGATGCCCTCGATAGCGTTCGTCTTGCCCTCGGCGTTCTCGCCGTATAAGACGTTGATACCCGGGCAAAGGTCGATGTGAGCCGTCTCTATGTTGCGGAAGTTGTAATAATCTAAGCTCTCGCAGATCATCAGTCCTTCATTCTCACGGGAAGAACAAGATAGATGAAGGTATCGTCGTCGTTTTTCTCGCTCGGCTCAATAACCATGCTCATCAGCGGCGTAGACATCGAGAGCATGACCTCGTCGGTGTCGACGCACTTCATGGCGTCGATAAAGTAGCGGCAGTTGAAGCCTATCTCGATATCGTCGCCGTCCTTCTCGACGGGTATCTCGTCATAGAAGCGTCCGCTGACCGATACGGACGAGAGTGCAAGCTTGCCCTCGGTGAAGGTGCAGCGCAGCGGGCTCTTGGTCTGTCCCATTGTCTTTTCCTCGGTGACGAGCGACGCGCGCTCAAGACCGCGCAGCAGCGGGTCAACGGGTGCCTTGACAAAGATACGGTTCGTCTTGGGTATGAAACGCTCGTACTCGATGTAGTTCGAGTCGATCATGCGCGTGAAGAATACCTTGTTCTCGAAATTGAATATGATGTGCTTGCGCGCTATCATGATGCAGACCGAGCTGTCCTCGCCCGTGTCGAGCAGCTTAAGCAGCTCGGTGAGCGATTTTCCGGGCAGGATGAAGCTCATCTCACCGTCGTAGCTGCTCTCGAGCGAGCAGCGGCGGCGGCGCAGCGCAAGACGCTGGCTGTCGCAGGATACCGCCGTTACCGTATCGCCGTCTATTACGAAATAAACGCCGTTCAGCATCGGCTTCGGGTCGTTGACCGCTACTGCAAACATAACCTTGTTTATCATGTCGCGCAGCTCAGCCTGACCGATGGTAAACTCCTTGTCGCCTCTCAGCTCGGGCAGGACGGGAAAATCCGAGCCCGGCAGCGCGTGCAGTTCAAAGGAGGATATCCCGCTCGAGATCTTCGCAACATTGCGCTCGTTCACCTCGATGGTGACCTTGCCGTCGGGCAGCACACGCAGTATCTGCGAAAGCTTCGACGCGCCGATAATGTACTCGCCGCTCTCAATGACCTCGCAGCTGACATGCGTGACCATGCCCTTTTCGTTGTCAAAGGCGGACAGCATGCAGCCGCCGTCTTCGGTCGCGACCTTGATTCCTTCAATCGCGGCTATCGTGTTCTTAGCCGATACTACTCCGAGCATCGGAAGTACTGCACCAAGCAGCTCGTTCTTTTCAAATATAATCTTCATAACAATTCCTTTCAGGACGGGGAGGGGGTACGAGGGGAACGCGGCCTTTTGAAAAAGGCCTGGCGAAAACTTTGTAATAGGGAGTCTTTCTCGGGCAGAACAGCGAGACGATTGCAGGGTAAAGGGCTCACCCGTTGCGCACTAACTAAGGCAGCAAGCAGCCGAAAAGTTTCGTCAACCTTTTCAAAGGTTGCGGGGTGTGGGGCGGAGCCCCGCAGAGCGGCGTTTCTTTTTGTTAACTTTTTCTTTGCGCCTCGCTCGCACAAAGAAAAAGTGGCTAAGGCTCTGATTCACCTGAATTCGTAGCGGTGACCGCGTATCTTTTTTGTTGATTTTTTGAACCATGCGAAGCGTTGTTCGCTGCGCGCCTTACTCGCACTCTCAGCTTGATTTTTGCATGAATTCATGCATTCTTTCCCCACATTCCCCGTCTAAGCACTTCCCCCCAAGCCCCGAAATTACCCCAAAACAAAAAAGAGGTACAGACGTAATGGCATACAACAGAGAAAACTATCTCAGAATAAAAGAGGAGTTTGCTCACCGTCACGACGACCGTGTCGCGGAGGCGGAGGAGCGCACCGCAGAGCTCGAGGAGCGCCTGCCCGAGCTGCGCGAGATAAACGCAGCGCTGCGCCGCAGCTCCGCTGCCGTCTGCTCTGCGGTCTTTCGCGGCATGTCGCGCGGAGAGGGCGAGCCGAGACCCGACCCTGCCGCCGAGCTTGCCGAGATACGTGCGGAGAATGAGCGCCTGCTCCGTGCCCGCACCGAGCTGCTGACCCGAAACGGCTACCCCGCCGACTATCTCGAGCCGCGTTATGCCTGCAAAAAATGTGCCGACCGCGGCAGCGTCGGGCTCCGCATGTGCTCATGCATGCGCGAGGAGCTGATAATGGCGGGCTACGAGAGCTCGGGTATCGGAAATCTGCTGCGCGGCTGCACCTTTGACGGCTTTGACCTCTCGCATTTTTCTGGCGACGGGCGCATCATAATGGAGCACAATCTCGCCATCTGCCGCAGCTACGCAGAGGAGTTCACGACCGACGCGGACACCGTCTGCGGCGACAAGAAGAATCTGCTGCTCTACGGTCTGACGGGGCTCGGAAAGACCCATCTCTCCGCCGCGATAGCCGCACGGCTCATCAGACGCGGATACGATGTCGTATACGAGACTGCCATCAACCTTTTCGGCACCTTTGAGCGTGAGCGCTTCATGCGGGACGACAGGAACGGCAGACGCGAATCCGAGCGGTATTTTGACTGTGACGTTCTGATAATCGACGACCTCGGCACCGAGCTGTCGAACCAGTTTACCGCGACCGTGCTGTTCAACGTGATAAATACGCGGCTCTGCCGCGGCGGCGCGATAATAATCAATACCAATCTGTCGCAGAAGGAGATACGCGAGCGCTACGACGGCAGAACGAGCTCGCGCATTTTCGGCGAGTTCCGCCCGCTGCCGTTCGTCGGCACCGACTATCGGCTGCTCAAGCTCGAGCGCTGACCCGATCGCGCCGCACAATTTCGGCATGCAGTAAATTCGGCATGAAGCGGATTCTGTATGAGGCAAATCTGTTATACGGCGAATTCGGCGGTGCTTCGATGCGGCAAATTCGGCAATTTTGGCATGCTGCGACGCTGCGACGCAACACAGCGACGAAGCCGGCGATGCCGTGACAGCAATGCGGTGATGCGGAATCATCGCTCTGCGCGATAGAATCGCGCGGTTTGCAAAATCGTATTATTTATCCGTGAATGTGCGCGCACATTTGCGATACACAAGGAGCTGTTAAAAAACTCGTTTTTTAACAGCTCCTTGTGATTTCAGGGAGATAGGTAAAAATGTTCGGAGTAAGTGTCTTTGCCCCGTCAGGCGTACAAGCGTACGTCGTACGGCGAAATCGGGCGCAGAAAAGGCGAAAACATTAAACCTTAAGCAGGAATCCGTCAGGATTCCGACCCCTTTTTGTCATAGCGAACACACTAAAGACCGATAAGCTCAACTTGTTTTCGCTTTTTCGATCCGGACGATTTTAGCCTCCCCGGACAGGTACTTCTCCGCCTGAGCGCGGAACATCTCCGCATATTTCCCGCCCGCCGCCATCAGCTCGTCGTGCGTGCCGCATTCGGCTATCCTGCCGCCGTCGAGCAGATATATCCTATCGGCATGGCGGGTCGATGAGAGCCTGTGCGAGATGAATATCACCGTTTTGCCTCGCGCAAGGTCGGCGATCTGCCGATTCAGCTCGTATTCCGCCGTCGGGTCGAGCGATGCGGACGGCTCATCCATTATAATTATGTCGCGGTCGGCGGCTATGGCGCGCGCAACGGCGATTTTTTGCGCCTCTCCGCCCGAAAGGCAGGTGCCGCCCTCGTCAAATTCGCGGGTCAGCGGGGTGTGTATCCCCTCCTTCATCGCGGCGAGTCTGCCGTCAAAGCCCGCGCGGTGCAGCGCGTCGAGCACACGCTCTCGCTCCGAGTCGGTGTAAGTGTCGGCGAGAACGTTCTCCGCGAGCGTTGCCGCGAACAGCCGATAGCTCTGAAAGACGGTGCTTATACGCTGCCGATAGCTGCATATCTCGAGCTCCTGCGCGGGTCTGCCGTTGTACAGTATGCTCCCCGAATCGGGGCTGTACAACCGCATGATAAGATTGATGAGGGTGGATTTTCCCGCTCCGTTGCAGCCGACGAGCGCAATTTTTTCGCCGCGCCCGAGCTTCATCGAAACGCCGCGCAGCACCTCGCCGCCCTGTGCATATGCGAAATGCACGTCGCGCAGCTCGAGCGATTCAAACGGCGGCGCTTCCTCCGCCGCGCGGCACGGCTCGGCGGCATCGCGCACGGCACGGCTCGTTTCGGGGGCTTTGGATATGTCGGCTTCGGTGCTGTCGGTCTCCTGCCTGTTGGATTTTTGCCCGAAGGGTTCTTGCATCTCGGCTATTTGTTCCGCTGATTTGGGGTGGGCGTTTTTCGGTGAGTCGATTTTTTCGGGAGCACCGTCAATAAAGCGGCGGACGAGCGAAATCTCGCGGCTTTTCTGCGGCAGGTCTATCCAGACCGCGCCGAGCGCCCGCAGCTTCTCACGAAAGCTCATGTTCGCCGTCGTAAAGACGCTGAAATCACCAATCGTCACCGTCCCGCTGACGGCATAGCGATAGACGGTCAGCGCTATGACGGCGATGTAGCCGAGGCTGTTGTTCAGGCAGTCGGCGACGCCTATCAGCGCGTGCCGCAGTCCGAGCCGCTTCAGCGCGCGTTCGTGTTCGAGCGCCGTGAGCTCAAAGTCGCGGTCGGCGCATTCGTGCAGCCGTGTCATGCGCAGCTCCTTTGCATGCTCGGGACCCGAATACAGCCGCTCTATGTAGCTCTCGCGGCGGCTTATCGGTGTCAGCTCGCGCTGCATGGCAAAATTATGTCGGTTCGACACGGCGGTGATGAGCAGCGACAGCGCGGTGCTCAGGCACAGCACCGCCATCGAGAGCATGTCGATGTAGACGAGCAGTGCAAGGGTGGCGGAAATATCGACGATGCAGCGCAGCAGCGAGGTCACCGTCGAGACAGCGCCCGCCGCGCACGAGCCGCTGTACTGCATCGCAAGGAGAAAGTCGTTGTAGAATTCGGGGTCGTCGTACATCGCGAGGTCGAGCCGCGCCGCCTGTCTGAACAGCTGCTCACGTGTGCGTCGATGCAGCCTGTGCGAATATTTGGGCAGAATGTACTGTCCGTATATCCTGCTCCACAGAAAGGAGAGTGCCTGAGATGCGGTCAGCAGTATCAGCAGCGCCGCGACGGGCGGAAAGCTGCCTCCCGGCTCGAGCAGATTATACGCTCGGCGGCTCAGTGCAAGCAGCAGCGGGGAGATGAATCCCGTCAGAACGTCGAGCAGCGAGACAAAGAGAAATGCCTTTGAATTTTTCAGCACATAGCGGAACGAGTACAGGCTGTTGTCCGCTATCTCGCGCCATGACTGTCGGCGCGCGGGAGTATTATTCTGTTTCATTTCTCGCTTGCCTTTCTGTCGGTGTCGACGTTTTTTCGGTCGTTTTTGAATGCTGTAATTTATGTGTCCGCGACGTTTTCGGTCGGTTTTGAATGTTGAGACGCTTACGTATCCGTGACGTTTTCGGTCGATTTTGAATGCTGCGATTGCTTTTGTGTCTGTGATGGCTTCGGTCGTTTTTTCGAGCGTGTACGGATACAGCGTATGCGGTCGCGCTGCGCTACTCGTTGTATGCTTCCGCCTGAGCGCGGAACATCTCCGCATATTTCCCGCCCGCCGCCATCAGCTCGGCGTGACTCCCCTGCTCGGCTATCCGCCCGTGCTCCATGAGAATTATGCGGTCTGCATCGACCGCGGAGGCGAGTCTGTGCGAGATGAATATCACCGTTTTCCCGCGGCATGCGTCGTACATGCTCCGATACAGCTCGCGCTCGGCGAGCGGGTCGAGCGCGGCGGAGGGCTCGTCGAGTATCACGGTGCGGAAATCGCGGACATAGATGCCTGCGACGGCGAGCCGCTGCAGCTCGCCGCCCGAGAGAACGAGCCCGTCAGCGCTGAATTCGCGCGTCATGGGTGTTTCAATGCCGTCGGGCAGTGCGCCTATGCGTTCACCGAGCCCCGCCCGACCGACAGCCGAGAGCACGGTCTGCTTATCGGCTGTGGAATACGGGCGGCAGAGCACGTTCTCCGCCACCGAGAATGCCGTCGGTGTATGGTCCTGAAAAACGGTGCCGAACAATGCGCGGTAGCTGTCGAGCTGATAGTCGGCTGCGGGTCTGCCGTCGAGCAGCAGCTCTCCCGCCGTCGGGTCGTACAGGCGCATCAGCAGCTTGACGAGCGTCGTTTTTCCCGCGCCGTTCTGTCCGACTACGGCGATGTGCTCGCCCTGTCGTATCGTGAGGTCGATGCCGCGCAGCGTGTCATCATCGGCACCGTCATAGCGGAAGCGAACACCGCGCAGCTCGAGGTCTCCGCCGTGCGCTTCTGCGTCGCCCTGCTTAGAATCGACGGGGTCGACATGCTCCATGTATGCCTTGAAATCCGAAAAACGAAAGATGCAGCCGTAGATATCCGACAGCCGCTGCACCGTCGCTGCCGCAGAGCTGCCGAGGCGTGAAACGGCGCTGACGGCGATGAAGAAATCTCCCACCGAAACGGCGCTTCGCAGCATCACGCGGGCGGCTAGCCAAAGCGTGCAGAGCAGGGAAGAAATGCGGTTCGGCAGAAAGCGCAGAAAGCGTTTGCGTTCGAGGCTCAGCACCCCGTCATGCAGCAGCTGCTCATGCTGCTCTTCACATTCGCGCAGCTGCGCAAGAATGACGTTTGAGATGCTTGTCATGCGGAGCTCGCCTGCATATTCTCGCCCGCAGAATACCCGCCCCGCATATTCCTCTCTGCGCGAAATTTCGGAGCTGCGCAGGTCGAGCTCGTGCTGCTCGCGGCTCAGTGCCCGCGTTCTTGTCAGACCTATCACGGCGGGCGGTATGGCAAACAGCAGAATGACGGGATCTATCCGAACGGCAAAAATTATCGAAAGCACGGCGGTGTAGACCGTGCCGATGATATTCGGCAGCGCATTCGCCGTCTGCGAAAGCGCACCGACGCCGCCCGAGATCGCTCTGCCGTAGAGTGCGTACATCTCGGGCGATTCGTATGCCGACAGGTCGGTGTGCAGCGCCCGCTCATGCAGCATCCTGCCGAGCCTGACCGAGCTGCGCAGGTCGAGCACGCGCTTTATGCGGCGCATATACAGCATTCTGACCGCATCCGCGGCGACTGTAACGAGCGCCGCAAGCAGCAGAAACGAGAATATCCCGCTCATGGGGCGCTGCTCACGGAGTGCGTTCACCGTGAAGCCGAGCATGTATGTGCCCGTGAGAAATTCCGCCGTCTGCCCGAGCAGGGTGACGACGAGGGTAAGTATCATCTGCCGCCGATAAAGCTTCCATGTCATGCGCAGCAGCATCCGCAGGGTGCCGTCTGATCGCGTTATTTTTTTCATAGGCTCCTCCCTGCATGCCGCAGACCGTTTCGGTCGGGTGTGTGGTTGACTTTTGCGTTTCGGTCGGTTCTTCGTTTAATTTATGTTTTGCTCGATTTTCGCTTTAATTTTACGTCTCGCGCGGCGACGGTCACAGCTCCCTTATAACACGCGATAGAATGTCGTTTTCAAGCTCGGAGAGGTGCCTGAGCTTTTCGGCAATGCCGATGAATACCCGTTTCTCGGGAGACAATTCGGCTTTGAGTGCCGACATTCTGACGATGCCGGCCAGTCTTTCGACCTCGTCGTACCCCTCGCCGAGCGTGGTGTCCGTTCCGAGAAACGCATCAAGCGCCGCTATGCGTCGAGACATGCATTTTTTGTGCTCGTATATACATTTGAATATTCTCTGATCGAGGCATTCGGGCGGCAGCTCGCCGTGCAAAAACATTTCTACATATTCTACAACAGCGCCGTATACAAGTATACCGTAATCGACTTCTATCGGAATTCCGGGAAAATATCCTTCCTCGGTGTGCCCGCTCATATATTCGGTGAGCCGTGTTTTTATCCCTGCGGGATCGAGCGTGCATACGTAGTCGGGATCGACCTCTGCGGAGGTCAGGTTTCCGTATTCGCCGAGCTCACATTCGTGTTCGACTCCCTGTATGAAGCCCTCGTACGGCGTTTCAAATTCGCAATACTGCCGCCGCTCATCGTATGCGACCATAGACAGCATCTTTCGTTCGGAATCAAAGCCGACGATGAGCCCGTCATGACTGAAATGCTGCTGCATGTAGTGCTGCTTGCCCTTGATAAAGTAGTCGTCGACACCGCCGAAGATGATGTAGCAGTTTTGTCTGAGCATCTCCTCGATAATCTCGGTAACGTAGCTGCGTATGAAGCGAAAGCTCGTTTCGGTCTTTTTAATAAACGGAATATCCCATACCGAGCTGTTGCAGATGCATAGGTCTACGCGGCTGTATTCGGGCGTCGGGCGGATGCAGCGCCAGTTGACGGTGTTGTTGAAGTACCAGATGTCGGAGGTCTGATTGCATGCTGCGACCACCCCCGCGCTTGCCGCATAATGGTAGGTGGTATACATCGGCATGGTGATTGGAAGTTTTTTTATCACGGTATTGTTCTCGCAGTCGTTTAAAAAATAAAAAACGGCACAGTACACCTGTGTGCGCTATGCCGCGGATGCTGCGTATGCCGCTTTTTTTGATGATACATTCATTGCTCGTTCTTCGATGCCGATGACGGCGGCTCAGTTCATCCTACGGTCAATATTTCCGAAAAGCTATGCCTACGGATAAATTGTAACATAATTCGGTTCGTATGTCAATGAAATTGTTATAATAAATGTATAAAATGTCAATTATGCACGAAAGCCTCTCATATTGAGCCATACAGCGGTTCGATATGAGAGGCATACACATGAAAATTCGGTTTTGCAGATACGCTTTTAATTATCTGCGGTCGGGAAGCCGAGCGTTTTCAGCCAGTTGCATGCGAGCGTTGTCCACTGCGCCGCGTCGGGCTGGCTTTCGGCGAGACCGAGTCCGTGGTAGCCGTGCGGGAACACGTGCAGCTCGAAGGGTATCTCCTTTTTGCGCAGCGCGAGCGCGAGGCGGAGGCTGTTTTCAACCGGTACGACCTCGTCGTCCGAGGTGTGCCACATGAAGATGGGCGGCATATCGTCCGGGACATTTTCCTCGCCCGAGAGGCGGCGCAGCAGCTCGGGGTCGGGGGAATCGCCGAGCAGGGTGTCGCGCGTGCCCTCATTTACGTATTCGAGAAACGAAACGACGGGGTAGCAGAGTATCCCCGCGTCGGGGCGCGAGCTGACGCGGTCGATGTCATCCGCAGCGGCGTCGCCGAGCCCGCCGTCAAACAGCTCGGTGCCCATCACGCAGAGGTGACCGCCTGCGGAAAAGCCGGTTATCGCGATGTGCGTCCGGTCTATCCCCCACCGCTCCGCGTTATAGCGCACGACGCGCACGGCGCGGGTTATGTCGAGCAGCTGAGTGGGGTACTTATACGGGCGTATGCGGTAGTTGAGCACAAAGGCGTTAAAGCCCGCGTCGCGGTACATCCGCGCGATGCAGCCGCTCTCGCACTCAGAACGGTCCATGTACGCTCCGCCGGGGCACACGATAACGCAGCCTCTTGCGCCGCCGCCCTCGTGCAGATACGGGGTGAGTGACGGCTGCGGCTGACCGCGGCTCTCGTCAAATAGGGGGGCGCCTTGCTCCCACAGAGGAATGTCTTTTTCGCATCTTTCTGTCATCTTTCTTTCTCCGTTTCGTTTAGCGTAATTTGATCTTCTGTCCGCCGCGCTGCGCGCGATACGACGTTTTTTGAAGTATATCACACTTTGCCAGAGTTGTAAAGCGGAATTTGCGGTGCTTCCGAGCCGCGACGAAAATTCATTTTTGCGTCCTGAAAGGCTCTGAAAATGCGAAAAATGCAATTTTTTGCGTGCAATCCTGCGAAAATGGGGCGCAGAGCGCCGAAAATTTAATTATTTGTTATTGCATAACGACTCTTTTTATGATATACTTAATTTATTATTGATGAGTATTTGCCCGCCGGCATCCGCGCGGGCATCGAAATACGGGAAAGGAAAGACTGAGATGAAGAGAATCACCGTCAGAGAACTATACGAGACCCCGGAAAAATTCGCGGGTCAGAGGATCACTGTGGCAGGCTGGTGCCGCTCGCTGCGCGCGAGCAACGCATTCGGCTTCATTACGCTGAATGACGGCAGCTATTTCAGCTGTCTGCAGGTGGTCATAGAGGCGGAAAAGATGGATAATTACGCGGAGATAGCCGGACAGAATGTCGGCGCCGCCGTCGTATGCCGCGGAATTTTTACCCTTACTCCCGAGGCAAAGCAGCCGTTCGAGCTCAAGGCTGACGCGGTCGAGGTGGAGGGCACGTCTACCCCCGATTACCCGCTGCAGAAGAAGGGACACTCGATGGAGTTCCTTCGCACTCAGGCACATCTGCGCGCCCGCACCAACCTTTTCAGCGCGGTGTTCCGCGTGCGCAGCGAGGCGGCGTTTGCTATTCACAGCTTCTTCCATGAGCGCGGCTTCGTTTACGTTCATACCCCGATAATCACGGGCAGCGACTGCGAGGGCGCGGGCGAGATGTTCCGCATTACCACACTCGATATCGACAATCCGCCGCGCACGGAGGACGGCAAGGTCGACTTCTCAAAGGACTTTTTCGGTAAGTCGACAAACCTCACCGTTTCGGGTCAGCTCAGCGCCGAGACCTACGCTATGGCGTATGCGAACGTCTATACCTTCGGTCCGACCTTCCGCGCGGAAAAGTCGAACACCGCCCGCCATGCCGCTGAGTTCTGGATGATGGAGCCCGAGATTGCATTCGCCGATCTTGAGGACGATATGCAGCTCGCAGAGGATATGCTTAAGTACATCATCCGTCACCTTATGAAGAACTGTCGCGCGGAGCTTGAGTTCTTTAATGAGCGCGTTGATAAGACGCTGCTCTCGCGCTTTGAAAATATCATCGGCAGCGATTTCGGCAGAGTTAAGTACGCTGAGGCGGTCGAGCTGCTTAAGAAGAGCGGCGAAAAGTTTGAATATCCCGTTGAATGGGGCATGGACCTCCAGACCGAGCACGAGAGATATCTTACCGAAAAGGTCTACGGCAGACCCGTGTTCGTCACCGATTGGCCCCGCGATATCAAGGCGTTCTATATGCGCCTGAACGACGACGGCGAGACGGTCGCGGCAATGGACCTGCTCGTTCCGGGCGTCGGCGAGCTCATCGGCGGCTCGCAGAGAGAGGAACGCCTCGATTATCTCGAGCGCGCTCTCGATAAGTTCGGACTCAAGAAGGAGGACTACTGGTGGTACCTCGAGCTGCGCAAGTACGGCGGCACTAAGCACGCAGGCTTCGGTCTCGGTTTCGAGCGACTTATTATGTACGTCACCGGTGTCGGCAATATCCGCGACGTTGAGTCCTTCCCGCGCACTACGGGCAGCGCAGAGTTCTAAGCACGAGGAACGCGAAGAGGGGAACGCGAAGAGGGGAACGCGGCCTTTTGAAAAAGGCCTGGCGAAAACTTTGTGACTGAGGGGCTTTTCTCGGGCAGAGGGGCTGAGATGATTGCCGACTGATAGTTTTGCCCGCTGCGCACCAACTGAAGATTAGACAGTTTAAAAGTTTGTCGACCTTTTCAATGGGTCGCGCATAAAGGCAGAGCCTTTATGCGGTGCGGCGTTTCTTTTGGAGCTTTGGAACAACGCCACGCGCTGCTCACTGCGCTTTGCATTATCGCCCCGATTCTATCAAAATTCACCCCCATCGGCAAAAATCAAAATCTCTTTATAATCAACATATACACAAAATGAGCAGGACGGAACCTGCTCGGGCAAGGAGAAAACGGCAATGAACTATACTGAAATGACAGCGGAAGAGCGGGCGGCGGAGCTTGCAAAGGTACGTGCGGAGTACGAGAGCTATGCGGCTCAGGGGCTCAAGCTCGACATGTCGAGAGGTAAGCCGAGCGCAGCTCAGCTCGCACTCTCCGAGGGTATGCTCGGAATCATGTCGAGTGCGGCAGACTGCTTCACAGAGACGGGCTTTGACTGCCGCAACTACGGCGTGCTTGACGGAATCCCCGAGGCTAAGCGTATCTTCTCGGATATTCTCGGAATCCCCTCCGCTAATATCATCGTTGCGGGTAACTCCTCGCTCAACATCATGTACGACGAGCTCGCAAGACTGATGCTCTACGGCGCTGTCGGCGTTGAGAAGCCGTGGTCGCATGAGGAAAACATTAAGTTCATCTGCGCTGTGCCCGGCTATGACCGCCATTTCGCTATCTGCGAAGCACTCGGGGTCGAGCTCGTTAACGTCGATATGACACCCGAGGGACCCGATATGGACGCCGTCGAGCAGCTTGTCCGTGACCCGAGCGTCAAGGGCATGTGGTGCGTGCCGAAATACTCGAACCCCGACGGAATCACGTATTCCGACGAGACCGTCCGCCGCTTTGCACGTCTCGCTCCCGCTGCGCCCGATTTCCGCGTGTTCTGGGACGAGGCATACATCGTTCACTCGTTCAGCGAGGAGGACGATCAGCTGCTGAATATCTTCGACGAGGCGGAAAAATGCGGAACGCTCGATCATTTCCTCATCTTCACATCGACCTCAAAGATAACCTTCCCCGGCTCCGGCGTTGCCGTAATGGCGGCTTCCGACCGCAATATCGCCTTCACTAAGTCTAAGATGACCTATCAGACCATCGGTTACGACAAGCTTAACATGATGCGTCACGTTAAGTTCTTCGGCTCTGCCGACGGTATCCGCGAGCACATGAAGAAGCATGCGGCAATAATCCGTCCTAAGTTTGAGGCGGTTCTTTCGACCTTCGACCGCGAGCTCAGCGGCAAGGGCATTGCCGACTGGACAAAGCCTATCGGCGGTTACTTCCTCAGCCTGAACGTTATGGACGGCTGCGCTAAGCGCGTGTTTGAGCTCTGCGCGGGTGCGGGCGTGACGCTGACCGATGTCGGCGCAACCTTCCCCTATAAGAACGACCCCCGCGACCGTAACCTCCGCATCGCACCGACCTTTCCGACCGCAGAGGAAATGGCTGTCGCCGCTTCCGTGCTCTGCGTCTGCGTAAAGCTCGCCGCTCTCGAAAAACTCGCCTGAGCGCGGGGTACGCGGCAAAGGGAAACGCGGAAGGAGTACGCGGCCTTTTGAAAAAGGCCTGGCGAAAACTTTGTAACTGAGGACTTTTTTCTTGGGCAGAGGGGCTGAGGCGAATGCTGACTGATAGTTTCGCCCGCCGCGCACTAACTAAGGTTCAGACAGTTTAAAAGTTTCGTCGACCTTTTCAAAGGTCGCGGGGGGTGGGGCAGCGCCCCACAGAGCGGCGTTTCTTTTGGAGCTTTTCTTTGCGCCTGCGCAATCAAAGAAAAGCGGCTAAAGGTTTGATTTACCTGAATTCGTAGTGATAGCAGCGTTCCCTTTTATCGCCTACGTGAAGAAAATCATTTGAACCGACGATACACCTAAATCCACGCACACACCCCATCCCCCAACCGATTCGACACATCCGGGAGGACACAATGACAGACATGCATGAATACGTAAAAAGCATCTGCTTCGGTGCGAGAGAAGCATCTCGCTCGCTTGCCCTTCTCTCGGGCAAAGAGCGCAACGCCGCGCTTGAGGCGATAGCTGCCGCACTCGATGCGGAGTCCGCCGCAATTCTCGAGGAAAACGCCGCCGACCTTGCCGCGGGCAGGGAATCGGGGCTGTCGGCAGCAATGCTCGACCGCCTTGCTCTCACTCCCGAGCGTATCGGGGGTATCTGCTCCGCGCTGCGTGAGACGGTCATGCTCGGCGATCCGCTCGGCTCGGGCGAGCGCATTACCCGTCCGAACGGACTCGAGATCACCCGCGTGCGCGTGCCGCTCGGGGTGGTCGCCATCATCTACGAGTCGCGTCCGAACGTCACCGTAGATGCGGCTGCGCTCTGCCTGAAAAGCGGCAATGCGGTCGTGCTCCGCGGCGGAAAGGAAGCCATCCGCACAAATCGTATCCTCGTCCGTATCATGCGCGATGCGCTCGACGGGCTCGGAATCGACGCGAATGCCGTCTGCCTGATAGACGACACCTCTCGTCGGGGAACGACCGAGCTTATGGGCATGCGCGGGCTTGTCGACGTTCTTATTCCGCGCGGCGGAAAGGGACTTATCCGTTCGGTGGTCGAGAATGCGAGCGTTCCCGTCATTGAAACGGGCGCGGGCAACTGCCACCTCTATGTCGATGCGTCGGCTGACCTTGACATGGCGCTCCGCGTCGCGGTAAATGCCAAGACCTCCCGCCCGTCGGTCTGCAATGCGATAGAGACGCTGCTTGTGCACGAGTCGGTCGCGGCGGAATTTCTTCCGCGCTTTGCCGAGGCGATGGCGGAGAGCGGCACCGAGATAAGAGGCGACGAGCGCACATGCACCGTTATCGGGGCGGTTCCCGCGACCGAAGAGGATTGGGCGACCGAGTATGACGATTATATTATCGCCGTCCGCGTTGTTCCGTCGATAGAAGAGGCGGTTGAGCATATTCGCCGCTATTCGACAGGTCACAGCGAGGCGATAATCACCCGCGACCTCGGCGCGGCGCGCTGCTTTCAGCGCAGCATCGACGCCGCAGCGGTATACGTCAATGCCTCGACTCGCTTTACCGACGGCGGCGAGTTCGGTCTCGGCGCGGAGATAGGCATCTCGACGCAGAAGCTGCACGCGCGCGGTCCGATGGGGCTTGACGCGCTCACTACGGTAAAATTCCTAATCACCGGCGACGGACAGGTAAGATAAACTCACAAAAACATAATTTCGGCACGCCCGCCCCGCTGCAACGCTGCTGCGCGGCAATGTACGACACGCCGACGCAGAACCCCACCGAACGCCGTGCCCCGCAGTATCGCATCGGCGGGGCTTCGATTTGAAAGGGGAAATAATATGCCGACAAACGAACCCTCCCCCGCTCTTCAGCTCTCCGAGCTCTTCCGCGCGGTCATCGACTCCGACGGCGAGCCCGTAGTCATCTGCACGCTTGACCATACCATCGTATACATGAATCCGACGGCGGTGCGCCGCTATGAAAAGCGCGGCGGCGCTGCACTTGTCGGCAGAAGCCTGCTCGATTGCCATGCTCCCGCAACGCGCGAGATTATCGGGCGTATTCTTGCATGGTTCGGAGAGAGCAGCGAGAATAACAGCGTGCTTGAGACGCATATCGACCGCGAGAATGCGGATGTTTATATGGTCGCGCTGCGCGCGCCCGACGGAAAACTTATCGGTTACTATGAAAAGCATGAATCTATGGTGAGACTAAAACCGTCCGAACCGAAAAATCAAAGACAAATGAGTATAACTGATTTTCAGGATAATCAGACTTGCAAATAAACGCTTTTGTTTCTCGCCGTTTCGCGGGGGATTAAAGAGCGTCGAATACCGTATATTGACTTATATGCAGTGCCGTAATAACTGCTGACATCGGAGTGTTATCTATGAAAACAAGCTTGAAACGAACAATAATAATTGCGTCGGTCGCGGTCTGTGCAGTCGCTGCCGCTGCGGTGACTGCCGCATTGGCGCTGAACCGCCGTGATTCGGCTGCCCTGCCCGAAACGGAGAGCGCTGCCGCAGAGCTGCTTTGCAGTGCAGAGTCTGCCGCGGGAGACCAGGAGCTCGGAACGGTTTCAGAGCCCGCCACCGAGCCTGTGCCCGAGACGGAGCCCGAGACTGCCGCGCCTATTCCCGAGCCCGAATACGAGCCGCAGGAACCCGAGACTACCGAGTTGGTAGTAGAGGTAATACCTCTACCGCGCGAGCTTGTTGACCCGGCGGGGTATCGTGCCGAGAAAAGGGAAGCGAAGGCGCGCGCCGTAGCGGAGGAGATTGCCGCTTCAATAACGGGCGGTACCGACCTCGAGCGTGTGTCGATGGCGGCTGCTGTCGTTGCGGATTATTGCAGCCGCGCGATGTACACGATGGACGGAGAGTACTACGCGACCGCCTACGGGGTGTTCGTTAAGGGAGAGTATTCCTGCGCGGGCGCGACCCGAGCGCTCGGAATGCTGCTCGAATGCATGGGGTATTCGTGGACGCATGTGAATGAGAACCTCTATACGCATCAGTGGGTGGAGGTATATATGGATGGGCAGCTCGGTTGGGCGGACGGGCAGCTGGGGATGGCTGCCTACGGCAGCTTTCCCTATGCCGAACGTGTCGGCTAAAAAAGCGCAGACCGAAAAAGCGGATAAGAGTTTGATTTGAGCTTTTATTCGGCACAAATACAAGGAAAGATGATGAAATCCTATCGGATTTCTCCAAGGAAATTATTATCCGCTTTTTCTACCGCCGAAAATCGCCTCTGCCGTACGCTTGTACGGCGACGTGACGATTTTCGACGCTTCTGCATCTTTTTTATCTCTCCCCGTTTTCGTGGAGGCTGAAAAAGCGCAGACCGAAAAAGTGCAGACCGAAAAAACTCTCGGCGCGGCTGAAAAATGCAGAGCACAAAGCGCAGACAGAACAATCAAAGCTGTTGCGCACAGTTGCGGAGCCATACACAAACACAACAAATTAAGGAACATTCAAATGACATCAAATACAGAAAATATCGCAAGCACCTCCGACTCGCAGACCGCACGGTCGGGTGGGGCAGAGCGTGAAAACGCAGCCGCGGGCAGCGGCAGACTTGCCCGAATGAGTCAGGCCGACCGTTCGGGCGAGGGCATGCTCGACCGTCAGCGCGCGCTGATAGGCGACGACGCGACCGAGCGGCTTCGCGGCGCGCGGGTGCTGCTTTTCGGCGTCGGCGGGGTGGGCGGCTATGTGCTCGAGGCGCTTGTCCGCGCGGGGGTAGGCGCTGTCGGAGTCGTTGACTTCGACGTAGTTTCGCCCTCGAATCTCAATCGCCAGATAATCGCGACCGCGTCGACCGTCGGCAGACGGAAAACCGAGCTTGCCGCAGAGCGTGCGCGCAGCATCAATCCCGAGCTCGAGGTGACCGAATACGACGTTTTTGCCACCGCCGAGAACATCCCCGAGCTTGTGCGCGGCTATGCGCCGAGCTTTGTCATCGACGCCATCGACTGCACGGCGAGCAAGATTGCGATAATCGCCGCCGCAAAGGAGCTCGGCGTTCCCGTAATATCATCCATGGGCACGGGCAACAAGCTCGACCCGACCCGCTTTCGCATCGGCGACATCTCCGAGACCCGCGTCTGCCCGCTCGCAAAGGTCGTGCGGATAGAACTGCGCCGCCGCGGCATTACGGATGTGCCCGTGCTGTGGTCGGACGAGGATCCCGTCATACGCAGCCGCACTCCCGCTTCCGTTTCGTTTGTGCCGAGTGTCGCGGGCTTGCTCATCGCGGGCTATTGCATTCGCCGACTTGCGGGGCTCAAGCGCTGAGCCGAGGCATGCATGCGTTGCCATGCACAAGCATTGCCGCGCTCGGACACTCACGTGCACAGACACTCACGCGAAATCTTTGCGAGCACAGACATTTACCTGAGGACGTTTTTATGGAAAATCCATTTCCCTATTCGGATACGAACCGACGCTTTTACACCTATGACTACTACATGCGTCGGCAGTTCGGCGCAAAATGCGCAAAGATACCGATAGACGGCGGCTTTACCTGCCCGAATATCGACGGCACGGTCGGCGTCGGCGGCTGCGCTTACTGCGTGCTCGCATCGGGCGGACATACGCGCAATCTGCGCCCGCTCGGACAGCAGTACGAGGAGCATCTTTCGGCGCTGCGCCGCAAATGGGAGGGCTGCCTCGGAGTTCCGTATTTTCAGGATTACACCTGCACCTATGCGCCGCTGCCGCGCCTGCGTGAGCTGTACGGGCAGGCACTTGCGCTGCCGGGTGCGGTGGGATTGCATATCGCGACCCGCGCCGACTGCCTTCCCGAGCCGGTGCTCGACCTGCTGTCCGAGATAAACGGGCGCACACATCTTGTCGTCGAGCTCGGTCTGCAAACGGTGCACGACGAGACCGCGCGCCGCATCGGCAGAGGGCACGACTATGCCGCATTCCTTCGCGGGTACGAATCGCTTCAAAGCCGCGGAATTCGCGTGTGCGTGCATATCATCAACGGTCTGCCGGGTGAGGATAGGGAGATGATGCTTGAGACGGCGCGCGAGCTCGCGCGGCTGCATGCTTTCAGTGTCAAGATACACCTTCTGCACATAATGCGCGGTACACGGCTTGCCGATTGGTACGCTGCGGGCGAGTTTTCGGAGATGAGCCTTGAGGATTACGCATCGACCGTCGTTTCACAGCTTGAGTTGCTTCCGCCCGATACGGTCATCGGACGTGTGACGGGCGACGGCGCCGCGGACGGACTTGTCGCGCCGCTCTGGAGCCGAAAAAAATTCGTCGTCATGAACGAGATAGATAAAGAGCTTGTCCGCCGCGGCAGCATGCAGGGCAGCAGATATGCGGTGAACGGTTCGCCGCACGGTGTGTGAGTCCGAAAATATGTCGTAATGCGTTTTTTCGTATTACCTAAAGCCCCTCTGCCTTAAGGCTTTGGCAGGGGGCACGGGGGGAGACTTTCTCGAAAGTCTCCCCCCGTCGTTTCCCCTCTGAATATTAATCACTCGGCGTTGTGAATTTGTCACAATGTGCGAGTGATCTTTTTGAAAAAAACCGATATTTTTTCGCATTACCCTATTGCATATTTTGCATAAATAAGTTATACTATTAACAAGAATGAAAAAAGTCACAAAAACGGTATATAACATCTTTCGAAATTTGTGCTGTATTTCGGAGAGACGGGCATCAGCCCGCCCCGATTATTATAAGTAATCTATTAAAAGGAGCATAATCACAATGGACATGGTTAGCACAAAACAAATCCGTAATATCTGCCTTCTCGGACACGGCAGCGCGGGAAAGACCTCCGTTGCCGAGGCGATGCTGTATATCTCCGGAGGGACCGACCGTCTCGGTACCGTCGGAGAAGGAAATACCGTACTTGACTATGATCCCGAGGAGTCGCGCCGCGGCTACTCGGTACAGGCGGCTGTTGCGCCTGTCATGTGGAAGGATACAAAGATAAACGTTATCGACGCGCCCGGTTATCTCGGCTTTTCGGGAGAGGTAAAGGAGGCTGTACGTGTCGCGGACAGCGCGGTAATCGTCGTCGACGGTAAGGCGGGGATTGAGGTCGGAACGGAGCTCGCATGGGATGCCGCTACCGACGCGGGTATACCGAAGGCGTTTTTCGTAAACAAATTCGACGACCCCGAATGCCGCTTCAACCGCGTGTTCACCGAGCTGCACGACGCTTTCGGTGTTTCGGTCTGTCCGCTGATGATACCGATGGTCGAGGGCGACAAGGTCGAGGGCTTTATAAAGCTCATCGACAAAAAGACCTACGTTTACGACAAGGAGGGCTCGCACACCGAGGCGGAGATACCTGCGGGCTATGAGGAGGTCGTCGACCGCTACCGCGATATGCTGTTTGAGGCGATTGCGGGCGTTTCCGACGAGCTGATGGAGAAATATTTTGCGGGCATAGAGATCGGCTACGACGAGGCCATCGAGGCGATACATCAGGGTATCATACACGGCAGCATCGTTCCGGTGCTCTGCGGCGCGGCGACAAAGACCTGGGGCGTTGAGACGCTGCTCGACACCATCGCCGAGTCCTTCCCGCGACATACCGCGAAGGAGACCGAGCGCGGACAGGACGGCGAGCCGATAGCCATCGACCGCGACAGTAACGAGCCCGCCATATTCGTATTCAAGACGGTCGCCGACCCGTTTGTCGGAAAGATGTCGCTGTTCAAGGTCATGACGGGAACGCTGACAAATCAGATGACCCTGCGCAACCTCCGCACGGGAACAGAGGAGCGGATGGCGCGCATCTACACGCTCAAGGGCAAAAAGCAGACCGAGGTCGACAGCCTTGCGTGCGGCGATATCGGAATGATTGCGAAGCTCTCGGATACCGAGACGGCGGATACGCTCGCGCTCGCGTCCGATGCCCGTGCATATGCGGGAATCAACTTCCCCGAGCCGTTCTATTCCCGCGCTATCGTGCCTAAGGCAAAGGGCGATGAGGATAAGATTGCATCGGGTATCGCCCGTCTGCTCGAGGAGGATTATACCGCCCGTTTTGTCAACGACGCGGAGACGAAGCAGCTCGTGCTGTCGGGTATGGGTGACATTCATGTTGATGTGCTCGTGTCTAAGCTGAAGAACCGCTACGGCGTTTCGGTCGACATGAGCGAGCCGAAGATCGCGTACCGCGAGTCGATAAGACGTCGCATCGACGCTGAGGGCAAGCACAAGAAGCAGTCGGGCGGACACGGTCAGTACGGACATGTAAAGATTCATTTCGCACCCTCCGATGAGCCGGGACTGCACTTTACCGAGTCGGTCGTCGGCGGCGCCGTGCCGAAGAATTTCTTCCCCGCAGTCGAAAAGGGCTTGCAGGATTCGATGCAGAAGGGCGTGCTCGCGGGCTTCCCGATGATGGGACTCTCCGCCGACCTCTACGACGGCTCGTATCATGATGTTGACTCGTCCGAGATGTCGTTTAAGGTCGCGGCGGGGCTTGCATACAAGGAGCTCGTAAATGCCGACCCCGTGCTGCTCGAGCCTGTCGGTGAGCTGAGAGTTGAGGTCCCCGGCGATGATGTCGGAGACGTTATGAGCGACCTGAACAAACGCCGCGGCAGAGTGCTCGGAATCGATCCGAGCGAGCGCAAAAAGAACCGGCAGACGGTAGTCGCAGAGGTGCCGAAGGCGGAGATGGCGGATTATACCGTCGCGCTCCGCGCAATAACGCAGGGTATGGGTTCATATACCTATCGCTTCGTGCGCTATGAGGAGGTTCCTTCTGCCGTCGCGCAGAAGGTAATCGCAGCAGCACAGAAGTCCGCGCAGGAGTAACAGGACGCGCGGGGACGCGGGGACGCGAGGAAACGCGCGCGGGGGACGCTTTCGAGAAAGCGCCCCCACACCCCCCGCAAAGCTTTAAAACTGAGGAGATTTTTCGGGACTGCATCGACCGAGGCGACAGCGGGTTTTTACGACCGACTGTGCCCGAGCGGGACAGCGGGCGAAAGTAAAGCCGTGTCTATCTCTGTGCCCTCACAAAGAAAAAAAGTGCAGAATGCTTCGGTCGGACCGTGACGGGAAATTTAAAAGAAAAAAGCTGATGATACGTTAAAATCATCAGCTTTAATTTTTGCGCCTGTGTGGTTTACGGTGTCGCCGGTTATGTGCGCTGTGCGGTCGTTATGCGCGGCCGCTCGTTGTGCTGCTTTGTCACTCTGCAGCGCTGTCGTGCTGCTCTGCCGAGCCGCCGCAGCGCTCGTAATAGAACAGATACTGCTGTGCGAGTCCCGCGTATCTGCCGAACACCGACGGGTCGAATTTCGGCGGATAGTATTTCGCGAGAACGCGCTTTACCCACACGTCGATTGGAAATGCGTCGGTCTTTCCGAAGCCGAAGAGCAGCGCGCATGCGGCGACCTTCGGACCGACGCCCTTTATTCGTCTCAGCAGCTCGGATGCCTGCGGGGTCGGCAGCTCGGCGACCTCGTTGAGGTCGACATCACCGCTTGTGACGCGCTCTGCGGCATCCGCTATGTATTTTGCGCGAAAGCCCGTGCCGCAGGCGAATATTGCCTCGGCGCCCGCTGCGGAGAGGCTCTGCGCCGTCGGGAATGCATACCCGCCGTCGATACGTTCGCCGAAGTGCTCGCACATCCTCGAAATTATCCCCTTGATCCTCGGGATATTATTGTTCTGCGAGACGATGAAGGAGCAGAGCGCTTCCCACGGGTCCTGGTGCAGAATGCGGATGCCCGAGCCGCAGCGCATAGCGGCTTCCATAACGCTGTCGTGACCGTGCCCCGTGACGAGCTCGCGTCGGATCTCTGAGTAATCGTCGTCAAGGGCGAGATAGCGTCGGAAGGATGCGTTCAGCTCGTCCGTGCTCATATTGCGGATGAGTACGCGGTCTCCGCTCTGCTCGAGCTCGAGCCGCCGCCCGAGCGCAATGCCGCTGACCGCCACCGTGCCGTCTGTGCGGACGGTCGGATCAAACCGAAAGGTCTGACCGCAGTCGAATATCTGCTCTATACGAAAATATTCCACGCCGCGCAGTTCGATATTGCTGCCTATCTGATGTACCGTCATTTTCCTGCCTCCGTGATACCGTCGGCGGACTTTTCAACGGGGGCGCCGTTCGGAGCCGCGCCTGCGGCCGTTGCATCGGCGCTTACGTTTGATTTTTCGTCGTCGGATGCCGCATTATCATCGGACGCTGTATTTCCGTCGGATGTTGTATTGCCGTCGGATGTTGCATTGCCGTCGGATGTTGCATTGCCGTCGGATGTTGCATTGCCGTCGGATGCTGTGTCGGCTGTGTCGGTTATGTCGGTGTCGGCGATATCCGCATCGGCATCATCCGCCGTGCCGTCTCCGCTCGGCGCATTTCTCTTGTCAAGCGTTCCGCCGCGGCGGAAAACAACGACAGCACCGATCGCGGCGGCTGCGGCAATTGCCGCGCCGATAAGCACCGCCGTTCCGCCCTGCGCGTCGCTTTCGGGTCCGGGGTCTATCGCGCCGAGCTCGGTGCGGAGTGTTTCCCCGGTCTCGCTCGTGTCGGCGGGGACGGTGGTTTCGGTTCCTGCTCCGTCAGCGGCGGAGTCATCTGCGGGGGCGGTCGGGTCGGCGGTCTCGGGCTGCGTTTCGTCGTCCGCTTCGGTCTCGGGTACCGAGCCGACATCGAGCGTTACCCGTCTTATGACCGACGGCGCGGGCTCGTGAACTATCTGCGTTTCGCCTGTCAGCGGCGGGTCGGGCTGTTCTTCGGTCTCAGCCGCCGCGCAGGGCAGCGCGGTCAGGCAGAGAGCCGTCAGCAGTGATAGGAGCAGCAGCTTGTTTTTCATATCGTTATCCTTTCGTGCGTCGGCGTTGCGCCGAAAATGTCGCATCGTGCGGTCTTTAATAATATTATATCGCTTTATGACATGGCATATATAGACAAAGTGTGAACTTTGCACCGCTATCGTCGGTCGACACAGCCGAAAAATGCAAAAACCGCCGTATCTTTTCATCTTCATATTGAAATCGGAGCAAAAACGGTATATAATATATGTATAGGACATGCCGTCGGCTGCCCGGTAAAAGATATTTCTTCCGAGAGGATTTTAATTATGAAGGACAAAACCGTCACCGCAGAAAAGAGGATGAGCTATACCCCGCTGTCGGTGCTTGCACTGATTTTCGCGCTCGCTGCAGGGGCAGTCGAGGCGGTGCTCATGCTCAGGTATTTTGAACCGTACATAACCGTTTCAACGGGGGAGGAGCTGCTCTGCTTCTTCTCGACCGATACCGTACTGCCTACGGTGCTCTATGCCGTTGCGGCGGCTGCCGTTGCGGTGCTGTTTATCTTCGGCTTTATCGCGCAGCGCAGAGCTCCCGAGCCTGACGAGCGCCCCTCGCCGCTCACGGGCTTGTCGGTTTTTACGGGGCTCGTCTGCGGCTTTGCGCTCGCTGCGGCGACCGTCTTTTTCGCGCTCGGACTGCATCGCTCGGGCACTCTGCTGCTCTTTGACAAGCCCGTTGACGTAGTGACCGCGGCGCTTATTATCTGCGCGATACCGGCGGCGCTGTATTTCATCGTCGTTTCGTTCGGCGGCTACAAAAAGCCGGCGGTCGCGGTGCTCGGCAGCTTTGCCGTTATGTGGGTGGCGCTGCTGCTGCTCCGTCTGTATTTTACGATGGATATCTCGCTGCGCAGCCCGACCCGTATTCTCGGTCAGACGGCGCCTATCGCAATAATGCTCTATCTCGTTCAGGAGCTGCGCTATCGCGTCGGCGCAAAGAGAGCCGCGCTGTTCAGAGTGACGGCGGCGGTCGCGCTTATCGCAATAGTGCTCGATGCGGTCATGACGGCGGTTTTGCTGCTGAACTGGGGCATCAGCGATACGCATCTTCCGCTTAAGACCGTCGAGCTCTGCATCGGTGTGTATATCGCAGTGAATATGTTCTACCTGCCCGCCGGAATCAAGTTTTCGGCGGCTTTGCATATAGACGAAAAAAAGCGCGCGCTGAAGGAGCTGCGCCGCGTCCGCGAGGACAGAGAGGCGGACGCATATTTGCGCGATCTTATGGATGATGCCGCCGACCTCGGCGAAGGAGAGTACGCGGCGGGCGGAATGTCAGAGGCGGAGAGCGCCCGCGACGTGCGCGAGAACGGCTATACCGGCGGTTATATCGACCTCGGCGGCGCTGCATTCGGCGACGCTGTCGACCCCGCAGCGGATACGGCTGCGCAGGGAGAAGCACCCGTTCGGGATGGTTCGCCGTACGGCGCGGCTTATGCAGATGGTGCGGATGGCGGCGCGGCCGACGCATATGTCGGCGATACCGAGAACGGCGCGGCGGATGAGATCGGGCACGGGGTGAGCACGCATTTTGACTGTCCCGACGAGCCCGAGCTTTCGAGGATCCCGCATTGGACGGGCGGCGCGGCGGTCGATACGGCAGCTGCATCCGACAGGACCGTGCCCGCTATCGAGAAGATGTCGGGTGTCGCGGGAGACGCTGCGGCTGATGATGCCGATGATACCGGTGCCGATGCGGAGAGCGGGATTTCCTCGGATATTGAAGCTGCTGAGAATGCCGTGACGGGTACGGCGGCCGAGACGGATGCCGAAATAGGAAAGGAGAACGCAGGGGATGCCTTTGCGCTTTCGCCCGAGGAGATTATCGACCGCATAATCGGAACCGAGATAACTTCTCCCGCAGAAGCTGAGAACGGTGTGCGAGAATCGGACATCGCGGGAGAATCTGCAAGTGAGGAAGACAACGTCGGAGAGCCTGCGCGGGAGTCAGACGGCGCGGAAAAACCGTCTGCCGAGAGCAACGTAGGCGAGCGTATAGCGAGCTATCAGAGTGCGCTGCGGCGCAGCCTTATTGACTCAATAGCGGGATCGGACATGAGCGGCGCGTCGGGTCGGGATGATGTCGATGCGGCGGGTGATACGGCGAGCGATGATGCGGAGGCTGCGCCCGGAGCGGGAAATCCGCCCGTTACCGAACGTGCGGACTCTGCGAAGAGCGAGCCCGCGCAGGACTCTGATGATGACGACTCGCTCGTGCGTGATTTTGAGTTTCTGCGTAATGACGGCTCGGATGACGGCTTTGACTCAAGCTCCGACATGGACTGAGACGGCTTTTTGTGAGAATAGGGATGGAAAACGAAACTTACGAGATAAAAAACACATATGCTGCAGACGAGGCGGACGTTGCGGTGATCGGCGCGGGACACGCGGGGATCGAGGCGGCGCTCGCCTGCGCGCGGCTCGGGCTGAACACGCTGCTGTTCACCATCAACCTCGACGGCGTTGCAAATATGCCGTGCAACCCCTCAATAGGCGGCACGGGCAAGGGACATCTCGTCTTTGAGATAGACGCGCTCGGCGGCGAGATGGGCAGGGCGGCGGACGAGGTGACGCTGCAGAGCAGGATGCTGAACTCGAGCAAGGGTCCCGCAGTCCGTTCAAAGCGCGTTCAGGCGGACCGCGCGCTGTACCATACCGTGATGAAGAAAACGCTCGAGCATCAGAGCGGGCTGCGTCTTATTCAGGCTGAGATAGTCGATTTCCGCGTTGAGGACGGGCGCGTGCGCTCGGTAATAACGCGGCTCGGCGCAGAATGGAAGGTAAGGGCGGCTGTTATCTGCACGGGCACATATCTGCACGGAGAGGTCATAATCGGCGAGGTGCAGTACCCGTCGGGACCCGACGGCATGCTGCCGTCCGAGGGACTTGACCGCGCGCTGCTGCGTGAGGGCGTGACCCTTCAGCGCTTCAAGACGGGAACGCCGCCGCGCGTCGCGCGTGACAGCATAGACTTTTCGCAGCTCGAGGTGCAGGAGGGGGACGAGTACATCGTTCCGTTCTCGACGCGCAGCGATGAGGCGGAGCTCAACCGCATCGCGCAGCTGCCCTGCCACGTCGTTTACACGAACGCGCAGACGCATGAGATAATCAGGCAGAATCTTGACCGTTCTCCTATCTACAGCGGCAGGATACACGGCACGGGTCCGCGCTACTGCCCGTCTATCGAGGATAAGGTGGTGCGATTTGCGGACAAGCCGCGGCATCAGCTGTTCATAGAGCCGATGGGCAGGGATACCGAGGAGATGTACATTCAGGGCTTTTCTTCATCTATGCCTGAGGAGGTGCAGCGGCAGATGCTGCGCTCGCTTCCCGGCTTTGAAAATGCCGTGACCATGCGCTCCGCTTATGCCATTCAGTACGACTGCATCGACCCGCAGCAGCTCGAGCCGACGCTCGAATTCCGTGCGATATCGGGGCTGTACGGCGCGGGGCAGTTCAACGGTTCGTCGGGCTATGAAGAAGCGGCGGCGCAGGGGCTCGTTGCGGGCATCAATGCCGCGCTCAAGATAAAGGGCGAGGAGCCGATGCTTCTGACCCGCGATTCGTCTTATATCGGCACGCTGATAGACGACCTTGTAACAAAGGGCACGCATGAGCCGTACCGCATCATGACATCGCGCTCCGAATATCGGCTGCTGCTGCGGCAGGATAATGCCGATGCGCGGCTGACCGATATCGGCAGACGTGTCGGGCTCGTCGGAGATGAGCAGTACCGTATCTATACGGAAAAGAAGCGTATGATAGCAGAGGAGGCGGAGCGGCTGCGCCGCACGACGGTCAGCCCGAGCGCCCGCAACAACGAATATCTCGCTTCGCTCGGCAGCGCGCCTATCACATCGGGCGTTCCGCTCGACGCATTGCTGCGCCGCCCCGAGCTCAATTACGACCTGATCGCGCCGCTTGACCCCGCCCGCCCCGAGCTTCCGCGCGCGGTGCGCGACGGCGCATGGATAGAGATAAAATATGAGGGCTATATCAAGCGTCAGCTCGCCGAGGCAAAGCGCTTCAAAAAGTACGAGCGTCGGCTTCTGCCCGCAGATATCGACTATCCTTCGGTGCGCGGTCTGCGCCGCGAGGCGGCGGAAAAGCTCGACAGGCTGCGCCCCGAGAGCATCGGCAGAGCGTCGCGCATATCGGGTGTCAGCCCCGCGGATATATCGGTGCTGCTCGTTTGGCTTGGCGGTGGCGGCAGACCGAATGAGAGCGCAGACAACCCGAATGATGACGGAGCTACCGACACCGATTAACGGAAACACCGATACAGGTTAACAGAAACACCGGTACGGACTAACGGAGATACCGACACAGACTAACGGAGACACAGATGAGTACGGAAGAAAAAAAGACAAGACAGCTGCCGCTGCTGCCCGAGAGGGAGGAGTTTTTCGCGTTGATGCGGGAGAGCTTTTCTGCGGCGGGGCTCGGCGAGCTGCTGACATCGGAGGCGGAGGAGCGGTTTTATACGCTGCTCGGCTATATGCTCGACGAGGGCAGCAGACTGAACGTCACCGCCATCCGCAGCATAGACGAGATAATCGCAAAGCACTTTGTCGATTCTGCCGCAGTTGCGCCGTATCTGCCGCAGGGCTGTACGGTCTGCGATGTCGGCACGGGCGGGGGCTTTCCCGCGCTGCCGCTGGCGATAGTGCGCCCCGATTTGAGTATCACCGCGCTTGACAGCACGGCTAAAAAGATAGCTTACGTCGCGGAGGGAGCGGCACGGCTCGGGCTTGACGGCTTTCGCGCGATAAGCGGCAGAGCCGAAGAGCTCGGAGGCGAGGGCGGCGCGCTGCGAGAGCGTTTTGATGTTGTCGTTTCCCGCGCCGTTGCGGCGCTTCCCGTGCTCTGCGAGCTCTGTCTGCCGCTTGTCCGTGTGGGCGGGTGCTTCGCAGCTATGAAGGGCCCATCGGGCAGGGAGGAGCTTGTAGCGTCCGACGGCGCGATACATAAGCTCGGCGGCGTTTTTTCGGCTGAGCATGAGACGGTTATCGCGCTCGGTGACGAGAGGCTGCGCCATCCGCTTTTTGTGATAGAAAAGTGCGGACACACCCCGCCGCAGTACCCGCGTCAGTTTGCAAAGATAACAAAAAAACCGCTGTGACCCTGCGTCACGGCGGAGGTTTCTGCCTGCGGCTGCTCTTGCGTCACGGCGAGCTTTCGGCGCGTGTAGCTGTACGGGGGGCGCACGAAACGTACTTCGTGTCACGGCGGATCGGTAAAACCATATAAAGCGCAGCGGCGCAGCACCAGGGAAAGGTCGGGGTGCTGCGCCGCTGTTTACCTTTGCAATCGGTTTGCATACGGCAGAAATCGTTGTATGCATATCGGAAATCTTGCGGTTGGGGTATGAACAAAGGAGTATTAAATAACTGTGACACCTCGGTGTATACTTCATACCTTCGTGACATATTCGGGCGATGTGCCGGTGTTATGCGCGTGCGCTGCGCAGATGCAGACACTGCCGATACCGCTGCGTGCGCTGCGCAGACGCTGTCGATACCGTCGTGCCGGCGGTGGTGTCGGAAGTCCCCGCCTGCCGCATCAGACGTAATACTGCGCCTGGGCATTCCACAGCTCGAAGTATTTTCCGCGCTCGTCGCCGAGCAGATCATCATGCGTGCCGCTCTGCACTATGCTGCCGCAATCAAAGACCGCGACTGAAGCATCTCGACTTCTTTATTTTCATCGGTATCAAACGGTATCAGAAAGCCATTGTCGATCAGGACATGCCCGACTTCCGTAGGTGTGTCGATATTTACGGTGTCTGCGGACAGATAGTCTCGGATTGATATGATGTCATCCCCTGTTACGGTGGTGAACGTAGACAGTCCTTTCTTAAAATTGACCATTAGCAATTCGTCGCCGTCATGAAAAGAATAGTTGAACTGCGAGGACTTGTAAATCATCATCCCGTTCCTTTCCGCATGTGTCAAGGCTTGTTTCTTTGCTGTCTATATTATTGCACATTTTTCGCGCTCTGTGCGGATTTAGGCACGAGATGTATTAAAAACGGCACGAAATGCAAAAAAGCGACGGTCCTACCCGGCGGCAAGGACCTTTCCTCGCTCGGGCAAAAACAGCCGCTGCTTTTTGTGTGCTTGAAATGTCACGGGATGCGCGGCGGCATGCGGGTTGTGCGGCGGGGCGGGGCGGCGGCCGTTTTGTGCCGAGAGGGAGAAAAATTTATCCGTAATTACCATAGCGCGGTGTACTTATTAATACTTTCTTTATAATTTTGTGCTACAATACGACCGATTGTAAATATTCGAGGCGAGGGGCGCGGAGCAGAGGCACGCGGCTCCCCGGAAAGGAATCCTGATATGATTAAGGTTGAAAGCCTGGTCAAGAATTACGGAAACAAGCGGGCGCTCGACGGCGTCAGCTTTGAGATAGGAGACGGCGAGATAGTCGGTCTGCTCGGACCGAACGGGGCGGGAAAATCAACGGTCATGAACATAATGACCGGCTACCTCTCCGCGACCGACGGCACGGTAAACATCTGCGGCTACGATATTCTCGAGAACGCCTTTGAGGCGAAAAAGCTCATCGGCTATCTGCCCGAGGTGCCGCCGCTCTATCCCGACATGACGGTGCTCGAGTATCTCGGGTTTGTCTACGAGCTGCGCGGCTGCACCTTTAACCGAAAGAAGCATCTCGCGGAGATATGCGAGGTGGTAAAGCTTGCGGATGTTCGCGGCAGACTCATCTCGAGCCTGTCAAAGGGCTATAAGCAGCGCGTCGGTATCGCCTCCGCGCTGGTCGGAAATCCGAGGATAATCATCCTCGACGAGCCGACCGTCGGACTCGACCCGCGTCAGATAATCGAGATAAGAAACCTGATACGAACGCTCGGGCGCAACCATTCGGTGCTGCTATCCACCCATCTGCTCGGTGAGGCGCAGGCGGTATGCGACCGCGTTATCATAATGAACAAGGGCAAGGTGCTCGCGGACGAGCGCACGGCGGATATCTCGGATATCGGCGGCGGAAACCGACGCACGAGCGTCATTATCTGCGGACCGCGCGACAGCGTTACCGCGGAGCTGCGGGCGCTGCCGGGCGTAAAGTCGGTCAGCGTCATGACGGAGGGCGACGACAGCACTACCTACCTTGTCGAGAGCGAGGCGGCGATCGATATTCGCAAGCCGATGTTCTATATGCTCGCGCAGAAGGGCTGGCCGCTTATCGGCTCGGAGGCTCTCGGCGCAAGTCTTGAGGATATATTTGTAAGCATGACCGGGCGGCGCGAGGAAACGCGGGGCAGGGTCGGCAAAAACGGAAGGAGAGACGGCAGATGAAGGCTATCTATAAGCGCGAGCTGCGCTCATATTTTACCTCTCCGATAGGCTATGTTTTCGTAGCCGTGTATCTTGTGCTCAGCGGCGTGCTGTTTGCATATACGACGCTGCTCACCGCCATATCGGGCGGCAGCGCGGACATCGGGACCTATTTTACCGTGCTGATATTCGGCTTTTCCTTCCTGCTCCCGCTGCTGACAATGCGTCTGTTTGCGGACGACAGGAGAATGAAAACCGAGCAGCTGCTGCTCACCGCGCCCGTCTCCATCGGCGGAATGGTGGGTGCTAAGTTTCTCGCGGCGTATACCGTCTTTGCGGGGACGTATGCCGTATCGGCGCTCGACTTTCTGCTGCTCTATATCTACAACGATACGAGCGGCGTCGTTACCGAGAAGAACACGGCGATACTCGTCGGCTATTCGATAGCGGTGCTGCTGCTCGGCGCGGCGTTTATTGCCGTCGGCGTTTTCGTATCCTCGCTCACGGAGCATCAGATAACCGCGGTTATCGCGACCATCGCCATCCTCGTATTCTGCCTCTGCTGCGGCATGCTGAATTCGGTGATATCGTATGCGCCGCTCCGCTCGGTGCTCTCGTGGCTCTCGATATACAGCCGTTTTCAGAATTTCTCGTACGGCGTGTTTGATTTCAACGCGATTATCTACTATCTGTCCATAACCTTCGTGTTCCTTTTCGTCACCGTCCGCGTGTACGAGAAGCGCCGTTGGGCATAAGGAGGCAAGGCAATGGAAAATAAAAAGAAACCGAGCGGTAAGAGCCGCAGACTCCGCTACGGCGGCACGGCGGTGCTGCTGACGGCGGCGGTCATCGCGATGGTCGTTATAGTCAACGTTATCTTTTCCGCGCTCGCGACTAACTTTAAATGGTATATCGACATGACGACGGAGGGGCTGTACTCCATCTCGGACAGCACGCACGCGCTGCTCGACCCGCTCGCCGACCGGGACGATGTGCACATTCGCATCATATTCTGCTCCGATGAGGGCGAGCTCGAGAGCTCGTATTACTCAAAGCTCGTGCATCAGAGCGCGCTGCTCTACGCCTCCGCATTCGACTTTGTCTCGATAGAATATATCGACGTCAACGCGCACCCCGGCGAGATAAGCGCCTTCCGTACCACATCGGGCTCTAAGATACGTACAAACAGCGTCATTATCACAAACGACACGACGGGCGACTACCGCGTCTTTACTACCGACAGCTTCTATACGCTAGACGAGACTAATGAGCCCTACGCGCTCAACGCGGAGTACAAGATTACCACCGCCATACTCAGCATGACGGGCGATAATCCCATCGCGTACTTTACAAAGAATCACGGTGAGACGACCGATACCTCCGCGCTCTGGAAGCTGCTCGACGAGGCGGGCTACGAGGTCCGCGAGATAGATCTCCAGCTCGAGGATATCGACTACGAGCGCGCGCAGCTGCTGATAATCAACGGTCCGCAGTACGATTTTGCGGGCTACGGGGCGGATGTCGACGAGATAAAGAAGGTCGACGATTTTCTCGACAGCATCGGCAGCATGATGGTGTTCATGGACTCGAGCGCACGCTCTAAGAACGATTTCTTCGCCCTCGACGAGCTGCTTTCCGAGTGGGGAATATCGTTCGGCGATTCGGTCGTTTACGATAAGGTCAACAGCATAAACGTCAGCGGCACGGCGCTTGTCTCGGTCTATGAGACCGAGGACAGCGGCGCAACGCTCACAAAGAGCATGCGTACCCTCGATAACGTTCCGAAATCCATCGTCACCAACGCGATGCCAGTTATCTCGACCTACGAGACAGAGGAAAAGACCATCGACCAGGGCACACGCACCGTCTCGAATGTTCTGCTATCCTCGCCCGAGTCGTATACCTGCGCATTCGGCAGCGATGAGGTCGAATCGACCGGCTCTCAGCCGCTCATGACCTTTACCACCGAGCTGCGCTACATCGACAACGAGGCGCACCGCAACTACGTTCTTGCCTGCGGCACCACCGAGTTTGTCTCCGAAAAGTATATCGGCAGCAGCACCTACGGAAACGTTGAGCTGCTTTATTCGGCGATGAAAACCATGGGCAAGGTCACCGTGCCGAACGGCATCGAGTTCAAGATTTTCGACAACAACGAGCTTGATATCACCACGGGCGAGGCGTATGCATGGACGGTCGTTCTCGCAACGCTGCTGCCCGTCACCGTCACGGTCGTCGGAATCGTCGTTTATGTCAGGAGAAAGCGGTTATGACAGAGAAAAGAAAAAAGCTCGCCATCATACTGCTCGCGATCGTTGCGGTGCTCGCCGTGCTCTATTTCGCGGTGCTCTCGCCGCTGCTGCGGACCGATGAGCCCTTCGACGATACCGCACTGCTTCCGGGTGAGCTTATGGATTCGAGCGGCTATATCATGATGTTCGAGCGCATAGAGCAGTCGAATATCGCAAGCATCTCGGTGCATAACAGCTACGGCGACTGGGAGATGTACAAGGCGGATGACGGAAACTTCTACATCCGCGACCATGAGAGCGTTCCGTACAATAAATCGGCGTTCTCCTCGCTTGTCGTTGCGGCGGGCTATTCCGCTACGCTCGACAGGGTCAGCGACAGCTGCACGGGCGATGCGCTCGCAGAGTACGGTCTGACGGGCGACTGCGCATACTATGTGATAAGGTCGGTCGGCGGAGCGGAATACAAGGTCTATATCGGTGATCTTATCCCGACTGCTGGCGGCTATTACGCGCGGCTCGAGGGAAGGGATGCGGTCTATATTATCGCGTCGGACGCGCGCACCACACTGCTCGCGCCCGTCAATGCAATGGCTCATTCGATGGTGACCTATCCGCTGTCGTCAACGAAGTACTACGCCGTTAAGGATTTCTATATCATGCGCGGCGATGAGATGAAAATATGGGTCGACTACACGGCGAGCGAGGACGGCACGAGCGGCTACGCGACGAAAGCGCCGCAGGGCTATAACGCAAGCGCCGACACGCTCGGCACCATCCTTTCGAAGTTTACCGAATTCGCGGGCAAGGGCGCGGTCGAGCTCGGGCCGGAGCTGAGCGACCTGCTGAGGGATGCGGACGACACCACCCGCGAGCTTATCGAAGGGGTCAGCCGCATAGGGCATTCGGTGTCCTCCGATATGGACGCGCTCGAGTATCAGCAGGCGTGCGTCACACAGCTGAGGCTGCTCATGCGTGCGCTGTTCGGCGACGATACGCTTGCAGAGTACGGTCTTGACGGCGAGCTTACCGTCCTCCACTACAGCTATAACGATACCGAGAGCTACGTGTTCTTCGGTCCGCTCACGGACGACGGCTACCGCTATGCGTACTCTGCACTCTGGAATATCATTGTTGCGTTCGAGCCCGGCGACCTCGACTTTCTCGATTACGATGTGCTCAGCTATGTCGATCATGCACTGCTTAATACCGCGATAACCGACATCTCCGAGCTCTCCATACGCTCGGGCGAGATAAACGAGATCTTCCGTTTCTCGGTTGATTCGGAAGGCACGCTCAGCGTGACCGCGGACAGCGTGGGCAGAGCGTTTAACGAAAACGAGCTGTATAACTTCCGCAGCATGTACCGCTCAATGCTCCTGATAACTCTTCAGGACCATACCGACTCCCGCTCGACCGACGACCTGCTGCTCTCGTTTACGATAAAGCTGCGCAGCGGTGAGGAGACCGAGTACAGCTTCTATCGCTATTCCGCCCGCCGCTGCTTCTATACAGTCAACGGAGAGGGCGAGTTCTATGTCCTTGCCGACAGCGTCGAAAAGGTCATCTCCGACTGCGAAAAGGTCCTCTCGGGGCTTGATGTCGATTCTTGGGCTAAGAGCTGACAGGTCAAATAAGAACCGATATGTCAAATAAGAGCCGATATGTCAAATAAGAGCCGATAATCGAATAATGACCCGACCTGCCGATTTATGTCGACGGGTCGGGTTTTTGTATGTAATCGAGTACATTTATAATATTTTTATGCTTTGATTTTGCATAATCAAAGGCAATCTTAGTGCCGCTTTTTCTATCCGTGCTATGGTTTTGTACATATTTTTCGGAGATATAAAAAACACAGTAGTCACTATGGCGAATCATTGCTTGGTTTCTTTCCACATATGCGGCTCTGCCGGCTTTTTCTGTTCCGGCAGGAAAGAAACAGTCCTCATACCCACCTATAAGAAATTGCATTGAATAATCGCCGGTTTTAACATGGGGATAATCCTTTCTGTATTTTATTCTGCGGATGTGCGGATATAATTTTCTCAATTCGGAAACAATATTATAACAAATATCGTCAAAATCAGAGTGGTCACCGAAAACAAATTCATTAACGCCGATTTTAATTAGGCGAATAATTATATTGTTTAAGGTATGCTCTAAAGCCGTTGTAACAACAATTTTTCTGTGCCCTATAAAACAACATGTCATTTTTTTACCGCCATAAAATAAAATTAAATGGGAAGAAACAGCTTGTCGCTTTATAATATTATATTATTGCTCTAAATATTAGTCAATAGCTTTATATCAAGAACAGCATTAACTGAAATAATAATTTATAATTATTGCATGCTAATGAGGTGCACGATATGAGTAAAGATATTGAATTTAAAAATCGCGACCGATTTATACAGCTCGGTATCACTATTTCGACTCTGCGTCGCCTGCGCGGTATGTCGCAGGAGGAGCTTGCCGAAAAGGCTATGATGAGCCGTTCGCATCTGAGCGCGATAGAAGCGCCGAACATCGTCCGCCCTTTCTCGGTCGAAATACTTTTTAATATTTCGGATGCACTCGGGGTCGAGCCGAGCGAGCTGCTCGGAATGTCGGTCATTCCAGACAGCATTCTGAACAAAAATAAGAAGGATTAACCGCCGATCTGTCGACTGTATGTCGACAGATCTTTTTTTGCTTGAAAAAGTCTTGACTTGCGCGCTGCTTTATATTATTATATGGTGGCTTAAATGCAGAGTGCAAACGGCATTCCGAACAGCTTTATTTTAAAAGGAACGTCCCATGAACCCGAACTACAAGAGAACCACCTACGCCTGTTTTATCGGATACATCGTTCAGGCGATAGTCAATAATTTCGTACCGCTTCTGTTCGTGACCTTTCAAATCAGCTACGGCATCCCGCTGTCCGAGATAACGCTGCTCATTACGGTCAACTTTCTCATTCAGCTGCTCATCGACATGCTGTCGGCGGGCTTTATCGACCGAATAGGCTACCGTGCGTCGGTGCTACTCGCGCATATCTGCTCTGCGGTCGGGCTCGTCTCGCTGACGGTGCTGCCCGAGCTGCTGCCTGATGCATATGTCGGAATACTCATCTCGGTCATGATATACGCCGTCGGAGGCGGGCTCATCGAGGTGCTTATCAGCCCGATAATCGAGGCGTGCCCGTCCGAAAACAAGGAGAAGGCGATGAGCCTGCTCCATTCCTTCTACTGCTGGGGGCATGTCGGCGTCGTACTGCTTTCCACCGTGTTTTTCGCCCTTTTCGGCATCGAAAATTGGCGGTATCTGACGCTGCTGTGGGCGCTCATTCCCGTGCTTAATATCATCCTTTTTGCGGGAGCGCCGATATGCTCGCTGACCGATGACGGCACGGGCGGCTGCGGTATCTCAGCGCTGTTCCGAATGCCCGTCTTTTGGCTGCTGATGCTGCTGATGCTCTGCTCGGGCGCGAGTGAACAGGCGGTCAGTCAGTGGGCATCGACTTTTGCGGAGCGCGGTCTCGGGGTCTCAAAGACGGTCGGCGACCTCGCGGGACCGATGGCGTTTGCACTGCTGATGGGACTGTCGCGGCTTATTTACGGCAGATGCGGCGAGTGGCTTCCGCTCGGACGCTTTATGAAGCTCAGCACCGTGCTCTGCCTCGCGTCCTATCTCGTTATCGTGCTGATTCCGGGCCCGACCGTCGGTTTGCTCGGCTGTGCCGTATGCGGCTTCTCGGTCGGTCTGCTCTGGCCCGGCACGTACAGTACGGCTGCCGCGACGATAAAGAACGGCGGAACGGCGCTGTTTGCGATGCTTGCCCTTGCGGGCGACGTCGGCTGCGCGGGCGGTCCTACTCTCGCGGGCTTTGTTTCGGGCGCGGTCGGCGGCGACCTCCGCGTAGGTATTCTCTCTGCTATAATCTTTCCGTCGCTGATGCTCGTCGGACTCCTCGCATTCGACCGCCTCGGGCGCGGCTCAGAATCGAAAAAACGCTGAAAGAATCCCCCGCGTGCCGTAGATGACATTTTACCGTACACTGCAAAAGTTGTTGCTCGTCAGACCGAGGCTTTGCTTTGGGCTCCCTTCAGACTCCGCCTTGCGACGGATTCCCTTGCCCTCCTCTGACAGCTCCTACTGCTATGTCGGTAGCGGACTTGCATCACCAAGTTGTAACACATGCCGAGTGCACAAACGAAAAACGCCGGTCAAGCAAGAGCGAAGACCGGCGTTTTCAGACAGACCGAGGTACTTAAGCTTTATAGCTTAAGTGTTTTTTTCGTGGAGCGGATAACGGGAATCGAACCCGCATGATCAGCTTGGGAAGCTGAGGTTCTGCCACTGAACTATATCCGCATACTGCGTATGCCGCGCCGATGATATGCGCGGCTAATCGATAACAGAGAGATAATAGCACACGAAAATAAAGCTTTCGTGTGCTATATGTTTCTAAAATGTTAACTTGACCGACACGTAGTGGAAAGAGATAAAAAAGATGCAGAAGCGTCGAAAACACGCCCATCACCGTACAAATGTACGACAGAGACGGTTTTCGGTCTGCGCTTTTTTAGCCTTCCCGCAAAGGGGAGAGATAAAATCGCTTGGAGTGTTCGATTTCGTCGCGCAAGGCGTACAAGCGTACGTCGTGCGGCGAAATCGGGCGCAGAAAAAACGAAAACGTATAAGCTTATGCAGGAATCCGTCAGGATTCCGACACATTACCTGCAATACAGGTCATACAAAAATGAATTATCATTACTTGTTTTCGTTTTTTCGTTCCGGACGATTTTAGCCTCCCCAAGCGAAAAAAGGCAGGGCGTGCAGCCCTGCCTTTTTGTTTTCATCGCGTGATCGGATAAATCAGTCGGCGTAAACGCTGACGCGCTTTCTGCCGCCCGTGATGTGCTCGAACTTGACCTTACCGTCAATAAGAGCAAAGAGGGTATCATCTGTTCCGATTCCGACATTATTGCCGGGATGAATGTGAGTTCCTCTCTGGCGAACGAGGATGTTTCCTGCCGTTACAGCCTGACCGTCGGCACGCTTTACGCCGAGGCGCTTGGACTCACTGTCGCGTCCGTTCTTAGTAGAACCGACACCTTTTTTGTGTGCAAAGAACTGTAAACCTAATCTAAGCATGGTCTTTTTCTCCTTATCAAAATTCTTTTTTTACGTCCGACAGCTCAGCCGATTGGCTGCGGCTCCTCCTCGGTCTCGGAGACGTCGAGGTAGTCGTAATAATCTTCGAGCATGTCCGCGAGCTGCATACAATAGCCCTGTATCACACCTGATACCGCGTAGCGCTTCCGCTCGTCACTCTCGTACTCGGGGAGTGCGCTGCGCGCGATGACCTGAACATCCGCCGTGTCGGGATCGTAGCGATAGTCGATATCTCCCCCGAAGGAGACCTCGATGGTATTGACGACAAGCATTGTCATAGCGGAAAGTCCCGCACAAAGCTCGTCAACGCCGCCCATCTCTCCCAGACCGGCGTGACCTGTCTCGCAAAATCCGTAATATACGCCGCTCTTCTTGTAAAATGTTACTTTAGTCATTCTATGACTCCCGAAAGCTCATCCCGCACGGGATAAAACTCAGCCGGCGATGCTGCCGATCTGAACCTTTGTGTAAGGCTGACGGTGACCGAGCTTTCTCTTCTCGTTCTTCTTAGACTTGTAACGCAGAACTGTGATCTTCTTACCCTTGCCGTTCTTTACGACAGAGGCAGTGACCGACGCACCCTCAACATACGGAGCGCCGCTCTTGAACGAACCGTCCTTGGAAAGAGCAAGCACCTTGTCAAAGGTATAGGTTTCGCCCTCGGCTACGTCGAGCTTCTCAACGAAGATAACGTCGCCCTCGGCAACTTTGTACTGCTTTCCGCCTGTTTCGATTACTGCAAACACGAAAAGCACCTCACTTTCTGATGGGGTCTGTCCCCCGAACTCGCTGTGCAGGCGCTGCGCTTATAGGGCATAAATATCCCTGCCTGTTTCATGCGGCGTTTTTCATTATATCATAACTTTTTTCCCATGTCAACCGAATATCGGTGATTTTTTCGGTCTCTGCGAGAATAAAATCATCACTATCGACGTGCTGCCCCACACAATGCAAATGCGCCCGCAGCCGAGCGGACGCATTTATTGAATCAAAAAACATTTGTTCTGCCGCAATCAGTCAAGCTCGCGCTTGCCCGTATACAGCTCATAGTATCTGCCGCCGAGAGCTATCAGCTCGTCATGACTGCCGCGCTCGATTATTCTGCCGCCCTCAAGAACCATTATCATATCCGCATCACGGACGGTAGACAGACGGTGCGCGATGACGAAGGTCGTTCTGTCCTTCATCAGGCGGTCCATACCGTGCTGGATGTGACGCTCGGTACGTGTATCGACCGAGCTCGTAGCCTCGTCGAGCACGAGGATAGGCGCCTTTGATATCGCCGCGCGGGCGATGTTGAGCAGCTGACGCTGACCCTGCGAGAGATTCGCGCCGTCGCCTTCGATAACGGTATTGTAGCCGTGCTCAAGACGCATGATGAACGAATGCGCGCTCGCGGTCTTTGCGGCAAGCTCGACCTCCTCATCGGTCGCGTCGGGTCTGCCGTACCTGATATTCTCGCGCACCGTGCCCGTAAACAGATGCGTATCCTGAAGCACCATTGCGATATTCTTACGCAGCGACGCGAGCGGATACTCGCGGATATTCTTACCGTCTACCGTTATTGTGCCGCTGTCGGTATCGTAGAAACGGCTGAGCAGATTCGTAACGGTGGTCTTGCCCGCGCCCGTCGAACCGACGAATGCGACCTTCTGTCCCGGCATTGCGTGCAGCGAAATATCGTGCAGCACCGTCTTGTCGGGGCGATAGCCGAAGCTGACATTCTCGAGCACGATATCGCCCGTAAGGCTGACATCGCCCGGAACAACGCCGTCGTCATCCCGCTCGGGCTCTTCATCCATCACCGTAAACACCCTCTCCGCGCCCGCGAGAGCCGCAAAGATGGTCGACATCTGCATGGACACCGTGTTTATCGGCATCGAGAACTGACGCGAATAGTTTGCAAAGACGGTCAGCGCGCCGGGAGTAAGTCCGCCGACTACCATAAGTATGCCGCCGACGCCTACAGTGACCGCGAAGCTTATCTGAGAGGTATTACCCATAATAGGGCCCATTATACCGCCGAAGAACTGTGCTCCTATCTGCTTCTCGCGCAGATCGCGGTTGATGGTATCGAACTCCTCGCAGCAGACCTGCTCGTGGTTAAAGACCTTGACGACCTTCTGTCCCGAAACCGTCTCCTCGATATAGCCGTTGACCGCGCCGAGTGCTTCCTGCTGTCCCGAATAGTAGCGGCTGCTCTTGCCGCCTATCACCGATCCGAGCTTCATAAATATCGGCACGAAGCAGACGGTGATAAGGGTAAGCTGCCAGCTCGTCGTTATCATGAAAACAAAGGTTCCGATAAGGGTTATAAAGCCCGATGTCAGCGATGTGAGCGAGTTTTGCAGCATAGTGTCAATGTTATCGACATCGTTTGTGTAGCGGCTCATTATCTCGCCCGTCGGGTGGGCATCAAAAAATCTGACGGGGAGTCTGTCCATCGCGCAGAACAGGTCTGAGCGCAGATGCTCTATCGCCCTCTGCGATACCGAAAGCATAAGCCTGCCCTGCAGATAGGTGGTTACGATTCCGACAAGGTAGATGCAGAGCATCAGCGCGAGCGCGCAGAACAGATACACGAGCGCATCCGTCCATGCGGGCCCCGAAAGCAGCCGCTGCATGAGCGTGGTCTCGGTAAACGAACGTATTACCTTATCGGCGAGCACCGCCGCAGCACCGCTCTTTTCGGTGGTCGCAACGCCCGCTATATTATTGATGACAGGTGCGAGCAGATACGAGCCGACAAGCGATGTAAACGTGCTGACGAGCATGCACAGCAGCACAAATATCAGATTGACCGTATACGGGCGGACGTACGAGAACAGTCTGCCGACCGTGCGGCGGGTGTTTTTCGGCTTGCCCTTTGTCATACCTCTCGGACCGGGTCCGCCGGGACCCGGTCCGCGTCTGCCGCCCATCATGCCGCCGGCGGGCTTTGTCTGACCGCTGCTGCTGTAACGTGCGCGCAGCTGCTCAAGTGATCTTGCTCCGCTCATGCTCTCGCCTCCTTTTCAGCGCTGCCGGACTGCGAGCGAACGATGTCGCGGTAGTCCTCACAGCTGCTCATAAGCTCATCATGCGTACCCTCTCCGACTATCTCGCCGTCGCCGAATACGATGATGTTATCACACTCGCGCACCGAGCTGATACGCTGGGCGATAATAATCTTAGTTGTGCCCGCAAGCGAGGTTGCAAAAGCTTCTCTTATCCGCGCCTCTGTCGCGGTATCGACCGCGCTCGTCGAGTCGTCGAGGATAAGTATCTTAGGCTTTTTAAGCAGCGCGCGTGCTATGCAGAGACGCTGCTTCTGACCGCCCGAGACATTAGCACCGCCCTGACCGAGCACCGTGTCATAGCCCTCGGGGAAGGAGGAAACGAACTTATCCGCCTCGGCGGCGCGCGATGCTTTAAGCATCTCCTCATCGGAGGCATCGGCATCTCCCCAGCGCAGATTTTCCGCAATGGTACCCGAGAAAAGAACGTTCTTCTGCAGCACCATTCCTACACCCTCGCGCAGATGGTACAGCGAATAATCGCGGACATTCACACCGTCGATAAGCACCTCGCCGCCGTCAGCGTCGTAGAGACGCGGAATAAGCGACACAAGCGTTGTTTTGCCGCAGCCCGTCGAGCCGATGATACCGACGGTCGAGCCTGCCTTGATGCGCAGATTGATATGTGAAAGCACATCCGCGGAGCTGCCCTTGTAATAACGGAAGCTGACATCGCGGAATTCGACATCACCGCGCTCTACGCGCAGCTCGGGATATGCGGCGGACTCGTCCGTAATATCGGGGAGTTCATCAAGTACCTCGGATATACGGCGTGCCGATGCCATCGCACGCGACGACATCATGAACATCATCGTCACCATCATAAGCGACGAGAGTATCTGCGTAACGTACGTGACGAACGACGAGAGATCGCCGACCTGCATTCCGCCGACCGTGCCCGCCTCGCGCATAACGATGCGTCCGCCTATCCAGAGAACGGCGACGGTGGTCAGGTTCATGCATATCGTCATGACGGGCTGAATGCCTATCATTATCTTGTAGGCTGCCATGCCCGCGCGGCGGAGAGCACCGTTTGCACCGCGGAATTTCTCCTCCTCGTGGTCCTCACGGACAAAGCTCTTTACGACGCGGACATTCGTTACGCTCTCCTCAACGGTGGAGTTGAGCGCGTCTATGCGCTCCTGAACGACCTTAAAGCGCGGGAAGCCGCGGCGGACGATAAACAGTATCGCAATAAACAGCACGGGTATCGACACGCAGAAGACAAGCGAAAGGTCGGGGCGCAGCGCCACCGCCATTATCAGCGCGCCTATCATCATTCCGGGGGCGCGCAGACACATGCGCAGCAGCATGTTGATGAAGTTCTGCAGCTGCGTTACGTCGTTTGTCAGACGTGTGACAAGCGAGCCCGAGGAAAAGCGGTCGATATTCGCGAACGAATAGCTCTGAACCTTTTCGTACAGGTCGAGCCGCAGATCGGACGCAAAGCCGACCGACGCTTTTGTGCCGAAATAAGCACCGCCGACGCCGCCTGCCATCATGCACAGCGCGGTGAGTATCATCGCCGCCATATAGCCTATGCAGCCGCCGACGGTAAGCGTTCCCGCGCTGCCCGCGTTCAGAACGCCGCGCAGCAGCCACGGCATCATAATCTCTCCGATGACCTCTACTATCATACACAGCGGTCCTACTATGAAGGACACTATGTGAGGTCGGATATATTTACACCATCTCTTCATGAATACCTCTTTAACTAAGAACGACCGTCATCCGTGAAAGCCGTCGCCACCGCCGCCGTGATGCGCCTTTTCATCACGCGCATCGCCGTCGCGCGGCTCGGTGTCGTGCAGTTCGCCGCCATGCGTTTTGCCGCCATGCGTTTTGCCGCCGTGCGGTTTTCCGCAGCGATGTACCCTTCCGCCGTGCCCGTCGCCTTCGGGCGGTATAGGCATCATGGGCTCAAGTGCATCCGGGGGAGCGATGCCGCGCAGATTCGAGCACATGCGGTCGAGCAGCGATGCAAGCAGCTCAAGCTGCTGCTCCGAAAAACCCGCGAACACCGCTCGGTCGACCGAATCGAACAGCTCCTTTGTTTTCGCGAGCGCCTGTCTGCCGCGGTCGGTAAGCGATATCTTGTTGCAGCGCGCGTCGCTTGCGTCGGGCGTGCGGTAAACATACCCGCCGACGAGCAATCTGCGCAGCGTCATTGCAACGGCGGATGGGCTGATATCGAGCCGCTCAGACAGCTCGCGCTGCGTCAGCGCCTCGTCAGCCGACTCTATCGTCACAAGCATCATGTGCTGCGAGCGATGCAGACTCAGCTCCTCCGTGCGGCTCTCTATGCTCGCATGGTGCAGGCGGTTGATAACAAAGAGTCTGCGCATGATGTCACGATAGATCTCATGCTCATCCACTGCTCTCTCCATCTCCTTCACCTCCGTACTCAGCGCAGGATGTTGGTGGTTATCTGATCCACACCGAGCGATACGAGTCGTGCCGCCTCTGCGGGATCGTCCACCGTCCATGTGTTTATCTCAACGCCGTGCTCGCGCAGCGCCTTGAAGCGCTCCTCGCTGAGGCAGTTTGCCGCGATATCGAGACCGATGCCCTTTGATGCAAGGTGCGCGGGAAGCTCGTCGGTCCAGTTCCATGTCAGCCACTGGCAGCACTGATTCGGCAGCGCCGCCTTTACGCGGTCAAGATTCGCCTCCGAGAAGGAGATGAATATCGTCTTGTCGAGCCAGCCGGAGAATATGTCGATTATGCGCGCAATCTCTTCGTCGGTAAACTCGCTCTTGAGTTCAACGACGCATGCCATGCCGTAGCAGCGGCAGATGGAGAGATATTCCTCGGGCGTGCAGAGACGGAGGTCTCCGCGGCGTATGCCGTCATGGTCGTGCAGCACGAGCGCGCGCAGCGTATCGAAATCGGTCTGCTCGATGGTAAGATCCTCACCGCAGACGCGCCCCGTCGTGCTGTCGTGACTGCAGATAAAGTGACCGTCCGATGTGCGGTAGATGTCGGTCTCGCTGCCCCAGTAGCCGCGGTTTCCCGCTGCGACGAACGCCGCCGCCGTGTTCTCGGTCTCAATCCCGCTCAGACCTCTGTGCGCGACCATCTTCGTATTTCCGTGCTCTTCAATAAATATAGGTGATTTCATTTCGGTTTCACATCCCGTACCGCCGCGCCGTGCAGCATCGTACCGCGCGCCGATGCGGGACTCCTTTCGTTTTGGTAAATTACTTAATTAGTTTATCATTTTTTACTTCGGTATTCAAGTCAATACTTTTAACAAAAGATTGATTATATATTGACAAGTCCGCCGCGCGGGTGTATAATCAAGCTCGGATGTAAATCCAAACAGACAGTTCGTAACCATCCTGTCATTAAACAAAACTACGGGACCGAATGATTTCAGGCGGATGCGTAGCATCCGTTTTTTGTTTTTACCGCATTTGCAGCGCGACACATCGCCGAAATGCACGATATAAAAAACATTCACTCGGTCGGAAAGGAACTCTATGAAGGACTCGAAAAGAAACATACGTATGATGTGCGAAGCCGCGGTCATTGCCGCGCTCTACGCCGCGATAACCTACGCTGCGGCACCGCTCGCATCAGGCGTTATTCAGGTGCGTATATCGGAAGCACTCTGTGCGCTGCCGATATTCACGCCGTCGGCGATACCGGGCGTGACGCTCGGCTGTCTGCTCGCAAATCTGCTGACCGGCTCCCCGCTGCCCGATGTTATATTCGGAACGCTCGCGACCCTCATCGGTGCGATATTCACCGCGCTGCTCCGCCGTCACCCGATACCCGCTCTGCTCCCGCCGATAATCTCAAATGTTATAATCGTGCCGCTTGTGCTGAAATTTGCGTATAAGGTTTCCGAGGCGTACCTGTTCACCGTCTGCACCGTCGGCGCGGGGGAGATAATCTCGGTCGGCATACTCGGATTTATCCTCTACAGCGCGTTGAAAAACCGACTGCCGCATGTACTTGTAGGATATTTGAAAAACTAAAAAGTGCAGATCGAAAAAATATAAAAAGACAGACACCCGTCGACCGTGAGTCGTTCGAGTGTCTGTTTTCTTTATTCCTCCGCTGCTGCATCCGAACCTGTGATGTCGATAATAACATACTCCGAGATACAGCCCGTCTTGAACTTTATCGCCCAGTCGGAAATACCCGAGGTGACGATAAAATCGGTATTTTCGCGGCGCGTATAGCCGTAAACGCTGTCAGTGCCGCCGAGATGCAGCTTATCCATCAAAAATCCGAGCGGAATAAGCTGTCCGCCGTGCGTATGCCCCGAAAGCACAAGATCGGCATCCGCCTCTGCCTCCGCCGCATAATCGTGCGGCTGATGATCGAGCACTATCGAATATTTATCGGGATCGAGCGATGCCGTCAGGTCGGAGATATCCGCACGTCCGCCGCGCGACTCCTCCTGCTCGGATGCATCCTTTCTGCCGACGAGATAAAAACGGTCGTCGATAAGTACGCTTTCATCCTGAAGAACATGCACGCCGTTTGCTTCGAGCTCGCGGACAAGGTCGTCTCCGTCGTAGCCGCGCGATGTCCCGTACAGCCCCTTGTCGTGATTCCCGAATACGAACCACACGCCGTACGGCACTTCAAGCTTGCCGAGCGCGCGGCAGGCTTCGACCATATTCTCCCGTGTCGTGCTCTCGTCGACAAAATCGCCGACTATCAGAATGATGTCGGGCTGCTGCGCCTGAAGCTCCTCCATGCGCTTTGCAAAGCCCTTACCGCCGAAGGTTGTACCGACGTGCGAATCCGCAAACATAGCAACCCGCAGCGAGCCGACCTCCTTATGCGTGCTGACAGAATATGCGGTGCGCTGAACGTTATACGCAGACACCGCGCCTGCGGCGAGATATGCGGCGGTTATGACGAGCGCGATCACGCCCGACAGATGAAAGCGCGCCGTGCCGCCGTTCAGACGTATGATGAGTCTTCCGACAAGACTCGACACGAGCAGGAAGAATATCAGATGCAGCAGAACGGTCACCGTATTGACCGTATCGAGCAGCAGCGTAAGTATTACCGCGGCAAGCAGCACGACCGCAAAGCTCGCCGCCCATCCGCCGACCCTTGAGCGGCGGGAGAGTGCGGCTATCGGCGGGCAAGAATGCACACGGCGGGCAAGATAATAGATTCCCGCAGCAAGCGCCGCCACCGCTACGGCAAGCGAAACAAACCAAATTACCATATGAGATTCCTATCCAGAATATTGCAAGGTTAAAGAAAACGAATATCCGTTCTCCGCAGCAAGCGCGAACACCGCCCCGCATTACGGATTACGCATGTCAAGAATGAGTCTTACGCTCTAACCCCACACCGACCGCCAGCGCGTGCAGCAGACGCACAAGATCGCGCGTATCTACCGTGCCGTCGTCGTTTATGTCGGCATAGCCGTCGGTCATTGCGCCGCCGATTATTCGCATGAGCCGCACAAGATCAATGGCATTGACCGCGCCGTCTCCGTTCACGTCATAATCCTCAGAGCATCCGATGCGGAACACGCGCACCTCGGGCTCGGTCAGCGTAATATCATGCTCGCCGTCGGCGCCCGCAGCCTTTGCGCGCACGTCAAAGAACACCTCATCCTCGCCGAGACCGTCGGCAACAAATTCGCAGCTGAGCAGCAGCCCGCTCTGCAGCGGAGTGTTGGAAGAAAACGCGGCAATGAGCACCCCGCCGTCGGTGCTGACGATGCCGGCGCCGTCGGGTCCGTGCGCCTTTATCGAAGTCAGCCTGAGTTTCCCGCTGCGGCTGAGCGGCGTGATGCAGATGCTCTTTACCGCCTCTCCCCCAAGCTCGCTGCCATATAGCTCGACGGTCACGCTGTCGCCCGGAAGCGGCTTCTGCGCAGCAAAGCCCGGCAGACTCAGCACCGCAGCCGTTATCACGGCAAGCAGCAGCGCACACAGCCTGCGCCGCCGCGCACTACGTATTATATTCACAGTCATCGCCTCCGTATCACGGCAGTGTGCGGCATCGCGCGCGGCACAAAATATTTGTTACAATTATAACATAAATTGTGTCCGGACGCAAGAATATTTTTATTTCTTGACAAGTTTCCGTCGCCGTGATAATATATAGGTAGGCAGAGGGGCATAATTGTCCGCTCTGCGGCATCGCCGAAAGCGAGGAAAGGAATACTGTTATGCAACGTATAATTACCGTAGGCCGCGAATTCGGTAGCGGCGGAAGAGAGCTCGGCAGACGCCTTGCGGAAGAGCTCGGCTACGACTATTACGACAAGGAGATAATTCAGGCAATCGCCGACAAGACATCTCTCTCGGTCGAGTATGTAAAGCAAGTAGTGGAGTCAAAGCCGCATAACCTCTTTCCGATAACGGTCGCAAACAGCTTCTCATATATAGACAGCTACGCATCTCAGCAGCTGCAGTCGGTCTACGCGGCTCAGTGCACCATCCTGCGCGAGCTCGCACAGAAGTCGCCCTGTGTTATCATCGGGCGCTGCGCGGATTACATTTTAGCGGACATGGAGCCGCTGCGCATGTTTATCTATGCGGACATGGATTCGCGCGTACGCCGCTGCCTTGAGCGCGAGGACGACGGTGAAAATATGTCCGTCAAGGAGATGCAGCGCACCATCCGCACCATCGACCGCGGAAGAGCAAAATATTATGAGTTCTACACGGGCATGCGTTGGGGAGACAAGGCAAACTACGACCTGTGCATCAACACGACGAATGCAAACATCAAGGAGCTCGCTCCCTACCTTGCGAAGGGATTGAGCGTCTGACCGATGCCCGCGCACACGCCTCCGCCGAGCGACGGCGCAGACAGACGCGCGCGGGACAGAAAGGTTAAATATGAATTTAAAAGAGCTACCCGGACGGATAAAGGAATTCATCACCGCAAACACCGTCAAACGAAACGTCACCTTCGGCGTTATCGGAGGGGTGATAGTGCTGACCGCCGCCATCGCCATCCCGCTGTCGCTGCGCAGCTGCGACCATGTATGGGATAACGGCGTCACGCAGACCGAGCCGACATGTACCGAGAACGGGGTCAAGGTCCTGAAGTGCAGAAAATGCCGCGAGACCAAGCTTGAGCCCATCGACGCAAAGGGTCATTCGCCTAAGATAGGCACCGTTCAGACGGTGACCGAGCCTACGTGTAAGGATGAGGGGCTGCGCCGCTACACATGCGAGCGCTGCGGCGAGACGGTCGAGGATGCAATTCCCGTTTCAAACAAGCATGTTTACACCGAAACGCTGACGCGGGAGGCAACGTGCAAGACCGAGGGCGAGGGTACGAAGGTATGCAGCATATGCGGCAAAACCGAGCGCATTGTCGTACCTAAGACGAATGAGCATAAATACGAGGAGTCGGTCACGCTTGAGCCCACCTGCACGGCAGACGGCATAAAGACACTGACCTGTTCGGTATGCGGCAAGAAAACCGAGGAAAAGATACTCGCAACGGGTCACAACTACGCCCCGGGTGAGACTATAAAGCCGACATGTATCGACCCCGGATATGAGACCGAGGTGTGCAAGAATTGCGGCGATATCAAGAAGACCGAGACGATTCCTTCGCTTGATCATGACGTTGCCGCTCCGACCTGCACCTCTCCCTCACGCTGCAAGAACTGCGGGATGCTGACAAACGAACCGCTCGGTCATGACTCGCCCGACGGCATAACCTGCAGACGCTGCGGATGCCTTAATATCACCTTTGAATATGATATAGGCAGCGACGGCGCGCCGTATTTCACCGCCCCGGGCGGACTGAAATGCGACCTGTTCTTCTTCGATTACGTGCTGACAAACGATGGCGGCGTGACAAAGGTCACGTTCCGCTATAACGAGACGTTCATTGAAGGAGAGGACGGCAGCAGCTGTACGTACGTCATTAAGTTCTACCCGCCCGACAGCAACGAGGCGGAGATAATCTCGGTCGTTCGCGACGGTATAGTGCTGAACAAGCAGAAGATGATGACCCTTACCTGCGATAAGGCACTTACCGTACCCGGTACATACCGCCTGTATATCTCGAGTGCGGGCTGAACGCACGGGAAAAACGGTAAAAAAAGCGGTTAAATAACGGGTAAAAATATGAAGGTTTCCGTAATTACAGACGACGCAGTGTACGGACGCATGCTGTGCGTCGAGCTCGAAGCCGCCGACTGCATCGCAGAGCTGCTCGGAACCGAGCAGCTGCCCCGCGGCGCAGTCGGTACAAACAGCGCAGACGATACAAGCGGCACAGGCAACACAGGCAACGCAAGCGGCACGTGCAGCGAAAAACACATTGACAGCATAAGCGGCGCGGCGGAGCTCGTACTCGCAGACGGCGATGCACTCACGCCCGAGCAGCTTACCGCCCTATCGACACGCTGCGGCAGACTTACGGTCTTTGCACGCACTGTGACAGACGGTGAAAGGGACGGCATCACATATCTGCACCGCCCGATGAGCATGGCACGACTGCGCGTAATAGTCCGTCGCGCGGCGGGAGGAAAAGCGGAGCGGCTGCAGTTCGAGAGCGCATCACGCATTCTGCGGCTCGGCAATCGCGAATGCAGACTGTCGCCGCATGAAGCACAGGTGTTCGCGCTGCTGTACAAGGCTCAGGGTCATGCGGTCTCGCGCGCCGAGATAGATGCGGCACTGCGGGGCGGGATAGACTCAGCGCCGAAGGAAAAAATCGACACAGCATTGCAGAGCGGCAAGACCGCCGAACGGACAAATCTGTGCGAGGTGTATATCACTCTGCTGCGCCGAAAGCTGAAAGCGACCTTCGGCTCGCCGCTTGTCGAGACCGTGAGAGGTGTCGGCTATATGCTGCCGAACGACCGATAACAGCGCAAATAAAAACTAAGCGACTCGCGCCGTAAAAGGACTACAAAATAGATGTAGCCGGTGAAAACCCCGATTTTATCGGGGTTTTCACCGGCTTATACGGCAAAATTTCCGCAAACCGTTTTGACAGATATAAAAAAATGATGTTTTCCCTTTGTTGGATGTCTTGAACTCTCACACAACCGAATATCCGATACGCAAGGCAGAGAGAAATCAAAAATCTATCTGCCTTTTTTATTACCATCAAAAAAGGAGAAATCAGATATGCTGCAGAAAGAATCAGCAAAACGGCTCAAGGCTCGGTACGGCACCGAGATGGACGGCAACGAATGGCTGGAGGTGTCATCGGACGGCATCCCCCTCTGCCGGATAAAGTACGACGGTCAATTTCAAAGCAACGCCGACAAAACCCTCTCAGATGAATAGTCTCGAAAACTTTTTGTTTTTTCAAGTGTCTACTCTAAGGGGATTATATCACTGCGGATATGCTCTTTTCTTTATTTTTTGTATAATGCGGCGAGCTGCGGCGGCAGACATGCGTCTGTATCGGACGCCGTGCAGACGGTGCAGGATGCCTTACAGCAGCGACTCGTCGTATTTTGCACGTACGCCGCCGATGAACTTCGGTCTTGTGCGTGCTGCTATAACCATAGTTTCACCTATCTTGTTATTTTCAAGCCGCAGCGGTACGGCAACCTTTTTCAGATGCATACCGATGAGCGTAAAGCCGATATCGAGTCCTGCGTCGGCTTTTATCTCTTCAAGCGCGACGGGGTCGGTGAATGCGGCGTATGCCTGGGTTGCGAGCGAGCCGCCCGCTTTCGGCTGCGGAACAACGTTGACCGGCTCGGAGAGCGGCGCTGCAGCGCGCTCGGTTATTATAGCGCGGTTAAGATGCTCGCAGCACTGCACGGCGAGATAGATGCCTCTTGCCCTCGTGCAGTCATAGAGCGCGCGAAATATCTCGCCCGCGACCTCGTAGTTTGAATTCGTTCCGATTTTTGAACCGACTACCTCACTTGTAGAGCAGCCGACAACGACCGTGCTGCCGGGCTTCAGCCCCGATTTGTCGCACAGCTCGTTTACCGCTGCCGATGTCTGTTCGTAAATCGTCATGATACTTCACTCCTTGTTTTGCTTTTCCGCAGCCTTGCTGCAGAGCTTATCCTCTGTTTTGACATCGGCCTTTTCAAAGACCTTGATGCCCGTTTTTTCAAATATCTTTATCAGCACGGTGCCGAGAATTATTCCCGCAGCGCCCTGAACGCAGTTGGCGGGGATGTTGACTACCGACGGCGCAAAGCCGTACATAAAGCCCTCAAACACGAAATATCCGAGAACCATTTCAACCTCTGCAAGCACGCCCGCAATGATGCGCGACGGCAGCGAGCCGATATGCCCGCGCAGCCCCTTGAAGGCGTAGAAGGCGATGAGCGCCATAAGTCCCTTGATTACAAACGTAGCGGGAACATAGGTCACATAGCTTGAGATGAGGTCGGCGAGCGCCGATCCGATACCCGCGGCAAGAAAGCCGTAGACGGGGGAGAGCATCCATCCGCTGAGCAGAACTATGCAGTCTCCGAGGTTGAGATAGCCCTTGAGCGGCGAGGGGATCTTGATTATCATCGTCGCAACGCAGGTAAGCGCAGCAAAAAGCGCTGCGATAGCAATTCTTGTTGTTTTCTTGTTCATGGCATTATACTCCTTACTGTTTTCTTAGGTAGTATAATCCGAAACTGATTATATTACAATCACCAAATCGGAAGATTATTATATAATCAGATGGTGCCCGTGCACGTATGCCGAGCTTTCAAAATTCTATTTCTTCTTCTGAACATACGCGCGATAGATTATCGAAGCGTCGCGTGCGTTGTCGTAGGTCGTATTCGTGCCGTCGCCCGCGCCCATAGTTATCAGTATGTAATCGCCGTCGTCGCCCGAATAGTAGGTAGCGAGACACTGACGCGCCTCAAGGGTAAAGCCCGTTTTCCCGCCGCGTACGTTGCCCATCTCGAGCCCCGCCTGCGTAAATGCCTTGTAAACCGTGCTTGTCAGCGTCAGTCCGTTCGGGTGCTGCTCGGTGGGGGCGGTGTAATGGCTCGGCGAGGTAACAATGGTGCGGAAGGTCTCGTTCTGCAGGGCATAGCGGAATATCTTTGCCATGTCCGCAGCCGTCGAGGTGTGCGAGACGCTGTGAAGTCCCGTCGGGTTTGCAAAGTGCGTCGATTCGCAGCCGAGCTCTTTCGCCTTTCGGTTCATCATGGCGACAAACTCGGATTCCTCGCCCCCGCCGACATACAGCGCAAGCGTTCCCGTCGCTTCACCGCCCGACGAGAGCAGACAGCCGTACAGCAGGTCGGTTGCCGAGACCGTTTCGCCCGCAGAGAAGCCCGCCATCGACGAGTTCTCACGCACGAGCTGTTCAACGAGCTCTTCGGGTACGGTTATCATGGTTGAATCGGGGTCGGGGATATTTTCTATCGCTATCATTGCCGACATTATCTTTGTAAGAGACGCGGGATACGTGACCGTTTCGCTGTTCTTCTCGCATACCGCACGCCCCGTGTGCAGGTCGATCAGAAGCGCGTTGCGGCTCGAGATATTTTCGGTTATCTCCTTTATCTTGCCCGTCTTTATCGCTTTGCCCTCGAAATAGTCGCCGAGGGCGGGATTCACGAGCTCGGTAAACTCGGAGGTCATCTCCTTACCGATAAGCTCGGGCTGCTGATTGAGTACAAATACTATGGTGAGCGCAAGCAGTGCACAGAGCAGCGCCGCGATAAGCTGCGGTACGGGGGGAGAGAGATGATTCCGCCGCACGGCTGCCCCGCTGCGCGGATTAACTCTGTCGCCTGCTTGTCTGCCGACCGTTTGACCGCTGCCTGCTTGTCCGCCTCTCATTTGTCCGCTGCGGCGTGCTGCCTTTTCATATGCGGCGCTGCGGCGCTGTGTGCCGCCCGCTGCTCTGTTTATCGGTCTGCCGTAGCCGTCGGTCGCGCGCTGAGCGGCGCGCGGTGCTGTGTCGGACGGTGCAGCGCGATGTGTGTTGTTTTCGTTATTCATTATTTTGCCTTTCCTTCGGCTTATTCGCCGTCCGTGTCGCTGCGGCGCTTGCGGGTGCTGCGGTGCGCGAGAGGATTCGCGTCCATCGCCCTTTCCATCTGCGTGTCGCTGACGTGGGTATATATCTGCGTCGTGTTCAGCTGCTCATGTCCGAGTATATCCTTCAGCACGCGGACATCGACCGCGCCGCTGCGATACATCAGCGTAGCCGCCGTATGGCGCAGCTTGTGCACCGAAAAATGCTCGCTCCCGAGTCCTGCGGCATCGAGATATTTATATACCATCTTCTGCACCGTCGGGTTGCTGATGCGTCGGTGCTGACGGCTGAGAAACAGCGCCTCGGAATGCCCCGGCTTTACCTCACCGTCCGCCCGCCGTATCGGCAGATAGACTTCAAGCGCTTCGCGGCATGCCTCGTTCAGATATATTATCCGCTCCTTTGCCCCCTTACCGAGCACGCGCAGCGAGCGCAGCTCGGGGTCGATGTTGCCGAGATTTATACCCGTCAGCTCGGACAGCCGCATCCCGCTGTTGAGAAAGAGCGTGATTATCGCGTAGTCGCGCTCCCGTGTGGGCGATTCGGTGTCGCTCCTTATCGCATCGAGCAGGGCAATGCTTTGCTCGAGCGTGAGAAAACGGGGCAGGGTCTTTTTGTGCGGCGGTGTTTCGATGTTTACTGCGGGGCTTTCGTCAATAAGGTGGCGGGAGACCGAATAATATTTAAAGAACGATTTTATCGCCGAAAGCCGACGCGCGATAGCGCGCGATTCGTTGTGGTCGTCGCTCTTTTTGTGGTACAGGAACGAAAAAATGTCGTCGGTCGCTATCGTTTTGATAAAAGCCTCGTCTATCTCCGATATGTCGTAGCTGTTGTATTCCTCCGTGCCCGGGGTCAGCCCGTCGCGCGTCGCGGCAACGTAGCGCAGAAACATGCACAGGTCGTGTCGGTACTTGTCCGCCGTCTGCTGCGTGCGGTTGCGAACGACCGTCAGATATGAAATAAAATCCCGAACGGGCTTCGGCGCATATTCCATTTCCGCACCCCCATGCGACAAAATTTATCCTATTAATTATAGCGGCATTTTCCCCGATTGTCAAGGCAAAAGGAAATTCCGCTCAGCGACATACGGGCATTTTCGACATTGCCTTGGTGGATAGAAAAAAGTTCGGAGTGACGACTGCGGAAAAAGCGATAACATATAGCTCAATGCAGGAACGGGGAGAGATATAATCGTTTGGAGTGTTCGATTTCGTCGCGCAGGTCGTACGATTGTACGTCGCTGGGCGACATCGGGCGCAGGAAAAGCGAAAACCGGGCTTTGAGAAGGAATCCGTCAGGATTCCTTCCGCTTATCAGCAATATGGGATATATTAAGGATCGATTATCATAGTTTTTTTGCTTTTTCGGTCCGGACGGTTTTGCTTCCCCAAAAACAAAAGCCGTTCTGTATTTCATATACAGAACGGCTTGCTGGAGCTGCTAATCAGAGTCGAACTGATGACCTCATCCTTACCAAGGATGTGCTCTACCAACTGAGCCATAGCAGCGTCTCGAACGATGTAATTATATCAGGTTTCGATCTGTTTGTCAATAGTTTTTTTAAAGTTTTTTATCGAATTCGGAACGAAGCTCCCGAAACGGAGCTCGGGCGAGACCTTCATCCCGCATCGCACCGAATTTTACGTATGCTAAACATTGACACGGGAGAACATATATGATAAAATAATATGATTCAAACATGACCGCATATCTGCGGAGGAAGGGAGGGGCAGACTGTGTACGATAACGGAAAAGACGGGCGGAGCTCGGGCGGCGGCAGCTTTGACGACGATGTCTTTGAGGCGCTCCCTCCCATACCGAAAAAGTATCTTCGGGAGTTTTCTCCCGACACCGAAACACCGCTGATAGAGATAGGCACAGACGAGCGCTCGCTCGATTCGGTCTCGGTACGAGACAGCGGAGAGCGCCCGCGTGCGGAGCTTTCCGACGGGAGCGCGGAGGATGTCGGAGGATACGGTACGCCGTATAGCGCCGACGGCGGCAACTCTGACATGCGGGACATCGTACCGCCGAGCGGGAGAAGGAGCGGCTGGCGTGGGACAGAGCCCGCGCCCGCACCGCAGACCGCTGCATTGCCGCAGGAGATATCACTCTCGGGCGGCGCGGACGCTTCTCGTCCCGCAGTTTCGCAGCAGTCTGCAATACAGCCGCTGCGGCGCGAGCGGAGCGCTGCAGACGACGAGATATCCGAGCTGTTTGCACGCCTGCGCAGCCGAGGCAGCGCGGGGCAGAGCAGCAGGGGCGGAGACACGGGTTATTCGGTCGCCGTGCCGCGCAGCAGCTCGTTTCGCGATACGGGACTGATTCGGTCGTATGAGCCGCGTCACCCGTTTCTGCGGCATGTCGATATCCTGACATGGCCGTCTGCATACAACTTTTACGAGCGCTTCCGCGCCGACGCGGTCTCCTTCTTTTCGAGAGAGGGGCAGGAGGTGCCGTATGCGGAATTCGTTTCCTATGTGCCGCAATATTCGATGATGACGGACGCGCAGCTTGCCTATTATTTCAGGTGGCGCAGCTGTCTCCGTGCGGGTAAGCTGATAAAAGCGTCGCGCAGCTATGTGCTGCTGTTTCTGTACGAGGTAATAAATCTGCCCGACCTTATCGCGCCTGAGGACGGTGTAAAGCTGCTCTGCCGCGTTATTACGGGCTATGCGGAGACGGTCATCGGCATACGCAACTCGGTCATTCCGTGGCTGCGCGATTACTGTCTGATACACGGCGTTTCGCTGCCGCGCGAATATATGCATGATATCGCGGCGATAGCGGGGCGATATACGGCGCTGCCCGAGTTTTTTGTCTGCTACGATATCGAGAGCGGCGCAGCCGACCCGCTGTCGCTTGCGTCGGTGCTATCGCATTATGCATGGCAGGAGAGCAAGTATATGACGGCTGCGGGGCGTGGCTGCTACGAGCGACACATGCCCGCCGCAATAACGGCGGCTATGACGGCAATGGGCGGCGGTGCGACAGCCGACGGCAGTCTCGAGAGGTATATAGCCGAGTCGTACAGCGGCGCGGTGTGCTCGTCGGAGGTCAAGTGCCGTCTGCGCATCGACTATATAAGAGCATGCGGCTGCGCGGACTCTGAAGCCGTGACCGCCGCGGTCAAGTATGCGGAAAATCAGGTTCGCAGACTGCTCGGTATCAAGGCGCGCTTTAAGATAACTGCGCTGCCCGAGGAGATGCGGCGGGCGATAGACCGATATTTTGCGCCCGTCATCGAGCGCGAGGAGAGCGTGCGCCGTGCGGGAAAAAGGCCCGCCGCACCACCCGAGGTCGCGCCCGAATACGAGCATTTCTACGCGCCCGAGAACAGCGGAATGTCGTTTGATCGTGCTATGGAGATAGAGCGCCGCTCATGGAGAATGACCGAGCGGCTTGAAGAGGCGTTTTCGGATGCTGCGGATGTCCGCTCTGCCGTCGGAGGCGCGTCCGACGGTAATGTGAGCGCAGAGAACGCCGCGGGCAAGACGGGCACTGAGCGCACGTCGGATAAAACGGGCGCGAACGGCGCTTTGGACAAAACGTGCGCAGAAGGCGCTGCGGGCTCGGTGTATACTGCGAGCGCGACGGGCGCTGCGGGCTCGGTGTATACTGCGAGCGCGACGGGCACTGCGGGTGCGGTGCATACTACAGGCTCGATGGGCACAGCAGATGATGCGGATGAGGCGGCGGGCGCTGCCGACTCAGGCAGCCCCGAGCTAATCGGGCTGCGGATGCTGCTCGACGGAGACGGCGCGGGCTTTGAGCGCTATGCGCTGTCTGCCGCGATACTGCCCGCGGCGCTGTGCGACCGTATAAACGAGCTGTTATACGACGATATAGGCGACTCGATCGCGGAGCACACCGCATCGGGCTATGCGATAACAGAGGATTACAGAGACGAGGCGGAGGAATTTCTCCGCAGCTGCGGATCAGGGAGGTAAGCTGAATGGCGGTTGAAAATAAGCGTGAGCGCGTACCGAAGCGCGTTCTCTCGGCGCTTGTCGGCTCGGTTGCCGCGGGAGTGGTTCCGCGGGTCGGTGCGCCGTACATTGCGATAGGAAGGACCGACGAGCTCGAGGCGCTGCTTTCGGACCTTGAGACTGTCAGCGAGGGCGGCTCGGCTATGCGCTTCATCATAGGCAGATACGGAAGCGGAAAGAGCTTTCTCATGCAGCTGCTGCGCGGTTATGCATGCGAGCGCGGCTTTGTGACGGCGGATGCCGATCTTTCGCCCGAGCGCAGGATATGCGGCGGCTCGGGAACGGGCATTGCGACCTACCGCGAGCTGATAAAGAATCTCGCGTGCAAGACCTCCCCCGACGGCGGAGCGCTACCCGTTATGATAGCGCGTTGGCTGTCCGATGTTCAGGGCGCGCTGATAGCCGAGGGATATACCTACGGCAGCGAGGATTTTGCGGCGGAGATGTCGCGCAGGATACTTTCGACATCGCGCGAGCTGCAGGGGTATGTTGGCGGCTTTGATTTTTCCGCCGTAATAATGACCTATTACCGTGCTGTGCAGGACGGGGACGACGATGTGCAGAGCCGCTGCATGAAGTGGCTGCGCGGAGAATACCGCACAAAGACGGAGGCAAAGCGCGAGCTCCCCGTCGGAGACATCATCGGCGACGACAACTGGCAGGACATGATAAAGCTGCTTGCGGTCTTTGCGCGAAAGACGGGCTACCGCGGATTGGTCGTGTTCATCGACGAATGCGTAAATCTGTATAAGATACCGAACCGCATCTCGCGCGAGAATAACTACGAAAAGCTGCTTTCGCTCTTCAACGATACCATGCAGGGGCGCTCGGAAGGGCTCGGCTGGATATTCGGCGGAACGCCGCAATTTCTCGAGGACCCTCGCCGCGGGCTGTTCTCGTATGAGGCGCTGCGCAGCAGACTGTGCGACAGCAGATACGATTCGCCCGACTACAAGAATCTGCTCAGCCCCGTTATCAGGCTGCGCCGTCTCTCGGATAACGAGCTGCTTGCACTGCTTGCCCGTATGACCGAGCTGCACGCGCAGTATTACGGCTGGGAGCCGCCCGTCACGCCTGAAAATATCGAGAGCTTTCTTTCCCGCTGCCTCGAGCGCGCGGGCGCGGATACGCTGCTCACCCCGCGTGAGCTGCTGCGTGATTACATGGCGGTGCTCGGCATACTGATGCAGAATCCCGATGCGACCTTTGACGGCGTTGTAGGCGGGTCGGAGGTCGGTTTCGGCGCGCCCGATACGGCGGCTGCGGCTGATAACGAAAAAAAATCCCCCGCTCATGCCGCATACGGCACAGAAATTACGGCGGAAGATATTGACCTTTGAGCCGAAATATTTTATAATATACAGAAGATGCCGCCGTGCGCGGCTGAGAAAGGATATCAGACCATGAAATGGACCTCACTTAACGACCTTCGCGAGATGTATCTCTCATTTTTCGAGTCAAAGGGACATCTCCGTCATAAGAGCTATCCGCTCGTACCTATCGACGACAAGTCCATACTGCTCATCAATGCGGGCATGACCCCGCTCAAAAAATACTTTACGGGAGAGGTCGAGCCGCCGCGTCACCGCATGACGACCTGTCAGAAGTGCATCCGTACTCCGGATATCGAGCGGGTCGGTATTACCGCACGTCACGGTACATATTTCGAGATGCTCGGAAACTTCTCCTTCGGCGACTATTTCAAGAACGAAGCTATTCCGTGGGCATGGGAATTCTGCACCAAGGTGCTTGAGCTGCCCGAGGACAAGCTGTGGGTGACCATCTATCTCGATGACGACGAGGCTTTTGACATCTGGCACAACAAGATAGGCGTTCCCGCAGAGCGCATTGTCCGTCTCGGTAAGGAGGATAACTTCTGGGAGCACGGCAGCGGTCCCTGCGGCCCCTGCTCCGAGATACATTTCGACCGCGGCGAGAAGTACGGCTGCGGAAAGCCCGACTGTAAGCCGGGTTGCGACTGCGACCGCTTTATGGAATTCTGGAACCTCGTATTCACGCAGTTCGACGGCGACGGAAAGGGCGGCTATACCCGCCTTGCAAACCCGAACATCGACACGGGTATGGGACTTGAGCGTCTTGCATGCCTTATGCAGGGCGTTGACAATCTGTTCGAGGTCGACACCGTCCGCAATATCATGCTCGCCATCAGCGAAAAGGCGAATGTCAAGTACGGCGAGGACGAGAAGAAGGACATCTCGCTCCGCGTCATAACCGACCATATCAGAAGCACGACCTTCCTCATCTGCGACGGCGTTGTACCCTCGAACGAGGGCAGGGGCTATGTGCTTCGCCGTCTGCTCCGCCGCGCCGCACGTCACGGCAGACTGCTCGGCATCAAGGGCACATTCCTTGCCGATATCGTCCCCGTCGTAGCGCGTGAGAATTTCAGTGAGTATCCCGAGCTTACCGAAAAGCTCGATTATATCAAGAAGGTCGTTAACATCGAGGAGGATCGCTTTGCCGCTACCATCGACAGCGGTCTCGACATCCTCGATTCCATGATAAAGGAAACAAAGGCAGCGGGCTCGGATACCCTCCCGGGAGAGGATGTTTTCAAGCTCAGCGACACCTTCGGCTTCCCCGTAGACCTTACGCGCGAGATAGCGCTCGAGGCGGGTCTCGGCATCGACGAGGCGGGCTTTGAGACGCTTCTTGCGGAGCAGAAAAAGCGCGCGAGAGCCGCACGTGCCGCAATGGGCGATCTCGGCTGGACGAGCGACGCAATCCCCGCACTCGGAAAGCTGCCCGCGACCGAGTTTACAGGCTATACCGATACCGAGAGCGAGGCGCATGTGCTCGCTATCATCGACGCAGAGACGACCGAGGAGCTGCCCGACGCATCGGACGGCAAGGTCATGATAGTTCTCGACCGTACCCCCTTCTACGGAGAGGGCGGAGGTCAGGTCGGCGACACGGGTATTATCGAATGCGCGGGACGCAGCATTCCCGTCGTCGATACCAAGAAAAACAGCGGCATCTATATGCACATCTGCGAGCTTGACGGCACCCCCGTATCGATAGGCGACACCGTTACGGCACGCATAGACGCGGTACGCCGCGAGGCTATCCGCCGCAACCACTCCGCCGCGCATCTGCTTCAGGCGGCACTGCGCACCGTTCTCGGCGACCATGTCGAACAGGCGGGCTCTTATGTTGACGCGGAGCGCGTGAGATTCGACTTTAAGCACTACTCGGCTATGACCGAGGAGGAGCTTGCCCGCGTTGAGGCTCTTGTAAACGAGGAGATACTGCGCGGCGAGGATATAGTTACCGTCGAGACCGATGTTGAGACCGCAAGGAAGAGCGGCGCTACCGCCCTCTTCGGTGAGAAGTACGGCAGCGTTGTCCGCATGGTAAAGATGGGCGATTTCTCGACCGAGCTGTGCGGAGGTACGCACGCATCGAATACCGCAAAGCTCGGACTCTTCAAGATAATCTCCGAGACGGGTATCGCCGCAGGCGTGCGCCGTATCGAGGGAACGACGGGTCTCGGCGTGCTTGCACTGCTCTCCGAGCGCGATGCGCTCATTTCCGATACCGCAAAGGAGCTTAAGGCGGCTAATGTACACGACATCGCCCGCCGCGCGGCAGCGCTCCAGACAGAGCTGCGCGGCGCAAAGCGCGAGACCGAGATGCTTAACTCCCGTATCGCCTCCATGCAGACCGAGGCTATTCTCAGCAGCGCGGTCGAGGTCGGCGCGGTCAAGGTAGTGACAAAGCAGACGAGCGGCAGCGGCGTTGACACTGCAAGAGCTGTCTGTGACGAGATAAAGGCATCGCACGACGATTATGTTGTCGTTATCTCTACCGATTGCGGCGGAAAGCTCAACTTTACCTGCGCATGCGGTAAAGCAGCGGTCGCAGCAGGGGCAAACGCGGGCGCTATCCTCCGCGAGATAAGCGCCATAGCAGGCGGCAAGGGCGGCGGACGTCCCGATTCCGCAACATCGGGGGCGAAGGATGCGGATAAGATACCCGCAGCGCTTGCAGCGGTTGCGGATACCGTACGCAGGATGCTTAAGTAATATCGTGCTCGGAATGCGTAGGCAATATCGCATGCGGATGACAGCCTACATTGCTCGGCATGTTTTCGGCGATATTGCCCGTGGAAATCCTATTATATTTTCGTAATTATGCTGCCGACGGCAGCGTAAAACAGCGGCACCGTGCTTTTTCGCGGTGCCGCTGTTTCGGTGTACGGTTGATTTATTCTACCGTGGGTTGATATCGCGCAGTCGACGCAATATTTATCGGAATTATTCGGCGCGGTATTGCGTTTTTTACGCACTCATGATAAAATATCTTCAGTCGCAGAGCACGTTCCGTGTCGCGTACGGAAGCGGTCGGTCTGCCTGCGGAGAGGTGTTTTATGGAGAAAATTGTCGAATATATCACGAGCGCACGCGCCATATCGAGCGTTATCGCCGTCGGCGTCGGCGTGCTGCTCTTCTTTCTGCTGAAAAAACTGTATACTCGCTATATCGCTTCCGATCGTTCAAAGGGTCAGCATGCGACATTTGTGCGTGTCGCGTTCAGCGTCGCCCGCTTTATGCTCATAGCCATCACCGTGCTCTGGGTGCTGCAGCTCAACGGCGTGAACGTCAGCTCTGCTGTCGCAGGACTCGGACTTTTGAGTGCTATAGTCGGTCTTGCCATTCAGGATGTGCTCAAGGATGTTATCATGGGTATCCATATAATGAGCGACCGCTTTTTCGCGGTTGGGGATGTTGTGCGGTATAAGGATATCGAAAGCGTTGTTGTCGGCTTTACGATGAAAACCACCACTCTGCGCAGTACCCTTGATAATACAATTATGACCGTTTGCAACCGTAATATTTCGGAAATCACGAGGCTGCCTAAGCTGCTTATGATAGATATCGACGTTCCGCTGTCGTACGATGAGGATTTTAACCGCGTCGATAAGGTCATGCGCGGCATAAGCGAGCGCATAGGGCAGCTCAGCGGGGTGAAAAAGAGCAGCTATAAGGGCACGCAGGAGTTTGAGGCATCCGCTATCGACTACCGCCTGCGCTTCTTCTGCCCGCCCGAGGATAAATATGAGCGCCGCCGCGAAGCACTGCGCCTGATACAGAGCGGACTCGCAGAGGCGGGCATGCAGATACCGTATAATCAGCTCGATGTGCATACCGACGCGCCGACACTCAGGCACGATGCGGAGTATTATTGACGGATAACGGCGGCACTTTGCCGACCTTGGGTGATGCTGCCGCGCAGTCGTCGGACGGCATAATGCATCGCCGTGCAAGCGTCGGACGGCATAGCGCGGCGATGAAACGGTGAGGGCACCGCATAGAATAAAAAAGCAGGTCATGCGACCTGCTTTTTTGATATGCGTCGATTGACGCTCTAAAAGCCGTATTTTTCCGCAAAGAAAACGCGGCGTAAATAAACAGAAAAAACGGCGACTTTCTGCTGAAAATCGCCGCCTCGTTTGGAGCGAGTGATGGGAATCGAACCCACGCGACCAGCTTGGAAGGCTGGGATTCTACCATTGAACTACACTCGCATCTCTTCGGGTAACGATGAGATTATAGCATAAAGCACAGGCTTTGTCAATATGTTTTATCAAAAATAATCACAGCCTGTGAAAATTTCTCCCTGCCTATTGATTTTTTCGCAACACTATGCTATTATATTAAAGGTACGCCGGTGTGATGGAATTGGCAGACGTGACGGACTCAAAATCCGTTGGGCTAATAACCCGTGCGGGTTCGACCCCCGCCACCGGCACCATTTTGATAAGCGACGGGCTTCGGTGCGGTATCGACCGCCAGACCGTCATGTCATGCCGTCATTCTTGTTATAAAAGCGGAGCTGCCCGAAGGTGTTTTCGGCGGCTCTTTTTTTCATTGTATGAGCAGCACCCTTGGAAAAAGTGAATTTAATGCTTTTCTTTTGTGCCGCCGTGTGATATAATGAGAGGAACAGACGGAAAATGTCGGTTGGGCGGCTGCAGCGCATCTTCCGACCCGACAAACGGAGACAGACAATGGAAGAAGGCAAAGGAAATCTTAAATCATACTGCACGCTTATCGGCTCGATGCTGATATTCGGCACGATCGGCATCTTTCGCCGATATATTCCGCTCTCGTCGGGGATGCTCGCGTTTTCCCGCGGCTTGCTCGGCGCGGCGGTGTTCTATGCGGCGGTCATAATTCTTAACAAGAAAACGCACGTAGAGGATGCCTCCGAAAAGACGATGATAGAGCTCTTCGCCGCATCGGTCGTGCTGCTGCCGTATCTGCTGCTGACCGAGGATTTTTCGGGCATAGAGCTCAGCGGCGGCGCGGTCGTAATGGCGCTGGTAGTCGGCATATTCCATACGGGCATTGCATATGCAATGTATTTCGGCAGTCTGAATCGGCTGCGTGCGCAGTCGGTCGCGGTGCTCAGCTACGTAGACCCCGTTTTTGCACTGCTGCTGTCGACGCTCGTTCTGCATGAAAAAATGACCGTGTTCGGCGCAGTAGGCTCAGTTCTGATAATCGGCTCGGCGCTTGTGAGCGAGCTGCTTCCCGCAGAAAAGAGCCCGTCGCGCGGAGCGTAGCGTCAGGGCGCATCGGATTTAGATTCGATTCGGATTCGGATGCCGCGCATCCGTAAAACTTAATCGTCGACCCGCCCGCGCTGCGGTGCGGGGATGAATATATATTAAAAAAGGAAGGCATAATGTAATGAAAAAGCTAAGCGGAATTCTCTGGGGCGTCGCCGTTACCGCGCTGGGCGTTATACTCGCACTCAATGCCATCGGACTTACCGACATCAATATCTTCTTTCACGGCTGGTGGACGTTGTTTATCATCGTTCCGTCGTTCATCGGGCTGCTGACCGACCGCGAAAAGACGGGCTCTGTCATCGGGCTGTGCGTCGGCGTGTGCCTGCTTCTCGGCTGTCGCGGCATAATCAGCCTTTCCTCGGTGTGGAAGCTGCTCGTGCCCGCGATAATCGTCGTTATCGGTCTGCGCATGATAATCCGCGCTGCTGCGCCTAACAAGGGCGCCGAGGTATGGCGCGAATTGAGCACGAGCGACGGCGACATCAAGCGCGCGAGCGCGACCTTTTCGGGCGCGGAGCTGAAATGCTCCGGCGAGGTCTTTCACGGCGCTGAACTCAACGCGGTGTTCGGCGGGGTCGAATGCGACCTGCGCGGCGCGATTTTTGAGGGCGACTGCGCGATAAATTCGTGCGCCGTTTTCGGCGGTGTTGAGATATATGTGCCCGACGGGGTGAACGTCAGGCTGCGTTCAAACTCCGCTTTCGGCGGAGCTTCCGACAAGAAGAACAGAGCCGATATCGAGGGCGCACCGACGCTGTATATCAACGCGACGAATATTTTCGGAGGTCTTGATATAAAATGACCTCATTTCAGAAGCTGATAAAGTATTTTGCTGTTGCCCTTGCTGCGGTGATAATCGCGGGTGTGGTCGGCGGTATCTCGTTCGGCGTCTCGCTCCTGTCGGGAGTGGTCTCGGGCGACGGCAGTGCAGAAGAGGTGAATGCGGAAATGATAAGCTATCCCGTTACGGGCGATGTGACATCGGTGCGTGTAGATGTTACCGCCGCACGGCTTGATATCAGAGCGGGCGACGCTGTCGCGCTCGAGAGCACGCTGACCGACCTTTCGGTCAAGAACGACAGCGGCTGTCTGACAGTGAAGGATGAGCGACATATCCTGAGCGGTGCCGATTCAAATTCGCATACCGTCAGCCTGACCCTGCCGAGAGATACCGTGCTCGACGAGCTCGAGATAGACGGCGGCGCGGGCTCTGTTTCGGTAGACGTGCTTACCGTCGGTCGGCTGTCGACCGATCTCGGCGCGGGCAGTACACGTCTTTCGGCGCTGACCGTCACGGATAAAGCCGATATCGACGGCGGCGCGGGAATGCTGACCGTAGACGGCTGCGACCTCGCAAATCTTGACCTTGACCTCGGAACGGGCAGGGCGGAGATCGACTGTTGCCTGTCGGGTGACTGCGAGATAGATCAGGGCGTCGGCGCGCTTGATCTCACCCTTCGCGGCAGCGCGGATGATTACCGCATTGTGCTCGATAAGGGTTTGGGGATTGCAAGGCTTGGCGGCAGCGCGGTCGGCTCGGGCACATACGGCTCGGGCAGCTGTACCGTTGATATAGACGGCGGCGTCGGCGCGATTATGATAGATTTCGCGGACGCTGCGTCGGATGCGACCGATATCGCGGGCGCAGCGGAAACATCGGACATTGTAGGCGAAGCATAGACGGCACACCTCGCGGCGCTGTCGTGCCCTGCGTGCGGTACCCCCCGTGAAATAATGCAAGAATAATTACGCGAAAAAACTGCGGAGCATCGTCTTATCGGCGAATGCTCCGCAGTATTTTTATATATGGATGTGGCGCACCGCGCGGCGTTCGCTGCAATGCATGCCGCTGCGCCCGCAGCGAACGAGTGCTTATTCCTCGACCATCGGCGGGGTAAAGCTCTCTATCGCGGCACGCAGTTTCGGGTGATGTATGACGAAATGTATCGCGGGAGCGTTGCCCTTTGATATCATCGCCCACCGACCCTCGTGCATAAGAATGCTCAGATTGCGGAACGGGTTCGCTGCGGTGAAAACGGCGGTGTAGCGCGGGTGCGCTGCGGCAAACCGATCGGTCTGTGCAAGATGCTCGCGGTATTCCTCGGACGTGTAGATTATGTCGCGCCCGTAGAAAAGCCCCGACAGCGGGAGCACCGCGGGGTGCCGTGCAAATTCCTCATCGCTCGGCTGCGGTATCTCATCCTCTATCGTGTCGCGGCTGAGTATCTGCTCCGCCTGCGCGAGCTGCGATGCGGCGAATGTCGTTATGCGCTCGCGGTCGCCGTCGGAAACACCGCTGCGGCGCAGCATTGCATCGAGCGTCTGCGGCTGCATGGTGTAGAGCGGCGGCGCGGAGAGTATGCTGCGTCTGCCGCCCTCCTGCTTTATGTCGGAGAGCAGAAAAGCATTGAACTCGCCCGCGCGCTCCTCGCGGTATATCTCCATCAGCGGAGAGGCGTTTTTCAGCAGGTCATTCGCTCGGCGGCGGTAGTATGCGATGTCCTCCTTTGTCTTTGAGAGGTAGTAGCGCCCGTTCGTATGGTATCCCGCTATCGCCTCGCCCGACAGCGCCGCAGCGCCCGATACGCGCAGAAAATGATTGAAAGCGCCGCTCTGCGAATTTTTCAAATAATAAGGCGATATCTGCCCCGTCATGTACATGGGTATCCAGCTCTCGAGCCCGAGCATCATCTCATCAAACGAGCGGTCGAGATTGTGTATGTTGTTCAGATGCAGCCCCTTTTTCAGCATCATCGCCATGCCGAACATCCACTTTTTCGGAAACTCGGGGTCCTTCGCCATCTCTGCCATCGGCATGTCGCTGTACAGCGTGACGGGCTCGGTCGACTTTGAGAGCACCGTAGCCTTGAGAAAGTCGAGCTCGCTCGCCATCATCTCCTGCAGCCCGTAATACATCCTTGATGTCGGCAGCTGAAAGGGCAGGGTGGGCACCTTCAGCTCGTCGAATTTTATCGCCTTTATATACTCGCCGAGGTCGAAGCTGTCGAGCTTTGACAGAAAGCCCGAGATGCTGCTCTCCTTCGGCTCGCCCGCGCTGCCGTCGAGCAGCCAGTCTCGCAGACGCGAGTATCTGACCGCGCGGTCGCCGAGCTCCGACGCATCCGCGCCCGTCAGCTGCGCGATTATCTGAATGTCGCCCTCGGATTCGAGCTCGCGCGCCGCGAATGCCGCGACATCCGATGCAAAATGCTCGGGATCGGACGGCTGCCGCTCGCCGCTGCGGAAGCGGAATACGGCGGAAACGTCGTAGTTTGCCTGTCGGCAGAGCTTTGAAATATTCAGCCCCGCGGCGGATACGAGCGCGGAAAAATTCTGCCGCAGTCTTTCGCGGTCGGCGGCGATTATATCCTCGCATGCGAGAAAGCTCGCGCGTATCGCCTCAGCCGAACGGTTTGATTCCGAACCGACAGACCCCGAATCACGCGCCGAAGCGTCAGAGCCCGATTCCGCAGCGCCCTTTATCGAACCGTCGGCATCCGGGCCCCGACCGCACGCCGTTTCTGAAAGTCGCGCGATAGCCTCGCACAGCCGCGCGAACTGCTCGGTGTCGGCGCTCGGTACGCGGTCGCCCGAGCGGTAACGGCTCAGCGTTGCGGGAGAAATGCCGGACGCGGCGCTCAGCTCCTTTGCCGTGCAGCCGACCTCGGCGATGTATTCGTTCAGCTTTTCGTTGAATTTCATTGCATTTACCTCATTAATGTAAGGCTTCGGTATCCGTGCCTATTATATACTATTTGTCGGAAAAAATAAAGCGCTTGTCGAAAAAATATAAGAGCTTTTTCTCTTTTAATTTTATAATTTCAAAATCGGCATGTGACAATTCAAAAATCCTCTTGAAAAAACCGCCCGCTGTGCGGGTGCGCGATAATTTATAATGATAGATAATCGGAGAATTCACATGCTTTATACATATTTTGGAATTATGAATGAAATGCCGCCGTGTTAAATCGAAATTCATTTTTTGACCGTACAGACGAAATATACGACGGTAAAATGCACAGAAATGTTGCACAAATTTTATGCCGATTGTGACTGCTGACAAGTCGATTCACAGTGCGTTAAAATCGCAGAAACCCTTATAATACAAGGCTTTTCGCGCTTTTGTCAGAGATACACAAAACGACATCAAAAATATTTGTGTACATTAAACAGAAAATGTGTGAAAATCAGTTGACATTGTTTCCGTTCTGTGGTACAATTACAAGCGTAAGCCGACGTTGTCGGCATATACTAATTTGAATTTGCCCATCGGAGGGGAATGTGGGTGTGCCCCTCCGAAGGCAAAACAAAAATATTTTTTATAGGAGATGAAAGAATGAAAAGAACATTCAAAAAAGTGCTTTCGACAGTAGTCGCTTCTTTGTTTGTACTTCAGTCAGCTTCGCTTGCCACAGTCGGCATCGGGGCTGCTGATACGAATGAAGTACTGAAGTATACGCCTACTATCGACGCTGTGAAGGATGATGCTTATGCTACATCCTACAAGAAGGTGGTAGGGGATGTTACATACAGCTACCTGTATGATGATAGTTATATCTACCTCTTTGTTGAAGGAACGATGCCTGCGGCTGCCGGCAACTATCTTAATCAAACGCTTACGATTACGCCTTTGAATGATGATGCGATAAATAATGAGTCAATTAACTTTATTATTCAACCGTTCCATAATCCTACATCCGGTGTTGTTGGTAACGTTCAGATGTGGCAGGATACCAAAGGAAAAGTGAATATGGGATCTAATATCCCTTCCGGTGCTGCTGACTCGAGTGAATTTAAGATTACAGTAAACGGCGATGATTTTACTGCTGAGGTGAGAGTAGCAAATAAGACCTCTCTTAACAAGGAGATTGTCTTTGCAAGTGGTAATTTCGTCAACGGCTCATGCGTCGCCGGAGAAGGCGATTACTGGGGATTTTGGCAGTGGGGTGCGCATCCTAGTTACACTGTTTTAACGTTAGGTGCGACATATAGTGCTACGCATACGCATGTCTATGAGGACGAGTTTACTGAGGACACACGCGCCACCTGCTCTAAGGCAGGTTCTAAGTCTCGTCACTGTGTAGACTATGCTGAATGCAAGGGTGTTACCGATATAACACCGATTCCGAAGACTGCTCATGATATCGTTGACGGGACTTGTTCTGTTTGCGGTCAGAAGATAGTTCTTCAGGAGACTGCTAAGGTTGATGGTAATATTGAGGGCGCTTACAAGAAGTCTGCGCAGATTAATCTTGATCTTAGCAATATTAACAATAGTAACGCTGGTGGAGCATCGTATGCCGATGAGCCTCAGCAGGTGAGCGGCGCGACAGCATATTTCCTTTGGGATAACGACAACATATATGTAGCTGTTGATGTCAAGGACCCCACGGGCGGCTTGCTCCCTGATGCATGGAATCAGTACGGAGATAGTAACAACATGACTTATTCTGAATCAGTGATTGTTTCAATATTCAGAGATGTTGCTACGCAGACAGAGGCTGCTGGAATTCGTATAAATGCATATCAGCCCTTTGCATACAAACAGCAAGCGAATGGTGATGACCTTGGAGCAAAGTGGAATTCTGCAGCTGATTATTTGAAGAATAACTCTAAGTATGCAGTTTCGACTTATGATGGTGGTTACATCGTTGAGTATGCTCTTGATGGAACTAAACTTGCGGAGGGCAACAAGTATCTTGTTAACCTTGGAATTTGTGATGTAATAGACTATTCGCTGAACGTGTATGGTGGCGTGCAGAAGTCGTATTTTATCGGTCATGCATGGGAAACTCCCGTTGACGGAACTATCGAACTTAGCGGTCAGAAATATAATCATACCCATGTCTGGGAGTCGGATTATACTATAGATGTTAAGCCTACATGCACAAAGATGGGCGTAAAGTCTATCCACTGTGTTGATTATGCTGAGTGCGGTGGCGTAGATTCCCGTACTGAAATTCCGAAGCTTGCACATACTGCCGGTGAGCTTACCACTACCGAGCCCACCTGTGTAGAACAGGGCAAGGTTACAAGCGTATGTACGGTTTGCGGCAATCCTTTTACTGTAGAGACTACTCCTGCTCTCGGTCATACCACTACAAGCGGCAAGTGTGAGAGATGCGGCGAGTATGTTAACGCTCCGTCGAAGGTTCCTTATGTAACCGCTGCGGTTGACGGAACCAAGGATGCTGCATATGACTCCGGCGCTAAGTATTATGTAAACGGCGCTACCGCATATGTAGTATATGACAAGGATTATTTCTACGTTTACATTGAAGCTGATGATGCTGAGAATGTTGCATACTTTACTATTGGTAATCCTGATAAGACGGACAATGTTGGACCGTTTTGGTCGAATACAGCTGAGATTAAATTTGACTTCACCGCAAAGAATCTTTGGACAACGGATAGTTTCGCTTGCAGCATATTTAACCAGAATGGCGCTTCTACGTTTGCAGATAATATTTCTGTAGATACCGGTGCCACACTCATTGCGAAGGCAGGCGTCGATTATGCTTTTGCCGATAGCAAGAACGCTGTTGAGCTTAAGATTCACATCGGTGAAGGCTACGCGCCTAACAACTATATCGGAAGAGCTTATGTTGGAAATTCTATATACAACATAGGTCTCGGAACCGAGGAAAATGGCATTAACCTTAAGAATTATGGTGGCAATTTGACGGTTGCTGTTCTTAATGGCGCTCTTACCAACATTGTTCTTGATAGCTGCCTTGGTGGCTGTGTCAATACTGAGCGCGTAACCACTGTTGAGCCTACCTGCACTGCAGTTGGTACTTCTGTTGAAAAGTGCACCGTTTGCGGCGCTGAGGTTGAAGGCTCTGCGCAGGATGTCGCTATGCTCGATCATGACTACAAGCGCACCGTAACTGTAGAGGCTACCTGCGAGGTTGCAGGCACATCTGCAGAAAAGTGCACCGTCTGCGGCGCCATCAAGGATGGTACTGCAGTAGAGATCCCCGCTCTCGGTCACGACTGGGAGTACGAATTCAAGACTGAGCCTACTTGCACGGATGAAGGTAGAGCATATACCAAGTACTGCAAGAGAAGCGGTTGCGACAATCCGGGTGAAGAGTCTGAATCGGGCGATATAGTCGTTCCTGCACTCGGACATAACTACAATGAACTTGGTATATGTGCTAATTGCGGCGATAACAAGAGTCTTAAGGTAGCAACCTACTCTGTAACCCTTATGGATGTCCTCAACATCAATGCAAAGATTAACAAGGCGGATGTAGCAGCATACGACAGCCTCTATGTAAAGTTTGTTGAGCATCGTAAAGAAAACTTGGGCGATGTTGAGAAGATCGTAACCGAATATTCTTATGAGGCAAGCAAAGACAGATATGTATTTGCATACGGCTCTACTCCTCAGTGCGCAGTTGACGATGTTGATGTATATGTTTACGGTGTAAAGGATGGCGTTACTTATGAGAGCACCGCAGTTTATACCGCTAATATAACTTCCTATCTCTACACGATGCTTGGCAGAAGCACAGATACATCGCTTAACAGACTTATGGTGCATCTCCTTGACTATATAGCAGCTGCACAGCAGTTCAAGGATTACAGCACCGATGCACTTGCAAATGCAAATCTTACGGATGCCATGAAGGCACTCAGACTTCCTGCAAACACCGACTATAAGAATACGTTCAGCAAGAATGTTAACGAGGGAGCTTCCGGAATAACCTATAAGGCAAGACAGCTTTACTGTGATGATTCTATCTCCTTCAAGTACAACTTTACCATTGACGATTCTCAGTATAATACCGAGAACATCAAGGTAGTAGTTAAGTATAAGGAAAACGGAGAGCTTTTGGGCGAGTTTAGCGGAAAGGACATTGTATATGATACCGCTCGCTCGAGATACTACGTTGTCGTCGGCGTATTTGCTCAGAACCTGAGCGAGGAGCTTGAGATCAATGTATATACTCTTGACGGAACGCTCATCAGCGACAAGACAATAGTTAACTCCATAGAGTCTATGGCATCTGCATATGCTGCATATCCGCAGTATACCGACTTCCTTGCTGCAATGATGCAGTACGGCAGAGCAGCAGCTGCTTACGCATACCGCTGATTAATTCCGACATTGGAATTATCTGAATAACCAACCTCTGCAGCCCGCGAGTATTCGCGGGCTGCACTTTTTAGTCTAAATGACGTCAAAAACGCTTTTGCGCGCCCCATAACTATTGACTTTGCGTGAGAAAATGATATAATAGACATAACAAGTTATAACTATCGTAAAAAATATAACGATATTGTAAAGGTTGGACACGGTATGAAAACAAAAGTCAGCAGTAGAATAACGGCTTGGTTAATTTCAGCGGCAACCGTAGTATCGGGATCAGCGCTTTCTTTTTCTGTATCGCTGAGTGCTGCCGCCGGGACGGTCTTGGGGACATCTCCGAAAGCATCCAAAACTCTGTACGACGGCGTAAGCTACGACTATTACGAGCTTCCGTCGAGTTCTACATACGGGGCAAAGGATTTCAGCGTTGTTGAATTTGACCTTTCACAGCGGGATCTTTATCTCGATGTTGTGAGCGCCGGTGCGTATTCCAATCAGCTCTTGCAGACATCAAAGATACTTTCAAATTTTAACAGCAAAAACGGAGAGGGTAAAACTGCGATTGCTGCAATAAACGGTGATCTTTGGATGGTAAACTATTGTCATTCAAGAACTAAGGATACCAAATATAACGGCGTTGTTTACGGACCCGTAGTCAAAAAGACGCTTACATTGCCGCGCGGCTTTAATGTAAGTGACGGCGAGATAATTACCTCCGCGTGCATACCTGAGGAGACTCCGTATGAGAGCGATTTTTATACCTTCGGTGTTACCGATGATTATGTTCCGTTTATGTGCAATCCCGGAACGGGAATTACGGTTACCAATTCAACCCGTAAAACCGAGCTTTATACCGAGGCACTTAACCGACTGCCGGTTGAGGGGGCTACCGTTGTGTATACCGATAAGGGCTGCCTTAACAATTATGCTCTTGATGATGCATATGAGGTGGTTATTGATGTTCCGTATGATTATAAGGTGGCTCACGGCTGCAATATTACCGGAACGGTCAGCGGTATTTACGGGCCGAGCGACAGCGGCAATCCGACTATGAAGCAGAACCGTCTTATTCTCACTGCTCGCGGCGCGGCTCAGATATCAAAGCTATCGTCCTATGCTGTCGGAGACACTGTCACTGTATCCGTCAATACATATGATAAATGGGGTCATTATACAGATCTTCTGCACCGTATAGCCGAGGGTGTCGGCGGCCATATTCCGCTCGTTATAGACGGCGAGGCTTTTAACTCGGGACTTAATAATCTGTATGCAACATCAATTATCGGATACACCTCAACCGGCAGCATAAAATTTCTCACGCTCGACAGCGTATCAAGTACATCCTCATCAAAATACTTCCCCATTGCCGATATGCCTGCGCTCTGCAAGGAGCTTGATATAGTAAATGCATTTCTTCTTGACGGCGGCGGCTCGGCAACGATGGTTACGCTCGACAGCGGCTCGTATAAGCTACAGGGTACACCGAGCGACGGAAGCGAGCGCGCGGTAGTCAATGCAATAATTTTGTCTCACGGACCCGAGCGTGAAGCACAGGGCAGTTTCACCCCGCAGCCAACCTATAATGACGATCTCTCCAAGCTGCGCTTCACCTCTTCCGAAATGATGAAATATTTCCTGCAGCAGACCCCGCTCAAGGCTGAAAAGCTCGTCAGTCTCGGCTACAGCGAAACCGAAAATGCGCTTGAGATAAATACCGTGACCGACTATGATCCGTATTTCTATATTAACTATTCAAAGAGTTCGGTATCTTTTTCTGCCGACGACTGTAAATATGCCGTTCTTACCTATAAGAATCCGACCTCTAACTCTGATAAGGCGGTCAAAGCAAGCTTCTTCCCGTGTGCCGGCAGTATCACCGCTGCTTCTCCCGAGTGCACCGTGACGGTCGATCTTCCGCAGAACGACTCTTATCAAAGCACCGTAATTGATCTGTCGGGGCTGAGTAAATGGAGTGGCACCGTGAATGCAATGCGGTGGGATTTCTTTGATGAGGCGAGCATCGGTGACCGGCTTTATGTTAAATCTCTTATTTTCTGCGCTACGGAGACCGAAGCGAACGCTGTCGCGGCAAACGAAAAGAATAACGCGAATATAAGCTTCGGTTCCGAGCAGATGCTGCGGCATACGCCCGTAATAGACGGAAAGCTCGACGATGCTTATAAAGCTTCCTGCGGTGTAATAATGAATAATACCGACATAAAGCATGCGCTGACCGGAAAGCCCCTTTCCGATAACCTTCGCAATAAATATACCGGTGACATGTGGGCGGCAGCATATTTTCTGTACGATTCCGATTATATCTACGCCTATGTTACGGTTCATGATTCGACGCTGACGCCGATGACCGAAATTACCGAAAAGAATGCACACAGGAATAATAATGCATTTGTCTCGGTCTGGGACGGCGCGGATTGGCCCGGCAGCTCCGTGGAGGTGCTCCTCAACGCCACAAACGGCTATGCGTATGCAACCGGCTCTTCCGGCGGATACGGTTCGAACTTTGCCGCCTACGGGACAGATACCCCGTCAACCGAATATGCATATTCGCTGAATCCGGGCGGTGACGGCTATGTCGTTGAGGCAAGAATATATGCTCCGGGATATAAGCAGGGCGATACAGTGTCGGTCGCGCTCGGCGCAAATGACTTTGTATCAGGCAACTATAATTTTTATCGGTTCGGAAATATATACGCTAAGGACAACGGTGCGGATTTCGATGCGACCGTTACGCTCGGCGATTCCTACGAAAAGCATACGCATATATGGCAGACCGATTATACCGTGGATGTTCCTGCAACCTGCACTCAGACCGGCAGCAAGAGTATTCATTGCAGCGGATGTGATGAAATAAAGCCGGGATCTGAGGTCACTATACCGATGACTGCTCACAGCTATGTACTTTCGTCGTCGGTGGCAGCGACATGTACGCAAGCCGGAAGCAATACATATTCCTGCTCCGTATGCAGCAGGAAGGATGAAAGAAACACCCCCGCGCTCGGGCATAGCTACGGTACCGACGGTGTATGTACGCGCTGCGGTGCAAAGGAAAAGCCCTCGCTCAGTGTTTATACCGAATCCGGTGCGCTCAAGGCGGGTGATACGCTTACATTTACTCTCTCGCTTTCCGATTGCACGTCGCTTAAGTCGCTTAGAGTAAAGCCTGTTTTCGACAGCTTGTTTTTTGAGATTGTTTCCATGCGCTGGCTTATCAGCGGGACATCTATTTCCGATACATCGGGCGGTATTGCCGTTGCGGCATTTGCCGCAGAGACCGCCGACGTAAGCGGGGATATCCTTGAATGCGAGCTTAAGGTAAAGGAAGGTACTTCCGCGGGCGAATATTCGGTAGGCTTTGATGTTGTGCTTAAGAGTAAAGCAAGCGGCGTAGAAACGGCGATTGATATAACACAGCCCGAGACTTGGACCGTAACGGTCGAGCCCGAACACGTGCATGACTATGTTTACACTTGCGATCCTACACAGAAGAACTCAGCATATAAAGCAGGTCATATCGGAACATGTAAGACCTGCGGTGCTGTAAGCGGCGTAATCGCACATAACACCAACGAGCTTGGAATCTGCGCTGATTGCGGAGCGAATGTTAAGCTTTTGGTAGCAACCTACTCTGTAACCCTTATGGATGTCCTCAACATCAATGCAAAGATTAACAAGGCGGATGTAGCAGCATACGACAGCCTCTATGTAAAGTTTGTTGAGCATCGTAAAGAAAACTTGGGCGATGTTGAGAAGATCGTAACCGAATATTCTTATGAGGCAAGCAAAGACAGATATGTATTTGCATACGGCTCTACTCCTCAGTGCGCAGTTGACGATGTTGATGTATATGTTTACGGTGTAAAGGATGGCGTTACTTATGAGAGCACCGCAGTTTATACCGCTAATATAACTTCCTATCTCTACACGATGCTTGGCAGAAGCACAGATACATCGCTTAACAGACTTATGGTGCATCTCCTTGACTATATAGCAGCTGCACAGCAGTTCAAGGATTACAGCACCGATGCACTTGCAAATGCAAATCTTACGGATGCCATGAAGGCACTCAGACTTCCTGCAAACACCGACTATAAGAATACGTTCAGCAAGAATGTTAACGAGGGAGCTTCCGGAATAACCTATAAGGCAAGACAGCTTTACTGTGATGATTCTATCTCCTTCAAGTACAACTTTACCATTGACGATTCTCAGTATAATACCGAGAACATCAAGGTAGTAGTTAAGTATAAGGAAAACGGAGAGCTTTTGGGCGAGTTTAGCGGAAAGGACATTGTATATGATACCGCTCGCTCGAGATACTACGTTGTCGTCGGCGTATTTGCTCAGAACCTGAGCGAGGAGCTTGAGATCAATGTATATACTCTTGACGGAACGCTCATCAGCGACAAGACAATAGTTAACTCCATAGAGTCTATGGCATCTGCATATGCTGCATATCCGCAGTATACCGACTTCCTTGCTGCAATGATGCAGTACGGCAGAGCAGCAGCTGCTTACGCATACCGCTGATTAATTCCGACATTGGAATTATCTGAATAACCAACCTCTGCAGCCCGCGAGTATTCGCGGGCTGTGTCTTTTGCGTGCCGGGTGTTGCATATGGTTATTACAACTTCGCGGTAAAAGCCCAATGAAGGCATGGCAGCAGAGAATGTCAGCAAACTGTCAGCTGGCTATCTACCCGACAAGCGAAAAAATCCCCCGCGGCTCGCGATAGCGAGCACGCGGGGGGAAAACGAAAGGTATTTACAGTATCATGCGGCGGGAGCCGCGGGGGATATCGTCCCTCTTCTTACGGGAGAGGAGATTAGTTCTCGCCCGTCTTCTTCAGGAAATGCAGATCAGTTCTCGTCCTTCTTCTTACGGGAGAGGAGGAGGTTAGTGAGGATTCCGAGGATAAGTGCGGAAGCGACCTCGGTAATGGTGACAGGACCGATACCGATAGACATTCCGCCGATACCCGTGATGAGAATTACCGACACAACGAAGAGGTTGTGGTTATCGCCGAGGTCGACCTTCTGAATCATCTTAAGACCCGACACTGCGATGAAGCCGTAGAGTGTGATGCAGACACCGCCCATTACGCAGGAGGGGATAGTTGCGAGGAAGGTAACGAAGGGTGCGAGGAAGGAAGCGATGATAGCGAGGATAGCGGTTGTAAGGATGGTATAAACGGAAGCGTTTCCTGTAATTGCGACGCAGCCGACCGACTCGCCGTAGGTGGTGTTCGGGCAGCCGCCGAAGAATGCGCCTGCCATAGAGCCTATGCCGTCTCCGAGCAGTGTACGGTGGAGACCGGGCTCTTCAAGCAGCTCCTGACCGATGATGGAGGAGAGGTTCTTATGGTCGGCGATGTGCTCAGCAAATACGACGAATGCTACCGGAATATATGCAACAGCGATGGTTGCGATGTACTCACCGTTTATCGCGCTGAGGCCCTTTGCTGCCTTGATGAAGGTGAAATCGGGGTACCACTGCATGCTTGCAAAGCGGGAGAAATCAATGATGACCATAGCGTCGTTTCCGGTTGCGTTACCGATTACGGTGAACACAGTAGCTACGAGATAGCCTGCTACGATACCGATAACGAAGGGGATGAGCTTAGCCATCTTCTTGCCGTAGACCGAGCAGACAGTGACAACTGCGAGGGTCACCAGCGCGCAGATAAAGCAGAGCCAGCCGTGAAGGTCCATCTGGAACACTCCGCCGTCGGTCTTTGCGATGGAGATAGCGTCGCCGACAGCGTTGCCTGCGAGCGAAAGACCGATGATAGCGACAGTAGGTCCGACGATGACGGCGGGCATGAGCTTGTCTATCCAACGAACGCCTGCGAACTTAACGATAAGGGCGATGACAACGTAGACGAGACCTGCGAATACGGCACCGATGATGATGCCTGCAAAGCCTGCCTCTGCGGTTGCCGCGCCTGCGAATGCAGCCGACATAGAGCCGAGAAATGCGAACGAAGAGCCGAGGAACACGGGGCTTCTGAACTTGGTGAAGAGCAGATAAACGATGGTTCCGACGCCCGCGCCGAAGAGGGCTGCGGACTGCGACATTCCGTTACCGATAATGGTAGGGACCGCAATTGTAGCTGCAAGAATTGCGAGCAGCTGCTGCAGTGCGAATATTAGGTTTGCGCCGAACTTAGGCTTGTCTTTGACCTGGTAGATAAGATTCATCTTAAGATCCTCCGATAATATATTTATGTAAATACTTTCGTATTTATATACTTATTCTCCGTACAGATCGACACCCATGGTATCGTCGTACGGCGGCACGAGCACCGATACGCGCTCGCTCTGTGCGGTTGGGATGCTCTTTCCTATATAATCCGCGCGGAAGGGGAGTTCCCTGTGACCGCGGTCGATGAGAATGGCGAGTCTGATTGCGCGGGGTCTGCCGAGCGAGAATATCGCGTCTATCGCGGCGCGGACCGTTCTGCCCGTGTAGAGCACATCGTCTACGAGCACGACGTTTTTATCGACGATGTCGAAGCCGAGCTCCAATGTCGAGATGACGGGGCTCTCGTACTGCCGCGTGAGATCGTCGCGGTAATACTTGATGTCGAGCGCACCGCACGGCACCGTAACGCCCTCCGAGCGGCAGATATTTTCCGCTATCATCTCGGCGAGTCGTTCGCCTCGGCGGCGTACTCCGATGATGCAGAGGTCATCCGTGCCCTTATTCTTTTCGACTATCTCGAATGAGATTCTGCGGACGGTGCGGCAGAGCGTTTCGCCGTCCATGATACGTGCTTTCAGCTGCATAAGGCACCTCCGAAATTCCGCCTTGAAAAAAGAAAAGAACCCTGCGGCAGAGAGCATCGCAAGATCCGTTTTGCCGGCATAAGCCCGGCGCGCGTATTCATCGGATCTTGTCGGTCTCTCTGTACCGATCTTAAAGACTCGTTTTTTACCTCCGAAATTTTATCACTGCGGGCGAATTTTGTCAATATATTTTGCAAAAAAAGTCAAAAAAATTTATTCATCGGTCTCGCGGCGCATTTTGTCGGGATTACGGGAAAATATTCATGCGGACAAATTCCGAACGGATATTGCATATTTTTCTCCTATATGATATAATTTTTCATGATAAATTACGGCGCAATGCCGAAAAACGGAGGATTCTATGCTATATTCTCTTGAAAATGACATACTCGTGATTGAAATAAACGACGTCGGCGCGGAGCTTTATTCGATAAAGGGCAAAAACGACGGCTTTGAATATCTCTGGCAGGGCGATCCGCAATACTGGTCGGGCAGAGCATACAATCTGTTTCCGATATGCGGACGGATAACCGACGGGCGCTATATCTACAAGGGCAGCTCATACGATATCTGCCTGCACGGCTTTGCGCGCGATGCGGTATTTTCGTGCATCGGGCGCGGAGACGGTGAGATATGCTTTGAGCTTACGGCGAATGCCGAGACAAAGAAGAGCTATCCCTTTGATTTTCGTCTGCGCGTGAGATATATTCTTAACGGCAGCTCGCTCAGAACGGTTTATGAGGTCGACAATCTCGGCGAGAGTGAGATGATTTTCGCGCTCGGCGGGCACCCCGGCTTTAATCTGCCGCTCGAGGACGGCAGGAGCTTTTCGGATTACCGTCTTGAATTTGCAGAGCCGCGCGAGACGGTGCATGAGCTCGTACAGAGTGAGCGATGCTACGTGCTGCGCGAGGAGCGTACATATCCGCTTTCGGACGGCAGGGTGCTCCCGCTCAGTCACTCGCTCTTTGATAATGATGCGATATTCCTGTACGATACGTGCGGGAGCGTGACGTTGACCGCGGGCGGGAAAAAGAGCGTACGGGTCGACTATCCCGACATGAAATATATCGGCTTCTGGCATCTGCCGCACACCGAAGCTCCGTACGTCTGCATAGAGCCGTGGACGAGCTGTCCGTCGTATGACGGCGAGCTCGACGACCTTGAGACAAAGCGGGATATGCTGCGTTTCGAGGCGGGCGGACACTATACGACGAGCTTTACCGTGAGCATTTGTACGGGCGAAGCCGCGCAGTGAGCATCAACATATAAATTAACGGTTGGAACAAAGGATGAGTAAGAAGAAATCACGTGAGCAGAAGATTTTTCGCAGAATAATAACAGCGCTTGTTATCGCCATATTTTCGGTGATATTGGTCTCCGCTTCGGTTGTGGCTGCTTATCGGCTGCTGCCCGGACTCGGATGCTCTGCGGCGGATGATAGCACGGCGGAAACGACTGCGCAGACCGACGCATCGGAAACGACAGCACCCGAGACGGTTGAAACGGACGGGGGTGAGACCGAGACCTATGCAGTAACCGCTGCGGCTGAGCTCGAGCGTATGCCTACGGTTTTGATAGACCCAGGTCACGGCTTTGACGATGTCGGCTGCGGCTCGGAATTTCTCGGCGAAACATGGGAGAAGGATTTGACGCTCGATATGGCAAAGAAGCTCGGCGCACTCCTTACCGAGCGCGGCTGCACGGTGCTGTATACCCATGAGGGCAAGAGCTTTCCGTCGGTGGCGGAGCTGACCGCAGAGGCAAAGCGGCTCGGTGTTGAATACGAATACGAGAAGATGAACGACAACAACATATTCAACGCTTATGAGCGTTCGATTTACGCAAACTGCCTTGCCGCAGAGCAGGAGATAGACTTTTTCCTCTCGATACATGTCAACGCGATGGAGAACTCTCCCGAGCGATCGGGCTTTGAAATAGACTATTATGCCGAGGGCGATGATGCGGCCGAGTCCCGCGCGTACTTTAACGGCATAATCGCCTCGATAGCCGACAATCTCCCCGATACGGGCATAGACAGCTGGGAGGATTCGTGGGATGAGGCGTTCATCGTGACGAAGATAACACGTCTGCCGGCCGTGCTGATAGAGACGGGCTTTGCGTCTAATGCGTCGGATGCCGCATATCTGCTTGCCGAAGAAAATCGCTCCGAGCTTATGAGTGCGGTCGGCGACGGAATTCTTCGCGGATGGCGTGAAATTTGTGCTGCGGGCTGACGGCTGTAATTATGGACCGGATAGAGGGTGGCTGCAGCTATCCCGCAGAGCAGGTTATCGGTGTGATGCAGCTGTGTGTTGAGGGCTGTCGCGGCGCGCCGCGGCGTGACGGAAAGTGTTGACTTTCGTATAATAAAAAAGGGATGTGACGGTTGTGCCCGTCGCATCCCTTTTGTCGGAATTGTGTCAATCGGTTTGATTCGGATGTCTGATGATTCGATTGATTGATGATTCGGCAGTTCGCTTTTGCTCTGCGTTTTTGCTGCGTACTATGTGCGCCTTGCGTTTTGTGTGCTTATGCCTTTGCTGTTTGCTTTTTCTTTCGCGGCAGCATGATAACGTGCTGACCGTCTATCGTGTCGCCCTGGATACCGCATGCCGTGCGGATGTCGGCGACCGTTGTGCCGTAGCGCTTTGCGATATCCCACAGACTCTCGCCTTTTTTGGGGTAATACAGCATCATCGGAGGACGGTCGGCGGGGATGCAGGGCTTCGTCTCATCGACGGTGAGAGACGCTATCATCTCCTCCTCGCGGCGCGAGAAAACCGCAAGCGAATAATCGAGTTCAAAATCCGCATGTACCGAGCTGCCGTCTACCCGTGCGCGGACCCCGCGCGGCGATGCGCAGGCAAGTATCTCGATCCTGCCGTCGAGCCCGTAACCGTCAAGCTCCGCCTTTATAGGCGTGTCGAAGGTCATAGCCGTCGGGTGCTTTTCGCCGCTCAGCAGCACATACACGCAAGTCTTGCCGCCGAGCTCAAGCTTTCCACGCTCGGGGTCAAGCTGTGCCGTGAGCTCGCATACCGAGGCATCCGCATACAGCACCTCGGGGCGCTGCCCCTCCGTATAGTTCGGAATTGGGGAGGATGCGCCTATCGAAACGCTTCCGTTCTTAAGCTCGGAAAAGCGCAGTGTGTCCCGTGTTATCAGCTCGGGCGCAGTCATAAACTCGGTAGAGTAGGCATCGCGCGCGATGGCTGCCGTGCAGGAGTAGAAGCAGAATACCGTCGCCGAATAGGTGTAATCGAGCTCTATTATGCGGCGCTCGCCGAAGCTGTTGTCGGACGGCTCTGCCGTGACGCTCTCGAGTGAGAGTATCGGAAAGCAGCTGACATCTGTCCTGCCCTCGATACATTCCGGCGCGTCGAAAACCTCGGTTATCGGGATGCGTTTCTGGATCGACATGACGGTGCCGCCCTCGCCGCGGCAGAGAATGTTTACCTGTGCATTGCTGCGCAGGGTTATCTCGCTGCCGCTGAGCTTGCATTCGTCGGGGCAGATGCGCACCGAGCAGCAGATAAGCTCCTCTATCGGCGGCATGCCGCCCTCAAGCTCGATATCCTCGCTGCCGCGTATCCCGCTCTCGGTAAACGACTGTATGCAGAGCGATTCAATGCTGTCGGTGCGCTTTTGCAGCGTCAGCCCGTCGGTCAGCGCCTCGGTGCTGCTGCGCACGGTCGGTTCTACCGAGTCGCGCTCGGTCAGCAGAATATCGGTCGAGACGGTGCACTTTACGCTTATGGCTTTAGGGCTCGTCAGTCGACCCGATGCGGCTGCGCAGAGCGGCAATGCGCCGATGCAGACCTCGCCGTCGCCCTCTCGCGGGCAGTCGGCACTGCCGCTCAGCGGTACGTCGGTCGTTATGCTGCGCAGCTCGCCCCCGTCGGTCAGAAAGATCGCCGTGTATTTTATCGAGCCGTTGTATTTTATCCCTTCGCTGTCCGCATAGGCCTCGTCTATCCGCGGCACCGCGCGGACGAACATCAGCCGCTCCGCGTCGCCGCAGTAGTCGGGTAGCGTTATCTCGGCGCTGTTCTCCGCACCGTCGCGGAAATGCCTGCCCGTGACGGTATGACTGCCGCATCCCGTTCCGAGCGGAACGCTTACCCGCTCCGCCTTTGCCGTGTCACGCTGTCTTGTGTTCCGCTCGGGCTCTGCCTCGCGGCGAATATCTTCCGTATTGTTATCCATACCATACCTCCGTAATGCGCGGCACTGCCGCCGTCTTTTCTGCTCACGGCAATGGTATGCGCTCGCGGTGTGAAATATTCATGTACCCGATGCTTCTGCATGCCCGAAAAAATAAAAAAAGCCCCGCATCGCCGTGTGCGCAGGCAATTAAAAACCCTGCCGCAGCAAGGTAGGTGTCCTCCCGGGCGGCTTTGTGCTCCCAGCATCCTGTTCTGCCGTGGTGACGGACATATAATTCGTCAATCGCAGGGCAGAGAGGGAGGTCTGCATTCCCCCCGTCCGACTCGGACTCCTTTTAATAGTTGTGGGTTTAATTAACCGACGCATCACGCACGAGGCAGGAAAAGCCTTTTTTCGCACGTACATGTGCTGTATTATTCAGTTGTACTCAGACGAGGACATCAGCCCTCGGCGTCGTAGTCTATCTCGCCGAAAAGCTCGTTATCGAAAACGGCTGCGATACGGTCAAACTCCGCATCGTCGTCTATCGTAGCGAGAATAGTCTCGCCGTCCTCCTGCTCCTCCTTAAGAACGACGTAGTAGTCTCCCTCCTCGCCGTCCATGGGGATAAGCGCGTAGTATCTGCTGCCGTCGAGCTCACGGACCGCTGCGAGCTCAAACTGACCCTCGTTGCCGTCCTCATCGGTCAGGGTATACACCTCGACCTCTTCCTCATTCTCGTTCTCGACAGCGTCGAGTTCTTCATCCTTTACATTGTTCTCTTCCATAACAGTGTCTCCTTTCGGGGTTACTTTCCTGCCGCGTCGACAGGGCAGACGGATGCGCATATTCCGCAGCCGACGCATTTTTCCTCGTCGATGCTGAACTTACCCATCTCGCTGATGAGTACCGCGCCCCGTGGGCACTCAACGTCGCATGTGCCGCAGGCGATGCATTTGCTTTGGTCTATCTTATATGCCATGATTCTTTACCGCGCACGGGCGGACTCCTTTATCATATCTATTCTTTACCGCACGGGATAATTCTATTCCGTGCGGAAAATATCACTCAGCCGTAATATCGACAAAAGCTCTCAGGACTCAGTCCGCCTTTTCCGCCTTCTTGCGATGCTTGAGCATGCGCAGCTTCATATAAAGCTTCGGCAGATGGTTTACAAGGAAATCCTTGAGCGAGTTTCTTGCATTTGCGTAGACATCGTGTATCGCAACGAGCGCCTTATACGGCACCTGCCGTCCCGTTACGCGATGGTCGAGCCAGCGCTCATAAACGCGCCCTATGCCGCTCGGAAGCCGATATGCGAGCTTATAGCGGCGGACAAAGTGCATGAAATAAGCCTCGATGAACAGCACCTGCTCCTCGGGAAACTGCGGCTGTATCAGCGGCACTCTGCGCTTTGTAAAGTCGCCCTCTGGGATAAAGCCCGCCTGCTTCGATATCTCGTACAGCGGCGTACCCTCGTAGGGGTAGAAGATGTTCGGTATCGTGCGGTCGCTTTTTATCTTTGCGTTGAGCTTTATGGTCTTGAGCGCGCGGTGAATGTCCTCGTACGGCAATCCGATGATGTTGTAGGTGAGCTGAGCTATGCCGTATTTATGGAACCAGTTCGAGCAGTTTATTATCATCTCATCGGTCTGATAGCGGCGCAGATATTTGAATCGCATCTCCTGATCTCCGCTCTCGAGACCCATGTCGATGGTGTAGAAGCCTGCTTCCTTCATTCTCTTTACCGTTTCCTCGGTGAGAATGTCGAAGCGGATGTTTCCCGTGCAGGGCAGACCTATTTCCTCTTTATACATATCGATAAAGCGGTCGAACCAGTCGGGGAACATATTGAATATCGCATCGCGGAAGTTTATGAACTTAATCTGCGGATGGCGCGAGAGCAGCGTTTTCAGATAAAGAATCGCATTCTCGGGCGAACGGAAGCGCGCGTAGATCTTCTTATTAGGATAGACCTTACGGAAGTTTCCGTTTCCGCAGTAGGTGCAGTTGTAAAAGCAGCCGCGGCTGACGATGACTATCGCGGTGCCGACCTTTGACGATTCGAGATTGTCGTAATCGAACAGCTCAAAGTCGGGGATGGGAAGTCTGTCGAGGTCGGAGAACAGCGGGCGGATGGGATTGTGCTTAAAGCTGCCGTCGTCGAGCTTGAAATACAGGCTCTCAACGTTTGTATAATCCTCGCCGTCGCGCATCTTGTCGCAGAGCTCAAGCTCCGCATACTCGCCGTCGCCGACGCATACGCAGTCAACGCCGTCTACCGCAAGGACCTCATCCGGCACGAGCGTGGGATGGTAGCTGCCGCAGATGACGAAAACATCGGGGCAGAGCTCCTTTGTCCACTTTATATACTCTATACAATCGGGAAATGCAGTGGTACGTATCGAGAAGCCGACGATGTCGAACTCGCCCGCCTCGCGCAGTCTGCGCTTAAAAGCCTCCTCGGTATGGAGGTTGAGCAGGTGCAGCAGCTTAACGTCATGTCCGCCCTGCTTCAGCACTGCGGAGATGGATGCAAGTCCCTCGCTGTAGTTTCCGCCGCTGATCTTTCTTGTGCTGTCGCGGTCGGTATAGTCCGGATATACAAGGAGCATCCTTGCGGGACGACCGCACAAATTTTTGAGCATTACTTATCCTTTCCTCCCGCGGGCTGCCGCCGACGGGACAGCCGAGAGGGCGTTTTCGCTCGGTGTTCACCGTATTCATTATAATATATCCGCACAAAAAAGTCAATAAATAATCACCAAAAACTATTTACAAGCGATTTCAAAACGGATATAATATGATATACGGGTAGCTATGTACCCGTCTGAGCATCCCAATCATTCCGATACGTCGGAGAAGAGGAGCGGTTAATATGGATTATATAAACAAAATAGGGAAGAAGCTCGATGAGATAAAGAACAGCGAGCTCGGCACGGCAGCGAGAGGCTGCGCGCGCAAATATATCGGAGCGGCACGCAGCTCGGTAGAGCGCCTGCTCTCGGAGGATGAAGGAAAGAAGTGCAGCGTTCCGAAAACGGCGGCAAAGCTCGCATGCAAGGGCGCAAAGAAGCTCTGCGAGGGTACGGCTGCCGCAGTCGCGGGTACTCGGGAGATGGCAAAGGAGCTGCATTCGGACGTTGACTCGGTCATGGAGCGTGACCCCGCTGCGCGCAGCAGGGCAGAGGTACTGCTGCTGTACTCGGGTCTGCATGCCGTTGCGGCTTACCGCGTTGCGCACCGATTGAACGAGGGCGGACATCCGTTCTCCGCGCGCCTTATCAGCCAGACCGCGCGTTTTCTTACGGGAATAGAGATACATCCCGGCGCAACGATAGGCAAGGGGCTGTTTATAGATCACGGCTCGGGGGTCGTTATCGGCGAGACCGCTCAGATAGGCGATAACTGCACGCTGTATCAGGGCGTTACGCTCGGCGGTACGGGCAAGCATACAGGCAAGCGCCATCCTACCCTCGGTAATAACGTAATGGTCGGCGCGGGCGCTAAGGTGCTCGGACCGTTCTCCATCGGTGATAATTCCAAGATAGCGGCCGGTGCAGTCGTGCTCGATGAGGTGCCGTCCGACTCGACCGCCGTCGGTATTCCCGCCCGCGTTGTTCGCCGCGAGGGCGTTCGTGTTGAGGTCGGCTCGGACCTCGATCAGGTCAATATCCCCGACCCGATGGATCAGGAGCTTGCTAAGCTGCGCGACCGTATATCGGTGCTCGAGGAGCTGGCGGGCGATGCGTTCTCCGATTTGAAGGAGGCTGCCGCCGTTGACGGCTCAGACGGTGAGTACTGCGGCGCAGACGATGAGGTCTGCGGTACACGCGGCTTTAAGACCGAGCCGCACTATGTCGGTACTGCCGATGAGCAGACGCATGATGAGGCTGAGCGCGGCGATGCCGATATGAAGGAGAGCGGTGCGGATCTGTTCGGTGATTCCGAAGAATCCGACACATGCGATTTGTCCGACGCGCCCGATGATGCGGAAATCGACGACGCAGAGCCGGACAATGTCTGCAACGATATTGACTCGGGCGATATCGACAGTAATGATGTTGACTGCAACGATATTGATTGCAATGACGTTGACAGCAATGATATAGATGAATAAGACCTGCTTTTCAAGCCATTCGAAAGGACACATAATATAAATGAAGCTGTATAATTCCGCGACAAGAACGAAAGAGGAGCTTGTGACAAAGGAGCCCGGCGTGCTCCGCATGTATACATGCGGACCTACCGTGTACCATTTTGCGCACATCGGCAATCTGCGCTCCTATATAATGGAGGATGTCCTCGAAAAGTACCTGACATACATCGGCTACAAGGTTCACAGAACGATGAACATAACCGACGTAGGACACCTCTCGAGCGATGCCGACGAGGGCGAGGATAAGATGCTCAAGGGCGCGCGCCGCGAGCACAAGACGGTCATGGAGATAGCACGCTACTATACCGATGCATTCTTTGCCGACTGCGCGGCGCTTAATATCAAGCGCCCCGAATTCGTCGTTCCCGCAACGACGCGCATCCCCGACTACATCGAGATGATAGAGCGTCTGCTCGAGAAGGGCTATGCATATGTCGCGGGCGGAAACGTCTATTTCGATACATCAAAGCTCGAGCAGTACTACGTGTTTAACAAGCACGACAGCGAGGACCTTGAGGAGGGCGTTCGCGAGGGGGTCGAAAAGGACTCGAACAAGCGCAACAAGAGTGATTTCGTGCTCTGGTTCACTAAGTCAAAGTTCGACGATCAGGAGCTGAAGTGGGACAGCCCGTGGGGCGTAGGCTACCCCGGCTGGCACATCGAGTGCTCGGCGATAAGCATACATACGCTCGGCGAATATCTCGATATCCACTGCGGCGGAATAGACAATGCATTCCCTCACCATACGAACGAGATAGCACAGAGCGAGGCGTATCTCGGACATAAGTGGTGCTCGCTTTGGTTCCATGTGCTGCATCTCAACACGGAGGGCGGCAAGATGAGTAAGTCTAAGGGCGAATTCCTCACCGTGTCGCTGCTGCGTGAGCGCGGATACGACCCGATGGTCTATCGCATGTTCTGCCTCGGCTCGCACTACCGCAAGACGCTTGTGTTCTCGTGGGAGGGGCTTGACAACGCGAAGGTAAGCTACGATAAGCTTGTCGCGCGTATAGCTTCGCTCATGCGTGACGGCGCGTCTGCGGACGGCGGCATAGCACCCGAGGATGCAGGGGAGGCGGAGCGCCTGCGTGCGGGCTTCCGCGACGGTATGGATGCCGACCTGAACACATCGCTCGGCATTACCGCGCTCTACGACGTGCTTAAATCTGGCGCATCTGCGGGAACAAAGCTCAGTCTTATCGCTGAATTTGATACCGTGCTCTCACTCGGACTTATCGACGCTGCAAAGCGCTCGCTCGAGATGCCCGCAGCACCGGGCGGCGACGATACGTCGATACTCGCACGCATAGAGGCACGTGCCGCGGCAAAGCGCGAGAAGAACTATGCAGAGGCGGACCGCATCAGAGCGGAACTGCTTGCAGAGGGCGTAACGCTTATCGACACCAAGGACGGAACCACCTATACAAAGGCGTGACCGCCGTTGATATAGGCGGTATTACCCATACAAAGCATAACATATGCCCGTCAAGGGAATAACTAAGCGGGCGATTTCTATTGAAGCTATTACATCGGCGGCGGACGGCGGAAGCGCCTCCGCCGTTTTTCGGAGATGGGATTTTCCGCATACGGCGCGGATGCTTGCACTGATACTCGGTGCGCGGTATGCGGCTGTGATTATGCGGCGCTGTGATTGTGCGGCGGTTGCTTTGATGCGCGGCTGCACTTATGCGGCAGCTGTGCCGATGCGGCGGATGCGGCCGGGAGAAACGGAGGGACGAAAAAATGGAGAGAAGAAACGGTGCGGTGCGGCTGCTTGCGCTTACGCTCGGCACACTGACGCTGCTGACGGCTTGCTCGGGCGGCGGAGGAAACGACGCTGCCGAGACGACGGCATCGACGACGCGCAGCGATGTCGCGGTAGAGTATCCCGGTGAGATAGTCCGACCGCGCAGCGCGGAGGAGGCGGTAAAGGCGCTCGAATCGCTCGAAACGCTTGATTTTGACGGCGCGGCGACGGTCATAGCGACATATTCGCATGCCGACATACTATGTCCCGAGTCCGCTTCCGACGAGATAAGCGCGGCGGCACTTGCGCGCAACCGCGCGATAGAAAAGAAGTACAATACCACCGTTACGGGAAAGCGCACCGAGTCGCGCGAGGCGCTGCTGAGCGAGGTGCGTTCGAGTGTCAAATCGGGGCTCTACTACGCTGATATCATTGCGATAGATATCTCCGAGATAGGCACGTATAATTCGGATTCGCTGCTGATGAACCTGTACAGCCTGCCCGATTTCGACCCGACGGCGGACATTTTCAATACCGACGCAATGTCGCAGCTCAGTGCGGCATTCCGCAGCTACGGCGTTATCAGCGCTGCTACCGAGGATGTGCGCGATGTTTATGCGGTCTACTGGAACAAGGCTATCGCGGAATCGCTCGGTGCGGGCGACCTGTACGGCGAATACGAGCGCGGCGAGTGGACATGGCAGCGTTTTTCTGTACTCATGCACAGCGCAGCGGAGGCGCGCGGCGCGGACAAGGCAACGCGGATAGGCGCGGTCACCGATCTGCAGCTGAATGAGCTCGCCGATGCCATGCAGACAAGCTCGGGGCTGCATTATGTCAGTACCGAGTACGGCGCTGTGCCGTCGATAAGCTACGACGATGCGGCGATGAACGAGCTCGCTTCGCTTGCACACACCGTTTTCGGCAGCGGACAGGGGTTCTCGAGCGGCTCCGGCTCTGATACTTCTGCGGCTACGAGCTTCCGCGGCGGCGACGTGCTGTTCTACGTCGGTACGTTCCGCGATGCGGAGACGCTTGCGAGCGCGGAGTCCGACTGGGGCGTGCTGCCTCTGCCGACCTATTCAGATAAGACGGGTATCACCGCGATGTCGCCAAGCTCCGCAGTGCTCGTGACCCCGCGCAACAACGCGCTCGGCGCAAATACGTCGGCTATGCTCAAGGCGCTTTCGGTCGCTTCGGTCGGAGTGATGGATGATGCGGCGGTCGAGTACATCACCGCATCCGCGCTGCGCGACAATGCGTCTGCGCGTATGGTCAGGGCGGCGGCGGAAAAGACCGCGCTCACCGATTTTACGGCGGCGTTCCCGTCGATAACCGCGCTGCAGAACGCGACGGCGGAGGCATATCATAACTCGATAAAGTCGGGCGGCAGCTTTACGACCGCCGCAAACCGCTATCTCCGTAACGGCACCGCTGCGCTGAATCAGAATTTCCCGCTCAAGAACGCCGAATGACGGCGCGAACGCGGAATGACGGAGCGCGATGCATCCATGTTTTTTGCGGCGCGGTGCGCTGTATCGCACGGATTTTGCGCGCGCCGGCAGAGAGCCTGTGTGTGACATGAATCTGCAGCTCTGCCCGACAATACCGCAATATTATGCTTTTGCGGATGAAAAACAAATGTTAAAAAAATGTGAATAGACGAGGATACTATTTACATTTGAAAAGGTCTGTGATATACTTTATCTGTCATAGACGGCTTTCACGGTTTGCGGTATAATTGCCCTGCGGCTTATGTCGTTCGGGGTACCTCATTCACCGCCTGCTGTGTCCGCCGAATTATTAAAAATGAGGTGAATTATTATGACAAAGGAAGAAAAGCAGCTTATTATCGACACCTACAAGACTCACGAGGGTGATACCGGTTCTCCCGAGGTTCAGATCGCTATTCTGACCCACAGAATCAACAGCCTCAACGAGCATCTTAAGGCTAACCACAAGGACCATCACAGCCGTCGCGGACTCCTTAAGATGGTAGGTCACCGCAGAAACCTTCTCGGTTATCTCATGAAAGAGGACATTGAGCGTTACCGCGCAATTGTCGAGAAGCTCGGACTGCGTAAGTAATCTGCTTTTTATCGGCTTACAATGCAGGCGGAGGGTTCTCCTCCGCCTGTTTGTAGGTTTAGGCGGCGTGCGTACTCCCGACCCTCGGGGGTATGCGCATTGCTGCCGAATCATCTGAGCACAAACAGACGGCGACAGGCGGATGTGCTTCGGATTTCAAATAATCAGAATATGCTCTGCGCGGTCGAGGCGGCGGGATTGATGCTGTCTCTTATGTGTCTTGAGTGAGCGGCATACCGATATTCCGGTGCGCACGGCGTTGCGCGGCTTTGCCCGTGACAACGGACATGCACGGCGCGGGGAGTACATTCTGATTATTTGAAGCCGCTCGGGTACGACGTGCCCTATCCGCATGCCTCCGTCGGAATTTTAAATGCTTCCAAGGAGGAACAAAATGTTCGAGAATTTCAAAACCTTTGAATACGAGCTTGCAGGACGCCCGCTCGTAATCGAAACAGGCAAGATGGCAGGCCTTGCAAACGGCTCCTGCCTCGTAAGATACGGCGATACCGCCGTACTCTGCAACGCGACCGCATCCGCGCGTCCGCGCCCCGGCATCGACTTTCTGCCGCTGTCGGTCGACTTTGAGGAAAAGCTCTACTCCGTAGGTCATATCCCCGGCAGCTACAATCGCCGCGAGGGTAAGCCCTCCGAAAAGGCGGTCCTCGCATCCCGCGTTATCGACCGTCCTATCCGTCCTCTTTTCCCGAAGGACCTGCGCAACGACGTTAACCTCAACCTTACCGTTATGTCGGTAGACCCCGACTGCTCGCACGAGATTGCGGGTATGATAGGCGCATCCATCGCGCTTTCCATCTCCGATATTCCGTGGAACGGACCTATCGCGGGTGTTTTCGTCGGACTTGTCGACGGCAAGATAATCATCAACCCGACCGCTGCCGAGAGAGAGCAGAGTGACCTTGAGCTGACCGTTGCAGGCTCGATGAAGAAGGTCGTTATGATAGAGGCAGGCGCTAAGGAGGTCGATGATGACACCATGTTTGATGCCATCATGACCGCGCACGAGGAGATCAAGCGCCTTGTTGCCTTCATCGACGGAATTGTTGCCGAGATAGGCAAGCCTAAGTTCGCATACGAGCCCCATCACGTAAATGAAGAGGTATACAATGCCATCGAGGCAGACTTTATGCCCGATATCATGAAGGCGCTCGATACCGACGACAAGAACGTACGCGATGCAGGCATGGAGATAATCACAAGCAAGGCGCTCGAGCGCTATTCCGATCGCTTTGAGACCGCAGAGCTTGCTGCGACCGAGATAGGCGAGATTCTTTACAAGCTCCAGAAGGTCGTTGTACGCCGCTGGCTGCTTGAGGACGGTAAGCGCGTTGACGGCCGCCGTCTCGACCAGATACGTCCGCTCGACGCACAGGTAGACCTGCTCCCCCGCGTTCACGGCTCGGGAATGTTCACCCGCGGGCAGACTCAGGTCCTCACTATATGCACGCTCGGTACAATCGGCGAGGCTCAGTCGCTCGACGGCATCGACGGCGTTACCTCCAAGAGATATATGCACCATTACAACATGCCCGGCTATTCGGTAGGCGACGCAAAGAGCTCGCGCAGCCCCGGCAGACGTGAGATAGGTCACGGCGCACTCGCCGAGAGATCGCTCGTTCCCGTACTGCCTAGCGAGGAGGAGTTCCCCTACGCTATCCGCTGCGTATCCGAGGTGCTCAGCTCCAACGGCTCTACATCCCAGGCTTCGGTCTGCGGTTCTACCCTTGCACTTATGGCTGCAGGCGTTCCGATAAAGGCTCCCGTTGCGGGCATCTCCTGCGGACTTATCACCGAGGGCGAGCGTTGGATGACTATGGTCGACATTCAGGGTCTCGAGGACTTCTACGGCGATATGGACTTTAAGGTAGCAGGTACTCATAAGGGTATTACCTCCATTCAGATGGACCTTAAGATCGACGGTCTCACCCCCGAGATAATCCGTGCTGCGCTTTCTACAACGCACACCGCGCGTGATTATATAATCGACGAGGTCATTCTCAAGGCTATTCCCGCACCGCGCGAGGATGTTTCGCCCTACGCTCCTAAGATGATATCCATGAAGATACCCGAGGAGAAGATCCGCGAGGTCATCGGCAGCGGCGGAAAGGTCATCCAGAAGATAGTTGCAGATACCGGTGCAAAGATCGACATCGAGGACGACGGCTCCGTATTCATCGCCGCAGTCGACCGCGACAGCGCACTCAAGGCACAGGAGATAATCAAGGGTATCATCTTTGAGCCCGAGGTAGGCGCTGTCTATACGGGCAAGGTCACAAGAATAATCCCGATAGGCGCTTTCGTCGAGATTGCACCGAACAAGGAAGGCCTTGTTCATATCTCCAAGCTCGATAACCGCCGTGTCGAGAAGGTCGAGGATGTCTGCCAGGTAGGCGACGCCATGACCGTTAAGTTCCTCGGCAACGACGAAAAGGGAAGAATCAACCTCTCCCGCCGCGATGCACTTCCCGGCGCAGAGGACAGAAGAAGTGAGGAGCGTCCTCACCGCCCCTTCCGCAAGCATATCGACTGATAGCTGCGGCGGATAAACGAAACGTTTGACGGCGACGGCTGTGCCGCAGCTCTGCGGTGCAGTCTCCCGCCGCCCTATATAAAAATATTCAAAAAGCACTCTCTTCAGGAGGAAAAGCTATGGCACTTCCGGTAGGAATCCAGATTTATTCGGTAGGCGACCATGCGTCGCGCGACCTTGTCGGAACACTCAAGTCGCTTAAGGAAATGGGCTACGACTGCGTTGAGCTCGCAGGTCTTTACGGTCTGACCGCAAAGGATATGCGCAAGGCACTGCGCGAGGCTAAGATAAAGGCGGTAGCCGCTCATTTTCAGCTTCACGACATCGGAGACGATTTTCTCTCCTTCGTCGCAATGTACAAGTCCATCGGCGTAAAGTATCTCGTTTTTGCGACCGTACCCGACGAGCTCCGTCCCGTCGAAGGCTCGGATAACAAGGAGGTGCTTGAAAAGTGGGCGTATATGGGACGCATCTGCAGCGAGCAGGGCATTCAGCTCGCGTTCCATAATCACGAGTGGGACTTTGAAAAGAAGGTAGACGGTCTCTATATGCTCGATTACCTCAGAGAGCACCTTCCGCACGAGTATTTTCAGCCCGAGCTCGATGTGGGCTGGGTTCTTGCGGCAGGCATCGACCCCGTCGAGTACATGAGCCATTTCTACGGCTATCTGCCGCTTGTCCATGCAAAGGACTTTCAGGGAACACTCGACGAGAGCACCGTCGAGGAGGGCAAGCAGATAAATCGCCATAACTTCAAGGATTTCCGTTTCTGCCCGCTCGGAAACGGCAATCTCGACCTCCCCGCTGTGCTTAAGGCGAGCGAGGCAAACTATTCCAAGTATATTATAGTCGAGCAGGACAGCAGCGAGGGTCAGGATTCCCTCGAGTGCGCAAGAATCTCGAGAGAGAATCTTAAGGCGCTCGGCTGGTGATGAGATAACGCGCTCCGGAGCGGCGACGGTTATTCCGGCGGCGCTCGGGGCGCGTTTTTCGTGCTGCGCCGACGCAAAACGGTGCTGTCACCGCCGCAACCGCGCAATCCGCGCAATTTTGCGGACGCTCGTGCGTGTCGCAAAGCGGTGCTGCCGATAACGCAACTTCTGCGTGAGCTGCCGCAACAAGATATTAATTCAACTCAGGAACATAATATGAAAAAATTATACGAAATCAATCCCGACCTACGTGGCTACGCGACCGACCCGCGCACCCGCAGATATCTCTCGCCCCGCCGTATCGTTCTGACGCGCGGCGGCGCAAGCGACGCGGAGAAGCTTATCGGCGAGAAGCCCTGTCAGATAACGCTCGGCGGCGGAGACGACCTGTGCACGTTGTCAAACGGCGGTGCGGGCAGTGAGCGCGCCGCGGTGCTGCTCGACTACGGAACCGAGATATGCGGCAGCTGCCGTGTCATGGTACACGGCATCACGGGTGACGGCGCGCGGGTAAATCTGCGCGTGCGCTTCGGCGAGAGCGTCAGCGAGGCGCTTACCCCGCTCGGAGTAAAGAATGCGGGCTGTGATCATGCAAACCGCGACACGGTGATGAACGTCGGCTTTCTCAGCGCTAACGAGACGAATGAGAGCGGCTTCCGCTTTATCTATGTCGAGCTGCTTGACGACGATATGACCGTAACGCTCAAGGCTGTTCAGGCAATTCTGATATACCGCGACCTCGATTATCGCGGCAGCTTTGAATGCAGCGATCCCGAGATAAACCGCATATGGCAGACGGCGGTCTACACTGCGCATCTCAATATGCAGGAATATCTGTGGGACGGCGTCAAGCGCGACCGTCTCGTATGGATAGGCGATATGCAGACTGAGGTCATGACTATTCTCTCGGTTTTCGGCGCGCAGGATGTCGTCACACGCTCGATGGACCTTGTCCGTGACGAGACTCCCGTCGGTACATGGATGAACGGTATATCCTCCTATTCGATATGGTGGCTGCTGCTCCAGCACGACTGGTACATGTACACGGGCGACCGCGAATATCTCGGCGAGCAGCGCGGATACATGACCGAGCTGCTGCGTCTGCTCTGCACATATGTCGGTGAGGACGGCGCGGAGCAGCTTCCCGAGAGCCGCTTTATCGACTGGCCGAACAACGCAAACGAGGAGGCAAAGCATGCGGGACTTCAGAGCATGCTTGTGCTCGGACTCGGACGCGGTGCGGAGCTTATGCGCGTGCTCGGCGATACCGGGCTTGCGGAGTGCTGTGACGCTGCGCGTGCGAAGCTGATGAAGCATGTCCCGCCGTGCGGCGGCTCGAAGCAGGCTGCATCGCTTATGGTATGCGCGGGGCTCGGCGACGCGGAGCAGATAAACCGCGAGCTGCTTTCGGTCGGCGGTGCGCACGGCTATTCGACATTTCTCGGCTACTACACGCTGCGTGCGGTCGCGCTTGCCCACGATTATGACGGCGCGCTGAGCTCGATGAAGCAGTATTGGGGCGGCATGCTCAATATGGGCGCAACGTCGTTCTGGGAGGATTTCAACCTCGACTGGCTCGAAAATGCGGGCAGGATAGACGAGCCCGTACCCGAAGGAAAGGTCGATATTCACGGCGACTACGGCGCGTACTGCTATCTCGGCTTCCGCCACAGCCTGTGTCACGGCTGGGCATCGGGACCCGCACCCTACCTTACACACACCGTGCTCGGCATAAGCATAACCGCGCCGGGGTGCAGAAGAATAAAGATAGAGCCGCAGCTCGGCTCGCTCGAATATGCGCGCGGAGTTTTTCCGACCCCGCACGGAGATATCGCCGTCTCGCATCGCAGAGAGGGCGGGGAGGTTGTGACGTATGTCACGCTTCCGCCGCAGTGGCGCGAGCTTTCGGGCGGTGAGTACGAATATATCGGCTGAGCCGCAGCACATAAAGTTAATCAGAAAGGAATCGCCCGCGGGGCTTGCCGCAGGCGGATAAAAGGATGAATCATAACGCAGAAAAGCCCTCTTACGAGTTTAACGACGCGAAAAAAGAGGTAAAAATCACACGCTACAACACCGCGACCCCCTGGATGAACTACCTCAGCAACGGTACTTTTCATACCATGATATCGCAGGCGGGAGGCGGAGTCGCCTTCTACCGTTCGCCGCAGATATGGAGAATCAACCACTATCGCTTCTTCCATCTGCCTACCGACCGCAGCGGCTTTTACGTATATATCAAGGACGGAGACCACATTTTCTGCCCGACCGCAGAGCCCGTTTCCGAGAAGCCCGAGCACTGGTGTGCAACTCACGGCATGGGCTATACAAAGTTTGAGTCCGAGCACAGAGGCATCAAGGCAGACCTGCGCTTCCATATCGGATATAAGGAGAATGCGCTCGTCTGGGAGCTTCATCTCACCTCAGACCGCGACCGCAGGATAAAGGTATTCCCGTACGTTGAGCTCGGAATGATGGAGTTCATGCGTGAGCTCCAGTGGCAGTGCTACAACAAGCATCAGCTCTTTGTCTACACGCTCGACGATATTCTCGTATACAAGTACGGCGTTGAGAATCAGCCCCGCCCGAACGAGACCCCCCTTATCTATTTTGCAGCCGATGTTCCCGTCAGCGGCTACGACGGCGACCGTGATGAGTTCGTCGGCACATATCGCTCCGAGGAGAATCCCATCGGACTCGAGCAGGGCTGTACGGGCTCTACCCTTGCGGGCGGAGATCCCTGCTTTGCATTTGAAACCGATATCGAGCTCAAGGCGGGCGAGGAGCGCCGCATCTGCTTCTTCCTCGGCGCAGCTATGGACGACGATGCCATCCGCGCGTCGGTCGCGCACTGCCGCGAGAGCAGCTTTGTAGACGAGTCGTTTGCAGAGCTGTCCGAGCATTGGAACGACTATCTTGCTCACTTCTCCTGCTCGGTGCCCGACGAGAATTCGCAGCGCATGATAAACATTTGGAACCCCTATCAGGCGGAGCGCAACTTCCTGTTCTCGCGTAACCTCTCCTACTATGCTACGGGTACATTCCGCGGCGTAGGCTTCAGAGACACCGCGCAGGACGTGCTCTCCATGATACCGTTCGATACCGCCCGCTCGCGCGAGAAGATATGTCTGCTGCTCTCTCAGCAGTACGGCGACGGTCATGTAAATCACTATTTCTTCCCGACCGAGGGCTATGACCCTGTCACGAGCATTCATTCCGACGACCATCTGTGGATAGTCCATACCGTCTATCAGCAGCTGCTCGAGGAGGGCAGCACCGACTTCCTCACCGAGCGCGTTTCGTACTATGACGGCGGTGACGGCACCGTTCTCGAGCATATCAAAAAGTCCATCGACTTTACCATGGCACATCTCGGCGAGCGCGGCTTCCCGCTCATGCTCCGCTCCGACTGGAACGACCAGCTCTTCCGCGTCTGCCGTCAGGGTAAGGGCGAGAGCATATGGACGGCAATGCAGTTCTGCCTCGTGCTCTCCGATATGGCTGCCATCTGCGACCTTATAGGCGAGGACGGACAGAAGTACCGCGACATCTATGAGAGCCAGAAGGCGAATATCAACGCCCGCGCATGGGACGGCGAGTGGTACTGCCGCGCCGTAATGGATAACGGCAGATACCTCGGCTCTAAGAAGGAGGAGCAGGCTAAGATATGGCTGAACTCTCAGACATGGTCGGTTATCTCCGGCACCGCAGAGGGCGACCGCGGCGAGGTCTGCATGGAGAGCGTTCACCGCATTCTTAATACCGATATGGGTATCAAGAAGATCGACCCGTCCATCGACGGCTACCCGTCAAAGGAGGACCCGCTGACCAACTACAGCAAGGGCACGGGCGAGAACGGCGCTATCTTCTGCCATGCTAACACGTGGGCGGTCATTGCCGAGTGCATGCTCGGTCACGGTAACCGCGCATATGAGTACTACAAAAAGCTGCTGCCGATGGAGGCACAGGCAAAGGTCGGCGAGTGGAGATACAAGGCTGAGCCGTATGTCTACTCCTCCAACATCATGGGACCCGAGTCGCTTCATTTCGGTCTTGCAAACGTCAGCTGGCTTTCGGGTACGGCTGCATGGATGTATATTGCCGTAACTCAGTACATGCTCGGCGTACGCGCCGCATGGAACGGTCTGTTTGTCGATCCCTGCATGCCCGACGATTGGCAGGAGGCTTCGCTGACCCGCGTTTTCCGCGGCACGCGCTATAATATCGCGCTCAAGCCATCCGACGGCGAGGCATACTACGTCGAGGACGGCGCGCGCGTCGATTCTTCCGTTATCGCACACGAGAGCGGACGCGACGAGAGAAATATTACCTTCTACTATAAGAAGAAGTAAGCTGAATAACAGGCTGAACGAAGTAAGCCGAAAACAGTCGGCTGAAAAAAGAAGCCCCAAAAAACAAGCCGATGTGAGCCTGAAAAACGGCTCCGAAAAAGTCCCCCCGCGCGGCTGCGCCGATATGTGCGCGCCGCGGGGAGGAGCTTTCGCGCCGCAGCCGATGTGAGCCGTCTCCATCCGATGCGGCAGAGTATTCAAGGAGTTCAACGCTATGAAAAAGAGCTTTTTCCTGCTTCCCCTGCTGCTCGTCGCCGCACTTCTGCTTTCCGCATGCGGTGCGAGCGTTCCCGACGCGACGCAGAGCCTGACCGAGTCGATGCTCTCCGCGCTGTCCGATGATGATTTTGCCGCTGCAGCCGAGCTGCTCGATTCGGAGAGCGGTCTCGACGAGAACAATATCCGCAGCTATATCTACGCGCTTGAAGCGGAGACCGACTGCGATTTTTCAAACGGCGCACGTGTAGTCGGCTATACCGCATATGAGGATTATACCGACGAATCCGCACCCGACGAGCAGCGCGAGCTGCACCGCACCGTTGCGGATATCAAGGTGGGAACGATGCCGTTTACCCTTACGCTGATAACGGTCGCGACGGACGACGGCGCAGACGTCTATAACTTCGCTTTTGAGCTGAAGAATTGACAGCGCGCCGACCGCATCCGCAGATTTGAAAAATTATCTCAAAACAGCCCCGCAATGCCGTCTGTACGGATGGTATTGCGGGGCTGCTTGTGTTAAATGATGTCGAATTGTGCCGATATTGTATAATTTCGGAAGCTGTATACGACCAAAAAATGTAACATCTGACAGGCTTATACATATAAAACACATATAGTAATTACTTCCAACCATAATTATAATATAATACATCCGTATGGTTTAAATGTAAATGTCGGGGCGGACGTGCGCTGCGGTTCAAAATGCCTGTACCGAGCGTGCTGCGTGACGCGGATGCTGAAAAACGAGTTTTTTAACATCCCTGATTTCGGCATTATTAATTTTCGGAGGTAATATTTATGGGCGCTGTTTCTTTCCACAAAAAACGCGGGTGCGGAAGGGCGGTATCGTTGATACTTGTGCTGTCAATGCTGCTCTCTCTGTTTTCGGCGGTAGATCTGTCGGTATTTGCAGCCGTCACCGTTTGGGACGGCTCTGTAGCTGATGGATTTGCGGGCGGCAGCGGGACCGAAGAGGATCCGTATATCATCGTGACCGCAGAGCAGCTTGCGTATTTTGCACAGTCGGTCAATAGCGGGGATAGATGTTATGATACATATATCCGCATGGACAGCGATATTCAGCTAAATGATACGACTGATTGGGAGCACTGGGGGCAGACGGATGAGAACGGCAGTATAATATCGCCCGTGAATGTGTGGACTCCGATCGGAGAAATTTGTTGGTTTTACGGAGTTTTTGACGGTAACGGTCATACCGTAAGCGGAGTCTACATTAACAATGAAAAGAATTGTCAAGGCTTGTTCGGAGAATGCAACGGAACAATAAAGAACGTTGGAGTGCTTGACTCTTATATCCATGGCAGTGGCAATGTCGGCGGCGTGGGAGGATATGGTACTACGGTGACGAATTGCCGCAATGCGTGCACGGTCATCAGCAACGGAGAGTACAGTCATGTCGGCGGCATTATCGCCGGCAATGGAACTGTGGAAAACGGTTACTATCTTACGGACTGTGTGACCGATATCGATATCAGTAAATACGGCATAGCGCTTACCGAGACGCAGATGCGGCAGAAGGAGAGCTTTGCGGGCTTTGATTTTGATGCTGTATGGACGATCGACGGCAGTGCCGGATATCCGTATCCGACTCTTATAGACGTAAGGCACGAGGCAAAGATATTCACAGTCACATTCACCGACGACATCGGAAATGTTATTTCCGAGCAGGAGATAGAAGACGGTGAGGCTGCGACAGCGCCGGATATGTTCGGTTATCTGCGCAGCGAGGGGGATTATGTATACACCTTCGATCATTGGGATGACGATTACGGTAGCGTCAGGGCTGATATTACGATAAAAGCGGTGCTGCGGCGCACCGAGGTCATACGTTTCCTCGGTACATCCGTTCCCGTCACGGTCGACGGCGGCGTAATAACCGCTGTCGGCGCAGGCGTTGCGACCGTAACCGTAATATCCGAGGACGGAGGCTTCCGCGCTGAGTGCACGATCACGGTAGAGGCTTCGCTCGCTGCGGGCGATACGAACGGCGACGGCGTGGTAAACGTCAAGGACCTCGTTCGTCTCATGCGTTACATCACCGATAATAGTATCGAGATATTCAGCGCCGACGTCAACGGCGACGGAAAGGTAGATACTAAGGACCTTGTAAGGCTGATGAAGATAATCGCTGCTTCTAAGTAATTGTTCGGGTAACATACCGCGCATGCGGAAAAGTAGTATGCGGTCGCGTACGCGAAAAAGCAAAATGCCGCTGCGTGTGCGGTAAATAAGTAGCCACGCGCGGCAGAAATAAAAACACCGAGATCGGTCCGCCGGATTGGTCTCGGTGTTTTTTTGCGTGATTACGGCGCTGATAATATATGTTTCCATCGGGTGATATGCCGCGCTTCATACAGCAAATCTGTTTTAAAACGTGCATATCCGCTTAAGGGAGCTGCTAAAAACTCGTTTTTAACAGCTCCCTTTGATTTACGGGGATAGGTAAAAATGTTCGGAGTGACGCTCGCAGAAAAAGCGGATAATTATTCTGTCGGGAAAATCCGACAGGATTTCATCAGCTTTCCTTATGCTTGTGCTGAACAAGAACTCAAATCACACTTTTATTCGCTTTTTCGTTTCGGACTTTTTTAACATCCCCGGTATTATTTGTTCTTTTTATGCAGACGCTTATGGCAGAGCTCTTCGTAGCGGTCATAGTCGACCTCTCTCAGAATATTCTCAAGCTCCTCATCGCCCATTACGGTCGTTCTGCCGCTCTCGTACTGCGCATCTACTCGCGCCTTCATAGCGGCAACGAACGGCTCGCGCTTGTCGATAGCGCTCTCGCCCTCGAGTCTGAAAAAGCTGTTGACCCAGTGCGCGATTCCAGCAAGTCCGCTGTGCGAATCGACCGCGACCGATGCGGGTCTGCCGAGCAGCTTTGCGGTATCAAAGATGTTGTATATCTCCTCATCCTTGAGCAGACCGTCGGCGTGAATGCCCGCGCGGGTAACGTTGAAGTTTCTGCCGACGAACGGCGTTCTCGGCGGTATCTCGTAGCCTATCTCGTCCTCGAAATAGCGAGCTATCTCGGTGATAACGGGCAGCTCCATTCCGTCGGTCGTGCCGCGCAGGGAGGCGTATTCCATTATCATCGCTTCAAGCGGGCAGTTGCCCGTGCGCTCGCCTATGCCGAGCAGCGAGCAGTTTACGCTCGACGCACCGTAGAGCCATGCGGTGGAGGCGTTGGTAACGACCTTATAAAAGTCGTTGTGACCGTGCCATTCGAGCATTTCGCTCGGTGTTCCCGCATAGTGCATGAGTCCGTATATGATACCGGGAACGCTGCGTGGAAGGGCTGCGCCGGGGTAGGAAACACCGTAGCCCATCGTGTCGCAGGCGCGTATCTTTATCGGGATGCCCGCTTCCTCGCCGAGCTTGTTCAGCTCGGTCGCAAACGGAACGACAAAGCCGTAAAAATCGGCGCGGGTGATGTCCTCAAAGTGGCAGCGGGGGTAGATGCCGCGGTCGAGAATGTTCTTGACTACGCCGAGGTACTTATCGAGCGCCTTTGCGCGGGTAAGTCCCATCTTCTTGTATATATGGTAGTCTGAGCAGGAGACGAGAACGCCCGTCTCGCGGATGCCGAGGTCCTTTACAAGCTGAAAATCCTTGTCGGATGCGCGTATCCATGTGGTTATCTCGGGAAAATCGTAACCGAGGTCCTTGCAGCGCAGCAGCGATTCGCGATCCTTCTCAGAGTAGACGAAAAACTCGCTCTGGCGGATTATGCCGCGCGGTCCGCCGAGGCGGTGCATGAGCTTGAACAGATGCACTATCTGCTCGACGGTAAACGGCGATGTAGACTGCTGACCGTCGCGGAAGGTCGTATCGGTTATCCATATCTCCTTCGGCATGCACGTCGGTACAAAGCGGTGGTTGAACGATACCTTCGGTACGCTCTCGTAATCGAAAAGATGGCGGTAGAGATTAGGCTGCTCGCGGTCCTGGAGCTGATATTTATATGCCGACTGCTCGAGCAGATTCGTCGAGTCGGAGAATGTAAGCGTCTGGGGCGCTTCGCGCTGATACTGCATTAGATGATCTCCCTTTCATATTGCCGCATTCCGCAGCATGTGTTCACTCCGAATATTATACCACCGCGTGTGAATTATTGCAATAGCGCGCCGTCTTTTTTTAATAAAAAAACGCCCGTCTGAATATAGTTTTGAATTATGGCGACTATTAAAATGCACGATACGACCTGAAATGCGTCTCGCTCCATCGGGATAAAGTAAATTTTTCTCGCCTCCCGCGGCTCTGCCGTGTTCCTCTTGCATTTTTTCTGCGGATATGGTAGAATAAATACATTAGTACGTACAGTTATGCTCAGAGGTAGGCAATGAAAACGGCGCTGCTTGATTTTTCTCTTGACGAATTAAAGGAATATGTAAATGAGCTCGGCGAGCCCGCATATCGCGCGGGGCAGATAATGAGCTGGATGCTGCGCGGCGTGGAGCTTGACGGAATGACGAATCTCCCCGCGTCGCTGCGGGAGCGTCTTTCGCGCGAAGCAGAGGTCGGTGTGCCCGCGGTTGCGCGTCGGCTCGTCTCGGCTATCGACGGGACGGTAAAATATCTCTTCCGTCTATCCGACGGGCAGTGCGTTGAGAGCGTCGTCATGAAGTATGAGCACGGAAATACTATATGCGTTTCAACTCAGGTCGGCTGCCGTATGGGCTGCCGCTTCTGCGCGTCGACTATCGGCGGGCTTGTGCGTCATCTGCACCCGGGCGAAATACTCGGACAGGTCGTCGCGGCGCAGCGCGACACGGGCGAGCGGATAGACGGCATCGTGCTTATGGGAATAGGTGAGCCGCTTGACAACTATAATAATGTGATAAAGTTTCTGCGTCTCGTCGGCTCGCCCGACGGACTGAATATCGGATACAGACATATCTCGCTCTCTACCTGCGGTCTTGCCGACAGGATACCGCGTCTCGCGCAGGAGCGGCTTCCGATAACACTCTCTATCTCGCTGCACGCCGTCTCGGACGATGAGCGCAACGAGATAATGCCCGTCAACAGGCGCTTTAATATCGACACGCTTCTGCGCGCATGCCGCGATTACTTCGATGAAACGGGGCGCAGAATATCGTTTGAATTTACGCTGATAGCGGGACGCAACGACGATACCGCGCATGCTGAGAGGCTTGCGGCGCTGCTGCACCGCTACTTCGGCTCGGAGCCGTGTCACGTGAATCTGATACCCGTGAACGAGGTCAAGGAGAGGGATTTTCGCCGCAGTCCGCGCTCACGGAAGTTCTGCGAGGAGCTGTGCAGACTCGGTGTGAACGCCACCGTGCGTCGGCATCTCGGCGCGGATATAAACGCCTCCTGCGGTCAGCTGCGGCGCGCGGCGGGGCTTGCCGACACTGCGGAAAACAAGAAAACGCCCGATGGGGCAGAGGGAGACTGAAGGTATGATATTTTACGGACTCAGTGATGTCGGACTGCACAGAGAGAATAATCAGGATTCCTTCGGTTATCTCAAAATAGCCGAGAACGCCGAGATATTCGTCGTATGCGATGGTATGGGCGGCGCGAACGGCGGAAATATCGCGAGCGAGATGGCGGCGCGCGTGTTTACCGAATATCTCGGAAACGCGCTCGGTCAGTTTGTTTCGCCCGATACGGGAATGCTCGATCTGCCCGAGGATACCGACGCGCTCGGACCGCTCGCCGAGACGACCGAATTTTTCGGCGTCGGGAGTGATGCGAAATCGGGCGGCAGTGATGATGCGGGCGCCGCAGACGGGGCGGGACGCTCCGATGTCGGGACTTCCGACAAAGAAGATTCCGACGGCGTAAAGTCCGACGGTGTGAATGCGATATCGGACGGCGGCTCGGATGAGTCTGACGGCGAGACCGATGCCGTAGGCGGCGAATCGAACGGCGCAGGTGGTGAAACGTCCGACGGCGATGCTGCAGACAGTCAAACTGCTGACGGTAAAACTGCTGACGGTGACGACACCGTTACCGAATTCTCACCCGAGCAGCCGCTGCCGCATGTGGTCGAATCGCTGCTTGCCGATGCCGTTTCCGCAGCCAACGATGCCGTCTACGAGCGCGCGTCAAAGGAAAAGAAGCTGCGCGGCATGGGAACGACCGTTGTCGCGGCGCTGACCGTCGGTAACAAGCTGTACATCGCGAGCGTCGGCGACAGCAGGATATATCTGTTTTGCGGCGGCGACATGGTTCAGCTGACACGCGACCATTCATATGTTCAGTATCTCATAGATATGGGTCAGATAACGTCGGAGGAGGCACTGACGAACCCTTATCGCAACGTCATAACCCGCGCCGTGGGTAATGAAAAAACGGTAGAGACCGACACATCGTCCATGACGCTGACCGAGGTCCCGACCTACATTCTGCTGTGCAGTGACGGTCTGACGGGATATGTAGATGCGGACGATATCCGCGACACCGTTTGGGGCTACGGCAGCGATGCGGTAGGAGAGGACGATGCGGAGGAGGAGCTGCGCATAAAGACGGAGCAGCTTATCAATCGCGCAAACGAGGGCGGCGGCGGAGACAACATCACCGCGCTGCTGATAAAATACGTAGGGCAGGACGCCGAACGGGAAAAGGAAACAGCCAATGGATAAGTACGATAAATACGTCGGTCAGATATTCGACCGTCGGTACAGAATAGTACGGATAATCGGCGTCGGCGGAATGGCGGTGGTTTTCGAGGCGGTGGATACCGTCATGAAACGGACCGTTGCCGTTAAGATGCTCAAGGAGGAGATTGCGGGGGACGCACAGGCGGTGAAGCGCTTTATAAACGAGTCTCGCGCCGTTTCGATGCTCTCGCATCCTAATATCGTCAGCATATATGACGTGTCGGTACGTGACGACCTGAAATACATCGTTATGGAGCGCGTCGACGGCATAACGCTGAAGAATTACATGAATTCGCGCGGTCCGCTGCCGCCCAAGGAGATAATGAACTACACGGCTCAGATACTCCGCGCGCTCGACCATGCACATTCAAAGGGCATAATCCACCGCGATATAAAGCCGCAGAATATAATGCTGCTCAAGAACGGCAAGATAAAGGTCACCGACTTCGGAATAGCCAAGCTGCCGAACGCCGAAACGGTCACAATGACCGACAAGGCGATAGGAACGGTCTACTACATCAGCCCCGAGCAGGCGAGCGGAAAGAAGATAGACCCGCGCAGCGATATCTATTCGCTCGGCGTTGTCATGTACGAGATGGCGACGGGTAAGCTCCCGTTCGTCGCAGACAGCCCCGTTTCGGTCGCGCTGATGCAGGTTAATAATCAGCCGCGCCCACCCCGCGAGCTGCTGCCGTCAATCCCGCCCGGAGTCGAGGCAATGATACTGACGGCGATGGAAAAGGACCCCGACAAGCGCTTTCAGAGTGCGTCGGTCATGCTGCATTACGTGCTGCGGCTGCGCGAGGACCCCGGTTATAACTTCAAGGCGCACCACACGGGCAGCACCGCGCAGATACCCGTACAGCGCGGAAAGGGCGGCAAAAAAACCGCAAAGAAGCAGAGCCGCTCGATGTTCCCGATAATCGCGGCAGTCGTTACCGCCTTTATGCTCGTGCTGATAACGACGGGCATCGTCGTGCTGAAAAACGCGCTCGACCGCTCTAAGGAGTCGCAGGGCGTGACCGTCAATGTGCCGGGATACTTAGGTCAGATATATGACGACGAGCTGAAGCAGAAAATCGAGGACGAGGGGTATTTCAATATCATAGTTACCGAGGAATATGACCCGGACCATGAGGAGGGCTACATTCTCGCGCAGGAGCCCGACGAGGGGGCGGCGAGAAAGGTAAAGCGCGATACGCAGAAGGCGGATGTTAAGCTCACCGTCTGCACGGGCGCCGGCTCGTTTACGCTGGAGGATTATTCGGTAGTTGAGTATCGTACGGCAAAGCTTGAGCTGCAGAAGCAGGGACTCAAGGTCGAGGAATACGGTGAGTATGATAACACCCTTATTGAGTATTACACGCTGCGCACTGACCCGCCCGCGGGCTCGACCGTCAAGCGCGGTGATACCGTTAAGATATTTTACAGTCTCGGTCCGAATATTGAGTATGTGACGGTGCCGACCTTCGTCGGAATGTCCGAGTCGGATGCGATATCTACCCTGAATTCGCTCGGCATTACATACGGAAAGATAACCTATGAGAAGAACGATAAATATCCTAAGGGTCAGATAGTATTGCAGAGCAAGGCGGTAGGCTCAAAGGTGCCCGTCGGCGTGACCGAGATAGACTTTACGGTCAGTCTCGGAGACGGAAGCGAGGAAACGACGGATTCGGATAAGGATTGAACCGCCGATTCGCTGAAAAGCAAGGCGCGCGGCAAGCTTCCGTATTCGGAAACGGACGCGGCTGTGCCGACCCCCAAAAAATGATTTATGCCCCCGCAGATGCTTGCATCTGCGGGGGCATTTTAAATCGCTATGCAGGGAATTTTGAATCATTATGCGGGGGCATTTTGCGGGAGTACTTTGAACAGTTATGTGCAAATTTAAGCGTGCGCCTCGGGAGCGACAGACGCAAGCGGGGTATCTACTCCGTTTTCGCGCAGCACGATCTCCCTGCCCGATGAGAGGGCAAATATGACGCAGCGGTCGAGCGGCATACGCGCTATCTGCTCCGCCGCGCGCATGTACGTGCGCATCTGTTCGCCGTAGCGCTCCGTGAGCAGCCGTGCGGCTTTATCGGGGTCGTGGGGGAGACGGTCGGTCTTGTAATCGAGCAGACGCAGTTTTCCGTCTGCGCTTATGTACATGCAGTCGATGATACCCTGTATCAGCAGCTGCTCGCCCGACAGCAGCGCTCTCCGCTCGGCGCTCTCCGTATAGTCGGAGGCGGGGAGCAGGATATTGAAGCGCAGCTCGCGCCATACCCTGCGGGCGCTGCGGGCATCCTCAAAGAGACGGGAAGAGAAGAAACGGGAGGCTTTTTCGCGGTCGACGAGTTCTGCCGTCTGTGCGGTCATTAATCCGTGCTCCGTCAGATATTCGAGCTCTGTGTCTACGCCGTCTGACAGCACACGACCCCAGTCACAGAACTGCAGAAAAACATGCACCGCAGTGCCGCGGTCGGCACCGCTCGCCTGTTCCTCCGCGCCTCCCGCAAAGGATGGTCGGCGCATTGCTCCGCTCGGCTCTGCGGGCGTGCGGGGGGCGTCATTTTGCATATTTTGCGTGCTGTCGTGCACATTGCCTCGCGCACCGTCGTGCGTGTTGTTTTGTACATCGTCATGCGCTCCGTCGCTTGCCGCGTCGAATCCGACATCCTCCCCGCCCGTGACATTGCGGCAGGGCTCGGGAATGCCGAGATAATATCTGTTCGCTTGCTCGGGTGAGAGCGCGTCGTCATCGTCGAGCATACCGGGGTGCAGCGATGTTACCGACAGCTTCGCGGGTAGGCGCGCGGCAAAAGCGCGCGGATAGTCGAAGAATATCCGCCGCTCAAGCTCCTCAGCGCTCGGCTCGCCGAATATACACGCAGTGTGCGGTGATGCTGTGCTGAATACGTTGTCGGTGTGCAGGGAAGCCGCATCGACCGTATCCCCGTCATACTGCGGCGCGTTTATTCCGTCGCTGCTTATCTGTGAGGCGCTCCTGTTGTGCGATATGCGCTCACCGTCGGTGCTGCAGTCGGTGCTGTCATCCGAAAAGCCGCTCTGCGGCAGCATGAGCTCACCGCCGCTCAGCGCCGAACGGCTGAGAATGGGCACACCGCGCTCCTCACGGTATGTCAGCAGCTCCGCCGCCGCGCTTTCGGTCTCGGCGAGCTTTATCGCGCCGCGCTTTGCCGCTTCAAGCACGGTGTCCGCCGCAGCTTCGGATTTTCCTGTCTGCGGCAGCATTGCGGAGAGTATCCACTTTATGTAGCTTGCACGACTGAAATGCGTGTGCTCCGATGGGTATTGCGCTTCCTCGCGTGCTGCATCGAGCAGCCGCTCGGGCTCCTTTGTGGATGCCGTGACGTACAGTCGCTCCCGCGCGCGGGTGAGAGCAACATAGAGTATACGCAGCTCCTCGTCGTACAGCTCCGCGCTGTTTTTCTGCGCCGTTGCGTCGAACATCGGTGTCGCGTAGCGGATAAAGCCGCTGCCGTCGAGCAGCCGCGTTACCGCACCGAGCTGCTTGTCTATCAGCATAATGTCGTTTGTGTCAAGGCGGCTCATGGCATCTATCGCCTTTGCGCAGCCGCAGACAAAGCAAACGGGAAACTCGAGACCCTTAGACTTGTGCATCGTCATTATGCGGACGGCGTTCTCGTCTCCCTCGCCGTCGTCAAAGATAAAGCTCTCGTTCGTCTCGCACAGCTCGTCTATCGAACGCAGCAGCTGCGACAGACCCTTAAAGCCTCCCGCTTCGCGCTGCCGTGCAAATTCATACAGCCGCAGCAGGTCGCGCCGCATTACCTCGCGCGAAAAGCCGTCCGCGGGATTTCCGCAGCTGAGCAGCGGCGTTTCCGAAAACAGCTGCCATATCAATCGGTCGGAGGGCGTTGACGGTGCGCGGCTGCGCAGCGAGTCGATCAGTGAGAGAAAGGCGCAGACCTTCTTGTCGGCGCTTTCCCCGGCATAGCTCTGCAGCGATGCGTAGATGCTGCCGCTCGGGCGCGCGCGTGCATAATCAGAGCTGCCGTCCGGGAGTATGCCGCGGCGTATCCGTGTAAGCTCCTCGGGAGTAAAGCCGCCTATCGGGCTGAGCAGTACCGATGTCAGCGGGATGCTGCGACGGGGATTGTCGATGGTGCGCAGCAGTGCAAGCGCAAGCAGGATATGCGGGCGGCGGAAGAACGGAACCGCGCGCTCTGCCGCGAGCGGAACGCCGTGACGGCGGAATGCGCGTACAAAGCTCTCCTTTCCCGATGCGGTGCGGGTGAGAATGCGTATATCCGACGGGGTGTACAGCCCGCTTCGTATCAGCCGCGCCGACTCTGCAGCGACGTATTCCGCCTCGGCATCGGAGGCGGAGAGCTCGACCGTGTCGACCTCGTCTGATGTGCCCGTCGCGCCTGTTTTTCCATCCGCGCCCGCCGCGCCCGCCGCGCTCGGCAGTGCGTCGTCACTTCCGTCGTCTGCGTCGAACTCGGGCTCAGGCGTTATCAGCACAACGCGCGTCTTTGCTTCGGGGCGCACCCTGCCTTCCTCGACCTTCGAGCATACGAGCTCGTCATCCTCGGTGTAGCTGAGCCTGCTGCCGCACTGCGGTGTCATAATGCGGCGAAAAACGTCGTTTACAAAGCCCGTTACCGTGCGGTCGCAGCGGAAATTGTTCGACAGAAATACGGTCCGACCGTCCGAGCCCGCCGCATCATCAGCCCTTGTAAACTTGGGGAAGCGAGAGCGATAATCCGAGAATATGTCGGGCTCTGCGCCGCGAAAACGGTAGATTGACTGCTTGATATCGCCGACCATAAAGCGGTTTCCGCGCGAGATGGCGGAGAAGATTGCATCCTGTATCGGGTTTATGTCCTGATATTCGTCTATATATATTTCGTCATAATCCTCCGCTATCCGACCCGCAAGCGCGGTGGGCTCGCCGTTTTGAATCAACAGGTCAAGTGTGAGATTTTCCGCGTCGGCGTAGTCGATAAAGCCGCGGCGGCGCTTTTCGGCGGAAAACTCTGCACCGAACTCTGAGAGCACGCCGTACAGCTCGCGCATGATGCCCGCCGATTCTGCCATTGATGCCGATATCGCGGCGGTGGTGGGTGCAAAAAACGACGCAAGTGACTTGCGGTATGCGGAAAAGCCCTCTCGGATGCTCTGCACGCGGCTGATGTCGGGCGAAGAGGTGCTGCTGCGCCCGATGCGGACGGGCGTATAGCACGAGAATACCTCGGCAGCCGCAGCATAGCCCGACTGCGAGGCGAGTCTGAGACTGTCTATCAGCTCGAGGTCCGCCGTCAGCGAGCCCTCGAACTTCTTCTTCATATCCTCGTCCGACTGTACGAGCGCAAGCGCGTGCTCATACTCGGCGCGATAGTATTCGAGTGATGAGAGCAGCGAGCGGCGGTCGGATTCTCCCCACGGTGTGGCGAAATAATCCTCGTCGCGGGCGCGCTCAAGACGCAGGGCGGATTCGAGAAAAATCCGCTCCCGTCCGATGAACTTTTGTACCTTGTCGTAAAAGCCGTACAGACGCACGGCAAGCCCGTCGTCGCGGTCGGAGACGAGCAGGTCGCAGAGGCGGAGAAAGCCGTCGTTTGCTTTGCAGTTTTCCTCGGCGTTCGCTGTTTCGTCTGCATTGTCGCTTATTTTTTCGTTCGTTTCGCCGCTTTCTTTGTCGGCTGCTTCGGCGTTTGTTTTTTTAACCGTATTGCCGTTTGCTCCCGCATCGGCTGACGCATCGTAACGGCGGTCGATAACACGGTCCATGACCGAGAGCGCGAGCGGAATGACCTCGCTGTCGTCGGCTATGCGCACACCCGGACCTACTCCGAGCGCGGCAAAATTCTCCTTTATAATACGGTAGCAGAAGCTGTCTATGGTGCTGATAACGGCGCTCGGCAGTTTTCTTTTCTGCCGCGCGAGCGCGCGGTTTGACGGATCTGCTTCGCATGCGCGGGTGATGACCTTGCCTATCTTTTCGCGCAGCTCGGCCGCCGCCGCCTTTGTAAAGGTCACTATCAGCATGCGGGAAATGTCGGCGGGGCGGTTCGGGTCGCACAGTCGGCGTATCAGCCGCTCGGTGAGCACGGCGGTTTTTCCCGAGCCCGCAGCCGCCGAGACAAGCAGGTCGCAGCCGTCTGCTTCAATGGCGCGCAGCTGCGCTTCTGTCCATTTAACGCTCATGCCTTATCTCCCTTTCTTTTGTTTTCTTTGTTATTGCCAACTGCGGGCGATGTCGGTCTGCGCAGTCGGGGGTCGCAGCTGCGGCAGACGGGGCGCATCATGCAGTAGTCGCATGCGGTCTTTCCGAAGCCCGCGCTCATCGGGCTCGCGTCAATGCTGCCCGAGCGTATACCCGCGGTGACCCCGCGTATCGCATCCTCTGCCTCGCCGCACTTGTCGGCTATTTCCTCGGCGCTCATCAGCGCGCCCGAGCGGCTTGTCAGACTGCCGTCGCGTTTAAGTCGCGCGGGAATGAAGTGTCCCTCTCCCGTATCGTCGAGCGCCGCCGCTACCTCGGGGTCGCTGAGCATCAGACCTCTGCGGCGTATCGCTGCGCGCGCAGCGGCAAGACAATCCTCTCCGCTCTCGGGAATACCGTCAGCGCTTGCGCTCGGCGTACGTACCTCGGTATAGAACGCCGCAGCGGGGCGGATAGCCGTTATCTCGCCGCGATTGTTACCCGTTGTACCGCTTTTGCTGACCAAGCCGCTCTTGCTGTCGGTGATGATTTTGCCGTCCGAGCCGCTCACGCTGTCGCATATCATATTGCCGTCGCACGATGCGGCGGTGTCAGCCGTGCCATCGGAATAACCGCCGTGCGCGGCATAGCCGTCGTCGAGCAAACGCTTCAAGCTTCCGTCGTCGCGGCAGAGTGCGAGCAGATATATCAGCAGCTGCATGCCCTTTCCCGTTGACGGTGAGTCGGCGAGATCGGGCACGGTGCCCGTCTTGTAGTCGGTCACCTTTACAAGCAGCTCGTCGCCCTTTCTGCACAGGTCTACGCGGTCTATTTTGCCGTCGAGCCGCGCAGTCATGCCGCCTGATTCCACCGAGACGGGCGGTATCTCCTCGCCCGCGCCGAACGGCAGCTCAAAAAATGCGGGCTTGAATGCGCTGTGACGCAGCTCATCCGCCATATCGGTGACGAGCAGCCGCGCGGTGCGACGCAGTCTGTGAAACAGACTCCGCTGACGCGCGTCGGGCTCCGTCCCGCGAAGAATGTCGTGCTCGTATCGCGTGCTTTCCTCGTCGACAAATCTGCCGTACTCTCCTGCGTCGCTCTCTTCTGCGGGCAGTCTGCCTGCGCTGAGCTCGGAGACGAAATGCTCGAGCATATCGTGAATATAGTTGCCTACATCCGATGCGCGGAAGTCGGCGCCGCCCGTCTCGCCGAGACCGAGCACGTATTTTCCGAAATATGAAAAGGCGCATGCGGAATAGGTCTCTATCATGGAATTGCTCATATTCAGCGTATCGCCGTAGATAGCCTCTGCGACGGCGCGACCGAGCGTTGCACGCGAAACCGATACAGCCGCGCCGCGGCTCTCGAGTTTTGCGGCGAATTCGGGGATACGTGCAAGCGCGGTGCCGCAGACGTTCATTGCCGCGATGCCGTCGTCACCGAGTGCCCAATCGAGCGCCGATGCCGCGCTGAAAACGCGGGCGGCGGGCGGCAGCAGTGAAAACTGCACGGGCGCAGCGCCGTCGAGCATTCCCGCGACCGTCTCCCATCCGTCCGACGGCGGGCAGACCGCAGCGCCGTCGGAGGCTGTATGGCGCGTGAGAACAAGACGCTCGCTCGGAGCGGAGAGCGCCATGTAGAAATAGAGAAATTCGTCGGACAGCGCAGCAGCGGGGTCTCTGCCGATGTTGATGCCGAGCTCGCAGAGTCGTTCGCGGTCGCGCTCGCTCAGCAGCCCCGTTTCGGCGGGGGCGGACGGAAACTCGCCGTCGCAGCAGCCGAGCAGTAGCGCAAGCCTGCATCCGTCGGGACGGTAGAGATCCGCCGCGCCGACAGTGACCTCATCGACACAGGTCGGGATACGTCCTATCGTAACTCCCGCGAGTGACAGACGGACGAGCTTTGACATTGTGTCCGCGTTAACGGTGAGCTCGCCCGCGATGGATGAAAGGGTGTCGAGCGCGTCTATTATCGCGTTCCACAGCCGCACGGACTCATCCTCTCCCGTCGCGGCGATGCGCTCCGCGAGGCCGAGCTTGAGCAGATACGAGTATATAGCGCGGCAGTAGCGCTCCACCGTACTGCTGCCGAGATCGAGCAGCATCAGCGGCGGTACAAGCTTCTCGCGTGCGGCGTTGACCGTCTCGAGCACCTGAATGTCGTCGCTGCCGAGCGTGCTGCTGTAGCCGCTCGGATTCATGTTCCACTCGTATTCGTCATACCACCGTCTGCCGCGGATGTGCCATGAGGAGGCATATATCTCGAGCGTATCACACTGCTCGGCGGTGAGCGGCGAAAGACCCGTTTTCAGGATTTCGATAACGTCTTCGGTGCGCCAGCCGTGCCCGACTGCCTCGAGAGAAGCGGTTATGAGCCTGACGGCGGGGTCTTTGACCGCGTCGCTGCGCCTGCTGATAAAGCAGGGAATACCGTGCCGCGCAAAGACTGAGTCGGCGATGCCCTCCCAGTCGGATGTGCGGCGGACAATGACCGCGCAGTCCGAAAAGCGCCCGCCAGAGCGAATGTGTGTAAGTATCTCGGCGGCTGCCGCCTCCGCCTCCTCGTATCGGTCGCGGCAGACGTAGAGAGCCGTTCTGCCGTCGGTGTCATGCAGCATTTTGTGCTCGCCGGCGGAAAGGCATGCGGTGAGATCGCGCAGCAGCGGTGCGCGCGCACCGACGGGGGCGTTCAGTCGTTCGGTATGTAATTTCATTCCGCTCGGCAACAGACCGTGCAGCCGCCGCTCGGTGGCATATGCGGAATCGCGGAACGGGCTGTCCTCTCCCGCCGATTGCAGCGCTATCGTGAGGTTGTCCGCCGTTTTCATCATTCTGCCGATAACGCGGAACTCATCGGGCGTAAAGCCGTAGAAGGAATCGAGAAAAACGTCCTTTCCCGCAAAGAAATCATGCTCTTCAAGCAGCTCCGCAAGACGGGTGATGTCCTCCTTCGGGTCGTCGTGATCGATCGAGAGCAGCGCTCCGTACGCAGCCGAGATGAGCGACAGGTCGCGCAGCTTGTCCGCGAGAGCACCTTCGCCGAGCTGATCTGCGGCGCGCTCGAGCACCGTCGGTGAGATTCCGCCTGAGCGGAGCTCGTCGAGCTGTGTGCACATTGCGGTTACCGAGCTGATGTCGGAGAGCGAGATGCCGCGAAAATGGCGCAGCTCATCGCTGAGCTGACTCAGCACGCGCCATGCTATGACAGCCTTTCCGCCCTGACCGATGTATCGGTATGAAAGTCCGCCGTATTCGCGGAAAACACGGTTTGCGAGTCGGCGGAACGAGACGATTTCAAGGTCGACAGTCGGTATGCCGTGCTCGGCACAGTAGACCGACAGCCGCCGCTCCGCGCTGACCGCCGTCTGCTCGGGCACAACGAGAAAAACGGCCCTGCCCGCCGCAAGGCTCTCGCCGATGAGAGTGTATATTCTGCTGCTTTTGCCGCTGCCTGCGACTCCCTGTAGCTCGGTTATCATGGCGTTTCCTTTCTCTTTAATTGTGCTGTTTATTTGTGCTGTGCCCGACGGGCGTGTGCTGCTCAGTCGAGACGGAATTTTTTGATGGGCTTAACTGCTGCTCCTTCTTCGGTCTCTACTACCTCGCCGAGTGAAAAGAATCCGCGCTCATCGCAGAGCCGCAGTCTTTCGCCGACCGTGCTGCGCTCCTCGGGTATGCCGAGCTTTCCGCACAGCACGGTGCATCCGCTGCGCAACAGATGCGCATTGAACTTATTCGGCGTGAGCGACGGCAGATCGGAAAAAAGCGATTCGGTCGGGCGCAGCAGCTCAAGCCGCTGCTGCTCGGTCATCTCGGAGAGGGCGGAGAGGGTGACGCAGTCGGACTCCGAAAAGCCCGAATTCTCTGTCCGCAGCAGCGATGCCATGCAGCCGCCGCAGCCGATATAGCTGCCGATGTCGGCGCACAGCGTGCGTATGTACGTGCCGCCCGAGCAGCAAACGTCGAGCAGCAGCTCGTCCGCGCGGTCGGTGCGGCTGATATCGAGCGAGAAAATGTTTATATCCCTCGGCTCGCGCTCTATCGTTATACCCTGACGTGCGAGATCGAGCAGCTTCTGCCCGCCGATTTTTATCGCACTGTACATCGGCGGTATCTGCTTCTGCTCGCCCGTGAAATGATGTATGATGTCCGGTATATCAAGCTCCGACGGCGGCTCCCGGCTCGCTGTTACGCTGCCGCAGATGTCCTCGGTATCGGTCTCAATGCCGAGACGGAGGGTAGCTGTATAGCGCTTTCGGTCGTGCAGTATGTATTCCGTCGCCTTTGCGCTGCGCCCGACAAGTACGATGAGTACACCGCTTGCCATCGGGTCGAGCGTTCCCGTGTGACCGACGCGCGCGGTGGAATAGAGCCGCCGCACGGCAAAAACAGCGTCATGACTCGTCATTCCGCTGTCCTTGATAAGCGGCAGAACGCCGCAGGCTGTATCGCCTATGTAGCGATTCTGCTTTGCCATATGTTATCTCCTGTTGTGTGTAATGGTGGTGCGATGCCGCGCATGACATTTGCGGCTGTGCATGATGCAGGCAGCTGCCGTGCGAGACGTTTTCAACTACCGTGCGCGATGCCTGCAGCCGATCATGCATCGAAATCGAAAATCTCGAGTGCCGCGGCGATGAGAGTATTCCGCAGCACCTCATAGCTTGCCGCATCTGCGGACATTCCCGCAGCACGGTCGTGCCCGCCGCCGCCGAAGCGTGCGCAGAATTTATTCGCGGCTATTCCGCGCCTGCTGCGCGTAGAAACACGGTAGTGCCCTGCGCGCTCCTCCTTTGCAACAAGGCTGAGCTCAACTCCGTCTATCATTATCGGCATTGCATTTAGCGAGCCCGTATCCGCGTAGGTGAATTCACCCCGCTCAAAGTCGGCAAAGCTGATATGCGTAATCGCGATGCGCCCGCCCGCGAAATATTCGAGGTTGTTCAGTGCGACCCGCTGAGCCGCCATCTCCGCCTGAGTGCGGGAGTTGTAAAGCTGCTCCGCTATGTAGCTGTGATCGATGCCGAGGCGCATCATGCCGTAGACGCGCATGATTGTGTCGGGCGTGACCGAGTCAAAGCGGAATGAACCCGAATCGGACGACACGGCTGCATAAAGCGCACTTGCAGCCTCGATATCGAGCAGACCCAGCTGCTCGGCAAGGTCGTATATCACCTCTCCGCATGCGCTCGAGCCACGGTACATCAGCGAGAGCGGGGCAAAGTCACCGCCCATCGAATGGTGGTCTATCTTGAGATCAACCTTTCCTTCAAGTCTCTCAGCCATCCCGGTAAGCTCAATCGAGGCAACATCAACCGTTACGATAAAGCTCGGCGAAAATTCCTCGGGAAGCAGCTCGGGGCGCAGTGCATCGGCATCGCCGGCACGTCCGCACGGGCGATAGCCGAGCAGAAAACGCAGCTGATGCGGTACGGTGTCCGCGCAGACGAGATATGCCGTTTTTCCGAGCACAGTGAGCATCCGTTCGAGCGCAACTCCGCTGCCTACCGCGTCGCCGTCCGGATGCGCGTGACAAACTACGAGTATATTGTCCTGCGCCTTAAGCAGCTCCGCCGCCTCCCGGACGGTCAGCTCGCGGGCGGTCATATTTCTGACTCCCCGTCATGCCCATCCTCGGATTCGGTGACAAAGCCCTCATCATCGGTGTTATCTGTCCCATCTCCCGCAGTCTCGTCGCTCTCGACGACGGGACGGGATGCAAGCTCCTCGCTTATCTTATTCAGAATGCCCGCTATGTGCACACCCTGCTCGACGGAGGTGTCGAGCACAAAGGTGAGCTCGGGGGTGTTGCGCATGTTCAGCCGCTTTGCGAGCTGACCGCGGATAAAGCCCGCAGCGCTGCGCAGCCCACGAGCGACATCCTTTGCTTCGTCGCCCGTGAGCATGGTGGAGTAGTATATCTTGCAGAATTTAAGGTCGGCGGAGCAGTCCGCACCGGTTATGCATATCATTGCGTCGCTCACGCGCGGGTCCTTTACGTCGCGCACGATAGATGTCATTTCGCGGGTTATCTCGCCGTTGATTCGTCCCTGTCTGTATCTTGCCATTTCGCATCCTTTCGTTTTCTGTACAGTCGTTGTATTCTTCATCATTATATTCTACCAAAAAAATGCCGAAATTCAATACATAGACGGAAAATAAACGAAAAAAAGATGTACTCTCACGCCGCACGGACGGAAAAGGCGAAATATACTTGCGTTTTTGCGCGGTATAGTGTACAATTGTCGGTGCGGGGCTCTGCACGGCTGCTGCCGAGGTATCTGTCTCGGTATCCGTTATGCCGTATGCTCCGCGGTGCCGCGATGGGGTCATGTATCCCGACAGACACCGACGCTCCATATACCCAAACGGAGGTAAAACAAATGAAAAAAGACATCTGCGTGCTCTCGCTCATTCTCTGCGTCACGGCTGTCGCTCCGCTGCTCGCGGGCTGCGGTGAGGATGCGGGGACGGGAACCGTTATTACGACAAGTCCGTTGCCCGATTCTTCGTTCGTTTCAAACGAGCAGGAGGGTGACTGGACCTTCGCGCTCTACAAGGATTACGCCGAGATAACGGGGTACAGCGGCAGCGACCCGTCGCCCGCGCTGCCCGACGTCTGCGGCTCGCTGACCGTTATGAGCATCGGCGAGCATGCGTTTACCGCATCGGCTGAAACGCTGATATCGGTGTCGCTGCCCGAGTCGGTGGTCATTATCGGAACACGCGCTTTTGAAGGCTGCTACAAGCTGACGTCGGTCGAGATGCCGAGCGTTACGACGATAGGTATGTATGCCTTTTCGGGTACGGCGCTCGGTGAGGTGTCGTTCCCGCCGTGCCTTTCGGTGATCGGCAGATATGCATTCTCCGGCTCGGCGCTTACCGCTGTTACTCTGCCGAAAACGGTCGAGAAGATAGGCGATTACGCCTTTGAGGGCTGCACCTCGCTCACCGCCGTGACGGCGGAGGAGGGTATAACATCGCTGCCCGCGCGCGCCTTTTCGGGCTGCACCGCGCTGACCGATGTAAGTCTGCCGCAGAGCATTAAAAAGATAGGCGAGTACGCCTTTGCTTACTGCACATCGCTTACCGAGATACACGTCGGCAGCTCTGCAGTGCTTGCAGAGGGCGCGCTTTATGCGTGCTCCGCCGAGCTTACGATATACGCTCCGAGCGGCAGCGGCGGGGAAAAGTACGCGACACGCTACGGTATTAAATTCTCGGAGGAGTAAGCGCAGCGCATCCAGACCTCGATATCAGTCGGTCGTCGGAAGTCGGTAATACCGACGTATCCCCTCATATACTCCGCGGGCGAACAGCTCGGGCTCATCACGCATGAGTGCCGCGTCGCCCGCGTTTGTTATAAATCCGAGCTCTACAAGCACGGCGGGCATCGTCGTTTTGCGCAGCACGTACAGACCGGGACGCGCCGTTGTTCCGCGGTCCTGCAGACCCGTTGCAAGCGACAGCTCGGTCAGGATATCCTCCGACAGGGTATAGGCGGCAGAGGGTATCTTGTATACAAGTCCCTCACTGCCGCTTGCCGATGCGATGGTGCTTGCGTTTGCGTGCAGAGAGATGAAAATATCAGCTCCCCAGCTGTTTGCCGCGTCTGTCCGTGCGCGCAGACTCTGCGCCGTTGTCTCGCCGAGTATTTCTGTCGGACTGTTGCGCGAGAGCCGCGCTTCAAACTCGGGATCTGCATTTAGCAGAGCCGCGAGACGCACGCCTATCTCATATACAAGATCCTGCTCGCGCAGTCCGTTGCCCTCCGCACCTGCGTTGGGGTTGGCGGGGTTGTGCCCCTGATCTATGAATACCTTTATCATAAAACGCTCCTTTTCTGCATTATTCGCCCGAAAATTCGAATATTATCTGTTTTATACGGAAAAGCACCGCGTGCCATGTATAATAATTCCTGACGCTCGGCAGGATATTATATGCGGAGCATCATACGTTTGTGCATAATTTACGACTCGCGCCGCGCGAATTTGTTATAATCTGTTAGATATATCAATTGATTTTTATCGCAAAAAGACGTATAATCATACACATCAAAGCGAGATATCGTGTATAAACATTCAGTTTTTCGTTTCAAACCCATATGTCGATGCTTTTACACGTTACCGAATCATTAAAGTATTGTTTGAAAGAGGCATGTTATTATGAAGAACTTCATGAAGAAAACAGCACTTGCGGCGCTTGCCGCACTTATGGCTCTCTCCGCAGCATCCTGCGGAAAGACGGCAGCCGACGGCTCCGAAACCACGACCGCTGCAAACGGCGGCAGCGCAGCTGCAGAGCCCATCGTTGTTCAGACCAACGCATATTTTGCTCCCTTTGAGTATTTCGACGGCAACGACATCGTCGGCGTCGATATCGACATCATGAACAAGGTGGCGGCAAAGATGAACACCACCGTAGAGTTCCAGAATGTTGATTTCAGCGTTATCGTCGATAATGTAAGCGCAGGTAAGCTCTGCGACTGCGGCGCCGCGGGCATCACCATCACCGAGGCGAGAAAGCAGCAGGTAGACTTCTCCGTTCCTTACTATGAGAGCATCCAGTATGTGATCTATAAGGAAGGCACCGTAAACACCACAAAGGCTGAGGACGGCACGGAGTACATTCTCTGGAACGACCTTGCAGGCAAGAAGATAGGCGTTCAGCAGGATACCACCGGTGATATCTTTGTCAGCGACGAGGTAGATGGCGGCGTGCTCGCAGATACGGGCAGCGAGAGAGTTAAGTACGATAACGCACAGCTTGCAGTCGATGCTATCGGCGCTAACCAGATCGACGCTGTCGTTGTTGATAAGCTTCCTGCAACCTACATCGTTTCCAAGAACAGCGACTATGTTGCACTCCCTCTTTACTACAAGGGTGAGGACGGCGCAGCCGATTCTGCAACATCCGAGCAGTACGCTATCTGCGTGACCAAGGGTAAGACCGAGCTGCTCGACGCTATCAACGGTGTTCTTAACGAAATGATCAACGATGTCGATGCAGACGGCGAGAATGCTATCGACAAGCTCGTTGCACAGCACTTCAACGTAGGCTGATAGGTCCTATAATACCTGATTGCGAAAAAGGCGCTTCTGCGTCTTTTTTCGTGTATATAAGGCGGATGCGGTCTTGTCGGCACGGACCGTCCCGAACCGATAACGGAAGGAAAACAAAATGGTTCAGTTAGTAGAAAATCTCGTAAAGATCTTCACGAGCGGAAAGTTCATGGGCATTTTCGCGAGCGGTCTGCTCATGACCGTCGAAATGTCGCTCGGCGCCGCCGTGCTCGGTCTTGTGCTCGGTACGGTCGTTGCACTCGTCAATCTTTCAAAGTCAAAGAGCCCGCTCATGTTCCTGCCGCGTACGCTGTGCAAGATATACATAACCGTCATACGCGGCACACCGATGGCGCTCCAGCTCTTTATAATGGCGTTCGTTATCATCACCGTCCGCGGCTTCCCGCAGGTGCTTGTTGCGATATTCTCCTTCGGTATAAACTCGGGCGCATACGTTGCCGAGAATATCCGCGCGGGTATTCTGTCTGTCGATGCGGGGCAGACCGAGGCGGGTCTGTCGCTCGGACTGTCGCGCAGAACGACGATGGTGCGCATCGTTATCCCGCAGGCGATAAAGAATGTTATCCCGGCGATATGCAACGAGCTTATCGCACTGATAAAGGAGACCTCCATCGTCTCCATGATAGGAATGCAGGACCTTACCGCAGCCGCAAAGAACGTCGGTGCGGGCAACAACCTCGCAAACTATCTCGCGCCGATGCTCGTAGCCTCGGCATTCTATCTGATAATCGTTTATGTTATCGCTTTCCTGATAAAGCGTATCGAAAAGAGGTTGAGAGCCAGTGATAAGCGTTAAGAATGTATATAAAAGCTTCGGACAGCTTGAGGTGCTGAAGGGCGTTTCGCTCGATATAAAGCGCGGCGAAAAGGTCGCTGTTATCGGACCGTCGGGCTCGGGTAAAAGTACGATACTGCGCTGTCTTAACCTGCTCGAGACCCCTACAAAGGGCGAGATATGGTTTGACGGTAAGCTGACAAACGAGGTCGATCCCTCGCTCCATCCCGAGCTGCAGGGACTCGGCAGCTCGGCTCTGCGCCGCGCGGAGCGTGAGATAAAGGAAAAGAACGGTATCCCCACCGATATGCTGCGCCGCCGTATGGGCATGGTCTTTCAGCATTTCAATCTCTTCAATAACCTGACGATAATGCAGAATATAACCCTCGCGCCGACCCGCCTCGGACTCGGCACGGCGGAGGAGATAAACGCGAGCGCCGAAAAGTATCTCGCCCGCGTCGGTCTGCTCGATAAGCGTGATGTATTCCCGTCGACCCTTTCGGGCGGACAGAAGCAGCGTATCGCCATCGTCCGCGCGCTCGCTATGAATCCCGACGTTATGCTTTTCGATGAGCCTACCTCCGCGCTCGACCCCGAAATGGTCGGCGAGGTGCTTGACGTTATCAAGGAGCTTGCGGATACGGGTATGACCATGATAATCGTCACGCACGAGATGGGCTTTGCCCGCGAGGTCGCGACGCGCGTGCTTTTTATGGATGAGGGCAAGGTCATGGAGGATGCGGCACCCGCCGAGTTCTTCGATCATCCGAAAACACCGAGAGCACAGGAATTTCTCTCGAAGGTGCTCTGATACGGCTCAGCCGTAGACGACAATAAGCATCTGTATGGACACAAAGGATAACTGCAATGGAACTTAAATACAGGCTCGCCGCCTCCGATATGGACGGCACTCTGCTCGACGACGGCTGCAATATATCGGATGAGAATCTTGCTGCAATAAGAGCCGCGGAGGCGGCGGGGATGATCTTTACGATATCGACGGGCAGGGCACTCTGCGCGCTCGAGCGGTATCTGTCGGTGCTTGATATCAGCGCGCCGATAATTACATACAACGGCGCAATGATAGTCCGCCCCGACGGAGAGATACTGTATAATCGCTGCATGAGCGAGAGCGCCGCGCTGCGCGTATGGCAGGACGGCGTACGCGCCGATACGACCATGATACTCTGGTCGGGCAACCGTCTGTATTCAAATAAGGATAACGATATCGTCCGCCGCTACCGCGTGATGAGCCCCGCGCCGTACAGGCTGATAGGCGACGGTGCGGACGTGATTCCGACGCTTGCGCGCGAGGGTGTCACAAAGATACTCTACTGCGATACGCCCGAGCGTATAGAGGAGCTGCGGCTCGCGAAGTCGGACTGCGCCGATTACGGCGTTACCTGCTTTAAGAGCAAGCCCGAATACCTCGAGAATGTCGACAGCGGTGTCTCAAAGGGCGCTGCGCTCGTGCGGCTGTGCGAGCTGCTTGACATGCCCGTATCCGCGTCGGTCGCGTTCGGCGATGAGGCGAACGATATAGAGATGCTGCGCGCTGCGGGACTCGGGGTTGCTATGGGCAACGCTACCGCCGCGGTCAAATCGGTAGCCGATACTGTCACGCTGACTAATGAGCAGAACGGCGTCGGAGCGATGCTGTGTTATCTCGTCGGTCGCGGACCCGCGCCCGTGCATGACTTTTTATCCGAATAAATTCTGCGTGATTAATTCTACGTGCAAATATAAATCACCGCATCCGACGGCTTTTTATCGGGTGCGGTGATAGTTTTTTGCTTTTTCGGTCTGTCGACGGACTGATTCATTTACTCAGCCCGACCGACGGTCTCACTCATCGACCGGCTCACACCTCTGCACAAGCGCGAGCTTATCGAGCGTCTTTGCGCGTGTGGATGTGATAAACTCGGGCATGATGCGGGAGATAGCCTGCATATTGTATTCTCTGTTTCCTGCGGGGAGCTTTGATACGACATCCTCAAGCAGCTCGCCGAGCTGAGTATCCGAGAAGGATTTTGTAAGGCGGCAGAACAGCTCGCAATCATCGGGTGTCAGGATAAGCTCCTTTGTTTCCTTTTTCAGATACGCGCATATCGTCGCGGAAACGAGCGTCGGGATGTATATATTCTGACAGAAGCGCCCGTCCTCCTCGGCTCTCTGCTCGTACAGCAGCTTACCGAAGCGGCGCATGACGGCGGTTCCGACATCCTTGCAGAAGCGGTTCTCGTCCGCGAGCTGGCGCAGATAGCGCCGTATGTACTTGATGCCGCCCGACAGCCCGAACGGGACTGCAAGAGGATAGCAGGGCTCGCTCGTAAGCGCTGCGGACATGTACTCGCGGTCGTATGTGAGTATCATCGAGTGACAGCTGCGCAGCGCATCGCGCATGACGGTCGCCTTGACGGGCGGAACGAGCCTTTTAGCCTTTACGTGCAGCGACAGTGCCTCGCATTGCAGCACACGCAGCGCGGCGATACCGCCCTCACGCATCTCGCGGACATTTTCCTCCTTTACCCCCTTCAGCTTTTTCAGCGCGAGAGCGGTATCGGAGAGCGAGATGAGATATGTATCTATGGTGAATATAAGCGACTGCATGAGCTCTGCAGCTGTCGCGCCATACTCGAGCTCGTCGGTTATCCCTTCGCGCACGAGATAGTCCGCGAGCAGATCGGTGAGCACCGCGAGCAGGGCAGAGGACAGCTTTTCCGCGTCGCTGTTTTTCAGCGCGCCGATGCGTATACCCTCCGCGAGCAGCGTGCGGGTATAGTCGTTGTATTTAAGGTTCTTCATATCGGGAGACTTTTGCTCCCCAAGGCGTGCGGGGTTGCTCTTTTTTTCCGACATAATAATCTCACATTCTTCTGCGCCCGCGGCGGCGGACGCTATCATTCGGGTATGCTGTCCGGCATTCAGCCGCCTCAGATACGCACGTAGCCGCATATTCGGGCACCGACCGCAAAAAACAGTCGGACGGCGCGAATTTTCTATTGACAAACGCGGCGATTTGTGATATACTCCAAACTGCAAAGTATATTGGGCATCTTGTATGCTCTGACAACATATACTGATTCAGTATATCATATTTTCGTTATTTTGTCAAGAGAGCGACGGAATTTCACGCGCTAAGTGTCGAAAATGTTATTATTTACGCACTTTGTGTGAATTCTCACACACTCGAATGTTCAAAATAACACACAACAATGTTAATATGAGCATTGAATCGGTCATGCGGACATGTCGATTTTCGGAAAGCGTAACAGAGAGCGGCGGATGCTGGAATCGCCGTACGCGGAGACTGTCGGTACCACCGCGTGCCGCGCAAGGCGGATATTACAAATCGAATTAATGAGTGAAAAGCTCGGGTGGAACCGTGCGGATCGCTGATGCATCCACACCCCGAACGACCAGACGGTCGTCCGGGATTTTTTCGTTTTTCCGGGCAGAAATAAACGGATAAGCTAAATTGTGAAAGGAAGCAGAAAAAAATGAAAACCGCATACGAAGTATTAAAGGAATCTGACCGCATCTCCCGCGAGGTGATTGCGGCTAAGGTCGACGGAGAGGTCATAGACCTTTCACGCGAGGTAGAGGACGGCGCAGACGTTCAGCCGCTGACGTTCGAGGACGCAGAGGGCAAGCGCGTGTTCTGGCACACCGCGTCGCACGTGCTTGCTGCAGCCGTTAAGCGTCTTTACCCCGAGTCTAAGCTCACCATAGGACCCTCTATCGACAACGGCTTTTACTATGATATAGATTCCGATGTATCCTTCACGCAGGAGACCCTTCCGCTCATCGAGCGCGAGATGCAGCGCATAGTCAAGGAAAACGCAAAGATGGAGCGCTTCGTTCTGCCGCGCGACGAGGCGATAAAGCTGATGGAGGAGGCAGGCGAGCCCTATAAGGTACTGCTCATCGGCAGAGTTCCCGAGGGCGAGGACATCTCCTTCTACCGCATGGGCGATTTCGTCGACCTCTGTGCAGGACCGCACCTTTTCTCTACGGGCGCTATCAAGGCTCTTAAGCTTATTCAGTGCACGGGCGCATACTGGGAGGGTGACTCCAAGAACAAGATGCTCCAGCGTATCTACGGTATAGCATTCCCGAAGAAGGACGAGCTTGCCGCATACACAGAGCGCATGGAGGAGGCAAAAAAGCGCGACCACCGCAAGCTCGGCAGAGAGCTAGACCTGTTCGATATCTATGAGGAGGGACCGGGCTTCCCGTTCTTCCTGCCCAAAGGCATGGTGCTGCGCAATATCCTTGAGGATTTCTGGCGCGCGGAGCACCGCAAGAACGGCTATCAGGAGATAAGAACTCCTATGATTCTGAATCAGGAGCTGTGGCACCGTTCGGGACACTGGGATCACTATAAGGACAACATGTATACCACCGTTATCGACGGTGAGGATTACGCTATCAAGCCGATGAACTGCCCCGGCGGAATGCTCGTATATAGGAGAAAGATTCATTCCTACCGCGATCTGCCGCAGCGCATGGCGGAGCTCGGACTTGTTCACCGTCATGAGCTTTCGGGCGCGCTGCACGGTCTCATGCGTGTACGCTGCTTTACGCAGGATGATGCGCATATCTTCATGACTCCCGACCAGATCGAGAGCGAGATTCTCGGCGTAATGCGCATGATAGACAGCTTCTATAACGTTTTCGGCTTCAAGTACAGCCTTGAGCTTTCCACCCGTCCCGAGGATTCCATGGGCTCCGACGAGCAGTGGGAGACCGCTACCGCAGCACTTCGCCGCGCGCTTGAGGAGAACGGCAAGCCGTATACCATCAACGAGGGCGACGGTGCGTTCTACGGACCTAAGATCGACTTCCACCTCGAGGATTCCATCGGCAGAACATGGCAGTGCGGCACTATCCAGCTCGACTTCCAGATGCCCGAGCGCTTCGACCTGACGTATGTCGGTCAGGATAACGAGCGTCACCGCCCCGTTATGATACACCGCGTTATCTTCGGCAGTATCGAGCGCTTTATCGGTATTCTTACCGAGCACTATGCAGGCGCGTTCCCGCTCTGGCTCAACCCGACTCAGATGAAGGTCATCTCGATAAACGAGCGCAATATCGACTGGTGTGAGGAGGTTGCCGCAATGCTCGGTGATGCAGGCTTCCGCGTTGAGAGTGACTACCGCTCCGAAAAGCTCGGCTTCAAGCTCCGCGAAGCGCAGCTTGCTAAGATACCGTACATGATAGTCATAGGCGACAACGAGATGAACGAAAAGGTCATTTCGGTACGTTCGAGAAAGGACGGCGATCTCGGGACGATGAGCCTTGATGACTTCATCGCCCGCTGTGAGGAGGAGGTCAGACTCAAGAAGTGATCTGCCGATAGGTCAGCCGTCGGTCATTGAACGGTCGTTTTACGCAGCCGTCGATAATCGTCCGGTTGTTTCTTGCATCCGTTTTAACAGCTCCGTTTGATTTAGGCGGATAGGTAAAAAAATTTCTGAGTGAGTGTTTTTTGCCCCTCGGCGTACAAGTGTACGCCGAGGGGCAAAAACGCCGATAATCATTTCTTCGGAGAAATCCGATAGGATTTCATCAGCTTTTTATGTGTTTGCGCTGAACAAAAGTTCAATTAACACTTTTATCCGCTTTTTCGGTCCGGACGATTTTAGCCTACCCGAGAGCTTTTTCGGTCTGCGCTTTTTCAGCCTCCCCTCAGTCGACCCAAGAGAAATTGTCGATTATATCCTGCACATCCTCCGCGTGAAGGTCGTAGTAAGCGGGAACGGCGGTGTACGTGAGCATATAGGCGTTGCCCTCGCGCACGCATATCACATGCATAAAGTGATACTCGGTTCCCGTAACGGTCGCGGTGTAGGAGTATTTCAGCGCTTCGGTCTCGTCGAGCAGCATAGCCTGACCGTCTGCGGTGCTCTCGTCGTACTTGATGTCTGTCAGCGTAGCTTCAAGGTCGGTCTTGTATTTTTCCCAGTACTCGGCTGCGTTGTATACCCCGCCGCCGCCGGCAAGATTCATACCGATAAACGAGACATTCGAGTAGTCGCTTCCGCCGACGTATGCGCTTGTCACGCCCGTTGACATATCGACCGTCCAGCTTTCGGGCACATACAGCCTGTATTCCGCCTTTTCGTCGGAAGCGAGCTTCATCCCCGCAGGGTACCATCCCGAATCCTCCTTGTCGCAGCCCGAGAGAGCGAGCAGCGAGAGCGCGGTCACTGAGACGGCGGCGAGCAGGCATCCGATGCGTCTTACGATGTTTTTCATTATATAAGCGCCGCATAGCGGCATCCTTTCATAGCGTACGTATATTTTATACGATTTTCGTGAAGAAGAAAAGGTGTATTTTGTTAACAAGCGTGCTCTGACGCAAAAACAGCGACACAAGCGTTGATAATTTCCGAAATGGTAACACGCCGGCTGCCGCTTGACTTTTTCACCCGCATGCAGTATAATTCGGTATAGCAAAGAACAATAGGAGAAAATAAATGAAAAAAATAATTGCACATGTCCTCATGCTCACCGCCATTTTTTCGCTTCTGTCCGTCGGATGGCAGTCGGGCGCGGTGTCGGAGGATGTGCTGAACTACACCCCCGTGATAGACGGTGTGATAGACGACGCATATCTGTGGTCGTATCATATTGAACATGAGTGGGTGTCCTGCTGGGGGCTCGGCAGATACAATGCCGATAACGGAAAGGATTCATACGGCTGGGATGTCAAAGCTACGAGCTATTTTCTCTGGAGCGACAGCTCGATCTATCTTGCGATAAAGGTCATCGACGACGATATCGGCGTGATAGACGACTATCATTTTCAGCGCGCGATAAAGGACCGCACGCAGTGGGGACCCTATTATCAGGACGGGGTAATGGCATATCTCGAGTTTGACGGCATGCTCTTTGAGATACAAGCGGACGCTGACGGAAAGATGGCGACGGTGTACGCTGAGCCGAATTTCGGTCAGACGGTCTGGGCGAAATGGCACAGCTTTCCCGAGTTCGAGAAGAATGCAGAGGACGGTCTGTGGGCGTTCCGCCGCACAGACGACGGCTATGTGTTCGAGTTCGAGATACCCGTGAAGGAATCGGTGCGCGATAAGGTCTTTGCGCGCGGCTTTCACTACGGGCTTGCCGTCGGCGACGCAACGTCAGACAGCGGCTATGCGAACGACTACGCGCTCTCGCTTGAGGGTATAATTCAGGAGGGCAACTGCCTCAAGGACGTGATATTCGTCTACGATATCATACCTCCGTATAACGATTTCAGCAAATACAGCCTTTACTTTTCGGATACGGAGAGCTATGACCGCGGCGATGTGAACGGCGACGGAAAAGTCGACACCCGCGACCTCATACGGCTGATGAAATATATTGCTGCGGGCGGCGACGACGCTTGCGGCGTGACCGCATATAACCCCGACATCACATGCGACGGTACGGTGAATACGGTTGACCTTGTCCGACTGATGAAGCTGCTCGCTCGCTATTCGTGATGCAGTGTAAATAATAAATGAATCGGGACCGCCGAAAGACTTGTGCTTTCGGCGGTCCCGAGATTTTTTGTGAATGTGCGCTTTGCGTTCCGCGCTTTTCAGCCACTGATTAGGGTAAGATAAAAATGCGTGGAGTGTTCGTTTTCGTCATGCAAGGCGTACAGGTGTACGTCGCATGGCGAAAACGGGCGCAGAAAAAGTGAATTCAAATACTTTTGAAGAAATCCGATAGGATTTCATCCGCAGAGAACAAAGGAGTAAATACCCATTTGAGTTTAAGCAAATGTTATTCACTTTTTCGTTCCGCGCTTTTTTAGCCACCCTTATTCGGTTACCTTTTTAGACTTTGCTGCCGCATCGATTATCCTGACGATTATCGGACTGAGCAGAATATTGGTCCCGAGCTCTAAGAGGAAGTTTCCTCCCACAAGCCCGAACAGTATATACCTTACCACATCCGTGCCGAAGCCCAGCGCCTGAGACCAGCCCGCGAGGGTATCCATGAAGAATATCGCGCAGCCGATGAGAAATACGCCTGTATTCACGACGGGGCAGACGATGGCGGATAACACTACCGCGAGATAGCGCCCGCGGCGCTCGAAGAGCTTATAGACCGCGCCGGCTGCCGCGCCGCACGCGATGCCCTTGATGAGCACCGTTCCGACCGTACCGGGAACGCTTACCGCGAGAAAGAGGGAAGCGTCGCCGCTGAGCAGTACCGTGACACCGAAAACGAGTCCGAGCCATGCTCCGACCTTCCATCCGCACAGTGCCGCACCGATAACTATCGGTATAAGAACGAGCGAGACGGAAAACGTCCCGAAGCGGATGAATGCCCCGAGAAACTGCAGCACAGCCACCAGCGCGGTAAGAATCGCGCCGAGAGCGAGATGCTGTGTCCTTTGTTTGCTTTGGTTTGCCATAAAAAAACTCCTTGCTGTCGTTCGCCGTACGGCGATACAACGCTATACTATATCAGCCCGCAAACGCGGGATAATACCGTGTTAAAATGCCGCATTCCGAATGTAGGATTTGTAATGCCGCGCCGTCACATGTTCTTCTTACATATCTTCTGCAGCCCGATGAGCACGAGATCGTCGTCTCGCTGCATTTCATGCCGACAGTGGCATGCCACTGTCGGCGCGAGCCCGCCCGTAATGATAATAGGCAGTTCGCGCCCTATCTCCGAAAAGAATCGGTCTATCATGCCGTCGACCGCTGCGGCGGCGCCGAAAACAGCACCCGAGCGCATGCTGTCGACGGTATTCTTGCCGATAGCGGATGCGGGCGCGGTGAGCGCGATGTGCGGCAGTTGTGCCGCGCAGTCGGCGAGCGCACTCAGACTTATCTCCGCCCCGGGCAGTATCGCAACGCCCTGAAAAACGCCGCCCACGCCGAGGTAGATTATCTTTGTAGCGGTGCCCATATCGACGATAAGGCACGGGCTGCCGTATTTTTCAGCCGCCGCGACCGAGACGCAGATAAGGTCTGCGCCGACCGACGACGGATCGTCGCAATGGATATTGATTCCGGTCTTGATGCCGGGTCCGACCGACAGCGCATCAATGCCGAAAGCTATCCGCAGCGCCTCGTGTATGACTCCGCTGAGCTGCGGAACGACCGACGAGACGACGGCGGCGGAAACGCAGTCGGTCTCCGTATCCGAGAGCCGCAGAATGCTGTCGAGCTTTGCGGCATATTCGTGACTTGTTTCCTTGATGTTTGTCGCGAGGCGGACGACGAACTCAAGCCGTTCGTCCTCAAAGCCGCCGACGGCGATAATTGTATTTCCGATATCAACGGTAAGTATCATATATAACCTCACAAAAGTGACGGCAATACCCCCGCGGCAGAAGCGGGCACGGTATTGCCGATATCGGGCTGCTATATCGAGAGGATGCTCTTAGCTACGGTGAAGTAGATGAGCAGCGAGACCGCGTCGACGATGGTCGTAATGAACGGGCTCGCCATAACTGCGGGGTCAAAGCCGATCTTTTCGGCGAACATCGGCAGCGTACAGCCTATGAGCTTTGCGATGATGATGGTACAGCAGAGTGTAATGCATACGACGAGCGCGACGGGCACGGTAACGCCCTTGCCCATGATGAGATTGTCGACGAGCAGGATTTTAACGAAGGTCGCCGCCGCGAGAGAGAGTCCGCAGAGCACGGAGACGCGCAGCTCCTTCCACATCACGCGTAATATATCGCCGAACTCGACATCACCTGTCGAGAGCGCGCGGATAACGGTAACGGAAGCCTGACTGCCTGAGTTTCCGCCGGAGTCCATAAGCATGGGGATAAACGCGGTCAGCGTCACCTGAACGGCGAGGGCATCCTCAAACGACGAGATTATCATACCCGTAAACGTTGCCGATATCATCAGCAGCATCAGCCAGCCGATACGGCTGCGCCATATTTCAAAAACGCTTGTTTTAAGATAGGGCTTTTCGATGGGCGCCATAGCGTTCATCTTAGCAAAGTCCTCTTCCGCCTCTTCCTGAATGACGTCGATTGCGTCGTCGACGGTAACGATACCGACGAGACGATTTTCCTTATCGACTATCGGGATAGCGAGCAGGTCGTATTTTTCGATGAGCTTACCTACGTCCTCTTTGTCTGTGTGCGTAGTCGCGCAGATAACCGCCGTGTCCATTATGTCGGTTATCATAACGTCGTCGCTCTCCGCAGTCATGAGGTCGAGCGCGGTGACAACGCCCTGCAGCTTTCGGTTCATATCGAGAACGTAGCAGGTATAGACCGTCTCTTTTTTCAGTCCTGTACGTCTGATACGCTTCAGCGCATCGCTGACGGTCATCCCCTCTGTAAGGTCTATATACTCTATCGTCATGATGCTGCCCGCGCTGTCGTCGGGGTAGTTCATGATTTCGTTTATCTGCTTGCGCTTTTCGGGCGGAATCTTCTGCAGCAGCCTGCGTACGACGTTTGCGGGCATCTCCTCGATAAGGTCTACCGTATCGTCGAGGAACATTCCGCTCATGACGTTCTCGAGCTCGCTGTCCGAGAAGGCATTTATCAGCAGCTCCTCCTCGTCTCCGTCCATAAAGGTGAAGGATTCCGCTGCAAGGTCCTTCGGCAGCACGCGGAAGATAAGCGGTATGCGGTCTCGCGGTGCCTCAGAGATTATCTGCGCTATGTCGGCGGGCTCAAGCCCCTCAAGCAGCTCCTTCAGCTCGGCATACTTGCCTTCCTCAGCGAGCTCAAGCGCCTCGTCCTTCTTTTCTTCGATGGTGTCTATCGTGTCAAGGACCGTTTCGTCGTCCTCGTCTCCCGAGTCGATTCCTATCGAGCTTATCTTTGCGTCAAGCTCCTCGCTCGGTATGTCTGCGTCACGGTCAGCCGCGGCATTGTCTGCATGTACGTTATCTGCACCCGCAGCCTCGACACGCGCAGCCTCGGTCGTGCCGCTCTCGCGGCGCTCCTCCTCGGTGCACGGCATGTTTTCGTTCTCTGTCATTGCACACACGTCCTTTCATTTATTAATCTGTGGGACGGCGCAAAAAAAGCGCCCGTCGCGTCCGTGCCCGTGGGCTCGGCTTCGGCGAGGGTGCATTGACCTTGTGCATAAGACGGCAGACGCAAAAACCGCATCGCTGGGGCAGGGCATAGCTCGCCCGCGGGGGCATAACTCGCTCTGCAAGCGCACTGCGCCGATGCCGCGCATCGGCATGCGGCATTTATCGTCTGTACAGTCGGCGTGAAAAGAATTCCGCCGCCGTCGCATAGGTCATGGCACTACTTCGCCCGGGATCGGTATGCTGACTGCCTCCTGCGTCCATTCTTTTCACTTCCTTTTTTCTATGTGATTGTTCGTACGCCGCACCGCGGACAGCTGCAGCACCTGCCGCATCACACACGCTCCGCTTCGTACCTTATCATTATATTACCTTTTGCGCTTTTTGTCAACAATTTTTCGCAGCGGCTGTGCCTCGCGATTCCTTATACTGCCATTCTTTGTTCTGCGCGGTTAGTTTGTCTCGCGGTTCACCGAAAAATACAAAAATATTTTGAAAAATATCTGCCGAAATCGGCCCGAAGGTATTGTAATTAAAAGGGCTTTGTGTTATACTGTTACCAACATGGAGTCCCTATGTACGCACCCTGAAAACGGGCAATCTGCACCGCCCAAAGGCGCGGAACGGACGACGAAAAGGAAAGGGGGATAAGGCTCTGCCCGCGTGAGGAACGCGCGCACTTGACGCCGTACGGTGTCGGACAAGCGCCCGCAGACGGTGGGCGGATCAGTATTCAATACGGTGGAGATGCCCCACACCTAAACTGCGGGTAAAACTTTAGGAAGGTTTAAATCCATATGAAGATTAATTCTAAACATCGCGTTTTAAGTATTATTCTTTCGGTTCTGATGGTGCTTTCGCTCATGCCCGTCGCGGTTTTCGCGGATGACGGCGGAACGATCAAGGTTGGCAATATAACTTACAGCACCTTTGAAACTGCTGTTCAAAATGCAGAACCGATTGACGGTGTTATTACCTATACCGTCAGCGGCAAGGTCGACATTATTTCGACCGATGCTTGGATAGAGGTTGCAAAGAGCGGACTTACAGGTCTTACTGCTGTTAAGTTTGTCGGCGAGGATGTCACTGCCGAGCTTTGCATTACGAATCCCAAGTCAGCTTTGGGGGATCAGGCTTACGATATTGATGTAAGCTTCGAGGGCCTTACCCTCTCTCATCCGAACGGAACTTGGGTGAATGACCACGGACACACTACCAATTATTTTGCATGTGAGCTCCGTAATATAAACCATGCTGATAATACCGTAACATATACAAACTGCACTTTCCCGAACGGTCTGTGCAACAATCGTTACGGAAAGACCGTAATAGATAATTGCAAGCTCAATTCTACAAAAGGAAATTACGGTCTTTGGAACTACGGCGGTACCGTTACTGAGGCTAAGAACAGTACGTTTACCGGATTCCGCGGTGTTAAGGCTTATACTGAAGGTACGGTTGATGCACCGACAATAAAGATTGAGAATACAACCTTTAACGGTATGACTGAGAAGGCAGCAATTGTCGTCTCCAAGGCAACCGACATTACATTTGATAATGTTACTGCTGAAGCTTGCGCAAAGGGTCTGCTCCAGAAAGCTATAGAAGGCGGCGGCGCAGATTACACTATTGAGGCGAACGGCAGCGGTATAAACGGAACGTTCAATGTTTCCGCAGATTCGTCTGCCGATAAGGTATCGGAAGAGTTTAATATCACCGGCGGTACGTTTACTTCCGAAGTTCCGAGCGACTATCTCGCAGACGGTGTCACCATCAAAGATAACGGCGACGGCACATACGGTGTTTCCGAAACTGTTAATTATGCGGCTGAGATAGGCGAGAACAAGTACGAGACTCTTGCCGCAGCTGTTGCAGCTGCTAATGACGGCGAGACCGTTAAGCTTCTTGCGGATGCAACCTATGATGTTGTAATTGACAAGAACATCACGCTCGACCTCGGCGGCAAGACGCTGACGAACACAAACGCAGGTAAGGCAACTATCTCCGTTCAGAACGGCGCGACTGTTACCGTAACGAACGGTACTGTTGTAGGCGGTACAAGCTACTATAACATCGAAGTTGTAAAGGGCAGCAATGCAAACCTTACACTGACCGGTGTTACTGCTACTGCGGGCAATACCGGTTCTTCGATGATTGATAACTGGGGCAACCTTACAATTAAGAGCGGTACATACACCGGCGGTCTTAACGTTGTTAAGAGCGAGGAAGGTTCGACCCTTGTTATTAACGGTGGTAAATATGTGTCAGACTATGCTCCTCGTTTTGGAGTAACCGGTACAATTCTTGTTTATGGAGATACGACAATTACCGGTGGCGAATTCATTCAGAACAGCTCAAGCACTAATGCAAGAGTAGTTGTAACCGGTCTTGTTAGCGGATATACATCCATAACTAAGATAACCGGCGGTACATATAGAATTAAGAATACGAAATACCCCATATTCCATTACATGTCTCCTGCCACAAACGCTAATTATGAGGTTAGTGGCGGTACTTACAATAGGGATATACCAGATTATTATTGGGCTGATGGATGCATACTTGTCAAGAACTCTGACGGTACTTATGGTATCAAAGAAGGTAAGCTGGTTGCAAAGATTGGCTCGGCTTGCTATGAGTCTCTTGAAGAAGCAGTTGCTAATGTAAAGGCTAACCAGACGATAAAGCTTTTTGATGATGTTCAGCTTTCTGATAAGTTGACCATTAGCAAAGCAATTACCTTAGACCTTAATGGTCATACCGTTGCTAATAGTTATTCCGGCAATGGCTACTCGTTGTCTGCCGAAAAAACTATTACCATCCAAAACGGAACCTACAAGTCTACAAGTGCAAGTGCGCGTGGTATAGCTGTCTGGGGAAAATCAACAATAAAAAATCTTACTATTGAGTCTGCGGGACTTGTCGGTCTTGCTTATTCCAGTAAGACACTTGGTTATAAACATACTGCTGACAAGCTGACTGTCAGCGCCGGCTATGCAATAGCAGATTTCGCTGATAACTCCGATATTACTATTACCAATAGTAATATTACCGGTAGATCCTGCGGTCTGTATCATAACGGCTCTAATTACGGACTTAAACTCAAGATTACCGATTCGACAATTATCGGTGGTTCGGGTGAGCCCGCCGAAAGTAACTATGATATGACCGGTATCTACATTTCCGGCTCTTCCGCGACTGTTACAAAGGGCGGAATGCAGAATGTAACTCTTACCAATTGTGTTGTTAACGGCGGAACGGGTATTGAGGTTAAATATACCGACCTCACACTTGACAGATGCACCGTAACCGCTACCTCCACCAAGGTAGAGTACGTCCCAAATAATAACGGTGCAGCTACACACGGTTTTGCTGTTGCATCTACCGATAATACAGGAGTAGAGGTAACTCCTAAGCCTGAAGGTACAGTGACGATTATCGGCGATGGTAAATATACAGGACCTGTAGGTCTTGCAAGCCTTGCTTCCGTCATGGAAAAGTACAGCGATCTTAACGACGAAACGATTTCCATCTCCGGCGGTACATTCACAACTGCTGTTCCCGAGGACTATTGCGCAGTTGGCTTCATTCCTACGCAGAATGCGGACGGTACTCACGGCGTAAAGACCGGTACTTATGTTGCTGAGACCGGCGGCATTAAGTACGAATCTCTCGAAGAAGCAATTAATGCTGCAACGAGAGGCAAAACTGTTACGATGCTCGCAGACACTCGTGAGAATGTTACCATCTCTAAGAATCTGATACTTGATCTTAACGGATTTACTATCAACGGCGGACAGGTCAAGGAGAAAGCCGCTGTTAAGATTGATAACGCGAGAGTTACAATCATGGACAGCAGCGCGGGTCAGACCGGTACCATCATGCGTGAGGATACCGCAGAAAACTCCGGTGTCAGCTCCTACTATGTAATTGATATTCAGGGTGAGTACGGCTTCCTCAGATTTGAGGGCGGTAACGTTATAAATAACAGCGGTACAAAGAGTGGTAAGGGCGCGTCTCTTGTACGCCTCGGCAACGATAACGTACGCGATGCCAACCCTACATTGACAATAACCGGCGGTACATTTACTCAGGATAACTTTGTTGCAATCAAGGTTGACTACGGTACGTTGCATCTCCTTGGCGGTGTAGTTAACTCTGCTAACAGCTATGCTGTTGAAAACTGGCGCGCTGCTAATATTAAGGGCGGTACTGTTAACGGTACTGTTTCCTCTTGGGCATACAGCACGGGTGTTGCTTACAGTACGCTCACAATCAGCGGCGGTACCGTAAACGGCAATGTTGCTTCCGTAAACTATGACAGCGCTGCCGATAAGCAGGCGCGTATCTACGTTAAGGGTGGTACTGTCACCGGAACGCTCGGCACATATACCTACAGAGACGGTTTGGTTCCTACCGATGAAACTGCTATGGCTACCATCGAGGTAACTGCGGGTACATTCGAGAAGGATCCTGCCAAGTATGTAGTAGAGGGAAGTGCTGTTAAGACAAATGTTGACGGCACCTTCGGTGTAGAAAAAGCTTACCTTGCCAAGGTAGGCGACACCTCCTACTACACGATGAACGAGGCTTTCCATGCTGCTCTTGATTCTGGTAAGACGCTCTATCTGCTGCGTGACTACACCACCGGTGAGGTACAGAACTCCGGCAGCAAGAATCTTACCATCGATCTTGGCGGTCATACTTGGACATACACCGGAAAATACACTGACTGTGCGGCGTTCGAGATTAACTACTCTGACGTTACACTGACCGTGATGAACGGTACGGTCATAAGTAACTCGATGGTTGGTCTCATCCCCTCCGCTATGGGCGGTTCTACTACCTACAACAACTCTGCTCTGGTGTTTGAGAATGTCACCATGACAGCCAACGGTCACAGCGGTATCGAGACAAACGGCGGCAACACCAATGATAATGTTACACTCATTAATTCGACGCTCAATGTCCCGAACGGCTTCGGAATTTACTTCCCGAGCAGCGGTACGCTGACCATCAACAACAGCGTTATCAACGCTAAGACCATGGGTGCTCAGGTTTGCGCAGGCAGCCTGAATATCGTAGGCGATAAGAGTGCCATCACCGTTACCGGCGGCCCTGTTGAAAAGACAGAGAACGACGGTGCGATAGAGGACGGCGCTGCTATCTCCGTCATCAATCGTCCCGGCTATAAGGATCTTGGTAAAGTCAAGGTTGAGGCAGGAAGGTTTACCGCTAAGACCGGAAACTATGCTTTCAAGGCATACGAGTGGAAGGACATGACCGGGAGTGTATTTGATAACACAAACGGTACTATCGCAGTCTCCGGCGGTACATTCACAACTGCTGTTCCCGAGGACTATTGCGCAGTTGGCTTCATTCCTACGCAGAATGCGGACGGTACTTACGGCGTAAAGACCGGCGTGTATGTTGCTCAGAACGGCAATGAAAAGTATGTATCTCTTCAGGCGGCAATTGATGCCGCAAAGGCCGGCGATACCGTAACCCTTATCGCAGGTGTTGACGTAACCGAGCAGATAGTTATCAACAAGAGCATTACACTTGACCTGAGCGGTTACACAATCAGAAACACCGCAGATATTTGGGATAAAGTTAACTCTCTTATCCTGATTGACGACGGTGCAAATGTCACAGTAACCGGCAACGGTACTATTGCGGCAAAGGAAAATGACTGCTATACCTTCAATGTTAAAGGTAACAGCACTCTCACCATCGAGAACGGTACATTTATCGGTAACGTTTCCGTAGTTCAGGTAGAGTCGGGTAACCTCGTTATCAACGGCGGTAATTTCTCGCTTCTCCAGAAGTGGAACGACTCTTCGATGTACCTCATTAACTGCATCGACGATGCATTTGCTTCCGGCGACGCTAAGGTGGCAATTAAGGGCGGTACATTTGCAGACTTTGACCCGAACGTTTCTCCCGAGAAGAAGGTCGACGGCAAGACCCCGAGCTTTGTTGCAGAGGGTGTCGGTGTTGCTAAGGACGAGAGCGGCAACTTTGTTGCAGTTTCCGATATGGCAGCACAGATTCTTGACGCTGATGGTAACTCCGTTAAGGCATATGCAACTCTCGCAGAGGCATTTGGTAATGTCGAGACGGGCTATACCGTAAGACTTCTCAAGAACATTACTCTTACCGAGCAGATTGATATCGTAAAGGCTCTTAACGGTCTTACGCTTGACGGTAACGGCTATACCATTACCTGCGCAACCACGACCGATCCTATGCAGTCGGGCGGAAGTGCACTTTACTTTGGTAATGCGAACGATAGGCTTTATTGCACCGGCATCAAGATTAAGGACCTCACTATGGAAGGTACCGCACGCTTTGCGATCTTCCTTTGCGGCGGAACCTCTACCGAGTTTACCAATGTAAAGATCAGCGGTAATTACTACATTGCCGTAAATCTCTACGGTACACACGGTGCAGTTATGACAAACTGCGATATCTCCAATAACAATACCAATAAAGATATGTATGTATCTGCAATTTGGTCTAACGTTTCAAGCGCTAATCCGCTCGTACTGAACAATACCAAGGTCAGCTCGATCGCGATTAATACTTACACTACCGCTAATAAGCTTGAGCCTAAGATTTTCGTAAACGAGGGCTCCGTTACAGAGGTTCATACCTTTGATGACGGCACTGTCAGCGGTAACAGAAAGCTTTGTGTAAGCACAAGCAGCACAGGTGAGTATACGATACTTGTCCGTGACAGCGATAATACAAAGTGGATACCGATTCCTCAGTATACCGTTACGACGACCGTTAGCCCTGCAGGCGCAGGCGTTCTTACCGGCGGCGGAGCGTATGAGGAAGGCACCGAGGTAACTATCACGGCTACCGCAAACGGCGGCTATGAGTTCCTTGGTTGGTACAAGGGCAGCGAGTGCGTTTCCCAGAATGCAGCCTATACATTCAAGGCTTCTGCAAACGCTGACTTTGTTGCAATGTTCAGAGGTACTGAAAAGGTTAAACTCTCCGTCAATGTCGGCGCAGGTAAGGTAAATTACAAGTACGGCGATGTTGAAGGACGTTGGAGCGGTCCTGCTATCGACCAGCTCTATTCTAAGGGTACTTCGTTTACGATAACCGCTGTTCCGAATGCGGGCTACAAGTTCCTCTATTGGATTAATGCGGAGAATAAGGTCGTATCCGAAGCTCCCGAGTATAGCTTTATACTTGGTGATAAGACCGGACTTACTGCATGCTATGTAGAGGATACCGGCAGCACAGAGTACGCATATGTCGTATTCAGAGATACCATAACTAAGGATATCCATTGGTCCGGCGATGTTAAACTGACCGGCGGAGTCGGAGCAGTTGCTGTTCCTTCTATGCCTTACTATTCCGGCTATACATTTGCCGGATGGTTTGATGCTGATGGCAACGAGTTTGAAGTTAATGCAAACGGTAATATCAGTGTCACAGCTAATGCTATTATCTTTGCAAAGTATGTGGCTGACAGCGAGCTCTATACCGTAACTGTTGACGGTGCTGCGCTTGAGACAAAGTATGCATACGGCTCGAGCGTTACTGTAACGGCTGACGAGATGGATGCAGACGGCAAGTACTTTGCAGGATGGTATGTCGGTAATACATGTGTCAGTATGAACGCAACCTACTCGTTTATAATTAAGAGCGATGTTGTGCTCACTACTATGTATTTGACCGAGAAGCCTGAACCCGAAGCTGTTGTAACTATTACTGTCAGTGAGCGTACTGCAGTTTCCGGTACTAATAAGGTTGCGGTTGCAACTAACGTAGCTTGGTCGCTGCCTGAAGGATGTAAGCTTGCTAAGGCGGGTATCCTGTATACGTTTAATGATGCCTATGCAGATAAGCTCACTGCTGAGAATATCGGAGACAGCAATATTTATGTAAGTAATCCTTCTACTACTGCTGCAGAGGGTAATTACGGCTTCACGATATCTATGGGTCCGAAATCCGCTGCTAAGAATCTGTATGTAAGAGGATATATTACTTATGTTGATGCCGCAGGAAATATTGAAACGCTGTATACCGGCGCTTCCGTTAAGTCTCCGGCAGGAAACTGAGTAACATACAATCAGAAAGGATTTATATGAAGGAAAAGTATATCAGCCCCGAAACCGAAGTAATTGTGTTTGAATCCGAGGACATAGTTACTGCTTCGAATGAAGAGGGCGGAGCAGAATTCGATTAACAAAATAGTTGATTTTCTCGGAAGGATGGCAGGCGTAAGCCTGTCATCCTTATTTTTAACGAATTCGGAGAAACAAATGAAGTACAAAAGAAAAACAAGCATATGCACGGCGGTGATACTGCTGCTGTCGGTGCTGCTCTCGCTGCTGCCGCTCTCTGCGGCGGATGATACCGTATATTCCGAGGGGTATTTTAAGTATACAATATCGGGCGATACGGCGGCGATAGTCGGGTATTTCGGCTCGGAGAGCGAGATAGTTATCCCCGACAGCCTCGGCGGCAGAAAGGTCACCGAGATTCGCGGACGCATATTCCGCTCCGATCTCCCGCTGAAAAAGCTGACATTGCCCGACACGCTCACGTCGATAGACGATGCACTGCTCACCGCTCTGACACAGCTGCGGGTGGTAATTCTGCAGTCGCGCAGCATCTCGCCGTGCGTGCCGAGCGGGTGCGTCATTATAGAGGATTATCCCGTCTATGTCGACCCCGACAAGGTCAACCGTTTTGACGATACAACGGCGAATGACCCCGCTCCGTCCGAGACCGATGCGCCACGCACCGATGATAAATCGGGCAGCGAAACGGGCAGCACTGACGGCAAGGGCAACACGGGCGGCAACGCCGGTAATAACGGAAACAGCGGTACAGGCAACGGCGGCAGCACAAGCGGAAACGGTAATGCGGGCAGCAGCACGAGCGGCTCGGGAAACAAGGGCAGCGCGGGCAGCAGCACGGGTAACAGCGGCGCGGGCTTTCAGGAAGACGGCGGCATCGACGGTGTTACCGACAAGGGCATACCCGCAGCCGACGGCAGCGTCATTACCGTCGACAATACGGGAAATCTCGTCATGGTCGACCGCGACAGCAATGTCACCGTGATAGACCGCAGCAAGAAGTACGGCATAGCCGACGACGGCGACGGCTCGATAATCGCAGACGAGAACGGCGACCGCGTTCGTGTCGAAAACGACGGCGCGACCGTCGTATATCCCAACGGCGCGGGCGGCGAGAGCAGCTATGATGTCCCAGCAGCTCCCGCCGAAACGACCGCGTCTGACGGCGCAGCACAGGACGGCACATCGGGCACGGGCGGGCTTACGCTCGGCGTTAAGCTCGCGATATGCGCAGCAATTATTATTCCGCTCGGCTGCCTTGCGTTCGTGCTTATTTCAAAACGCAAAAAACGCAACGTAGGCAGCATGCCCGCACAAGATAACACGCCCGCATCGGATGGCGACCCCGTATCAGACAGCAAGAACAACACACCCGATGCAGGCGATGCAAAGAACAAAGCGCCCGAAGCTTCTTCCGACAAGAAAGACGAGCAGCCTGAGAACGCGGAAAAATAGTGCAGGGCACACAAAAACGGTTGACGGCGCGGGTCGTTCCGTGATAGAATATTTGCAGAAAAGGGAGGCGGCGGAATGATAATTAAGCTCGCAGATATAAGAATAGCGGTAAACAATCTTTACCCGTACATAGAAAAATATTGCGAGGGGTACATCTGTCACGACCGCCGTAGCGCTGACTTTACAGTCGACGTGTCCGAGGCCGACATCGCGCGCGAACGCACGCTTTCCGAGCGCAGCAGGACAGCCGAGCGTCGCGCCGCTGCTTTAGATTGTGCGAATGCCGCAAACTGTGCCGAGCCCGCGCCGAGTGACGGCTATCTCGAAACGCTCGCGGTCTACCGCGCGATAGCGGAACGTCTCCCCGAATATGATACCGTGCTGTTTCACGGCTCGGTAATCGCCGTAGACGGCGAGGGCTACATCTTCACCGCAAAAAGCGGCACGGGAAAATCAACGCACACACGGCTGTGGCGGGAGTATTTCGGCGATCGCGCGGTCATGATAAACGACGACAAGCCGCTGCTGCGCATCGAGGACGGCAGAGTCATCGCATACGGCACACCGTGGAACGGCAAGCACCGACTCGGCACCGACACATCGGTGCCGCTGCGCGGACTGTGCGTTCTCGGGCGCGCGGAGCGCAACAGCATCTTTCCCGCCGCCCGCCGGGATATTTACCCGCTTCTGCTGCAGCAGACCTACCGCCCGCACAGCCCCGCAGCGCTTGCGCGCACGCTTTCGCTCGTCGACCGCATGGCGGACTCCGTCCCGCTCTGGTCGCTGTGCTGCAACATGGAGCCGCAGGCGGCGATAACGGCATATCTCGGCATGCGTCAAACCATCTGGGCGCAGAATACCGCAGAAAGGGAACAAAAATGAAGCTTAAGGATACATTTATCTCGCACATGAGCGACGGCGAGCAGGTGCTTGTCGATATTTCAAATTCATTCTCGGGCGTTATACGCAACAACAAAACAGCCGCTTTCATCGTCGAGCAGCTGCGCAGTGATACAACGCTTGATGCGATAGTCGACGCTATGTACGAAAAGTACGACGCTCCGCGCGAGCGGCTGCGCAGCGACGCGGAGGCGGTTATCGAAAAGCTCCGCTCGGTCGGTGCCGTCGAGGAATGACCTACGAGGAGTATCTGGAGCGCTACGGTGAGCTGACATACAGAAATGTCGGCGTGAGCATGCTGCCGCTGATAAAGCAGGGGCGGGATGCATTCACTGTCCGCGCGCTGCACGGCGGCGAGGTCTGCCGCAGATGGGATGTCGTGCTTTATACCCGCCCGCCGCAGTCTTATGTGCTGCACCGCATTATTCGCGTAAACGGTGACAGCTATGACATTCTCGGCGACAACTGTATTACCGTTGAGCGCAGCATTCCGCAGGAGCGGGTCATCGGCGTCATGACGGGGTATACCCGCCGCGGACGCGAGCACGGCACGGGCGGGCTCGGCTATCGCTTGTATGTGTCGCTGTACTGCAAGCCCTATCGGCTGCGCATCGCATTGCTGCGCTGTCGGGCGGCTCTTATCGGGGCGGCGCGCAGAGCCGCACGGGCACTCGGCATGGGAGGAATACGGAAATGACCGAAAATCAGGCAGGACTTATATATCTGCTCGCATCGGCATTGGGCGGCATACCGCCCGAGCCCGCCGTGCTGCGGAGGATGAATATCCCCGAGATCGCGCGCGAGGCAGCGAGACACAGCGTTTCCGCAATGTGCTGCGCCGCACTCGCTTCTGCGGGGGTCTATGATTCGCACGGCGACTCAGACGGTTTGCACAGCGCGTCCGACAAATCCCGAAATGTCGCATCCGACGGCATTGTCGCGTCCGATGAGGCGACCGCGCGTGCACTCGCGCAGCTGCGTGAGCGCAGGGAAAAGTCGGTGCGCAAGATAATGCTGCTTGACTGCGAGCGCGCGGCGATTCTTGCGGAGCTTGACCGCGCAAAAATTTGGCACACAACGCTCAAGGGCATCGGCATAAAGCAGCTTTATCCCGCCGTCGGAATGCGCGAGATGTCGGATAACGATATACTGTTCGATCCGAAGGGCAGGGCACAGGTGCGCGATATAATGACAGGGCGCGGGTATACCGTCAGCAGCTACGGCACCTACCATCACGATACCTACACGCGCGCGCCGATATATAACTATGAGATGCATGTCGACCTTATCGCTCCCGACTGTATCGAGCTGTTTCAGAATTATTTTTCGACTATCTCAGAACGTCTGATTTGGGATGATACGTCACCCGACCGCAGCTGCTACGCGCGCAGAATGACCCCCGCCGACGAGTATGCATATACCCTCGCACATATAAGGAAGCACCTTCTGTCTCACGGGACGGGAATACGCTCGCTGTGTGACATCTATGTCATCGCACGCGCAAAGGGCGGGGAGCCCGATGCGGAAACGGCGGAGCTGCTGAGAAGGATAGGGCTTGACGGGCTCGAAGCGCTGTTCAGACGTGCGGCGTACGCGCTGTTCTCGGAGCCCGTGCAGCCGGATATGCTGTCGCAGAGGCTTGATGAGGATCTGATGCAAATTGTCGATCTCTGCCTCTCCTGCGGCACGTACGGTAATATCTCATACAGCATCATAAACGACATTATGGCGCATTCGTCGGGCGACCGTCTGACCCTGCTCGGCAGGCTCGGTTATCTCCGCCGCCGCGCGTTCCCGCCCGCTTCATGGTTTCGCCGTCACTATGACTTTCTCGATCGCAGGCCGTATCTTATACCGTTTTTTGCACTGCGCAGGCTTACGTACAAGGCGTTCGGCGCGAGACGCAGACTCGGACGTGAGATAAGGGCACTGCGCGAGGTTAAGGATAGGGAGGGCGGCAATCGGCTGCCGTGACACTTTGACCGCGTGATACTTGGCCTGCGTGACGCTTATGCTGCGTGATACTTAGTTTGTCGCGGCACTTAGGCAACATGGCACTTAGGCTGCTGTGATTCTCCGCGCGAAACGAAAATTTTACCTATCCGCGGCATTTTCGGCTTGACATCGGTCGGGCGGTATGCTATAATAAGCGCAGAGGTTCTCTGTGACTGACGGAATATCGCGGGCGACCGCGGGGGAGCAGCGGACTTATAATGCCGACCGTCTGGGCGCACCTTCTTTTTGCGGGAGGGTGCGCCCTTTTTCAGACGATAAACCAACGAAAAGGAGCAGCAACATGAATTTTTTTGATGAACTTGCCGCATACGACAAAGAGGTGTACGACGCATGCTCGCTCGAGCTTGAGCGTCAGCGCCATAATATCGAGCTTATAGCGTCCGAAAATATCGTTTCAAAGGGCGTTCTGCTCGCAGCGGGAACCGTACTTACAAACAAGTACGCAGAGGGTCTTCCCGGAAAGAGATACTACGGCGGATGTCAGTATGTCGATATCGTCGAGAATATCGCGCGCGACAGGGCTAAAAAGCTCTTCGGCGCGGAGCATGCAAACGTTCAGCCGCACAGCGGCGCATCGGCGAATCTCGCGGTGTTCTTCGCGCTCCTTCAGCCCGGCGATACCGTTATGGGTCTCAACCTTGCGCACGGCGGACATCTCTCGCACGGCTCGCCCGTAAACATCTCGGGTAAGTACTTCAATATCGTCCCCTACAACGTTTCGGACGATACCGAAATGCTCGATTACAACGCGCTCAGAGCGACCGCGCTCGAGTGCAAGCCTAAGATGATAATCTCGGGCGCAAGCGCATATTCGAGAACCATCGACTTTGCGCGCATCAGAGAAATCTGCGATGAGGTAGGCGCGTACATGATGGTCGACATCGCGCACATTGCGGGACTTGTCGCGGCAGGTCTCCATCCGAGCCCCGTTCCGTATGCAGACGTTGTCACCACAACGACCCACAAGACCCTGCGCGGACCTCGCGGAGGACTCATTCTCTGCAAGGAGGCTCTTGCAAAGCAGATAGACAAGGCGGTGTTCCCGGGTACGCAGGGCGGACCGCTTGAGCATATCATCGCAGCTAAGGCGGTCGCTTTCGGCGAGGCTATGACCGAGGAGTTCCGCGACTATCAGCGCCGCATCGTCGCTAACGCAAAGGTGCTCTGCAACGCGCTGAAGGCGGAGGGCTTCCGCATCGTCTCCGGCGATACCGACAACCATCTCATGCTTATTGACCTGCGCCCGTTCGGAATAACGGGTAAGGAGATGGAGCGCCGCCTCGACGAGGTGCACATCACGGTCAACAAGAACGCTATTCCGAACGACCCCGAGACCCCGTTTGTAACGAGCGGTATCCGCGTCGGTACGCCCGCTGTCACAACCCGCGGCTTTACCGAGGAGGATATGGTGTCCATCGCACGGTTTATGAAGCACACGGCGACCGATTTTGAGGGCAGCCGCGACAGCATAACCGCAGAGGTCGTCGCACTCTGCGATAAGTATCCTATCTACGAGCAGTAATTCGCGAGAGTATATCTGCGTGAAGCACCCGCGAGCGGTAATTTGCGAGAGTGGGTCTGTGTAGGGTGACCCGCGGGGATTGTATGCGAGCCGTGAGCTGTCGCGTTCCGACCGCACGGCCTGCGACGTGTACGGATAAATAATATTTGCCGAGATCGGTGCCGATGTTTTTGCGTCGGCACTGATTTTTTGTCCATATGGGATTGTGTCTGTATTAGGATTGTGTCCGCATGGGTGCAGCGCGGACGAAATATTTTTACATACACTCGCAAACATTACTTTTAGAACGGCATTAGCTTTAGCGCGGTCATGCAGTATACCTTTGATGCTCGCTATTGCAATTCCTTTCCCGTTGTGGTACAATAAGGTAAATCGGAAGGCGAGGTGAGGTCGGTGGAGCGAGAAAAAAGCTGCTGCTTTACAGGTCACAGAATAATATCCCGTGACGGGTATGCAGATCTCGCCGCGCGTATCGACTGTGCGGTGGAGTCGCTTATCGCGCGTGGATATCTCGATTATTTCGCGGGCGGCGCGCTCGGCTTTGATACGCTCGCCGCGCTGCGGGTGCTCTCACTGCGGCATAAATACCAGGGGCTGCGGCTGCATCTTATACTTCCGTGCCGTGATCAGGCGGCGGGGTGGAGCAGCGAGAGCATCGACATCTACAACAGCATCTCGGCTGCTGCAGACTCGGTGCGGTACATCCGCGAGAGCTACGGTCGGGGCTGCATGCAGGAGCGCAACCGCGCGCTTGTCGACGCATCCTCCGTCTGCATCTGCTACCTGTCAAGCCGCAGAAACGGCGGCACCGCCGCGACGGTCAAATACGCCGCGCAGTGCGGGCTCGAGCTTATCAATCTCGGAACGGCAGAGCTTGACGGCGGTCAGCAGCACTTTGAGTTGTGATGGCGATTGCACAGCGGCAAAGAGAGACTGACAGAAAGTGAATCGAAAGGGCAGCAGGCAACGAGGCGCGCCGCGTATCGGTGTCCGCATATTTATAGCAGAACACAAAAAAATCCCGCACCATTCCGATAATGGGATGATGCGGGATAATTTTGCTCAGATGATTTTCGTCGTAACTAACCTGCGGGTGTTTCTCGCGGTAATGACTCCATTGGGGTATTAACGTAATGCCATTACCGTGACGGCATTTACGCAAGGTTATTATGCATCGGCGCTGTCGCCGTCGGATGCGGTGGAAGTCTCCTCTGCGGTTGCTGCGGCAGTCTCTGCTGCGGGTGCTGCGGTCTCATCTATCGGTTTGAATACGATAGTCTTGCCGTCGGTGTCAAGCACTGCGCGGACGCGGCTGCCCTCGGTTATTCTGCCCTCCAGCATCTCGGTAGAAAGAGCATCCTCTACGCGGCTCTGAATAACTCTGCGCATCGGGCGTGCACCGTACACGGGGTCGGTGCCCTCCTTTGCGAGAACCGAGACGACCTCGGGGGAGAACTCGCATGTGATGCCTCGCTCGGAGAGTCTTTTTTCGACCGAGCCGAGCATGAGACGTGCGATGCTCTCTATCTCTTCCGCGCTGAGGCGGTCGAAGATGATTATCTCATCGAGACGGTTGATGAGCTCCGGGCGGAAGGTCGAACGGAGTGCTTCAAGCACCTTCTCGCGGACGCGCTCGCCGTCGCTCTCTCCTTCCTTGTCGCCGTCGCCGCCGAAACCGAGCTTTGCGCTGCGGTCGGTAAAGCTCGACGCGCCGATATTCGAGGTCATAATGATAATTGCGTTCTTAAAGCTTACCTTACGACCCTTCGCATCGGTCAGGATACCGTCCTCAAGTATCTGGAGCAGGATGTTGAACACATCGGGATGCGCCTTTTCTATTTCGTCGAACAGTACGACGGAGTAGGGGTTGCGGCGTATCTTCTCGGTGAGCTGACCGCCGTCGTCGAAGCCGACATAGCCGGGAGGCGAACCGATCATCTTAGACACCGAGTGCTTCTCCATATACTCGCTCATGTCTATTCTTATCATAGCGTTCTCGTCGCCGAACAGCGCAGCGGCAAGCGCCTTGCAGAGCTCGGTCTTACCTACACCGGTAGGACCGAGGAAGATGAACGAGCCCATAGGTCTGCGCGGATCGCCGAGTCCTACACGCGCACGGCGTATAGCCCTTGAGACGGCGCTTACAGCGTCCTTCTGACCGATGATGCGGTGATGGAGCTCATCCTCGAGATGGAGCAGACGCTCGGATTCATCCTCGCCGAGACGTTCGACGGGAATACCGGTCCATGCATGGACTATTTCCGCGATGTCGCTCTCACCGATGGAGAGGTGCTTTATCTCGTCGCGGTTCTTCCAGCCTTCTTTTGCCTTCTCAAGCTCCTCGCCGAGACGCTTTTCCTCGTCCCGCTTTTCGGCTGCACGCTCAAAGTCCTGACTCGAAACAGCGGCTTCCTTCTCGGCTGCGGCTGCTCTGAGCTTTTCCTCGAGTTCCTTTATCGGAGCGGGAGCGGACAGCGCGCCTATGCGGACCTTAGATGCCGCCTCGTCGATAAGGTCTATCGCCTTGTCGGGCAGATATCTGTCTGCGATGTAGCGTACGGAGTATTTGACTGCGGCATCTATCGCCTCGTCGGTGATCTTTACCTTGTGATGCGCCTCGTACTTGTCACGCAGTCCGCGGAGAATGAGCACTGCCTCTTCGGGGGTAGGTTCGCCTACCGATACCGACTGGAAACGGCGCTCAAGCGCGGCATCCTTTTCGATATGCGCACGGTACTCGGATATGGTCGTCGCACCGATGACCTGCATATCACCTCTTGCGAGCGCGGGCTTGATGATGTTTGCGGCATCGACCGCACCCTCTGCTGCGCCCGCACCGATGATGGTGTGTATCTCGTCGATAAAGAGTATGATGCTCTTGTCCTCGGAGACCTCCTTCATAACGCCCTTCATACGGTCCTCGAACTCGCCGCGGTATTTTGCTCCCGCTATCATTCCGGGGATATCGAGCGTTATAATGCGCTTGCCCTCAAGTGTTTCGGGCACAACGCCCTCGGCAATCCTGCGGGCAAGACCCTCGACGACGGCGGTTTTACCGACGCCGGGCTCACCGATAAGGCAGGGGTTGTTCTTCGTTCTGCGCGAGAGTATCTGAATAACACGCTCGGTCTCTTTCTCACGACCGATAACGGGGTCTATCTTGCCGTCGCGTGCGAGTGCGGTAAGGTCGCGACCGAATTTTTTCAGCGCGCTCTCCTCGCCGCCCTTACCGGGCGCGCCCTCGCTCTCCTGCTCGTCGGTGCCCTGACCGCCTCCGCGGCGGAAGAAGTCGCCGAGGTCGCTCGAGAGCTCACCGAGCCCTACGCCCTGTGCCGAAAGCAGACTGAGCGCTACGCAATCCGGCTCGCCGAGCATGGCAAGCAGCAGATGCTCCGTTCCTATATAGCTGTGTCCGAGCCTTGCGGACTCGCGTGCCGCGGACTCGATGAGTCTTTTGGTTCTCGGGGTCATGTCCCCGGGACCGACATTCGTCGGTGAACCGCTACCCGCCATTTCTATTATCATGGCGCGGGTCTGTTCCTCGCTTGCACCTCTTGCGGTCAGTAACTGCTTTGCCGCGCCCTCTACCGAGAGCAGACCGAGCAGCATGTGCTCGGTGCCTATATATGTGTGCCCGAGACTGCGCGCAGCTGCCATAGCGGAGCCGAGCGCATCACTCGCGGCGGAAGTAAATCTGTTTGCCATATTATATCATCTCTTTCCCGATCAATTGTTTTTGTCTGTACTTTGACTGTTCTTAAATGGTCTGTATACGATCCCGTCTGTTCTCAAAATGTCCTACCCCCCGGGGATTATTTGTTTTCCCCGAGATGTGTGCGCAGGTATTTAGCGCGTGCCTTGTCGCGCTCGAGCTCGCTGAGGTGCTTGCCCTCGTCTACAGAAAGGCTTGCGGGCATGACATGCACCATCGTCTCGGTCAGCTTCTCGTAGCTGAGCTCGTTTTCGTCGAGATATCCGAGCGCAAATCCGAGACGGACATACGCGCAGAGACTGAGGAATTCCTTAGAGCTCATCAGATAGGAGGAGCGCAGCGTGCCGAGTGAACGGTACGCAAGGTCGGTGAGACGGTCGGAACTGTCCGACTTCATGGCAGCTCTTGCGTTGCGCTCAAGCTCCATTATCTGCGCCGTGACCTCCTCGAGCTTCTTAATGGTGTCGAGCTCGCTTATGCCGAGCGTCGTCTGGTTGGATATCTGATACATGTAGCCGTCTGCGTCAGAGCCCTCACCCCATGTGCCGCGGATGGTGAGTCCGAGCTTTCCGAGCGAGGTCGCGAGCGCGCCTATCTTGCGGTTCATCGCAAGGGCGGGGAGAAACACCATTATGGATGCTCTCATACCCGTACCGAGGTTGGTCGGACAATGGGTCAGAAATCCGAGCTTGTCATCAAACGCAACATCAAGACGGTCTATCAGCTTATCGTCGACCTCGTTTGCGCAGTTGAACGCTTCCTCAAGTGCAAGACCCGAGCGGATGCACTGCAGACGGATGTGGTCCTCCTCGCAAATCATAATGCCGACGCCGCTGTCCTTCTGATACATATATGCATGGGGCAGGGTGGATGCGGCGAATTCGGGGCTGACATCGTAGCGCTCGACATAAGCCTGCGCCTGCTCGCCGCTGAGCGATGAAAAGTCGGTAAACTCCCATCCGCTCTCGTCGTCGAGCGCGCCTCTGACCTTTTCTATTACCTTCTCGGCGCCCGCCTTGTCAAGCCTTGATACAAAGGGAACATCGCGCAGGTTTCTCGCGTATCTTACTCTCGAGCTTATGACAACGTCGCTGTCTTTACCTTTTTCGGTGTACCAATACATATCCGTATCCCCCTTTACGCTTCCTTTTCGTTTTCTTCTTTTTCGAGGCTTTGAATTTCATCGCGGAGCTTAGCCGCCTCCTCGAATTCCTGCTTGCCTACGGCAATGCTGAGCTTTTCCTTCAGCTTTTCTATCTTCTTTTCACGGCTTATTCTGCCGCCGAGGTGCTTCGGTATCTTACCTACATGCTCGCGCTTACCGTGAATGCCCTCAATGGTGTCTCCGAGCTCATTGCCGAACACCTCATAGCACTTTGAGCAGCCAGCCTTGCCGGATTCCGCAAAGTCTCTGTAGGTCGCGCCGCAGACAGGGCAGGTTCTGCCGCTCCCGAGACGAGACGACGGACGGAGTCCGAAGAACGGTGCGAGCAGATTCATCTCGCCGAAGCCCTTCCAGAACGAGCCGAACTCGGCATCCGTTTTCTTTCTCAGCTCCGCTGCGCAATCCTCGCAGAGGTTCATTTCGGTGACCTTACCGTTTATATTCTGTTTATAGTATACACTTGCTTCCTTCTTACCGCATTTTGTGCACATCATAATAGCTTACCTGACCTTTCTTCTTATTCTGTGATATCCGTGACTATTTTAATCCATCACGGTGAGTATAATCTGACGAAGCATGTCGGCTCTGTCCGAGTTTTTTTCGATAAAGCCCGACGCTATGTGAATCAGATTTGCTTCTCTGGGCGATACAACGCCCCGCTCGCGGAGGTTCACCGCGAATGCGTCGCAAGACGCACGGTCGATCTCGCTGCCGACCGCATGGAATACATGCATCAGATAACCGTTTCGGCTCATCTGCTTCCGCGTTATCCTGATGTATCCGCCGCCGCCGCGCCTGCTCTCGATGACGTAACCCTTATCGGGTGTGAAGCGCGAGGTTATAACGTAGTTTATCTGAGAGGGAACGCACCCGACCCGTGTGGCAAGGTCGTTTCTTTTCAGCTCTGCTGTTCCTCCGCCTCCGTCGAGCATCTCCTCGATTATCGCGGCTATCGTGTCCGATATCGGCATATCTACGCTTCCTTTCTTTCGCATCATTTTTGTACATCCTCATCGGCTTCCCGATTTCCTTTGTACGGCTATATTATATCCGAAAGGTCAAAGAAAGTCAAAGTCAAAATAGGTCAAATAATTCTGCCGAAATCCGATCTCGGACGATTTTGAGCGCAAAACGCATGTTTTTCAAGCGATTTCTCATTATTTTGACCTTTACTGACCTATGCTTAACCTTTGCAAAAATAATATCTGTTGCAAAATCGGGAAAAATGAGTTAGAATATAAAAAACATCGGTGCGGGAGGACTGCATGCGGTATATTATAGATGACAAATTCTCGGGCATGCTGCTGCGCGAATATCTGCGCGGCGTGCTCGGACTCTCGCACGGTACGCTGACGGTGCTTAAAAAGGACCCGCGCGGTATCCTGCTGAACGGAGAACATGCGACGGTGCGCGCCGTGCTGAGCGCAGGAGACGAGCTTTCGCTCGCGCTTGAGGATGCGGAGAGCGCGCTGCAGCTGCAGCCCGTCGACCTGCCGGTGGATGTGCTGTATGAGGACGGTGCATGCGTCGTCTGCTCAAAGCCGCCGTTTATGCCTACTCACCCGTCGCACGGGCATTATACCGATACACTCGCAAATGCGCTCGCGTTCAGATACGCGGAGAGGGGCGTGCCGTTCGTGTTTCGCGCCGTGAACAGGCTCGATTCGGGAACGAGCGGCGCGGTGCTCGTAGCGCGGAGCAGAGCGGCTGCGGCGATGTTCGGACAGGCGATGCAGAGCGGCGGGATAGGAAAGGTCTATCTCGCGCTTCTACGCGGAGAGGGGCTGCCCGACAGCGGGGTGATAAACGCCCCGATAGCACGGCTGCGCGAGAGCATTATACTGCGCGGCGTAGCGGCGGACGGCGACAGGGCGCTGACGCGCTACCGATGTATCTGCACTTGTACCGTCGGCGGCGAGCGCTGTACGGCGGTGCTTGCCGAGCCGATAACGGGAAGGACGCACCAGCTCAGGGTACATTTTTCGCATATCGGGCACCCGATATACGGCGATACGCTGTATCCCGTGCGCGAGGGGCTGCTTGATGCTCTCACTCGCCGCAGAGAAACGGGAGAGGAGCTGCCGCAGGCGGAAACGGAAGGTGCTCTGATTGATCGTCAGGCGCTGCACGCCGCACTGCTGTGCTTTGATACGCCCGTCGGACTTACGGGTGAAACGGACGATGAATCGACCGACGGGGCACGCGGCGGAGCGGCAGAGCGGGGAAGAACAGCGCCCCGCACTGGCTTCGCAGTCAGGCATGGGACGCGGGTACGCGTGTCTGCACCGCTGCCCGATGATATACGCGTGCTGCTTGACGGTGAGACCGAGAATAGAATAAATGAGGCGATAGCCCGCTGCCGCGATGCGGGCAGCTTATGCGGCGAATGTGACATGGATGGCTTGGGCAGCGACCGCAGTGCAGACTGCTTACACCGCAGCCGTGATGAGGAGTAAACGATGGATGAGATGAACGAGAGAGATGAACTGAATAAAGCGGAGGGCGGGCTTGCACGTTCGGACGCTGCCGACAGCGCCGCGCCGCGGTCGGCGATGTCCGACGGTGCGGGCGATACTGCTCCGCAGCCTATGTCGCGCGAAGAGTATGACGCAGCCGCGCTGCCGCATATATCGGATGAAGGCAGCGATGACGCCCTGCCACATACATCGGATGAAGACGATGAAGATGATGAAGCAGCCCTTTTGCGTATAGCGGAGGAAGAAGGTGACACTTCTCCATGTATGTTACCGTCGGAGCTGTATGATAAAATTGCCGCAATGTCGCAGATGTCCGATGACGATGATGACGACCCCATGCTGATAGCACGTGAGCTCGAAGAACGGCTTAACCGCGAGGACGACCCCAACGACGGAAATGGAATATTCGGCGGATACATCCGTCTGCCGGCTTTTATCCTGCTGTGCGTCGGCGTTCTCGCGGGGGTGGTGCATCTTTGTCTCTCGCTGTCGACCGCCTTTTCCGACTTCATGTCGGGTACTGTCGGGGCGGCACTGCGCTTCTGCCTTGCAAAGATCAGCGGCGTGCTCCCGTTTTCGCTTGCGGAGACGCTGATATTCATGCTGCCCGTGATGATAGTCCTGCTTTTTGTCGCTTCAAACGCGCTTGCCGCGCATAAGCGCAGATGGTGGAGATTCTTCTTTTCGCTGCTTGCTTTGATATCGTTTCTGTACAGCCTGTTTGTCTTTTCGTTCGTGCCGTCGTATAACTGCACAAAGCTTGAAGACCGTCTCGGGCTCGACCGCCGCGATGTTTCCGCACGGCAGCTGTATGATACCGCGCTCGTGCTGACCGATGATGTTAATTCGCTCGTCGACGACATCACCTTTACCTATAAGGACGCCTCGATAATGCCCTACGGCATCGACGAGCTCAGCGACAAGATATGCGAGGCTTACGACTGCTTTACGCCTACGCACAGCTTCATTCAGAGCATGCATACGCGGATAAAGCCGCTCGCGATAAGCCCGCTCATGACATATACGCATATCGCGGGAGTCTACGCCTTTTATACGGGCGAGAGCAATCTCAATACTAACTTTCCCGATTATACCATCCCGTATACGACGGCTCACGAGCTCGCACATCAGCGCGGCATCGCGCGTGAGGATGAGGCGAATTTTGTCGCATATCTTGTCTGCATGGAGAGCGATGACCCGTATATCCGCTACAGCGCTTCCGTCAGTGTGCTCGAGTACGTTTATTCCGCGCTCGCTCAGGCGGATACCGACCTCTATAATCGCGCTGTCGGACAGCTCGATCTTCATGTGATATATGAGATGCAGTCGTACAGCCGCTTCTTCTCAAAGTATGCGGAGAATACCGCGGCGACCGTCAGCGGAGCGGTGAACGATACCTTCCTCAAGCTCTCGGGTCAGAGCGCGGGCTCAAAGAGCTACGGACTCGTTGTTGACCTCGCTGTTGCGTATCTGTGTCCCGATTCTGAATAAATCGGTGACATTATATGTAAGGCTGCATATACTGTAAGTGTGAAAAACGCGGCGTGATACACAAATAACGTGTGCGACGTTTCGGATATATTGTGCATATGATATAAAATTATCCGGCAACGACGAAAAAAGGTCATACAAACCTTTTCAAAAGACAATAACTGTGGTATAATATCCGAAGGTGTTTATGAAACCTTGTGTTTTATGTGTGCCGTTTCCGGACAGAATTCCCGTCGGTCAAGTCGCCGCAAGACCTCTCAGCGCGGTGACCGCGGGGGAGCATCACGCCCCCGACAAGACGGTTAAAATGCTATGAAACGAGGCCATTACATAATGGATAGATATATAATTAACGGAGGAAAACCGCTCGTCGGCTCGGTCGAAATAAGCGGTATGAAAAATGCGGTCGTTGCCGTGCTTTTCGCCTGCCTCCTCGTGAACGATACCTGTACGATAGAGAACGTTCCCGATATTATTGATGTTTCGGTCGCGCTCGATATCCTTTCGGGCATCGGTGTCAAGATAAAAAGAGTAGCAAAAAACACAATAGAGCTTGATTCTACGCACGCGGTGGGCGGAATGTCCTCATATGAGCTTGTGCGTAAGATGCGCGCCTCCTATTACCTTATCGGCGCAGAGCTCGGCAGATTCGGCAGCGCTTATGTCGCTTACCCCGGCGGGTGCGATTTCGGCGTTCGCCCGATAGATCAGCATATCAGGGGCTTTGAAGCACTCGGCGCGACCGTCGATGTCGAGGGCGGCTATGTCGAGGCAAATGCGCTCGGCGGACTCCGCGGCGGCAATATATATTTTGATGTCACCACCGTCGGCGGAACGATAAATGTTATCCTCGCCGCTGCAAAGAGCGACGGACTTACCGTCATCGAGAACGCGGCAAGAGAGCCGCATGTAGTAGATGTTGCAAACTTCCTCAACGCCTGCGGCGCACGTATTTCCGGCGCGGGCACCGATACCATCAAGATACGCGGCGTAAAGCAACTGCACGGCTGCTGCTATACCATTATTCCCGATATGATAGAGGCGGGTACATATATGCTCGCCGCAGCCGCTACCTGCGGAAATCTCCGCATAAGCGGAGTTATACCTAAGCATCTCGAGTCGGTCACCGCTAAGCTTATCGAGATGGGGGTCAATGTCGTCGAAGAGGACGATTCGATCACCGTTTCCCGCCGCGGTCCGCTTGAACGTGTCAATATCAAAACTCAGCCCTATCCGGGCTTCCCGACCGATATGCAGCCGCAGATATGTGTGCTTATGTGCCTCGCAAGCGGGGTCAGCTACCTGAACGAGAGCGTGTGGGATAACCGCTTCCGCTATGTTTCGGAGCTCAAGCGCATGGGCGCGCGTATCAAGGTCAACGGAAAGACGGCGATAATTGAGGGCGGAAGGCCGCTCAGCGCCGCTGCTCTCAAGGCTTGTGACCTCAGAGCAGGCGCCGCTATGATAATCGCGGGTCTCGCCGCACCGGGCACTACGAGCATTGACGATGTTTATTACATCGAGCGCGGATACGATAATATCGTCGGTAAGCTCCGCGCAGTCGGCGCAGATATCACGCTTCAGCATATTCCCGACGAGGGCGCGTTTAATAAGGCTAATTGAGATCGAATGTGTTGAACGGTTTAACTGAGCCCGACTGAGCCGCTGTTCTGAATTGGTTTAACGGAACCTTACTTAGCCGATTGCTCTGAATGTGTTCGGCTGAAGTAAACTAAATCTCTGCGTGATTTAATCAAAGTGGGGTTCAATCGGTCGGTGCTTGCGCGACGCAAGCATCCGAGGTAACCTGAACCGTACATGAATTAACCCTTGTCTTTTGCCGTTACACATCGCATGTGCGGTGTGTAACGCTTTGGTTTTAAAATAGGCTGTACCGTAAAATGCTCAAATGACGAAAATTGACGTTTTGATAACATCCGCACTTTAATTGCGTGAGCAATAATACGCCTTTATAATTCATGTAACTTCTTCGCATTTTCGCATGTGTCGCTTTGATTTGTATGTAGCTTGTGCAAATCGTGATACGTCACTTGTGTTTTATACTTCATCCTTTCCTGCAAGGGCGGGGCATACTAATATTTCGGGGTGTGGCGCAGCTGGTAGCGCGCGAAGTTTGGGACTTCGATGCCGTCGGTTCGAATCCGGCCACTCCGACCAAAAATCAGCCGAAAATGAGGTTTTCAGCCCCACTTTCGGCTGATTTTTATAATCGCAATTTTTTTTCAAAAACCTCTTGACTCTCCCCCCAACGGTAATGATAAACTTGACTTGCAAGGAAGAAATAGCGATGTTTCTGATATTGCAAAATCAGAAGAAAGGAAGAAACTATGTATAAGATCGGTGAATTATCAAAGCTGTGCAACATGTCGGTCAAAACTCTACGATATTACGACTCCGAGGGATTGCTTGTGCCGGACAGAATCGACAAGTTTACAGGGTATAGGTACTATTCCGCTTCAAAGTTAGCGGACTGCTACCGTATCATTGCTTTGAAGGAACTGGGCTTTTCTCTTGATGAGATACGCCGACAACTGACCATCGGCGATAATGAAAAAATCATCGGGATATTGAATGGCAAGCTTGACGAACTGAATTTGCTCGTTGAAAACACTCAAAACCGCCTGAGAAAAATCGAATCAATCAAAAACGGCCTTATGGAAGGAGAGACAAAAATGTTTAATATTATTATCAGAGAAACTGATGAAATACGTGTTGACTTTGTGCGCAAACATTATAAATCAAAGTCGGACGCATTGCTCAAAGCGACCGAAATTGCGGAAAAACTGCCGAAAAGTATCGTCGGCAAACGCAGAATGGTTATAAACTATGAAACCGAATACAAGGAATCCGATTTCGACCTTGCCGCATGCGCGGAGATTACCGGTAGCTTACCGAAGGAAAGTGATTATGCCGAAAAGGTCATCACCTTCGCGGGAGATGTTGCATCGCTTTGTTGCAAGGAGAGCGAGCTTGACGACGCCTATAAAGCCATAACAAAGCACCTTGACAGCTCAAATTATAAGGTTTGCGGCGCATATTATGAAATTTATCACGGCGACGGAACCGTCGAACTCAAGGTTCCCGTAAGCGGAATGTCAAAAGCACCTTTGTATGTAAATGTTGACGCAAAAGCGCCTTTTACGGATGACCCCGAGGTTTGCGGGAAGTGGGAAATGGTAGATATCGTCCCGACGCGCGAGCAGTTTATCTACGGAAATCCGAAATGCGGTCACCTGGCTTGGCTCCACGAGTTGTATTTTATCGACGGCGGAAAGGGTTATTGGGCAGTAGACGGCTGGACAAAAGGGACGATGTTTACAGGCGGGCCGAAGCCGGATACACTGTATGCAAATCATTATACAATCGAAAACATCGACGGGCACAAGCTGCTTTTCCTTGAGATGACCGATTGCGGCGACAGCGGTGTCGGCTTCGGTGTTCCGGAGATATGGGTATATGAGAAGGCAGACGACAGACACTATTCTTCGCCTGAAGAGTTCAGAAAATGCGACAATATCGACTATCCGTTTGTAAACGACGAAAATGTCCTGGGAAAATGGAAAGTGCGGGATTTTGTCATTCATAAAGAGGACTTTGATCCCGATAAGCAGAACCTAAAGCGGGAGGATCTGTTTGTATTTTCGGCAGAATTCAGAGAAAACGGAGTGTATATATCAACTACCCAAAACGGAACAAACAGCGTCACCTCCGTATGGACAAAGGGATTTGTTCTGAACAGGCGGGAAAAGACCGTGTCTGCATACGAAATAAAGACGATTGACGGCAGGGAATATCTTTTCAAAGAATGGAAATGCGGCGATTATTCGTTTGGTGGCGGAAGAGTTTATTTTTATGTATTTACCCGCGAATAATTGAAAAATCGGATCTCTAAACCTAAAGAATGGCGACCGCAAAATGACCGCCATTCACTCTTTCCGTTTTTTTGCCTACTGCACCGCAATTTTTAAGGGCTGACCTCGGTCAGCCCTTATTTATCGCTTTCTCTCCTGCCTTGATTTCCGCAATCTCCTTTTTCATCTCTGCAATCAGCACTTTGAACTTCTCCTCGCACTCCTCCCGCGTGGTAGCATAGATATTCCTGGCGATTCGTTTGCCGTTCACGCGCGGGGAGAACCTGCCCTCGTACAGGTGGTCGTTTATCATCGTCACGCAACCCGTACCGGGTTTGCGTATCTTGCCCTTATACGGCTCAAATGTCGGCTCTGTCGGCTGATCGGTTGCATCACTGTCACTTGCCTTGTCCGTCGCGTTCGGCTCGGGAATGGGCGTATCAGCCCCCGCAATCTCGCGGTCAATTCTCGCCGCCGCCTGCTGTTGCATCGTGTCGGTGATATGGCTATAGATATTGAGCGTAGTTTCCGCGCTGACATGACCTATCATGGCAGACAGCGTTTTGATGTCCATGCCGTTTTCCAGCGCCATGGTGGCAAAGGTATGGCGCAGGTCGTGAAACCGCACCCGCTTGCAGTTTGCGCGTTCCAGTATCTTCTGAAACCGATGATAGACCGCCGAAGGGTGACGCGGTTGCGTGAGGTCAAGCGGTGACGGGAAAATCCACTCGCTGTCGGTTCGCGTTTTCAGTTCTGCCAGTAGTTCTGTCATTTCGGGCGGCAGCAGAATCATGCGGTTGGAGGATTTCGTTTTCGGTGCGGAGATCAGCACCTTTCCGTTGACCTTCAGCACCTGCCGCGAGATGTGAAGCTCGCCTGTTTTCAGATTTATATCCCGCCATTTTAGCGCAAGAATTTCTCCTCGGCGCATGCCGGTGGTCAGCTCCAGAAGGAAGAACTCGTAATATCCCTCCTCTCTTGTCTGTATGAGAAACCGCGTGATTTCCGACGGAGTCAGCACCTGCATTTCCTTTGCCTTTTTCGGTGGCAACTTGCACCCGGCTGCAGGATTGATGCGGATCAGCCCTTCGGTTACCGCTTTTTCAAGTGCCGTGCGGCAGGTCGTATGGCAGGAGCGCACCATGCGGTCGGACAGTCCTTCTCCGAATTTATCGACATGCTTTTTCCGTCCGCTCTTTTTGAGCCGTGCGTAAAACTGTTGCAGGTCGTTCTGCGTCAGCTTGTTCAGCGGAATATTGCCGATAGACGGGATGATGTGTGTATAAATCCTTCCCGAATAGCACGCCTGTGTGGTCGGGCGGAGCTTGGGTGCGGAATAATTCTGATACCAGAAGTCAATCCAGTCGCCGAACGGCATGTCCGGCTTGATTTTCTCGCTCCGCCGTCCGCATTCCTCCCGCAACTTCGCCAGCTTTTCCTGACACTCTGTCTTGGTGTGCGCCGTCACATTTTTCGTTTGGGCGTAGCCGTTTTCCTTGTAGCCGACGACAATTCTGCCTTCCCACCGCCCGTCCTTGCGTTGAAAGACACTGCCGTCACCTTGCTTTTTCTTTGCCATTTACTCATCCTCCAATTTCAGTTTTTTGACCATGCCGCCGACAATCGCGGCGGCGTTTTTCTGCATGTCGCCCGTCACGTGCGTATAGGTGTCAAGCGTGAAGCTTGCGTTGGTGTGTCCGAGAATGCCCGAAAGCGTTTTCGGATCTACTCCGCCTTTCGTTGCATGGGTGGCAAAGGTGTGACGGAGATCATGAAAGCGGATTCGCGGCAGTTCCGCATTTTTGAGGATCGTGTGCAGTTTTTGGTATGCTGATGCCGGATTTATCGGCAGGTTGGGGTTGCACGGATTGTAGAATACCCACTCATTCAGCGCGTTTCCCTTGCGTTTGGCAAGCAGTGCGGCAAGGGTCGGCGGCAGGACAATCGTCCGTTTGCCCGCGCCCGTTTTGGTTTCGCCGATCTGTATTTTGCCGTTTGTGACGGCGGAAAGCGACCGTTCCACCCGCAGACGGCGGTTTTCAAAGTCGATGTCGCTCCATTTCAGCCCGCAGATCTCGCCGCGGCGCAGTCCCGTCATACATTCCGTGTAGAAAAAATCCCGCCAATCGGGATAGGCTTCGATCATGCCGAGAAATTTCTCAAGCTGACCGTCGTCCAACACCTGCTTGTCGGGATAATTTGTCTTCGGCACCGTTGTGCCGTTTGTGGGATTGCGCACGATGAGCCGTTCCTTCACCGCCGCGTCCAGCGCCTCATGGAGCATCATGTGGATGCCGCGAACCATGCTGTCGGCAAGTGTTTTGCCTTTGATGGGGTCTTCGCGAACGCGCCCCTCCTTTTTGAGCTTGTTGTAAAGTTTCTGAATATCCGCCGTCGTCAGCGATGTCAGCGACTTTTTGCCAAGGTGGGGCTTGATATAGTGGTTTACCATCATGCGGTAGCTCTGCATGGTGCTCTCCCGCAGGGTAAAGATCATATATTCGTCCAGCCACTTGTCAAGCCATTCGCCGAGCGTCATGCGGCTGTCCTCGCAGAGATCGACATCGCGGTAAGTTTCAATCGCGCGGTGTAATTTGTCGAGCGTTTCTTTCTGCGTTTTGCCGAACACCGATTTGTGCATCGGTGTTCCGTCGTTTTTGTGACCGATCACAATGCGCGCTTCCCATCGTCCGTCCAAACGCTTGCGCACCATGCCGTCACCTTGCGGTCTTCGTTTTGCCATTGTTATTCTTCCTTTCGTAAGTTTTTTCGCCCACTGCAAAGATACCACAGGTTCGAGTGAATATCCAGCGGTGAGGCGAAGAGTTATCAATTTGTTATCAATCACATCTGCATCATCACACCGTCCCGCTTCGCCTGTTCCTCGCGGCGTTGTCTGCGGCTGATGACGGGCTCCCCTGACGGCGTTTGAATTTCTTCCGCGCGCTCGTCGATGATATTCGCGGCGTAATAAAAAAGATCGCACAGCCCCGTGAAGATCTGTGCATTCAGTCCGATTTGAATATTTCGGATCGCCTCCTGTGCTGGCGCATAGTTTTCGTCTGCGGCGGAGGTCAGAAGTTCCATTCCGTGCTCCCAATCATCGCGCGTATAGCAGTAAAACAGCCCGACCTGCGTGCGCGCCCAGAGGTCGGATGCGGCAGCTTTTTCGAGGTGAGCAAGCCCCTGTTCGGTCTGCCCGTTCTCATAATACAGCTTGCCGATCTCATATTCCGCCGCGGTGCAGCCGTGTTCCGCCGCACGCATGAGGTTTGACAGCTTCACATTCGGCATCCGTTTGTCGGTCTGCATGGCGAGTTCATATTCCGCGTAGGCGTGATTTTTGTCCGCAGCCATGCGCAGATATTTCATTTTGTCGCTCGGCTTGTCGGTAAGCTTTCCGTCGCGGTAGCCCTTGTAAATCAGATACATCGCCGCGGCACTCCCTTTGTCAGCGGCAACTTTCCATAAATATTCTGCCTCGTCCGCGTCGTCTGCCTTTTTGTAATAATGCCGACCGAGCGCGATCAAGGCATCGACATCACCGAAGTCGGCGCGGATTTCAAGGAGCTTCAAGTCTTCCTCAGGCATTTTTCCTTCGGGCATTTCACGCAAGGGTTGCCTCGGCAAAGACAGAATTTCCGCCGCCGCACGCACCACTTCGTTGCGGACAGATTTGAATTCTTTGTTCTCCTCAAGCGGAATTTTCTCCGGCATGACATCGGTATAGGTGCGATATACCTCGCACTGACAGCGATACCACAGGTCGTATAACTCCGCGATTTTTTCGTCCGCCGAGAGCAGTTTCACGATTTCATTCGTGAGCTGCTTTGCGGATTTATCCAGATAGCCGTAGACTTTTTTGCCCTTGTGCGAAGAAATTTTTCCGCAGAGGAGCGCAAATTTCTGATAGAGCTCGGGAGAAATTTCATTCCCACCTGCACGAATTTTAGCGGTCAGCTCCCGCATTTTTGCGCGAAATGTCTCTTTCAGATCATCCCGCGCCTGCGTTTGCCCGCGATAAACCGAGAGCAGTTCCTGACGGAAAATGTCCGCCACCATCACCTTTTTGATATCGTGAATCCCCGCTTGCGAGAGATACGGCTCGCGCGGATTCTGCGACCACACCATCATATGCGCGTGCGGATTGGTTTCCTTGTTGTGGTACGCCGCATACCAACGAAGATTTTCGGGCGCGATGTGCATTCCCTTTGCAATATCATTGCGGCGGGAACGAAGCAGATTCATCCACTGTGCGGCGGAATTATAGCCGAGCCGTTCGGCATCCTCCCGCTTCAATGAAAAGATCAATGCCCACACATTGCCGGGATGATTGTCGATCTCCTGGCTGACTTTCGCAAGGTCAACGGTCACGCCTTCGTCCGAGAACAGTCCGCAGGAGCCTTTGCGCTGACCGATATAGTTCACCATGCCGCCGCGCAATAGCTCCACGCCTTCGCGCGTTGCGATATATTCCGCGTAACCGCCGCGACCTCTTCCGTCCTCTGTTTTGTGGCCTTGCTTGTAATACGGAGCTTTCAAAATCAGTTTTGCCATAAAAATCACCTCTTTGTATTCAGTATTTCATCCGTGCGAATAGTTCCGTTTGTTTCTTTGACCTCGCGCACCGAGTCGATACGCATGTTGTCAATCTCTGCGGGACTGAATTCAAAGCAGTCCGCGACCGCGTGCGCGAGCAGATTCTGATCGACTGCCAGCTTGAAAAGCAGTCGGGCAAGACGTTCTTCACTGTCCCGCACTTTGGCGGAAATAACCGACTCCAGCGCGGGCGTGAGAAACTTCACAGAATTGTTCCGCCGCAGATATTCCAGATAAAAATCAATGGCATCGCGGATAAAATCGTTCCGTGATGCCATTTTGAGTGTTTCGGAGAACCTGTCGCAGTCCTCCCATTGATCGACGCGAAGCCGGACGCCTTTCGACGGCATCGCGTCATTTTGCTTTTCTTTTGTCATAATTTCAACCTTTCTGTTTTCGTTGTCCTACGGTCTGAGACACGGAAAAAGCCCGATTTTCCAAGGGATTTTCGTGTTTGAGACCCGCAGGCAGTCTGTTTCGGCATACGCGAGACACAGTTGCTATTTTTGCAAAATCGCAAAAATCCCCGTATTTCGCCGTAAAATCCCCGCTCGGCGTTGCCGTGCGGTGTAAATTGCCGCGTCCGAGACACGGCTTTATCCTGCTACCAAATAATCGACCGTCAGACCCTGTCATAGCGTGTCTGCTCGTCGAGCCATTCGAGTAGCCTGTCCCGCGGAATGATGATGCGTCCCGTCACGATTTTCAGCTTCGGGAAGTTCTGCTCCCGCACCAGCTCGTAAGCACTGGCACGGGAAATGCCGAGCAAGTCTGCCACATCCATCACGGTCAGATACATCGGCAGCTCCTCCCGCGTTTTGTAAATCGAGTGCTTCATCTTACGCGCCTCCTTTCCTTTTTTCGTATTTTTCAAGCGCGGCTTTGAAGTTCAACCGCGCCGTTGCTTCTTGGATCTGCTTTTCAAAATATGCCCGCTCCACCGGTGCAAGCGGGCAGAGCGTATAGAGCAGGCTCCCGTTGTGCGTGCGCCCGTCCCGTGTTTTCACGGTCGTGCGCTCGGTGATAATCAGCCCCTTGCGCACAAGCCCTTCCACATGTTTTGCCACTGTGTTGTTGCTCATGTTCACCGCCTCCCCGATGGTGGCGTAGCTCGGATGGCACTGAAAGGTTTTTCTGTCTTCGCAGTACATCAGATAGGTGTACACGAGAATTTCACCCGCGGTCAGCCCCAGGCGAAAGATGCTTTTCGGCATCGGAAAATATTCGCCGGGAATGTCGCGGGCGTTGTGGTAATAAAATGTTTTATACTGTTTGCTCAATCATTGTTTCCTCCTTTTCAGTAAACTTCTTTGAAGTCTTGAAACTTTCTTTCAAGAAAGTTTCAAGTGGGGTTCGGGGCAAGCCCCGAAAAAAATAAGAGTGCCGATCTCTCGACACTCTTGTGTACTGTTTAATTATTTGATCAGCAGGTGCGCATGAGGGAAGCCGTAAATCCATTCCGTGCGGTAGCCTTCGGGAACGAGTTCGGGTTCGACCCGGATTAGGTCGTAAGGGACGAAGTCCTCCGGCGTTTCCACTTTGGAAAGCAACCTGCGGTTCTCCTCATACAAAAGACAGGAGAAGAGAAAATATCGGCAGGACTTGATTTCGTAGCGGGAATCATCAGGATGGTCAATCTCGGAGAGAAGCATCGCGAGGATGTGATCGTTTACCACATTCTTGGATACCTTTTCAAGGCATTTTAGATAAATTTCCTGCGCCTCTTTCCGATAGATCGCTTTCTCATCCTCCTCGCACTTGCTTGCCGCAGTTTGCAAAGCTGTGATCTGTGAGAAGGCTTCCGTCACTGCCTTGATGATGTTCTGCTTCTTGTGCGTATCGTTGGCACCGCAGTCGCCGTTGTCAAGCGAAAAGAGTTCTGACAGAGGAACCGTTTTCACGCTCTTTGCCTTGCCGCGGTAAGCATTCACCGCATCATAGACAAACGACATCGGACAGTCGAGTCGTGCCTTGTTTTCTCCCGTTCCTCCATCGCTGCCTCCTGTCATGGAGAGAAAGAATTCCGGCAGATGCCCGCCGTTTGACTCTTTATATTTTCGGCGATACACACCGAGCTTCCGTAATACCTTGCCCGTGTCCACCGCATACATCCGTTTTGCCTTGTCGATCTCCATGCCGGAGAGGACGGCGAGCTTGCAGATGTCATAATACAGCGGCAGCGGCTCGTAGTCGGTTTTGCCCGTGAACAGCAGATCCCAGAACAGGCAATTGAGAAACTGCGAGAGGTTGACGATCTCACCGATTTTGTTTTCGGCAATGTCGTAATCGAGTTTTGCCAGTCCCGACGGCGTACCCGCGTATTCCGCTTTACCCGCAGGCTCCAACATGCATACCGGAACTTTCAACGGTTGATAGCATTGCGCGGAACCACGCACAAGCCACTCTTCATCGGTGACAAGCAGTGTGTCCGAATCAAAGTCCGAACCGTTCAGACGGTGCAAGAGATTGCTGTCGATGGAATTGACGCAAACGATATTCGGCGTCAGATAGAAGTAAGCCGTAATCTCAACATTGCCCATGTTTCGCGCGAGGTACAGATTTCCCATCGTGATATGCGGACTGCGGGAACAAAGCACAATCTGATCAAGCGGAAAAGCGGTCGTGAAGATTTCCTCCGCACCGAAGGTGACCGACTCATCCCCCTCCCGCCACCAACCGATCAACGCATACAAGAACTCGCAGGGGTTGCCAAACATCGTCATATATCCGCCGCTGACGGGAATTCTGCCGTCCTTCAGCTGATCCTTGAAATGCGACACCGTCTCACGGCGGAAGGATTTATAAAAATCCGTGTTTTCAAAATACGGCGTGCGGCAGGTCATGTCGAGCACCGTTTCCATGCGGTAGGTTTCGAGATCGGGAATCTCGTCTTTCTGCATTTTCGCCACCGCCTCCGGCGTGTGAATGTGGTAACGCAGAAAGGCGGAATCCGCCAACATATTGTCAAGGTAATCAAATGAATCAGCCAGCACCTTTTCTTCTATGCCCGCATAGGAAAGCCCGAGCGTGTTAATCAGCTGATAATTGGTATACGCCATACTCCCGTTCATCAGCGGCGCGGGCTTGTCTGTCTTGACAACGCCGAACACCGATTCGTCTTTTCCTTCGTATGCGGCATCGAGCCATCGCTTGAAGCCCTTCTTATAGGAGGTCTTCGGCGGCATGAATTTGAGATATTTCAGACTGCTCTCGGTGATAACCAGTTTGATGTCCTTGATATCGCGCGCCGTGGTATAGCCCGCAAGCTGACTGACGCTGGCAATGCCGTTGTCCGCAAACCATTCCTGCAACCTCGTATTGAATGCGCAGGTCTTGAAAAAGCGATTGCGCAACAGCACCATGCCGTAGTCGGCATACCCGTTTTCTTCAAACACGCTGATGTCGAGCATCGCCTGCCCATCCCAAATTTTATTTCTGACCGTCACTTCCTTTTCGATCGCCGTGAGGTCGTGGTCGGCAGTCTCTTCCACGCTGACCGCATCTGTTTCAAAGGTGCTGACGGCATCCGGCATGATGAGAATCGCCTTTTTCGGCAACCGGATAGTGCCTTCGATGCTGCTCATCGTCAGGGAAAGGTACGCCTGCCACGATGCCTGATCGGTCACATCATCCGCTGACAGCCCGCACGCACTCCACTGCATCATGTCGGCATACAGCGGCTCGGCGATGAACATGCACCGCCCGTCACGGCTTGCACCGGCACTGCGCTTGTAGCGCATATAATGCACGCCGTCGATGTCAAAACCATTGGTATAGAGCTTCTCGCGTATCGCCTTGCAGGTGACGACAGAAGAAATCGCCGCTTTGCTTCTGCGATATGCCTTTGCCTCACTGTCGTACACAAAATATTTGCCGAGCAGTTCCTCCGGAATCGGATTCTGCACCGCCGCATATTGCGTGTCTTTCTGATATGGCACCTCAATGGCGATCAACTCGCCGTCGCGCACGCACACATGGTCGGTTATCTCATCGTCCGTCACCGTGCATCCGTGCCGCACAAATCTGCGTCCGTACTGCTCAAACTGCTTGATGGCGTATGCAAAGGAGACATTGACCACGGCGCGGCAAAACTGCTTGTTCTCCAGATACGGGAACGGCAACTCTGCCTTGTGTCGTTTGAAGATTTCTTTCATTTTCAGCGTGTCAAGGCTCTCGTCCAGCACACCGCGGAAAGCGTCGGGATAGAGTTTTCCGTCCTTGCACGTCGTAATTCCGTGCTTCAGGATGTCGCTTCCGTCAATCGCGATAATCCGCACCATCTCCGGCTCTTTCTTTACACCTTTTTTCACCGTAGCACCTCCTTTTTCTTGTTCTTTTTTCTGCATTGACTTTGCAGCGTTTTTTGTGAATCATGGTTACACCCCGTTCCATCGGTTGATTCCTACCATATATCCGAACGGACGGCATATCACAAAACAGCGCAAAATGCACGCTATATCAGCGTTTTCCGGCATTTTTGCACGAATCGCAAAATAGGCAACTGTAAATTTCGGCATCAAAAATGCTCTTATATGCAGACTTTTCACTTTTAAGAAAGGCTCGGCACTGGCTCTGTGCGAAGCCTTGAAAATCATTTTTTCACCGCTGGGGCTTTTTCTTTGCCTACAGCGAGGGAGATATTGGGGGATGAAAGCCCCAATATAATACAACATCCTGAAGTATTAGGTTTTGGAATCTTTGCTCTTAACCTGCTGTATGTTGTAGTTGAGCCGTTTTTTCTTTTTAGAATTGATTAAACGATAATTATAAGCATCTTTCTAACGCTTCTGCTTCATAGGGCGTCAAGCTTTGATTGATTAAAGTTCTATTTCTAATTATGGCCGCAACCACTTGATCTTCTGACAAATCTTTCAGGTGATGTCTGTATTTATTGAGTATTTTTTTAATTGCAGAACTAGGCACACCATATTCGGAAAGAATTCGAACATTAGAATCGGAAAACTCGTTTTCGATTGCTTCAGCAACAAAAGAATAATCACCCGATTGAACACCAAGTTCTTTCGCGGCATATTTTTGCAAGGAATCAACAACATTCAACCACTTAGGAATTTTGTATTGCAACCAATTTTTTTGAAACTTAAAAACTGTTTCGATCGCCTCGTCTGATAATTTTCTTGCTTCATAAGGAAATCTTTCAACAAACTGATCCAGCACAAAAGTTTTCTCTTCATAATTATGGTCTTCTTTTTTTAGATACGCTTTAGCAAGGTATGACAATCTATCTTTAACTAGCTGATGAATATCTTTGTTGTAAAGATAGCTTGTTGTTTGGCTCGCCATCCATCCTACAGAAAGCAAAACATTCTTATCATTTCCTTCTATAAATCGATTTTTTACAAGATCAAAAATTGCATACAAATGATGATATAGTTTTTTGTCTCGAAGCGAACACCAAACGATATCATTTTTACGATTAGGATCAAGCAACATTTCTCTAATGATTGGTAGCAATTCAAGCTGATCATGAATCGAAACTGCATTACGTTTCAAAATCTCTTTCAAATCGTCTGGCAAGTTCTCGAATTGTTGATAACGATGCATGTTAAATGCTTTAACGTCGTTCTTTTCAATATTTACCAAGACCTCATCATCAATAGGATTTTGCGTAAACGCGGGAATGTCAACATTTGTTTGCTCTGCATGGGGTGGCCTTTTAAGATTAATGACTTTTCCCACGCAATGTTCCATCAATCTTCCGGCTCGACCGCGAATATTTGCATAATCAAAATAATCTACATCTCTCGTGCCTATCTTGTTATCATAATAAATAACATTTTTTGCAGAAGTATTGACGCCTTCAATAATGGTATTGGTACAAAAAAGTACTTTTAGTTTTTTGTCATTAAAATACTTAATAGTTGAAGCCGTGATATGCTTAGGCATAGAACCGTCATGAACACCAATTTCGTTTGCGAGGCAATGCGCTAAAGACCATTCCACACTTAAATTTTCGCATATCCATTGTATCAATGGTATATCAGCATTTTTTGATATTCCTTTTCTCTCCAAATATTCACAATACGAAAATGCCAATTTACGCGCAGTAGAAGGCGAGGAGCAGAAGACTAACGATTGATCATCAGCATTGTCCAAAACCGAAAAAATGTCTTCATCAGCAACCTTTCCTCCAGGTTTCTTTTTTACACATTCATAAAGATTTTCTGTTTCTGTATAAACCATAGAATAATCCGTTTTGAAGAAAACCGCATCATACTTTTCGAGAAAACCAGGAGAAATATTGTCAATATTAGGTCCCAATAAATAAAATCGGCAGTTACGATTCTTTGTTAAACGAAGAAATGCGATATTCAAAATATTGGCTCGATTATCCTCGCGTTTCTTACTAAGTTTATAAAACTCGTCTATAATAAGCAATTCAATTTCGGGCATGTTTTGATATTCCAAAACTCGCTCAGCTGTTAAAAGAAAAATATTGCCTTTCTCCGCCGATGCCTCCTGAGAAGTGCGAACTATCATTTTATAGTGGTCTGAGTACTGCTTTAGTTTTATTCGAGTTTCATCTAACAAAGCTAAAGTGGGTTGAATAATTACAATATTCTTATATATACCGCTGGCAACAATCTCTTCAATTAAAAGGCTTTTCCCGAAACTGGTAGGGGCGCTCACAACAACATTCTTCTTCGAAAGCACCAGTTTGGATAACTCTTTCTGTTTTTGATGCAATGTTTTGTCAAAAATGTAATCCGATCTATGATATTCCTGTCGTATGCGTGCATCTAGATCCACTATGGAAATCTTATATTTTTCGATATAAGGATAAAACCCGACCGCCTCAATAAGATCCTCCCACATCGGCTTTACTGTAGTCGGTACTAGCTCCCAAACGTCAACGATTTTTATTAAATGATTTCTTCCTGCATTTTGAAGGCTAACGTCACTTGAATTAATTGCACTGGAAATTGAACGAAACAGTTCAAAATGTTCCGCTGTGTCCAGCAGGGCTATATTATCGATTTTTTTGAATAAATCCATATTACACACCTAAATATTTTGCATATGCCATATTTTTTCAAGCATACATTTAACTAACTTTTTCTTTGCTTCAATAGGCATAAGAATCAAAACCGTCTGTACTCGATCCCTATGTGGGTATGTATTAATCTCTTTATAGTAATCACGCACTGTTACTGTGTGTGAATAAACACCCGCATTCTTTACCGATTCCTCAACAGCTTTCAAGTATTCAGAAGCTATATCATCTTCATAAATACACAGAAGCGGTATTCTGATGCATTGAAAGATATCCTTTAACAAAATAGGCTTATTTAATTTTTCTACCCATCGCTCTCGCTCTGGATGACTTAGTTGCGCATCCAATCCACGCTTTATTATAACAAATTGCTCCGATAGATAATCCTTATTAAAATGTTTATTTAAATCTTCAACAAGCTCATCAATACCACCTTTTAATACGCCTTCCTTTTTCCATGCCTTATAAAATTTTGTTTCTCCCAACCATAAAGTAGAACCATCAGAACTTACATGGACAGCATCAAAACCTTTTGCCTCCTGCGAAAACGAGTCCTTAAAATACATCTTAGAAATAAGTGGAATAGTGTTTTTGAACTCTTTTAATACCATATGAAGAATGACTTCTCCAAACACTCCCTTTTTTTCATACCACTTCAAGAAATCCTTATCCCATTCGTCTTCCGGAATATCATTTACCAAATAATGCCTTAATTTTTCCACCTCATGAAGTTTAATTAAACTTTTGGCTGCTTCTCGTTGTTTTTTTGTAATCTCATCTCTCGGAATTTCAGCATAAGCAAAAGCATATTCCAATATATTTTCCGAAAAAACATCTGCAAAATTTTCATAGGCATATTGCAGCAATCCTTCGCCGTTTACATCCGTATTCATCATTATGGTATTAACATCATCCTCGTTAACTTTTAATACCAGAACTCCGCTTCGTCCCGTATCAGACATTACACTCATAAACCAATCTCTCCAAATCACAAAGCATATTATTTATCATTTTGGCACGACCTCAACCATATCACCCAGAGCGAAACTGAACACTGTGCATATCTTTTCAGGTACACCACTAGGCAAAACCGTTTCGTCTTTGACCATCGTGGTAACAGTCCTTTATCGCCGTACACAAAACCGCATCTTTTGCATGGAAAGCAAAGATTGTTTAATTGACTCATAGTGTTCCTCTATGCCATAAGCTCGCAAAACAGTCATATCAAAGTTGCGCCTATCTTCCAAAGTTAATTCAACACTTGTATACTCGACATCTCGAATCAACAAAGGTTCAAATGCATTAAGAATAGAGCCTTTGTTTTCGTCAGACAGGAGTTGCGGATTTAGCATAAAGGCATTTCGAATAGTAGTGCTACTAATATCCAACGCACCAAGACCACGACCAAAACCTACTGCTTCAATGTAAAACATTCCTAAAATTGAATTTAATAATGCATGGTATAATGCTACTTCTTCATAACCATCTTTCTTTTTCAAGCCAATTAATCTTTGATTAATAAATGTCGGCTCATCAAATTTAGCAAAGAACAGTCGTCTATCAGGATTCATAGTGGTTATTATATCTGCGGTATTAGTGGCTGTCATTTCATACCAGTGCATGTTACGTCTTGCCAATGATTGAATCAATGGTTTTCCAACTTTATTTACACCATTTTGAAATCGCGCAATCCAAGATAATGCGCCTTGATGTCCTTGTTCTCTCAATTCTTCCAAACTTAACGAACAGCAGAAAGCATCATTATCCGCTTCTGCTCGAAGGGTATCTATATTTCTTGCGTTTTTGAGTACTTTTTTGATATATACATCTTCGATTCCATGTCCGTGCGCTGGGTAGAACATGGTGTCCCAACCTCTACGTTCTCCACGAACAACATCAAATACGGTAGAGAGAGGGCAAAGTTTTTCTCTTATTTCCAGCAACCATCGTATATCGTGGAACAGTGCGGAAAGAGAAACATTCATATTGGTTAAAGCTGTAATTTCGGCATTAGAATATGGTTTATAGCTCATAATTCTATTATTAAGTTCTCGATTCAATAAAGCCGAATTGATAATAGCATCTCTAATGGATATATCTTCGTTGATTTCAGATAATTTCTTATGCCAAATACAAAATGCTGTTTGTTCATTGTCTGTAGGAGGTGTAATTTGCTCCTTTTTAGAAAGAATTGTAACTATTGTAACTACCTGCGCATTATTAAACCAACGCTCCGTATCAGTGATATGAATTTGTTCAATCTTATAGAAAAATCCGAGAGCCCTGAAAAATTCTTTTCCTGCCGTTGTACCTAACCAAGAGTTTGAAGTAATGATTCCCAAACGACCGTTTCTTGCAACATTTTCATATAACGAAAACAAAATATATGAATAATAGTCACTTCTATCACTAAGGGTAATGCCAGTATGATTAAGAACATTAGAACTGATAGTGTGTATATATCTCCAATCATCGTCAGATATTTTCTCAAAGGGGATAAAAGGAAAATTGGATGCTACAGTATCAAATTTTGGAATGCGGAATGTCATTGTTTCACCATTGGTGGGATTGGTAATATTAATTACATTTCCTTCACGCAATGCAAATACATTGCCTTGAAAAACTTTATTAGGAATATTAATAGAATCAACATTCGTCATACTGATAGTAGCCAACTGCAAAGGAAGAGAAAACTTATCTTCAGCCCATGTAGTATTAACTGCCTCTTCAATATTTCTCAATCTGTCTTTTTTATTGGACAGAATTGCTTTTGGGATAGCCCCAGTACCGCAACAAGGATCTATCGAGTTACCAGACCAATCCAGCGTAGTTATGCAAACCAACAATTCTGCCAAAGTAGAGGGCGTAGTAAATTGCCCGTTTAATTCTCTCTTGGCAACTGCTACGGTTTTTTCAAGAACATTTTGAAGTGTAGTTTGCTCAATTTGACGAAGTCCGTTATCCTTAAGGAAAACATTTAAATCCATCAAATCATGCCAAGTATCCGACGGAATATGAGAATTATGCTCGATTGCGTTAAAAATATTGAAAAAATCACACGCAGTAGTAATATCTTGAAAAATATCGTTGGCATCATCAATTTCAGAATCAAAACCCAGTTCTTCAACAGCCATCGCTGCGTTGTGACGAGATTTTATTAAATGGGCAAAAATTATTCTATTGGTCCAGTTCAAAAGTATAGCTTTAGCATATGCATCATACATATTAGCTTCATCGTAGGTATACTCTATTTGAACTTCGTTCCACCAAACAGATAGGAATGCTTCGATCCGTGTGTCCACAACAGCGGCATTATGCAATTCTGTGCTAACTAAAGTTTTATTTCTTTCGATTATTTTTGAAATAATTGTGTCTGATAAAAACTCTCCAATTTCTGTTCCGCGGATAGCTCCTGTGACCAAAAATCCGTTTATTTCTATCAGAATTTGTTCAATTATGGGTAACCACTCGTGCTTGTATCTCTCAACATCTTCTCTTGTTTGTATATGGTTTGTTTCGTTCCATTGCCTTACGATTTCGAATTCATTGTTGTCGTTTTTTACATACAAAACGCCCGCTGTGAAATTCCAAATAAAACAACTATTTAATCCCAAAGAACGAGCTTTGCGCTTAGCATCTTCAATAAAAGTGGTATCTGTAATAGGAGTGTCAGGCAATTTTAATTCCCAACCTTGTAGAATTTGAGTTTGATTTTCATCGCCATAAAGCAACACATCCGGGAACATACTACTGTGTCCTGTCGAAATGGTGCTTTCACCACCAGCTCTTACAATACGCAAACCCATATTCTGCAATTTTATATTTATATCCGAAATCATAGAGATCGCCCAACTACGTTCATTTCGTCTGACTATTGTCGGCATGTACTTACCTCATTTCAAATTCAGCAATAAGATTTGCTGGTATAATATATTTTTTGGTTTTCGGTTCAATAGTTTTCCACGCTAAATATAATCGTTGCTTTGCCACATCAATGTAGTCAATCTTGTCTTTTTTGAACAAAGCAACATCTTCATTTTTTTCTATTCCAATGAAGTTTCTGCCTTCCATCAACGCGGCTACCAAAAACGATCCACTACCGAAAGTGTTATCTAAAATCACATCGCCTGGTTTTGAATATGTTCTAATAAAATACCTACCAAGTTCGACGGGCTTTTGAGTGGGGTGAACAACCTCCCCCTCACACTCTGCAGTTTTTATATAAACAATGTCTGTAGGATACCGCTCTCCATCACTTTGAACATGGACAGGCTGAAAGTCCCCATAACTTCCACTCAATTGGTTCTTTCTAATCCCCTTATCATAGGGAATCCCCGTCGTCATTTGCGGATTATATGTAGGCTGTTTTTTGTAAAACACGCATACATCCTCATGCTTGCGCAAAGGTTGCTTCTTTGCATTTAGGAAATTGGTTGGCTTCGATTTTTCCCACACCCAACTGTATTTATATAGGGATGGCTCACTAAGTATCAATTTAGCAGTAAATATCCCTTGAGATGTCAACACAATAGCTCCGTTAGGTTTAATTATCCTTCTATATTGAGTCCAAAGTTTGTCCAATGGAATATAACTGTCCCATCGGTTTTGTGTAACTCCGTATGGCAAATCGCATAAAATCATATCTATTGATTCGCTTGGTATATCTTTCATGCATTCTAAGCAGTCTGCTTCAAAAAGTTGATTTACGAATGGAAATAATGGTGATTTTGTATCTATCATTTTTCTTTTCCTTGTCTATAGGGTGTTATAAAAATTGCCGTTGTTAATCCATGCTTCTCGCAGCCTATCAATTGCCATTTCGGGACTCATGGTGTGGTACATAAGATAGACCACATTCATTGTTTTTGCCGGGGCTTGTTTATAGATCTCGCGACTGCTCTCACCGGTATAGAAGTGCCAATAACGGTAGATATAGCCCATCCAATACAGCGCTTCTTTATCGTAAATCTCACCGTCTTTGATAAGCTGATTGGTAAGCTCATCTTCCATACGTGAGAGGATATACGCTTTGCCTGCCCATTGAATGTGGTGAAACTCTTTATCCATATCTGTAGCCACAGCCGAAGTCATATACGCCTTGATGAAAGCTTCGCTTGCGTATCCCCGCTCGGCTGCAAGCTCAAACAGCTGCCCCTGCGTATCGCAGAGAGCCATTTGTAAGGAATTCAACATATCATTCGCCTCTCAAAATCTCGTCAAAGAATTTACCTTCCCGACGATACTTTACTTCAATTTCTTCCGCCAAGGCAACTCCTTCTTTTCTTCTTTCCGCGCTCATGTCCTTGAGCAGTGCAAGTTCCAACGGTGACAGAGGTTCTTCTTTCAGAATTTTAATCTGCTTGCACGCTTTTTCGGAAATCGCAACATACTGTTTGCCAAGATCAAGAGCGGATAGGCAGTGTATCAATGCCACATCGGTGAGCGTCTTGTTAAAAAAGCGGAAAAGCTCGGTATACATACGGTCGTTTGCAATGTAACCGATAATCACATCATAACCGTCCGCCATGTGTGCATATTTTTCGTAAACAGCTGTTCCTTTGGCATTTTCCATCTCCTTGCGATGGTAGGCAATCAACATCGCCCAATCCATGCCGATATCGACAGTCAGCACTTTCAGCCCGGTCAAATCAAGCTCGACTGCATAAAACTTGGGTTTGTCCTCATTACAGATTAGTGTCAGCGGTTGAAGCGTACTGGTTCCCATATAGAAACCGCGACCAAAATCACATTCCTCACGACTGATCGGTGCAACATCCCCGGTAATTCCTTGCTTTGATCCATGATAAAGGATCAGATTGCTATCTGTATCGGTGTATGCCTTGGTGTCAACAATGAGTTTTGTGACATCAATCGAACGTTCTTTGCAGAAATTATATAATTGCGTCTGCGCCATACGGTTGGGGAGCGTTTTTCCGTTTTCCCAACGATTGATGGAAAGCGGAGTTGTTCCAAGTGAAGATGCAAACTGTTCCTGATTCATATTTGCCGCAGTACGGATTGCTTTGATCAAATCTTTCATGCTATACCGCCTATCATTTGTTATCAAAAATAATTATATACTATGATAGGCAATTTGTCAAGAGCCGGCGTTCTTTTTCTTTGCCTACTGCGGCGAAAAATAAGGGTTTTGCAGTTCTATCGGAACAATGTTCGGAACTATACCGTCGCGTTTTTTGGTATTGTTCCGATAGAAAAGGGGCAGGCGATTTTGCCTGTCCCTCGGGCGCAACATCTGACAAAAAGGTGTAAATACGAATTTTCACCGCATGCTAATGCCGACGATAACTATGGTTGGAGCATTTCGCTTAAATATGAGGGCAATAATATTATGAATATCCAAATAGATGCCCCTGACGAAAAAAACAGTAAAGACAGCAAAAGCTCTCCAACAACATCTTCGTCTAAATCTTCGGATTCAACTGAGTCTAAACCTACCGAATCTGGCAGCAGTAAAAACCTCATTAACGGAATGCGCAAAGACTTTAAAGATGCAATGGACAGCTATGAGACATTTATGGATGAATATGTTGCGTTTATGAAAAAATACAGTGATAATCCGAACGATGTTGGTCTACTTGCCGATTATACAAAATATATGAGCAAGTATGCTGATATGGTCGAGAAATTTGACAAATGGGAAAGCGAAGATCTAAATGACGCAGAGCTTGCTTATTACATCGATGTTCAGACGAGAGTTAATAAGAAACTTCTTGAGGTTGCAAACTAAGATAAGGTTTCACACAGCACAAGTGATATAACACAAAAAGCAGAGGTCGATACCCCAAAAAGGCATCGACCTCTGCTTTTTATATGAGTATGAGTTCATTGTTCACAACTTCTGCTGCACGATTCCGTATGTTGTCCATTTTACCCACCCACGCCATTTGGTCAGCCGCTTTTAACTGCTCGGTAACACCCTCTGCCGCAGCCATCTGCTTTACCAGCCGTTCAAACATTTCCTCCGCCTGTCGGCCAATGTTGGCAAGATAATCATTTAATTTACCGCTGATTTGCAGACTTGACAAAGTAATTCGTTTGTTGCGGCAGAGATATTCGTGATGACGCTGTCCCCATATTCCGATAGGTTGGTGTTCTTCTTCCGGCAATTTCAGACACGGCAAATAATAATCACTCTGCAGTTCATACCATAGTCCGTTGCTTTCGTCATATTTATACTTTTCCATAATCAAATCCTCACTTTCTTACGTTTCATTTTAAATGCTTTTATCAAAAGTTCGTCTATATCCTCAACGGGTTTGCCGTTGTCGAGAAATAATGATCTTGCTTCATTTAAGCACTTGATAAGCAACCGCCACTCAAATTCCGATAATTCCAAAAATCGTTTTTGTTCTTTCATAGTAAAATCCTCCTTTGCAAGCACATTGTACCGCAAAAGCGGACTTTTTAAAAATGTGCGTTTGTGTGAATATGATTGTATGCCCCGGAGTTGTTGTAAAATCCCTTATTAACATCCGCACTAAAAATTCTCTTTCGTAAGGGGGTTTTACTTTCTATCTCTTACTTCTTACTCTTACCTCAAAATAAAAGCAATAATGAAATTTTGGGGAAGCAATAAATAATATGTAAAAGGTAATAAGCACGGTGTAGTCAGTCTGTCCATTCGCACAAATCTGCGGATTGCCGAAGTGAAGCTTTCGCGTTAAATTCGCTACGGGTGAAAAACAGTTCATCTTCCCTGGTTCCTTTGTCGGCAAATTTTTGAATATCAAGTAAGTGCATCTCCTTTATACCCGCAAGAGGTGCGAAGGGGATGCCCACTTTATGTATAAGCCGTTCTAATTTAATGCCAAATTCACTTGTGAATTTTTATTGAAATATAAATATATTTATTGACATTATAAACATTATGATATATTATAAATATAAAGGAGGTAATAATCAAATGAGAATTGATGATCAGATAAAAATGCTTTGTTTGAAATCTAATATATCCTTGGCGGAAATGGCAAGAAGACTTAACAAAACCCCTCAAGCTTTCAACCAGAAAATGAAAAGAGGAAACTTTTCCGTTGATGAGTTGACAGATATAGCTCTTGTATCTGGGTGTGAACTAAAATGTAAATTTGTTTATTCTAATGGAGATATAATAACAATTGTTTAAATGGGAGAAGTGTTATGATTGAATATATAGAAGGCAATATTTTTGAAAGTCCTGCTCAAGTAATTGTCAATACTGTTAACACTATGGGTGTAATGGGTAAAGGCTTGGCACTTTCTTTTAAACAGCGGTATCCTGAGATGTTTGAAAAATATAAAGTTGCTTGCGAAAAGCATTTGCTTTCAATTGGGAAATTAATGTTGTTTTATGAGCCTGATCATTGGCTCTTGCTATTTCCCACCAAAGAAAATTGGCGAAATCCATCCAAGCTTGAATATATAGAAAAAGGGCTTATGAAATTTGTTCAAACCTATGCTGAAAAAAACATAACATCTATTGCGTTCCCAAAGCTTGGATGCGGAAACGGTGAATTGAATTGGAATGACGTTAAACCATTAATGGAACGATATTTAAAGAAGCTCCCAATTGATATATATATTTATTTAGGCACAAATCCTGATAGTATGCCGGAACATAAAGAGCCACAAAAAACTTTGGATTGGCTTAAAGCAAATGCAAAAGACATGTCATTTAATGGGGTTAAGGATGACCTAACATATTTGAGCTCCATGTTGCCATATAATTTCGATTCTCACGGGCAGTCTTATGAGATGAAATATTTTGACAATGAAATGCACATTACTGCCAAAGAATCAAACAAGCTTTTAAAAATTGAGGAAATCGATTTTTATATGCTTTGGGATTATATACGTAGTCACGCTATTTTCTCGACGAGTAATGACGATGATATCAGAAAATTAGTATATGATTTATTGCTATCTGCAGGATATTTATCAAAAATTAAACTTTTCAATTCAAAAAACAAATGTATGGAAGATGGTTATCAGGTTAATGCCGGTTTAGGTAGAGTACTTGCGTTTAGTGGGGGCGAATCATGACTTATAAAGATATTATTCGTGACAATTGTGAAAATCACAGCTCTGTGTCATGGTGGCCAAAATTTGCATTTCATTACACAGATATATCCAATGCAATAAGTATTTTACATTCTGGTTTTTTATATAGCAGAGCAAGTGCAACCTATCTTAAAGTTATGAAAAACGATAATGCAAGTCGGCAAGTTATAGACATGACAAACTCTAATGTGGTGTCAAAGGTACGTTTCTATTTCAGACCGTTAACACCCACACAATACTACAATGAAGGTTATAAACATTCCGCTCTACGATATGATGGTGATGAAAACGCAAATGTTCCAATACCCATTTTTTTGCTTTTCGATTTAGAAAAACTATTATCGCTTCCGGGCGTACAATTTTCTGAGACATCCCAAGCTGGACACGGGTCCGAAGTTTATAGCGGGGTTGACGCATTCTCTCAATTGAATTTTGACTATATATATGATAATAGTTATGAAAATTTTGATGCAACTAAACTCTATCGACATGCAGAAATTACACATCCAAACTCTCTGCAAATTGATTCATGCCTTTGTAATATACTTTGTCGCAGCAGTTTGGAACGAACAACTTTACTAAATTTGCTTCGAAAAGAGGATTACAAAGCATTTTCAAAGTATAAGGATATTATTAAAGTACCCAAGCGAGACACTTTTGAAAACAACGGCTTATTTATCGCAGATTGTTCCTATAACAATTGCACCATTAGCATATCTTTTTCTGATACATACGTAGCCAAACGGTATATTGAAAGAGAAATGGCAAAGGCTAATTTGAATCATTTGCCACCTCTTAAAGTTACAATATGGATAAAGTGGTTTAATTCAAGAACGGTGTATAACCAAGAATTTATTGAAATACCGGTAAACATATTGCAGTCCAAAGGATTTACAATAAAGGGATTGCAAAAAAACTGTCAAGCAAAAGATATCAGTATAGAAGTCTTTTTTGATGATAAGCTGATGTGTTATGTTGAACAACCACTTAATTCATCAGAACTGTTAAAGTAGTTTAATAAACAATTAAACTCATTAAGAGTTACCTTGTGCTCTACATCTTTTATTTTCATAGCAAAATCCTCTTTTGCAAGTACATTGTACTGCAAAAGAGGATAATTGAAAAATGTGCGTTTTAATAAATATGATTGTACGGTTCCGGTGTGTTTGTTAAATCCCTTATGAACATTCGCACCATACAGAGTGTTGTTATAGTAGCCGAGAGGTTGATTGTAACAACACTCTGTTTTTATATTTTGTTCTGTTAAGCTGTTGTTGCCGCAGGAAGATATGTAAGACTTACGCCCTTGCGGGTGTTCATTACAATATCCGGCTCCGGTATTGGCAACTCCGTCGGAATATCAATAGCGCCCACACAGTTATAATATATAACCAATCGCTGTGTTCTTACTCCGTCAACCTTCTCCGCCGGATATACCACTATCTTCTCAATCAATTCGGTAAGCATATACGGTGTCAGCTTTTTGACCCTGGTATACTTTTTTATTGCCTTGACAAATTTTTCGGCGGTAATTTCTTTGTCGGATAATTCATCAATAAGGTTTCCCAAATGCTTCAGCTTTTCGTGTATATCCTTTTGCTCATTATTATAATTGACAGACATCTTGGCAAATCTGTCGTCGGGGATTTTACCGGAAATATTATCCTCATATAACCGTTCAAAAATTCGGTCAAGCTCCCTGTCTCTGGCGGTTAGTGAGCGAACCTCCGACTGATATGCGGAAATTTGGGATTGTAAGGTGTCTCTTGAAAATTCACTTACTGTTTTTATAAATAAATCTTCATGCCTTCCGGCAAATCTGGTAAGCCTGCGTATTTCAGCAAGGACGACCTCTTCCAAAAAATCCATTCGCACATAATGAGCGGAAAGGCATTCTTTTCTCTTGCCTTGGTTAAAGCCGGGGCAGCAGAACGAAGATATTCCGCGGCTGCTTAAATGGTAATTAAGATTACTGCCGCAATCGGAGCATACAAGCAAGCCCGAAAACATATTCTTCTCGCCGTTCGCCATAGGGCGCTTTCTTGTTTTGCCCCTTTTAAGCTGGATTTCCTCAAAAAGCTCGCGGTCAATTATAGGCTTGTGAACATCCTTGAATATCAGTATATTATCGGCATCATTGATATATCTTTTCTTATTCTTATATGATTTGGAATAAGTTTTGAAATTTATAAGATCTCCGCAATACTCCTGTTTGGTTAAGATTTTAATAACAGTAGACTGTCCCCAATGATACGGATTTGTGTGCGCCTTACCGGATGTTCCTCCGGCTTTTTTTATGCCCTTTTTCTTTGCATATTCAGACGGCGTTAAGACTTTTTCTTCCGTTAAAGCCACAGCTATCTGAAATGTGCCGAGTCCGATGTGGTACATTTCAAAAATCTTACGCACAACATTTGCCGCTTCTTCGCCTATTATCCAGCAATTCGGATTATCGGAATCTTTAATATAACCGTATGGCGGCGGTCCCAAAGGCAAGCCCGAACTTCCCTTAATCTTATTACTGATACGGCGCTTTTTGCTTATATCCCGCGCATACCATTCGTTAAAAAGATTTCTTATCGGGGTCAGATCGTTTTCGCCCTCGTCGGTATCAAGATTATCCGAAACCGAAACAAGCCTTATATTGTGTTCGGGGAAAAATTCCTCGGTAAGTCTCCCGACTTCAATATAATTTCTGCCGAGTCTGGATAAATCCTTAACGAATACCGCCGACGCTTTTCCAAGCTCTAACTGCTCCATCATTCTGTTGAACTCAGGCCTGTCCATTGTTACACCCGAAATTCCGTCATCAAAAAAATGGACTGTTTTTGTGTACCCTTTTTCCTTTGCAACCTTAGCAAGAAGCTTTTTCTGATTAGCTATGCTGTTGCTTTCACCATCCAGTTCGTCATCCCTTGATAAGCGCTCATAAAGAAAAGCTACATCGCAACATTTTATTTCATTTTTCGCTCTATACATGATTCCTCCTTCTCGCAGTCAAATAAATAGTACATAAAACTATATGCCGAAAGGATTTTAGGATTGCTTAAAATCTTTGAAAATCATACGGCCGAGTGAAGAAAACAGCGTTTTGCCCGTTTCCCTGAATTTTGGCTCAACCTTTATAACCGTGCCGTTTATGTTGTAAATCTGCGTTTGCGCGGGGTTAAGCTCTTTCGGTCTTTTTCCTTTGCTTTCGATCTGCATACAGCACCTCCGTTATTTTCGCATACCGAAGAATGCCGACAATACAGCCACCGCTCTTCAGTATACACATCTGATTCATTTTGTCAAATTTGACTTTCCGTTTTTTGAGTACACAACAACAGTGTGAGAAAATAATGCTAAATTAAAAAACAATCCACGGAGTATTTAGCCCCTCCGCAGGGACATACTGCAACGGGCTGACTTCTTAAC